>Ga0335085_10006962_pt1 | contig 17693 bp, 11 predicted proteins | sample Lox_Sample_45_FD_206712 | JGI IMG/M metagenome (GOLD analysis project Ga0335085, IMG submission 206712) | Soil microbial communities from Loxahatchee National Wildlife Refuge, Florida, United States - Lox_Sample_4.5 | ecosystem: Environmental > Terrestrial > Soil > Wetlands | place: USA...
ATCACCGCCGGGGTCCAGAGGCGGAAGGCTACGTAAATCCACGACCCCAAGGACATGGCCAGGCCCCATTGGATGAAATGGCACAGTTTCGGGTTTTTCAGCAGCCGGAAAAGGAAGACCAGGGTCAAGGCGCAGGCCAGCACGTCCGTGTGGAAGCCGAAATTGATCTTGGAAATCTGGATGAGGGTCTTGCTGATGGCCCCCATGGCCATCAGGATCAGTCCACCCCGGCGGCCGCCGAATTCCTTGCCCAGCAGGTAGAAGGACCAAAGGATGAAAAGGTCCACCAGCACCGAGGTGAGGGTCAGGGCCACGTTGGCCGTGGCCTGGGGGACGACAGCCCAAACCACCGCGGAAAGATAGGCGAAAAAAGGTTCCCTTAGGCCGTAAGTCAACAGGACCGGCCTGTCCCCGTATTCCAGGATATCGAGCCCTTCGTGGGCGCACATCCAGTGGTCGTTGTCGATACAACCCGAAATCCGGTTGATTTCGTGCAACCGCAAGGCCGCTCCTAGGATCAGTAGGGCAAAAAACAGGGGCCGGGCAACCCGGGCGGGAACGTCCTCCAGCGGGCCGTTTTCCGGGATACGGCGGAAAAAATAAACCATTCCGGCGAAGCCGGCGATCAGCAGGCAATAAAAAACCGGCGAGGGAAAGGAGCGCCAAAAAGGAAGCAAGAACTTGGCGTTGGGAAGGGTAAAAAGCGCCAGGAGCACCAGGACCCAAGAGAGGCCCAGACCGGTAAATGTCTGGAACGGGAGGGTCGCCCATGCGGCGGCCTTGGCGGGAGCCTTGGCCGCGGCCGACTTCCCACCCCGCTTAGGCTTCATCCCTTTAGGTGAAGGGCGTTTTTTCCCGGAACGGGAGGCCATGGGTTACTTTCCAGCCGCCGGGGCCGCCGCGGCCTGGGGGGGCAGGTTCAGCTGGTCCAGGGGAGTTGGGGCCCCGATACCCGGCCCGGTCACCATCACCGGGGGCACCTGGTGCTCAGCGGTAAAAGCGATCAGGTATTCCACGTGGTGCAGGCCGGGGCTCAAAGTCACGCGGGCCGTGGGGTGGGTCTCGCTGGAACCCGCCGCCACTTCCAATACTTTTTTGCCGTCCAGGTAGAAGCGGCAGACGTTGCCGGTGTGAAGGTCCAGGGTGTAGTCGCCCGCTTCCTTGACATCCCAGTCCCCTTCCACCCGCATGGAATTGTTCCAATCGATGTATTCGCGCGGGGGCGGATTGTCGTTCCAATGCACAACCCGGTCCTCATAAATGATGATCCCGCGGGCCAGGCCGTAGCGGCCATAGCAGCGGCGGCGCCAAGAGGGCCCTTCCATGCGCCGGGTGTGGAACCAGGCCTTTTCATCCGTGGGGATCTTGTCGTAAGGGATCTCGGCCCACCAGAGATAGGGCACCTCGCTGGGGCCCTGCCAGTAGATCAGGCGCTTGTTCCACTGGATGCCCGGGAACTCCTGCTCGATTTTCTGCTCGGTGGCCGTGTCCGGCCCGTAAACAATGAGGGCCAGGTCCTTACCCTTCTCCCCCGGCGCCAGGTCGATGCTGTTGCCCTCCGGCGCCGCCTGGTGCAGGTCGGACCCGTCGGCCAGGATGTCCAGGCCGCAGGTGTAAAAGCCGGGGTTGTAAACGGCGTAAACGTCGTGGTCAGGCATCTCTTTTTGGGCTTGGTCCCAGGTGATGGAACTGGGCCCCTTCTGGCTCATCCATTGCCAGAGCAGCCAGTGATTGCGGTTTTCCTCCCAGGCCAGCCCCAAAAGCAGCAGGAGGCCGCAGGCGATGTTGACGGTTTTAGTGGGTTTGAACTGCAAAACCGCCAGCCAGAGCCGGTTCACCCCCCAGGCGCAAACCAAAAGGAGCGGCACGTCGCAAAGCACGTAACGGAAGGAGTGGGGGCCGTTGGAAAGCACGCCGGGCACCGAACTGACCAGGAAAAGGGAGGCCAGAAAGGTGGAAAGCCAGCGGGGCCGGGCGATGAGGTAGGAGAGGCCCAAAAGCACGCAGGCCGCCACCATGTACTCGTAAAGCGAATCGCCGATGGCAGGCATCCGCGACACGTGCACCACCTGCCCGAAAAGCAGCTGGTAGGTAAAGACCGCGTTGTCCCAGACCTTGGCCCAGCCTTGCCCCTTGGCCGTGTAGATGGGGCTGAAGGCCGAGATGTCCGAGACGTGGGAGGAATAATGCTCCTGCATGTACATGGGAACCATGACCAGGGCGGTCGTGAAGGCGCCTGTGGCCCAGCCGAAAAGCTTGCTCAAGCCCTTTTTCCCCTCTTCACGGAACAACTGGAAGTAACTCCAGGCGAAAACCAGTCCCACGGCGATGGAGCCGGGCCAGACGATGAACTTGATGAGCCCGCTGTCCTCGGGCAGGAAGGAATTCTTATAAAGGAAGAGGAAGGCCCAGGCGGCCAAAAGCCCCGGCCCCAGGATGATACGGTAGGGGTTCATGCGCCTTTCCTTGGGGTCGTTGAAAACCCAGAGCCAGGCGGCTCCCAGGAAAACCGGCACCCAGGGGCGGAAAGGCACGTAGGTGTAACCCCCGAAGCCCAGCGCCAGGCCCCATTCCACGAAGTGCTTCAGGTCGGGCCTTTTCAAAAGCCTCAGGAAGAAGAGGATGGCCAGGGCGCCCCCCAGCACGCAGGTGTCGTTGCCGTACTCGAACTTGGAAACCATGACCATGGTCTTGCAGATGGCGCCCATGGCCAGGAGGATGATGCCCATGCGGCGCCCGCCGATTTCCTTGCCCAGCAGGTAGAACATCCAGAGGGCGGCCAGGTCGATGAGCGTGTTGCTGATGAGCATAATGATAAGGCCCGTCGTATGCGGCAGCAGGGTCCAGAGCAGCACCGTGAAATAGGGGAAGAGGGGTTCGCGGTAACCCGAGGGGAAGAGGAAGTAGTATTGGTGGAAGTCCAGGACGTTGCGGATGTCCGAGGTGTGGATGTAATGGTCGTCCCAGAAGAAACCCACCGGCTCGTGGGGGTTCTCGAAGCGCAGGTAAGCGCCCAGGATCATGAAGAACCAAAAGAGGACGCGGGCCGTCACGGGGGAGATGTCCTGCTTGTCCTCGGGTACAACGGGCACCCGGCGCCAAAGGTAGATCAGGGCCCCGAAACCCAACCAGACGATCCCCGGGGGGATGTGCAGGAAGATGTTGTCGTTAGTCAGGGGAGGGATGTCATTGTGGATGAGGGGCGTACCGGGCTGCAGAAGGTAGTTATAGTTGTGCAGGGCCAGGAGGCCGGCCAGGATCACCGCCCAGGCCGCCAGCAGGTAACCCAAAACATCCTTTCCGAGGGGTGCCAGGATCGCTCCCCTTGGGGGGGCGGCGTTTTTGCCTTTCGATGGTGTGCGGGCCTTTAGAACACGGCCCTTCGGCTTAGTTTTCCGCGATGCCATGGGTTTCTCCTTAAGGCGGGTTAACCGCCCAAACTATCCTTGAAGCCGGTCTCGCGGTTTTCAATCGTCACCCGGTCGAACCAGGCACTGGACCTTAGAAAGGTCAGGTACCTTATGTGATGGACGCCTTTTGTCAAATGAATGGTATGGGTCACCCGTCGGGGCTGGACCCAGCCCGCCGTGATGGAGGAAAGGGCCTTTTGCCCGTCCACCCAGATCTGCAGGGGATTGGCGCTATTAACCGAGAAGCTGTAGTTCCCGTCCGTGGGAGCCTCCCAATCCCCTTCCGCCGAGATGGAAAAGGAGCCCGACCCGGGGGGAACCGGGTTCAAAACGGGACTTAAGTCCTCATAACTGATCATGCCACGGCAAAGACCGTAGGAAGTCCCGTAAACGCGGCGCAGCCACTTAGGGTCCTGGGCCACCCGGAGCATGAACAGTTTTCCCGGCTTTTTCGGGATGTCCGCCGCGGGGATCACGACGGTATAAAGGAAGGGATTATCGGCCTTGCTCTGGTAGAAGGCCCATTGGGGGAGCCACTGGGCTTTGGGGAAATCCTTCTTGAGGATTTGGGCCCATTCCTTGTCCTGGCCGGAGAGGACCACCGCCACATCCTTGGGCGTCTCTCCCGCCGTCACATCGATGGTATTGGTCTTCCCCAGCAGGTAGAGAGGTTCGCCGTCGTGAATGACGCCCTGCACGGCGGGGGAGGCGTATCCCATGCCGTTGTAAAGCGCCAGGTAGACCCTCTTGGTCGGCAGTTGGCGCGAGATCTCGTCGGAAACGATGACGTCGGAGGAGGCGATGCCCCACCATTTCACGTAGATCCTCTCGAAACTGGTCTGCCCTTCCCAGACCCAGAGGCCTGCCAGGGCCACGGTCAGCACCAGGCCGATCCAGCGCTTCTTCCAGCCGCCCGTGAAGGCGGACAAGAGCCAGGACCCCAAACCCCAGGAGGAAAGGAGCAGGAGGGCCGGCAGGCTTCCCAACAGCTTGGCGCTCGTGGGATCGTTGGTCAGGACCCGTCCTACCATGCCGGTGAAAACGCAAAAGACAAGGAAAACCCTCTTCCAGGAAAAGCGGGAGACGGCGAAAACCAGCCCGGCCAGGGCCAGGACCGAAGCCTGAAAGTCGAAAAAGGGGTCGCCCACCACGTTCATATCCGCCCGGTCCTCCCCGGTGAGGAAGACCGCCTTGACGGCCACCGCGAACCGGGCCCAGACCGAATGGAGGAAGGCGCTCCCGAGCCATTCGACCGGGTTCTTGGGCAGGATGGAGATGTCCCGGATCTTGATCCCGATTTCCTCGTTCATAGCCAGGGGGTAGACCAGGAATCCGGCCAAGAAGACGCCCAGGCACCACCCCACCACCTTGCGCGCCATACCCCGGGTGGCGAAGTAAAGGTAACCCAAAACCCCGAACAAAAGGGCGTTGATGCCCAGCCAGCCCCAAACACTGGAACTCCAGATCGCCGATAGGCGGTTGCCGGCAAAAACCACGAAGAGACGGTCCAGCAGGAACAGGAACATGCCCGCCAGGCCCGCGAGAACGAGGAACAGCAGGCCCCAGTAAAGCCACGCCAGTTCGGGGGAAGGTTGCCCCTCCATGCCGAGGATCTTGAAAATATTTTGGGGGAAGGATGTGAAAGCCGCCTTGGTTTTGGCCTTAATCCTTCCAGCGGGAACGGCCTTGGCCGGTGCGGATGAAAGCCGGGGGGCCACAAAAATCTGCCAAAAAAGCCAGGCCAGCGCACTGAAGGCCAAAAAGAGCATCCAGGGACGGTAGGCGATATAGGTGTAAAAGCCGAAGCCCAGGATGAAACCCCATTGTAGGAAATGGGACAGGTCGGGTTTGCGGAAGAGGCGGAACTGGAACCACATGACCAGGGAGATGATGAAAGGAAGGGTCAAGCCCGGCATGCCACCGAGGTTTTGCAGGATCATGGGCTTGCTGACCGCCCCCAAGGCCGCCAAAAGGACGCCCACGGTCCTTTTACCGGTCACTTCCCGGCCCAGGCGGTAGAACAGCCAAACTGCGGCCACGTCGAAAAGGGTGGAGGTCAGCCGCTCAACCACCAGCCCCTTAAGCTGGGGAAACAGCCACCAGATCCCAGCCGCGGCGTAGGGATAGAGGGGCTCCCGGTGCCCGATGGCGAAGTCGATTCGGAAGATGTGAAGTTCGTAGATGTTGCAGGGGTCGATGATGCAGATGGCCGGATCGTCCCAGTAGCGGCCGATGGGATCACTGGCCCGGTACATCCGCATATAGGCCGTCACCCCGAGGAAGAAAAGGAGGAGGGGATAGGCCGCCCAGCGGGGCAGGTCCGGGGATGCGGGGGGATCGGGCAGGCCCCGGAAACCGAAAAACAAGAGGACCGCCGCCACGAACAGCAGAAGGTTCAAGTGGTTGAGGGGCAGGTGGATGGGGATTCCCAGCCATTGGAAGGGATCGTTTTGGAGGAAAACCGCGCCCACCAAAAGGATGCCCAACAGCAACATCAAATGCGTCTCCCAGGAGGGGGAGCTGGAAGGCACCAGGGTCGGGACGGTTTTCCCGGCCTTGGGCAGCCCTTGGGCGGCCGGGAAAAAACGGGCTTTCTTCGCGGGGGTTCGTTTGGGCTTAGCCAAGTAGAAGGACCACCTTCAAGGGCCTTGGGAATCGCGTCCGCTTAAGGCGTCGCCGGGGGAAGCTGGTAAAGGGAAACTTGGGTTCCACCGGAAACCATGAGGACTTCATCCGCACTCACGGCCAAGCCGCTGTCACCGGGGATCAGGGCTCCCTTTTCATCCTTCAGGTCACCCAGGTATTCACCCTTCGCGTCGTAGGCCCGGATGATGCTCGTGGTGCCGTTGCTGGTGGAAACGAAGAACCGCCCGTCCTTGGAGACGGCCACGGAGGGGACGCCCGCTTTGAAACGGAGCACTTTCTTCACTTTCCCGTCCAGATCCAGCCATTGAACGCGGTTGTTTTCCGAATCTGCCACCAAAATTCCATCTGAACCCTTCCAGGCAACGTCCAAGAGCCCTTTGAATTTGCCGGGCTCCTTTCCCTGCCCTCCCCAGGACGCCTCTACATTTCCATCCTTAGAGATCAATGCCACCCGGTGGCTTCCCGTATCGGCCACGGCGAAACGGTCCCCATCGAAGGCGATGCCCCGGGGCCCGTAAAAACTGCCGCTGGTGGGAAGGGCCAGGACCAGGATTTCCTTGCCACTTTCATTGAAGCCCTTGATAACGCCGTTCCAGGTGTCCATGACATAGGCGTTTCCCTTGTCGTCGGAGGTCATACCTGAGGGTTCGGAAAATTCCATTGGGCCTCTCCCTGCCTTGCCCCAGCTTTTGATGCAGTTTCCATGTCGGTCGAAAACCAGCATGCGGTTGTGGGCGTGGTCCGCCACCATGATCTTGTCCTTCCCCACCGGGGCGACACCCCAGACGTTTATCGGGCCGCATTTGGTGTTGTTGCCGTCGATCAAGAGGACCGTTTGGACCTTGTAGTCCTTGACGGTTTCAACGTTGGAGCTGTTGAAGAAATACCATATGCCGAAGACGGCTACGAGGACCAGTAGGCCTCGGACGATCCATTTATTTCCACCGGGGGAAGCCGGCGGGGCTGCGACCGATCCGCTGACGGGGGATTTGCTGGCCTTCTTCATCTTTGTTTTGCGCGGCGACATGGTTCCTCCCAGAAATAATGGTTTAAACCGGATTTTGGCCGTTCATCGGCGTTTGGACGTCCAAACGCCCAAAAAATCCCCGGAAAATCAACGGCCTCCAGAAACAAACGCCTTCCCTTGGGTTTTTTTGAAACGAATAAATAACGCCCAACTCAAATAGGCTGCTTGGAGAACCCGCTGTCCTGAAAGCAGCGCGGAGAAAGCTTAAGACATATGACGTTTGGGGCCCGACTTATGAGGCAGTAGCATATCGCAAAATCCCTTTTTTATCCCATGTTTTTATGGCAAAAGGAGGTTTCTTGCCTTGGAGTCCGCGACGGAAAAAAGGGACGGAAGGGGCTCGCTCCCCGGCTGAATCACGCCGGAATCAATGGGATTTTAAGGAATTCAGTGTGTCCCGAATAGAGGCGCGGCCCATCGGTCCAACTTTTCACGGAAAAACCATCCCCCTATCAAGGCGATCCAGGCCATCAGGGAATAGAAAAAAGTCCAAACGATAATGGGTGGATAGTAGGACATCTTGACCTGATGGCGGCCCGCGTCAAGAAGGGGAACGGCCCGGAAGGTCCCGTCCGCCTGGTAGATGGGCTTTTCCACGCCGTCCACCCAGGCTTTCCAACCCGGATAATAGCAATCGGAAAGGAAAAGGAAGCAGGGTTTGTCGTTGGAGCACTCGATGTTCACGTCGTTGTAGTCATATCCGGTGATGGTAGCCTCCCCCACCCAGCCCTTGGGCCCCTGGGGTTTTTCCGAAGGCTCCTGGGCAAGGACCAATTGCTGGCGGGGGTCCATCTTTCCGTCCCGGATGGCTTCGATAACTTGCCCGAAATCCGGATTCACCTCATAACCGCCGATCATGAAGGAGCGGGGATAGGCCTGGTTATTTTTCCAAATAGGCACGTTCAAGCCGGGGATCCGTTGCCAGCGGGCGGTGGGCTGGGTCCGGTCTGACCGGTAATCATAGAGGAGCCGGATCAAGTCCGAGAGGGGCGAATCCGGGTGGCCGTATTGTTCTTCCGTGTATTTCCGCCCCGTTTTGATGAAAAAGGAAGTGCAATCGGTGAACGCCGAGGAGAGGTTTTGGAGCATTTGGAATTCACAGTAGGAAGCGGCCGGCTGGACCCTGGGATAGGTGCTGTCCGCTTTGACGATCTTGAGGAAGTCCGGGGGGAACAAATCGCCGTAGAACTGGTCGCTGCCGCCATAACCCGCGGCGTGTTGGGCATCGAAGCGGTAAAGGTCCACGGCGGTGCCCAGGATCAGCAGGAGGGGGATGCCGAGGGCCAAAAGGGTCCGCCGGGGACCGGACAGGCGGTTCTTAGCCCGCCAATGGGAGGACCATGAGTCCAAGGCCAGGCCGGAGAGCGCGGCCAAGGCCAGGGTGGCTAGGATAAGAACGCGGCTCGGCTGACGGTTTTGGGAAAGCCCCGGGATGAGCTTGGAAAAAAACAGGTAAAGATAATGGGTCACCACGGTGGTGTCGGCCATGGCCAGTACTGCGCTTAAAAGCGCCAGCAGCCCAAGCCAGGGAACCCAGGTCTTTTTCCGGAGGGCGCCCAAACCCAGGATGGCCAGGAAAAGTGGTATGAGCCCCACGTAGATGCAAACTTCCGCGTAGCCCCCCCTGCCATGATAATCCTTGAGCGGCACGCCGTTGAAGAAGGGGTCAATGAGGAATCTGAAATTCCCCGGGTCGAAATCGTCGACCATGATACGGTCCATGCCCCAGGTGGTGCGGTTGCTCAGGAGGGACAATTGGAGGGTCGGAGCCAATTGGCACAATCCCAGGGAGAGCCCCAGGACGAGGAACACCGCCCCGCCCGCCACGACCTCCCTCCAGCGGGAGCGGTCCCTGATCCAAACCCAGGCCAGGAAAAAACCCGCGGCCATCAGGGTGTAGAGGTCGTATTGGGGCGTCCCATCCAATGCGCAGCACCCGAAAGCCCCGGCCGCGATGAGTAGCGCGGAAAGGTGCCGGGTATCCGTGAACCGCTTCAATCCGTAAAGCACCAGGGGGATCCAGGAAGACCCGTTGATGGAATTGTGGCCCCCCCAGACGAAATGGGCCATGAAAAAACCGGAAAAGGCGAAGGCCATGCCCGCCAAAACACCCCCCAACCGCCCCGTGCCCAGGCTGCGGGTAAAAAGATAGGCACCCAGCCCCGCCAGCACAAAATGGCAAAAATAACTCCAGGTGAAGGCGTAGCTGGTGGAAAAAAGTAAGAAAAGGAAATTGAAGGGTGCGTAAACCTGCGGGTTGCAGTTGGCCAAAAAAGGCTGGCCCAGGTTGCTATAGGGGTTCCAGAGGATGGGATAGCCCCTTTTGAGGGCCTCAATCCAGACGTGCCGGTACACCCAGACAAATTCCATGTCCCCGTTGCTCGGGACCCAGGTGGGATGGGTGATGTAGGGCCAGAGAAAAAGGGCTGCCAGGATTGAAAACGCGCCGCAGGCCAGAAGGGCCCCCTTGTCGAAGAGATAACCGGGAGAGACGGCGCCCGGCGTGTTTTTGGTTACTGGAAAACGGGACATGGACCGGCTTCTCGAAGCGGTTTGGGCGGTTTTCCTGGACTTGATTTTGTTTTTCTTCGGCATGGGGTCTTTCCGTGTTGGAGCCGCGCCAGCTCCCGAAATTTTACTTCCAGTGGGGGTTCTTACGGGCCGTGGCGTAAAGCAGCAGGCCGTTCACCACGAAAACCTTATCCAAGGTGAAGCCGTTCTCCGCCAGGGTGTCTTTCAGGCGGGTCTTGGTGAAGTGGTGGATGTGGCCGCAGCGGTATTTGTGGTAGACGCTCCCTTTGACATAGCCCATCCAGAGGCAGTTGAGGTTGTAAAGGACGAAAAAGGGGCCCAGGAAGAAGTCGTAAGGCACCGTAATGAGGAAGGTTCCCTTGTCCTTGAGGATGCGCCGCACTTCCCCCAGCGTCTCGGCGTGGTTGAAGACATGTTCCAGGACCTCGGACATCAGGACCACGTCAAAGCTCTTGGCCTTCAGCCCCGTCTTGGAAAGGTCCGCCGCCACCTTGTAACCGGAAAGGCGCCTGTTCTTCTTGGCCCAGGCGAGCATCTTCCGGTTGATGTCCACCCCGAAGACGGGCAGGTGGTGGATGTTCCAGCGGCAGTTGCCGCAACCCAGGTCCGCCATCCTCATGCCCTTCTTGAAGGATTCGGAAACAAACTTCGTCAGGCGCTCGTAGCGGGAGCGGTGGTACCAGGCCCTGAACTTGCTCACCTTGGTCTCATCCGACATGTCGTCGTAATATTCCCCCTCCAGTTCCATGTATTCCACCTCGGCCATCTTGGCCGAGCTGAAGGTGGAAATGCGGTTGAGCAGGGCATTGGAAGCGGCCAGGATGAAAAGGCAGGTCACCACCGCCAGCCGCAACTCAAAATGAAGCTGGTCTTGGAAAAACCAAAGCAGGACGGCCGCCCCCAGGGAGACCCAGAGGCTCAGGAAAAGGTGGAGGCCCCAGGAGGTGCGCATGCGGATCTCCTGGTTGACGTAAACGACGTTGTAATAGAAGTAATGGAAGACTTGGTTGAGCAGGGTGCCCGTGAAGAAGGCCCCCAGGGGGTTCCATCCCAGGACGGCGGCCAGGACCCAGGTCGTCCCCAGGTTGACGGCGGCGCCCAGCGTGCCACCCAAGAGGAAGATCAGGATGGCCGGGTGCCGCCAGCGTTGGATCACCGGGTGCTCATGCATATTTAAACCTCAAATTTTGAATTTTTGATTTTCAATTTCAAATTATTGTGGATTTCGATTTTTCCATCGAAATCTTCTTTAATTTAAAACTCAACATTCAAAACTAAAAATTCCGATTCCGGTTTTAGGAATCGGCTATCCTTTCCGGGCGACGATGAAGTAGCAGGCTCCCGGGCCGCCGTCGGCGTTCAAGGATTGGCGCAGCCAGTTGGCGGCGAACCATTTCACCGGCCCCCGGGGGCCGATAACCCAGCGGCCGAACAGTTTTTTGAGGATCTTGGAGGGGAAGGCCAGGATCATCCACCGCTCATAGGTGTGGAAGGTTTTCAAGGGGATGATGTAGTCCGCCGTCACCACCTTGAGCCCAGCCTTTTTCATCCGTTTTTCCCAGGTCTTCCGGTCGTCCACATGGAAATGCTTGAAGGTCTGGTTGAGCTTGTCCACGTACCATTTGCCAAGGCCCGAAAGCCCGACGGCGGAAAGCACGGTGCGGAAGAAAGAGTTGTTCGAGAAACACTCGCTGGGGACGGTGATCATGAGCCGCCCCTTGGGCTTGAGGACGCGGTTGATTTCCTTCAAGGTCGCATCAATGTCGGGGATATGCTCCAGCACGCAGTTGCTGATGACCGTCTTAAAGGTCTTGGCCTTGAAGGGCAGTTCGGTGGCGCTGGCGCAAATGGCCTTTTTATAACTTCCGCTGGCCACGGCCCGCTCGACCTCCTGGGGGTCCAGGTCGATGCCCGCCTCCAGGTTCCCCCCGAAGGCCACCCGGGCCAGGAATCCGTCACCGCAGCCCACGTCCAGGACGGGGTGGTCCAACTTTTCCTTGGAGAAACGGTGGCATTCCATGGACCGCCAGAAAGCCATGGCAATAGGCGTCTTTTCCAGGTATTCCCGGAAAAAATCCTCTCGGCTTCTTGCGCCTGGCTTCACGAAAACCTCCCCTTTAGGCCCGGTATTGTGGAAAGCGTGCATAGTTTACCAGCAAACATTGGGTTTCGGACTTTCCAGGCAAAAAAAGCTGACCACCCGTGCCCTGTATGTAAGGGCTAGGGCCCGAATTTTTCAACCCGGTCGTTGCCCCAATCGGTCACGAAAACCGTCCCCTGCCCGTCCAGCGCGATACCGGCCGGTTCGTTGAACTGCCCCTCCCCCTTGCCCGGCCCTCCCCATTGGGACAGGTAGGCGCCGGAGGGGGAAAAAACCTGGATTCGGTTGTTCCCCGAATCCACCACCAGGACCCTCCCCCGGCCGTCCACCGCCATTCCCTCCGGCGTGTCAAATTCCCCCTTGCCCTTGCCGGGCTTGCCCCACTGGACGAGGAAATTCCCGCCGGGGCCGAACTTTTGGATGCGGTTGTGGTTGGTGTCGGATATGTAGAGGTTTCCTTTCGCGTCCACCGCCGCGCCGATGGGGCTCTCCAGCCGGCCGGGGTCCGCCCCCACCTGGGCCCGGAAGATTCCTTCGGATGTGAATTGGACGATCCGGTTGTTGCTGCAATCGGCCACCACCAGCATCCCTTGTGGGTCCAAAGCCAGGAGAACCGGGTTGAAAAGCCGCCCCTTGCCGCTTTCCTCCCCGTTCCATTGGGAAACGGTATTTCCGGAGGAGGTGTATTTCTTGATGCGGTTGTTCAAGGTATCCGCCACATAGACGTAACCCCGGCCATCCACCGCCACCCCGAGCGCGTGGTGAAGCTGGTCGGACCCGCTTCCCTTGCTTCCCCATTGGTTGACATAGTTGCCGTTGCTGTCGAAGACCTCAATGCGGTCATTGGCGCAATCCGCCACATAGACCCGACCCTGGCCGTCCAGGGCGATGCCATAAGGGTTCCAGAGTTGGCCCTTACCCGGGCCCGGGCCGCCCCATTGGGCCAGGAAGGGATGCGGGGCGGAAGCCGTGCCGCCGGCTGAAAAAGCCAAAGCGGGGACTCCAACCGCAAATAACCATCCGAGAAGACGGGGATATTTCATCATTTTCGGCCCTCAATCCTCCCGAACGCTTCGGCGGGCACCACTTCCCAATCGCTTCCATGGGGCGTTTTCCAAACTAAATGTAAAGCCGTGTAGTAACCCTGGGTCTTGTCATATTCCAACCGCAGGGGATGGAACCCCGCCGAAAGATGGACCGGTATCTCAGGCGATACTTTTTTTCCGTCCAACCAAAGCCGGGCTTCGTCGGGGCATAGTAAATTGAAGGCGTAATCACCCGGGGTGTTTATTTGCAGGCGTCCCATCCAAAGAACCCGGTAAGGAAGGTCGCCCGTCAACGGGAAGTCCTCCCGGGAGGAGAAATTGATGAGCGGGTCCTTCTGGAAAAAGGCGGGTGGATCGGTCCAACGGCCGGCTTGGAAATAGGCCCCTTGAAGGCCCCTGTCCCAAGGGCGGAACCGTTCGAGATCCGAGGCTGGGACCTTTTCCAGATAAAGGCCGGCTTGCCCGTCCAGTTTGCGAAAAAGCCCGCCCTGCCCGTCAGGGAAGAGGCTTTTAAGGAAAAGCCATGTCCCTGACTTGCCTTCGGCGAGGAATAGGACGCAATCCTTATCATGGGGCATTTTGCCTTCGGCCCAATCCGAAACCAGGAAGGGGCCGGTACGGTCCAAGACGGCATAGCCCAAAAACCCCACTGTCGGGTTGTGTTGGTAAAAAGGATCGAGAAGATATCGGTAACGCCCCGGCTCTTCCTTTTCCATCCGGGCGATTTCCCGGCCGATGAAGGTCTGTTCGGGTCCGGCGGCCTTTTGGCACCGGGGATTGGATGCCTCAAGGCCGAAATAAGTGAAAGCGTTCTGCGCCGTAACAGCCGCAACCAAAAGGACACCGGCGACCCAAAGGACGGTGCGTTTCCCTTTCCAAGCCCGGGCAAAGGCGTTGCCCAAACCCACCGTGCCCAAGGCGGCGAAATAGGCCACGAATGGCAGTATCCCCGTATAGCGCTGGGTGGCCCACCCTTCATTGGTCAATAACCCCGGTAAGAGCATCACCCCGAAACCCAGCAGTGGATAAGCCCCCCGCCTTTCCTTGCGCCAACGCCAGGCCAAGGCCAGGCCTATCCAAAAAAGAACGCCCGTGACGTCATCCAACATCCGGTGGCCGGGAAGGTTGTGGAAAGGGTCCATATCGGCCGCCCGGTTGAGCATGAGTGCCGCCCCTACGACGCTTTGGAGCAGGGGCATCAAGCTTCCCTTGAGCAACAAAGTTGGGAGGATAAAAGCGCCGGACTCTCTCTGTCCCAGGGTTCCCTCGTCGAAAAAATACTTGATCAGCGGCAGGGCCAGGATCAAAAAGACCGGGACTACCCATTTCAAGGCCTTCAGGACACCCTTCCGGTCCTTGGGAAATTGGAAATACTCGAACAAGGCAATGGCCGCCATCAGGAGAAAAAGGGACTTCAAAGATTGATAAGCGTAAAGCCCCAGCCCGGAAACGAACGCGGCCCCGGCCAGGTAAAGGGGTTTCCGGTTCTGGAACCCCGCGAGTAGAAGCGCCATCACCCCAAGGACATAAAGGGGCGCCTCACAGCTGGGATGGGGATTGCGGGCCTCCACCCATTGCCAACGCATCGTCGCGAAGAAGAAGAGGGTCAAGAGGGCGGCGGGAACTCCCGCCAGTTTCCGGAAAAAAAGGTAAAGGACTGGAAGGGCCGCCAGGGAGAAAAGGATGAAGAACAATTGGATCGAAAAAAGCGAGGAACCTACGAGGGCAAACCATGCGGCCATCGAGTAAAAATCCGTTAAAAAGGGCGTTGGATATTGGAAGGCCTCTTCCAGCGGCCGCCAGCCCTCGCGCCATATCCGCATGGCGCACAAGCCCATCTCGCCCAGGTCCTGGTGCAAGCCGGCCGGAAACTCGCCCAGCCGCCAGAAATGGAAAAAGACGGCCAACAAAATGACGAGGGCGAAGATAAGCCGTTCCCCCTTGAAGGTTCCGGTTGTGATGGTGGAATCGAGCGCCCGCCTGGATTGCCAAAGGGCCGCGGCCATCAAGCCAATGCCGGGCCAGAGGGTCCAGAGAATTTGGGATTGGGAAAGAAAGCATTGGCCGGCGACGGCGAGAAGAGTGGCGGTTAGAACGGTGCCGAGGGACGCGGATTGAGGATCGCGGACGGTGCGGCCGCCGGAAGATTTCACCATTACCCCTTTAGAACTATATCCCGGTTATTGTACACTCCCGTTGTGACCCCTAAAGCCCAAATCCAAGACACCCTGAATCAACTGATTGAGAACTTCATCAACCGGTCGGCCTTTTTCCGGTATTGGACACCGGAAAATATCCGGCCCGACGTTTCCAAAAGATTCCTTGTTTCTTTTGACGCCCTGGTCAAAAGCTTCCCCGCCTTGATCGCCCAAGGCGCCGCCCGGATGGAGGACGAGGAAAGCCGCGTGGTCCTGGCCGTCAACTTGTTCCAGGAATCCGGCGAGGGGGACGTCACCCGTACCCACCATGCCATCTACCGGAAGTTCCTGGTCACCGCTGAAATCGATCTTTCCGCCATCACGGAAAGTGATTTCGCCGTCGAATGGCGCAACCGATTGGCCGAATACCTTCAAAGCTCCCCCACGGGCGCAGTGGTCGGCGCCCTGGCCGCCGGGGAATTCCTTGCCCAGCCGGCCCTCAGCCGCATCTATCCCATCCTGCAAAACCATTACCCCCACGCGGACCAGGAATACTTCACGAAGCATCTAGCCTTGGAAACCGAGCACGTGGAGGAAATCACGACGATCATTGCGCGGCAGAATGGCGGTTTTGAGGAGATTGTGGAAGGTTTTAAGTACGGGCTATCGGTCTGGGGAACCTATTTTGATAAGCTGACCGAACACCTAAACCAAAAGACATCCGTAACCACAGATTCACACGGATAAGAATTGAGAATTAAAAAGGTATTCCATCCGTGTTTATCCGTGTGAATCCGTGGCTAAATTGTTTTGTCGTTTCTTTATTCAAATACTGGCAGTGGCTTGATCCGTTTGCAGCCCAGTTTGATGATTTCGGTCACGTGCAGTTGCATCATGTAACCCAGGTACTTTTCCTGGGCCCCGGCCAATCTCTTCCGTTGTTCGAAGGTCTCACACTCCAGCAGGATCAAATCCCTTCCATTGGCGATATGGGGCGGCTCGTCCTTCTCGATGTCATAGATGGCGTCCATTAGTTCCTTATCGAACAGCCTCTTGAAAATGCTGGTCTCCAGGTCCGTCATGGAGGAAAGCACGATCTCCCCCGCGAATTGGTTGGCGGCGGCGATCTCAGCGGCCGTTAGGGCTTCCACCTGCACCTTTTGCATCTGGATAAGGATGGGCGGCAGTTCGAATTCGGAAATCCGCGGTTCGGCTCCGTAACGGCGTAATTGCTGGGCGAAAACGTCGTAATGCCGCATTTCATCTTGGATTTGGCGGGCCAGACGCAGTTTCAAATTCACTTGGTTTTCGGGCAAAAGGGTGATTTCCCGGGCCTGGGCCACTGTACCGAAATACCACTCCGACCATGCTCGACGACGCATATAAAGGACCAGGGCGGATTTATAGGCCTCCAGCTCCAGGGTGATGAACTCATACCCCCGGTCATCGTAAAGGTCGTCCCCGATGTTCTTGGCCCGGTGGTAGAGCTTCTGCATGAACTCGTTGGGGCTGAACTGCATCAACTTTGCTTCATCCCATTGAGAGTAAGTAGGTTCAACTAGTTGGTTTTCAGTAGCCTGCATAGCAATCTCCTCGTCTGTCATTCTGAGGCGCTTTTTGCCGAAGAATCTATGTCTTGGAACACACATAGATCCTTCGCTTCGCTTAGGATGACATCGAAAACCTAAATTAAAAAACACCCTCTTCTACATTGATTCCATACCAAATTTCTAGGCCTATTACCCCCGTGGCTTCCATTTCACCGTTCATGGGATCGGAAATCATGAAAGAAGGGGCTTTTGACACGTCAGAGGCCTCATGCGCCACAATGGCTACGGCCGGGCTCCCTGGCAAGTGATGAATACTGTAATTGCTGTTTTTGTACTTCCGTCCGGGGTGGTTGTGGCTCTCGGATTTGAAGCATTTCAGCCAAAAGTCATAATCTCGAACCTGGTTGATGGCAATCACGATGCCACCGGTCACATGGGGCTGATTAGTGTATTTTCGCTCGTCCGTATCCAACCCGTACCAAATCATGGGGATTTTGGCCCATGCTTTATCCATGGTTGCCATGTAGCCAGGAGAGCGGATAAAGGAAACCCCCTTTTGCAAGTCGGAACATTTCAGGGTCAGTATGTAGGCGTAGGGGTCTTTCAGGTCGCGGTGGAGGCTGTAGGCCGAAACACCGTTGGCTTTGAGATTTTGCGCCTGTTCCATAAAGGCTTTTCGGTAGAGCTTAAGGCTCGCCGCCTTTTGGTGGATGAAAACCGTTCCGGGACCTTTAAGAGTATTGTTGTCACTTTTGCAGGAGATAGAAAAACCAACAATAACAATCAATACCCACAACAGACTTCTTTTCAAGAATGCCTCCCCATCACTAACGATTTTCGAACCATTAAACTCGAGATAATTCGTCAATAATTCCATTACCCTACAAACCTGTTTTGGAGCTATCAACTTTCTCTTCAAAAATCGGCATATTTCCATCTTCTGCTAAAGAATTAAATTTTTCCCTCCATTTTGGCGAAATGGCTTTTGAAAATAACATGGAAATACGGTTTTTTTTGACTCGCTCCTTCCGATATTCAGCAACAAAATCCGGTTCAGGTTTTCCAGAGATGACATTTCGAAAAACAAGTTGTTCCAATTCAAAATCGGCTTTATTCCAAGGGGTAAGGTATTGATATCGACCATCCACAAGAAGATCGCTTATCAATTGTCCTGAATCGTTTGGCTTGATAGTCAGGGAACAAATAAGTTTGGTCATATCGTTTGAACGTTTGTTTCCCTCCG
>Ga0335085_10006964_pt1 | contig 17688 bp, 12 predicted proteins | sample Lox_Sample_45_FD_206712 | JGI IMG/M metagenome (GOLD analysis project Ga0335085, IMG submission 206712) | Soil microbial communities from Loxahatchee National Wildlife Refuge, Florida, United States - Lox_Sample_4.5 | ecosystem: Environmental > Terrestrial > Soil > Wetlands | place: USA...
CGGCCGGCTGCGGATACCACTTGTCCAGATGCACATTGCCCGGCACGTCCGTGTAGCGGTCGAGATAGTCGCCGACGTTCATCAGGAAGCGGTAGGGCAAGGTGCCGAACAGCGCGATCATGCGCTGGTAGAGATCGACGTCGGCGGCGCCCAGGCTGCCGAAGCTGACATAGACGAGCGGCTTGTCGTTCTGGTCGGCGAAGGACGGCACGGCGTAGCTGCCCTCGGCGCGCACGCAGCCCTCGAGATACTGGAAGCGCGCCGGATCGAGCGGGTTGCGCCGGTTGAACTGCAGCTGGCGGGGATAGAGCAGCAGGTTCATGGTGGGCGAGGTCTCGAAGAACTCGCCGAGCGGATAGGGCTTGTGGCCGACCTTCTTGAGGAAGGCGTTGAAGCGCTCGTGGGTCGGCTTCACCAGCGTGAGGAAGCGGTCCTCGAAGGCCTTGTAGCCGGCATGGTCGCCCTCGCTGCAGCCGGAAAGATGCGGGGGGATGTCGGGATCGGGCACCTCGTTCTCCGAGCAGGAGATGATGCGGATCCAGGGCTTGCCGTACTTCTTGATGGCCGGGAACAGGATGACGTTGTCGACGCAGACCACGTCGGGCTTGATGCGATTCAGATGCTCCGTCAGCCCCTCATGCGAGATGATCGCGCTGTCGACGATCGCCTCCCACACGGGGATGACATAGGTCGGCAGCTGCTCGATCGGCGACAGGCGGAAGTGCGGGAGATGGCCGGCGATGAAGTTGGCCCAGAAATTGGCGATCTCCTCGTCCGACATGCCGCCGGACATGTCGACCAGGTTCTCCTCGAAGCCGTACTTCTCGAACACGCCCTTGAAGCCGCGGTCGCAGACGAACACGGGGTTGTGGCCCATGGCCTTCAGCTGCTGCGCGATGCCCACGCAGTTGAGGGCCGGGCCAAAGGCGGCCTCGGGATAGAGGACGATGGTCTTGCCCGTCGATCTCGCGGGCGCGGGTTTCGATTGCTTGGCAGCGACCTTGGGCTTCGGTGCCTTGGTCTTCGCGACCTTCCTGGGTAGCGCCTTCTTCGGCGCGGCCTTCTTCGGACGCGGCTTCTTCACCGCAACCTGCTTCTTCGCAGCCGGCTTCCTCCCGGCCTTCGATCCTGCCCGCGTTGCAACCTTCTTGGCCTTCGGTTTCTTCGATTTTGCGCTTGGTTTCGCCATGATCCCCGGTCCCCTTCCGCTTATTGAATCGCCGCGCCGCCGACTCCGGTCAACCCGTTTCGGCGACCGCGCCGGCCCAGGGCGAGGCGATCTCGCCCATGCCGTGGTGCAGACCGGTGGCGGGATCGCGCAGCACCGCGCTGGGGCAGGCGAACTGCACCGGATAGACGGAGGTGGGCTCGCGCAGGACCGGCATGAGCGCGGCCACGGCGCGCTCCACCTCCACCGGCAGGCGATCGTCGAGGATGGCGCGGCCTTCGCCGCTGACATCCAGGCGCGGCTGATGGAAGGCCTCCTCGAGGGTCATGCCGTAGTCGACCAGGAACGAGAGGATCTGCGCCACGGCCGGCATGATGCGGCGGCCGCCGGAGGCGCCGAGCGCGAACCAAGGCGCGCCGTCGCGGCGCACCACCACCGGACACATGTTGGCGAGCGGCCGCCGGCCCGGCGCGATCGAGTTCGGCCGCCCCGGCCGCGGATCGAACCAGAGGATGCCGTTGTTCATGAGGATGCCGGTCTCCGGCAACACCACCTTCGAGCCGAAGCGCGAGAGCAGCGTCTGCGTCAGTGCGACCATGTTGCCGTGGCGATCGACGACGCTGAGATGGGTGGTGCAGGACGGCGCCGGCGCGCCCGCGCCCAGGCGCTCCAGCCGGACCGCATAGGCGCGGGCGAACGCGTCCGCATAGGCCGCATAGGCGGCGGCGCTGGGCCCGGCCGCAAGGGTGGCGTCACGGAGCGACGACGGCAGCCGGCCCAGCACGTCAGCCAGCGTCGGGCCGCCGCTCAGGCCGGGGGCTGCCGCCACCTCGACGCCGCGATAGCGGATGTCGAGCGCCGGGACGACCTGGGCGCGATAGTCGCGCAGATCGGCGGCAGAGATCCGGTTGCCGCCTTTCTGCAGGTCCCGGAGGAGCGCCGCCGCCACATCGCCTTCGTAGAAATCGCGGGCGCCGGCCTGGGCCAACCGGCGCAGCGTGCGCGCGAGGTTGCCGAGCGGCAGATAGCCCTTCCCTTCCACCGGCGGCACCGGCGGCAGGCCGTCCGGCAGATAGACGGCGGCCGCGGTCGGGAACTCGGCCAGCTCGCGCGCGCCGACAGCGATGCTGAGCGTGCCGTACCAATCGAGCGGCAGGCCGCGCTCGGCCAGCGCGATCGCCGGCGCCAGCGCCTGCTGCCAGCCGATGGTGCCGAACCGCTCGAGCGCCAGCCGCATGCCCTCGACCTGGCCGGGCACGGCGATCGAGTGGTAGCCCTTGAGGTTGCGGTCCTCCTTTACCGCCGGCCAGGAGAACAGCGCCTGGGCGGTGCCGCCGGCCAGGGGATAGTCGGCCGGGTCGAGCGCCGCCGGCGCGACCATGGCGAAATCGACGACCTGCGGCGGCGAGCCGTCGGCCTTGGCCACCACCATGAATCCGCCGCCGCCGAGCCCGTTCATCCAGGGCTCGACGACGCCCGTGGCGAAGCCAGTGGCCACGGCCGCATCGACGGCGTTGCCGTCGGCGGCGAGCACGCCGGCGCCGGCTGCGGCGGCCAGCCGGCTCTGCGCAGCGACGATGCCATGCGGCGATTTCACGACGGCTTTGCGCGGCGGCAATGGGGCGGGATCGAGAATCGGCATGGGCGCCTCGCGAGAGAGTCGGTGTCCTACCGTAACCAAGCACGGACCGCTCGGCCAGAGCACCCGCTAGACGCCCTCTGCGCCGGCCGGCAGACTTACCGACTGATTCGCATCTCGCGCGCGGTCGATGAAACGCTGGCTCGACGTCTTGATCCCCGGAGCGCTGCTGCTGATCGCCGCATGGGTGAGCTTTCAGGACGTGCCCGTCGTCGACCAGCTGCGCAACCTCGTCTTCGACAGCTATCAGCGCCAGCGCCCGCGCGCATATCGCGCCGACCTGCCCGTGCGCATCGTCGACATCGACGAGGAGAGCCTGCAGCGCCTGGGCCAATGGCCCTGGCCGCGCGACCTGATGGCGCGCCTCGTCGACCGTCTCGGCGAACTCGGCGCGGCCACGGTTGCGCTCGACATCATCTTCGCCGAGCCCGACCGGTTCTCGCCCAGCAATCTCGTGCGCGTCTGGCAGGACCGGCCAGAGCTGGCGGCGCTGCGCACGAGCATTGCGCAGCTGCCGGATTCCGACGCGGCGCTGGCACAGAGCGTGGGCCGCACGCCAAGCGTCACCGCCTTCGCGCTGTCCGACGCCGGCCGGAGTGCGGCACCGCAATCGAAGGGCGGGTTTGCCTCGGCGGGCGATGACCCGCTGCCGTTCGTTCAGCGCTACCGCGGCGCGGTCACCACCCTGCCGGCGATCGAGGCCGCGGCTGCCGGCAACGGCGCGACCAACTACGTTCCGGACGCGGACAACACCGTCCGGCGGGCGCCGCTCCTGCTGGCGCTGAACGACACGCTCTATCCGAGCTTCGCCGCCGAGGCGCTGCGTGTCGCGCAGGGGGCCGGCTCCTATACGATCAAGTCCTCGGGTGCCAGCAGAGAGACCGGATTCGGCGCGGCGACCGGCATCGCCATGGTGCGCATCGGCAACGCGATCGTGCCGACCGACGCCGCAGGCCGCATGCTGCTGCACGACAGCGGCCATGTTGCGCAGCGCTTCATTCCGGCCTGGAGTGTGCTCGAAGCCGGCTTCGACGGCCAGAAGATCGCAGGCATGATCGTCTTCGTCGGCAGCACGGCGGAGGCGCTGAAGGATATCCGAACGACCCCGCTGGCAGCCGTAATTCCGGGCGTGGAAATCCATGCCGAGGTGATCGAGCAGATCCTGGCGCAGGATTTCCTGCATCGGCCCGATTGGTTCCAGGGGGCGGAGACGCTGGCCTTCGTCGTGCTCGGCATCGTCCTGATCATCGCCATCCACTATGCCGGCGCGCTCTGGTCGCTGCTGATCGCCGCGATCGCGGCCGCGGCGGCGATCGCCGTCTCCTGGTACGGCTTCACGCATCTAGCCTATTTGATAGACCCGCTCTTCCCCTGCCTGGTGATCCTGCTCGTCTACCTCTCCAGCTCGCTGCTTGCTTATATCAGGACGGAGCGTGAGAAGCGGTTCGTGCGGAACGCGTTCAGCCGCTACATGTCGCCGGTCCTGGTCGACCAGCTGAGCAGCCATCCCGAGCTTCTGGTGCTCGGGGGGCGCATGCGCAATCTCACGATCCTGTTTTCCGACATCCGCGGCTTCACACGGATCGCCGAACAACTCGATCCCGAGGAACTGACCCGGCTGATCAACCGCTTTCTGACGCCGCTCACCAACGTCATCCAGGAGTCCGGCGGCTTCGTCGACAAGTACATGGGCGACTGCGTGATGGCGTTCTGGAACGCGCCGCTCGATATACCCGGCCATGGCCGCCTCGCCCTGGAGACGGCGCTGAAGATGCGAAGCGAACTCGACCAGCTGAACGAGAAGCTGAAGGCCGAGGCGGCCGCCGCCAACCGCAAGCCGATCGTCCTCGCCGCCGGCATCGGCCTCAACAGCGGTCGCGCCTGCGTCGGAAATATGGGCTCGGAGCAGCGCTTCGACTATTCGGTCATCGGAGACGCGGCCAATATCGCCTCGCGGCTCGAGGGGCTGTCGCGCGCCTACGGCGTCGACGTCGTGGTCGGCGAGGATACCGCAGGGGAAGCGCCCGAGCTGGCGCTGCTGGAACTCGACCTGGTCCGGGTCAAAGGTCGCGACACGCCGCTGCGCATCTTCACGCTGCTCGGCGACGCGCAGATGGCGGCCTCGGACGGCTTCCGGCAGCTGAAGGAGGTGCACGCGAACCTGCTCGCCGCCTATCGCCGGCAGGACTGGCCCGCGGCGGATGTGGCGCTCGCGTTCTGCCGGCCGCTCGCGCCGGCGCTGGCGGCGCTCTATGATGTCTACGAGCAGCGGATCGCGGAATTCGAGGTGTCCCCGCCGCCGACCGATTGGGACGGCGTGTTCACGGCGGCGACCAAGCAAGGCTAGAGGAACCATGATCTTTCGCCAGATCTTCGACAGCGTCTCCAGCACCTATACCTATCTGCTGGCGAGCCGGCGCGGCGGCGAGGCGCTGATCATCGATCCCGTGCTCGACAAGGTCGACCGCTACATCCAGCTGCTGCAGGAGCTCGACCTCAAGCTGGTGAAGGCAGCCGACACGCACCTGCATGCCGATCACATCACCGGCCTCGGCGCGCTGCGCGACCGCACGCGCTGCATCACCGTGATGGGCGAACAGAGCCGGGTCGACGTCGTCTCCATGCGCGTCACCGAGGGCGACCGCATCGAGATCGAAGGACTCACGCTCGACGTGCTCTACACCCCTGGCCATACCGACGATTCCTACAGCTTCCTGCTGGCCGACCGCGTCTTCACCGGCGACACGCTGCTGATCCGCGGCACCGGGCGCACGGATTTCCAGCACGGCGACGCCGCCGCGCAATACGACTCGATCTTCGGCAAGCTGCTGAAGCTGCCGGACGAGACGCTGGTCTTTCCGGCGCACGACTACAAGGGCGACACCGTCAGCACCATCGCCGAGGAGCGCGCCTTCAATCCGCGCCTGCGCGTCTCCTCGAAGCAGGAGTATGTGGAGCTGATGGGCAAGCTGAACCTGCCCAACCCGAAGATGATGGACGTGGCGGTGCCCGCCAACATGCGCGTGGGCATGTCGCATGAGGAGATCGCCCGCCGCGGCTGGTCGGTCGCGGCGCCGCAAGCGCTGCAGCTGCTCGGACGCAGCGACGCGACGCTGGTCGATCTGCGCGAGCGGCGGGAGCGCGAGAAGCACGGCCTCATCCCAGGATCGCTGCACGCCCCCTATCCCGACCTCGCCGACAACGTGCGGCCGGGCGGCGTGCTCCACGAGCTCGCCAGCGCCACCGGCAAGCGCCTGGTGTTCTACTGCGCCTTCGGCGAGCGCTCCGCCATGGCGGTGCAGGCGGCGCAGGGCGCCGGCATCACCGGCGCCTGCCACATCGAGGGCGGCATCGACGCCTGGAAGAAGGCGGGCGGACCGACGGTCGCGCCGGGGTCTTGAGGCAGGGCCATCGCACCACACTGTGACGGCGGTCACCCGCGCCTTTAACGATCGCGCAACCATGGCGCCCGTAGTGTCGGATCCATGGCCACCCACCATCTCATCCCGCTCGCGCTGGCCCTGGGGCTCGCCGCATCGGCGGCGCCGGCGGCCACCGATACGCAGGTCGGCGCCGTGCTGGCGCGCGATTATTCCGGCGCCGTGGGAACGCGCACGGGCGGCGAAGAGCAGCAGCTGTTCTTCGACCTGCCGGTCTACAGCGCCGAGCGTGTCGATACCGACGCCGAGGCCAGCACCGCCCTCAACTTCCTCGACAGCACGCACCTGCAGGTCGGCCCGAACTCGTCGGTCGTGCTCGACCGCTTCGTCTACGACCCCGAACGCCACACGGGCGAGGCGGCCATCACCTTCAGCCGCGGCCTGTTCCGCTTCGTGACCGGCGAGATGAAGAACAAGGACGGCTTCGACCTGCGCACGCCCTCGGCCACGCTCGCCATCCGCGGCACCAAGTTCATCGTCTTCGTCGCGGCGGACGGGCGCAGCGACATCTCCGTCATCGAGGGCGAGGTCCTCGTACGGTCGTGTGACGGCGCGAGTCATCTCATCGGGCCCGGCGAGTCCGTCACCGTCGCCGGCGACTGCAGCGAATCGCACGAGACCATGGGCCGTACGGCTCCGCGTCACCCCTCCGTCGACCAGGACTATACGCGCTTCAGCGACAACAGCGGCCTGGTGGGCGGCCGCGACGGCACCACCTCGACCAGCGGCAAGGGCCGGCGTTAGCGCCTCGATCCCGCCCTTCCTTGCCGCCCCCGACCGTCGGCGATACTGTGCCGGATGATCGCGACGCCGCTCATTCGGCTGACACGCGCCCGCTACCATGCCTGAAATCGCCGTCTCGATCCTCGGCATCACGGGCCTGCTGGCGCTCGTCAGTTTGCTGCCGCCGGTCGCCAACCGGCTGAACCTGCCGTTCTCCGTGCTGTTGGCGCTGGCCGGATGCGCGCTCGGCGTGATCGTCTTCTTCGGCCAGAACCTGCCGCTCAGCGGTTTGCCCGGCGATTTCGTCACCGCCCTGCGCGGATTCGAGATCTCGCCGGAGGCCCTGCTCTACATCTTCCTGCCAACCCTGCTGTTCGAGGCGGCGCTGATGATCGACGTGCGCCGGCTGATGGACGATATCGCGCCGATCCTGCTGCTGGCGGTCGTTGCCGTCGTCGTCTGCACGCTGGTCGTCGGCTTCGCCCTGTCGGCGGTCGCCGACGTCGGGCTGATCGCCTGCCTCCTGCTCGGCGCCATCGTCGCCACCACCGATCCCGTCGCCGTGGTCGGCATCTTCCGCGACCTCGGGGCGCCGCGCCGGTTGTCGATCCTGGTCGAGGGCGAGAGCCTGTTCAACGACGCCGCGGCCATCGCCCTGTCGGCGCTGCTGACGGCCATGCTGCTCGGCACCCGCAATGCCGACGCGGTCGGCACCACCCTTGCCTTCCTCAAGAACTTCGCGGGCGGCGCCATCGTGGGCTATGCGGCCGCGCGCGGCGCCTTCGCGCTCTTCGGCCTGCTGCGCGGCCTGCGCTTCGCGGAGATCACGCTGACGGTGGCGCTCGCGTACCTCGCCTACATCGTGGCCGAGCGCTACCTGCATGTCTCCGGCGTCGTCGCCGTCGTCATCGCGGGCCTGGTCACCGGCTGGCACGGCCGCATCCGCGTCACGCCCACGACCTGGGACAGCCTGGTGGACATGTGGGGCCAGCTCGCCTTCTGGGCCAGCTCGCTCATCTTCCTGCTGGCGGCCATGCTGGTGCCGCACCTGCTGACCGACGCCACCTGGAGCGACGCCCTGCTGCTCGGCATCCTGATCGTGGCGACACTGGCGGCGCGCGCCATCGTTCTCTACGGGCTGTTGCCGCTGCTCAGCGTCAGCCGCATGGCCGCCCGGATCAGCAACTCTTTCAAGCTGGTGATCGTGTGGGGCGGGTTGCGCGGCGCCGTCTCCCTCGCCCTCGCCTTGGCGGTGAGCGAGAACGACCGGCTCTCCGACGATGTCAGGCATTTCGTCGCCGTGCTCGCCACCGGCTTCGTGCTGTTCACGCTGCTGGTCAACGGCACGACGCTGCAGCCGCTCCTGCGGCTGCTCAAGCTCGATCGACTCTCGAAGGTGGACCGGGCCGTGCGCGACCGCGCGATCATGCTGTCGCTTGATACGATCCGTGAGCGCCTCTCGGCCGTGGCGGAGTCCGACCGCATCGCGCCGGCGGTGACGGCGCGCATCTGCGAGAGCTTCGCGCGGCGCATCGCCGAGGTCCGCCGCACCTCCGCCGCGGACGCCATCTTGAGCGACGCCGACCTGCTGCAGATCGGCCTGATCACGCTGGCGACGCGCGAGCAGGAGCTGCATCTGCAGCGCTTCAAGGAGCGGGTGGTCTCGCGCAAGAGCGTGCAGATCCTGATCGCCCGCGCCGGCTGGCTGCTCGACGGCGCCAAGACCGGCGGCCGCGAGGGCTACGAGAGCGCCGCCCAGCGGGGCAGCACGTTCACCACGACGTTCCGTTTCGCGCTGGCGCTCCATCGCCGGCTCGGATTGACCCGCTGGCTGGCGCAGGAGCTGGCCGATCGCTTCGAGCGGCTCCTGATCGTGCGCATGGGCCTGCAGCAGCTGCTCACCTTCAACACGCGGCAGCTGACGCCGCTGCTCGGCGCGGGTGTCGGCGAAGATCTCACGATGATCCTGGGCAAGCGCGTGACCACCGTCGAGCAGTCGCTGGCCGCCTTGCGCCTGCAGTTCCCGGAGTTCGCGCGCACGCTGGAGAGCCGCTACCTCGAGCGCGTGGCCGCCCAGCTCGAGGGCGCCGAGTACGTCGACCTGCTGGCCGAATCCATCATCAGCCGCGAGGTCCACAACGAATTGGCGCGCGAGCTGAGCGCGCGCTGGCGCGACCTCGAGCGGCGGCCCGTGCTGGACATCGAGCTGAAGCGCGAGCAGCTGATCGCCCGCGTGCCGCTGTTCGGCTCGCTCGATGCCGAGCGGCTGCGTGCGATCGCACGGCTGCTGCGGCCGCGCCTGGCGCTGCCGGGCGAGCGCGTCATCGCCCGCGGCGAGCGCGGCGATGCCATGTATTTCATCGCCTCCGGCGCGGTCGAGGTGCAGATCGCCCCCTCTCCGGTACGCCTGGGGAGCGGCGATTTCTTCGGCGAGATGGCGCTGGTCATGCACCAGCCGCGCAATGCCGACGTCACCGCGCTCGGCTACTGTCACCTGCTGGCGCTGCGCCAGCGCGACTTCGAGCGGCTGCTGGCCGGCAACCCCGACCTGCGGACCCGCATCGACACGGTTGCCCGCGAGCGGCTCGCGGCGCCGACCAGCACCGCCGCGCAATGATCAGGAGTCGGGCCGCAGCCGCTTCGTGAAGATCACCTGGCCGTCGCCGGGTGCATAGAAGTCCGGCAGCTCCGCGGCGGCGCGATAGCCGATGCGCCGGTAGAACGTGCGCGTCGGCTCATACTGCGGCCGCGACGAGGTCTCGACATACATCGCGGTGGCGCCGAGCGCGCGCGCTTGCGCCTCCGCCGCCTCCATCAGCCGGCGCCCCAGGCCGGCCCGCTGCGCCCCGGGCCGGACCGCGATCCAGTAGAGATCGAAGCTCGAGCGGGTGAGCGCGATCGGGCCGTAGCAGACATAGCCGTCGAGCCGGCCGCCGCCATCGGCGAAGAGGAAGCGGTAGCCGCTGGCCAGCCCCTGCGCCAGCCGCGCCTCGACCAGCTCGATCGCGACGGCCACCTCCTCATCGGAGAAGAAGCCGGTCGCCGCCGTCAGTTCGCGCACGGCGTTCGCGTCGCGCGCCACCGGCTCCTCGCGGAAGGCCGCACGCGCTCGCTCGTCGCCGTGCGCAACGAGCAGTGAGCCAAGCGACTCGGGCATGGTGCGCTCCTCCCGCGCTAGCGCAGGGCCTGCGGAACCGACTCGGCCGACGCTGGGTCGGTCTTGACGGCGGCCGGCTGCGCGATCCCCGCCGGCAGTTCCGCGATGATGCGGCGCAGGACCGCGGCGAGATCGAGCCCGCGGCGGGCGGCCGCGGCCGCGAAGCCGGCATCCGGCGACAGGCACGGATTGATGTTGATCTCGAGCACCCAGGGCTTGCCGTCGCCGTCCACACGGCAGTCGACGCGTGCATAGCCGCGAAGCCCGAACAGGCGCCAGCAGGTCCGGGCGATATCTTCGAGTTGCGCGAGCAACGCTCGGTCCGACTCGTCGAAGTCGAAGCGCCGCACGGTATTGCAGAACTCGAACGAGCCCGCATGCCACTTCGCGGCATAGTCGACGATACGCCGCTTGCCCGCGGGATAGTCGACGAACAGCATTTCCGCCGGCGGCAGCAGTTCGACGCCGTCAGGGCCGCCGAGCAGCGACAGGTTGAACTCGCGTCCGTCGATGAAGCGCTCGGCGAACCACTCGCCGCCATAGCGGCGCTGGCGCTTGCGGGCGACGGCCGCCAGCTTGCGCCCGTCCTCCACCACCGAGCTTTCGTCGATGCCGATCGAGGCATGCTCCCAGACCGACTTCACGATGTAGGGTCCGGGGAACCTTGGCATCGGCAGCCCCTGCGCCGCCGGCTCGACCCCCTCCGGCGTCGCGATGCCGGCGGCCGCCAGCAGCCGCTTGGCCAGCGGCTTGTTCGAGGTCAGGTACATCGCCTCGCTGCCGGCGCCCGTATAAGGCAAACCGAGCGACTCGTAGAGCGCCGGCGCCAGATGAATGAGCCGTCCCAGCCCCTCTACCGATTCCACGAGGTTGAAGACGAAGGCCGGCCGCAGGTGAAGCAGGCGCTGGCGCACGGCCTCGAGATCGAGGGTCAGCGGCACCGCCACCGGCGCGAAGCCGAGGGCCGTCAGGGCCTGCTGCACGGTATCGACCTCGACCAGCACGTCCTGCTCGTCGGGAGCCGCATCGGCCGCGACGGCGCCGTAGACGACGGCGACCCGCGAGGAGCGGCGCGATCGTATCGGGACGATCATGGCCGGCTACTCCGCCGCGATCGAGACGCCGGCGGCGCCGCAGCGCCGGCGCGCCGACTCGACGATGCGCCCGATCAGCGCGTCATAGGGAATGCCCGCGAGCGTGCACATGATCGGCAGGTCGGAATGGGTTGGGTGCAGCCCGGCGAGCGGATTGACCTCCAGGAACAGCGGCTTCCCGCCGGCATCCTGGCGCAGGTCGACACGGCCGCCGTCGCGGCAGCCGAGCGCGCGCCAGGCCGCCAGCGCCACCGCGCCCGCCGCCTTCGCCTCGTCGTCGTCAACCAGGCGGTAGACGACGCGGGTCTCGCATTCCTCCTTGTTGACGTAGGAATAGACGCCGGCCTCGGCCTGGCCGTTCAGGATCACCTCCATCACCGCCACCGGCTCGGCCGCGGCGCCGGTGCCGAGGATGCCGACGGTGAATTCGCGGCCCGGCAGGAAGGTCTCGACCAGCACCGGCTGGCGATAGCGCTCCAGCAGCTGGCGGCAGAGCTTGCGCAGCGCTGCCCGGTTGATCACGCGCGACGCCGGCGTCACGCCCTTGCCCGTGCCCTCGGCGATCGGCTTGGCGAACAGCGGGAACGGCAGGTCGACAGCCGCGAGGTCGGCCATGCTCTCGACCACGGCGAAGGGCGCGGTCGGCACGCCGCAGTCGCGCGCCACCCGCTTGGCCATGCCCTTATGCAGGGCGAGCGCCATCACCAGCGGATCGGAGAAGGTATAGGGGATGTCATAGGCGTCCAGCAGGGCCGGCACCTGGGCCTCACGGCCGACGCCCTTCACCCCTTCGGCGATGTTGAACACGAGGTCCCAGCGCTCGCCGGCCACCAGCCGCTGCGCCAGCTGGCGCACCGTACCGAGACGATCGACCTCGAGGCCGAGGCGCTCCAGCGCACCGGCCAGGGAGTCGATCGTCTCGATGCTGTCGAACTCGGCCGTGTCCTCGGCGCTGCAGCCGGCGGCCAAATAATGGTCGCGGAGATCAAACGTCAGACCAACGCGCATCGGGTAACCCCCAATCGACGGTCTAGTTGTCGTTCCCTAACGCCCTGCCCGCCCCCAGCGTTCCGCCGGGATCAGGGTAGCGGTAGAGGCCGCCTTCGTAGTTGGTGAGCAGCAGGTCGTCGCCCGCGCGCCCGACCACATAGTCGGGAATGAGCGGCACCTTGCCGCCGCCGCCGGGACAGTCGACCACGTAGGTCGGCACGGCATAGCCGGTGGTATGGCCGCGCAGGCCCCGGATGATCTCGAGCCCCTTCTCCACGGTCGTGCGGAAGTGGGCCGAACCGGAGATGGGATCGCACTGATAGAGGTAGTAGGGCTTCACCCGCGCCATCAGCAGGCCGTGCATCAGCCGCTTCATCACGTCGACGTCGTCGTTGATGCCCTTCAGCAGCACCGTCTGCGAACCCAGGGGGATGCCGGCGTCGGCGAGCCGGGCGCAAGCCTCCTTCACCTCCTCGGTCAGCTCGTCCGGATGGGTGAAATGCAAGCTCACCCAGAGCGGGTGGAACTTGCGCAGGATCGCCGTCAGGCTGCGGGTCACCCGCTGCGGCACCACCACCGGCACCTTGGTGCCGATGCGCAGGAACTCCACATGGCGGATGGCCCGCAGGCGCGACAGCAGCCATTCCAGCTTCTCGTCGGCCAGGGTGAGGGGATCACCGCCCGAGAGCAGCACGTCGCGGATTTCCGGGTGCGCCTCGATATAGGCGATGGCGCGCTCCCACTGGGGCACGCTGAACTGATATTCGCCGCCGGCCTCGCCGACCATGCGCGAGCGGGTGCAGTAGCGGCAATAGGTCGAGCAGAACCCGGTCACCAGGAACAGCACCCGGTCGGGATAGCGGTGCACCAGGCCGGGAACGGCGGCGTCATGGTCCTCGCCCAGGGGATCGTCGGCCTCGCCGGGGAGGCGCAGATATTCGTCATTGACGGGGATGTGGGTGCGCCGGATCGGCTGAGACGAATCGTCGCGATCGAACAGCGTCAGGTAATAGGGCGTGATGCCCACGGGCAGCGAGCCGGTATGGCGCCGGATCGCGGAAGCCTCGTCGTCCGAGAGGTTGATGATGCGGGCGAGGCCGCCGAGGTCCTTCACCCGGCTGCGCACCTGCCAGCGCCAGTCGCTCCAGTCGAGGGCGCTGGCTTCGGGGAAGAACCGCTTGCGGAAGAGCTGGCTGCGGGGGCTGATCGGGAACCGCTCGCGGGCGGTCGGGCGCTTGATTATGGGCGCAAAAAAAGGCGGCTTCGCCGCGCTTGGGGTGATCTTGGTGGAGAGGGCGTGTCGTTCGTGGAAATGATCGGTGGTACTCGGAGGCTTGACCTCCTCCGCGAGAACGCGGCGCTGCATTATTTGTCCCTTCCCGGGCAGATCGGGGTTGGTTTGTTGGTGACCGGCAGCGTCTGCCCATGCAATTCGCGCGTCGCTGCGGCCGTGGTTTCGCACATAATACTTCTCGATTCAGAAGTCCAGCGCCGCCGCGAATTTTCCTCGGGAATTGGCGTCACATCAGTTCGCGAGGGCGCGAATATTGCCGCGCCATAGGCAAACGGCTCTGCCGACGGTCCTTCTCCATAGGCGCCAGCGCCGCGTCCCCCGCATCCCGCCGATGCCAAGATTACGTGGCGGCCTCGCAGTCGCTGGGTCATGATGGTGGCGCAAGTCGTCATCGCCCCTCCCCATGACCACGACCACCGCCCGGACCGCGATCGCCACGCCCACGGCCAACCACCTGCGCGGCATCCTGCTGATGCTCGGGGTCGGCTTCAGCTTCACGGTCCTGGATGCTACTGCCAAGCACCTGACACAGTCGCTGCCGGTCATGGAGATCGCCTGGGGCCGCTATCTCTTCCATCTGGCCGTCCTGCCGCTCTTCCTCGGCGGCCAGAGCCTGCGCTCGGCCTTCCGCTCGACCCGCCCCGGCCTGCAGATCCTGCGCTCGACGCTGCTGCTGGGCTCGACGGTGTTCTTCTTCGTGGCGGTGAAGTACATCCCGCTGGCCGACGCGACCGCCATCGGCTTCGTCTCGCCGCTGCTGGTGACAGGCCTCTCCGTACCGATCCTGGGGGAGCAGGTGGGGATCCGGCGCTGGGCCGCCGTCATCATCGGCTTCGCCAGCGTGCTCCTGATCATCCGTCCGGGCTTCGGGATGGTGCATTGGGCCATGACCCTGCCGCTGCTCACGGCCAGCTGCTTCTCGCTCTATCAGATCACCACCCGGATCCTGAGCCGCAGCGATAGCGCGCTCACGACCTATTTCTTCTCGGCGACCGTCGGCCTGGCGGTCACCACCGCCTGCCTCCCCACGCTGTGGGTGACGCCCACCTTCTGGGAGTGGGTGAGCCTGATTTTCCTGGGCGGCGCCGGCGGCTTCTCCCACTATCTGCTGATCCGCGCGTTCGCCATCGCGCCCGCCTCCCTGCTCGCGCCCTTCGCCTACGCCCAGCTGATCTGGTCGACCACGATCGGCTATCTCTGGTTCGGCGATTTCCCCGACCTCTGGACCATCGGGGGCGGGGTCCTGATCAGTCTGAGCGGGCTCTACGTGCTCTACCGCGAGCGGCGGGTCGCGGCCGGAAAAGGCGTGGCGACCCCCGGTTCGTCGCCGGCGCGATAGCGCGCCGCAGTGGCTGGACGCATTCTGACGACGCTTCCACAGAAGCGCTATTTCGGGGGAGGGGACCTTGGGTACTGCCGTTTCGTTGCTCTTGCTGTTGCTGGCCGCCGCATTGGAGGCAGGGGGCGACGCCATCGTCCGGACCGGCCTCCACGCGGCCTCCTTGCCGGCGCGTGCGAGCCTCCTGGTGCTCGGCGGCGGCGTGCTCTTCGCCTATGGCGTCACCGTCAACCTCCCGCCCTGGGATTTCGGGCGTCTGCTCGGCGTCTACGTGACGCTGTTCTTCGTCGTGGCCCAGCTGATCAACTGGCTCGGCTTCGGCCTGAAGCCGACCCCCGCCATCCTGGTCGGCGGCGCGCTGATCATCGCCGGCGGCCTGACCATCACGTTCTGGCGGGCCTAGCCGAAAAGCTGCGGGGCCGATTTCCAGGCCCCGCTATTCCTTGCAACTACGCGCCGCCGTCTCTCGTCAAGTGGTGAAGATCCAGTGCGCGGCCAGCATGACGACGACGCCCCCGACGAGTGCCAGATAGGGCAGCATGCCTGCCTTCCTCTGGCCGAGGTCGCGGCCCTGCAGGCCGAGATCGACGAGCATGCGGTCCGGGAACACTCCGCCGTCCTGGACATAGTGCCGGTAGGCGAAAATCGGAACGATGAGTGCCATGACGATGAGGCCCATGATCAACGTCGTCGGCCCCCACACATTGGCGCCGGCACCCAGGAAGACCATGTTGACGAACGCAAAGATCGTGCCGAGACCGAGCAGCCAGTTCGGTGCCCGCCACGGCCGCTTGATGTCGCCGCTATCGATGCGATGGATCCAGCCGGCGTTGAGGCAGAGGAAATTGAAGACCATGTATGCGACGTTCGACACGGCCAGCAAGAAGACGTAGTCGGACATCAGCAGCAGAATGAGATTGAAGATAAGGTCGGTCCACATCGCGCGCGTCGGCGCGCCATAGGGATTGACGTAGGAGAGGTACTTGGGAAGCCAGCCGTCGGCGGATGCCTGATACAGCGTCCGCGATGAGCCCGCCATGGTCGTCATGATCGACAAGACCAAGGCAAGGATCATCATGAGTATCAGCAGGTTCCCGACGAAGGCGCCGCCCCCCACGATGGTCGCCATGGCCGCGGCCACGCCGGAGCCGTCGTAGATGCCGGGCTCCAGCATCTTCGCGACGCCGAGGGAACCCTGGAAGGTAAAGGGCACGAGGACGAAGACGACGACACAGAGCAGGCCGGAATAGAAGATGGCCTTGTAGGTATCCGTCGCCGGATTGCGGAACTCCCGCGTATAGCACACCGCCGTCTCGAAGCCGTATGTCGACCATCCGGCAATGAACATTCCGCCAAGGAACAAGGTCCAGCCCGGGAGATTCCATTCGCCGGGAACGATGTTCTTGTTGGCATCCAGCGCCAGCGGCGTGAACGGCGAGAAGTTCGTGGCTACGACATCGCCGGTCAACAGCGGGACAACGCCGACGATCAGCAACGGCACGATGACCGCAACGCCGATGACGGTCTGGATCCGGGCGGTGCGGAGAATGCCATGATGCTGCGCGGCAAACACGACAAGGAGCAGCGCCGCCCCGATGAAGAAGGTGCTGTTGACGCGCAATGTCAGCCCCTCCTTCAGGAAGCTCAGATCGACGAGCGTAATGCTCCAGGTCAGGATCGCCGAATCCGGCGGCAGGAGCGCGGTCAGGATATAGCCGGCAGCAATGCCAGAGCCGATTGCCAGCACGGGCGACCAGGCGAACCAGTAGGTCCAGACCGACAGCGGCGCCATGAACTTGCCGACGATTCCATAGCGCAACCATGCTGTGGCGCCGTAGTTCGAGGCGCCGCCGGCTTTCTCGTCGAAGATGCCGGCGATCTCGGCATAGGTGAAGGACTGGATGAAGCCCATGCCGATGGAGAGCGCCCACACCAGCCAGGATGGCGCGCCGATCGTGGCGGCGATGCCGCCGATCGAGAACAGCACCAGCGGCGGCACGCCGCTGGCGACCCAGAATGCGCCCTTCCAGTCGATGGCGCGTTGTAGTTGGCCTTGCCCCGCGTCTGCGGTTGCCGTTGCCGTGGTCATTCGGAAGCCCCCTTGTGAGATTGTCTCGCCGGAGGGGCGGCGCGGCAGAGAAGCCGCATCGTTGCCTGCCCGCGGCAAGACGTGGTCGAAGGATCGCAGTGGAGGAAAGCGTTCGGGCTGCGGCTTGGCGGCACCTGCCGAAGGCCGTATGATGTCGAGGTAGATTGGCGCGTCGCGCTGCGCTGTCCCATGCCTATTCAGCCCTGCCCGGCGTCGCCGACCGATTGCCCGGTTCTATATGTAACGACATCGCGACGCGGTGACGGTCTTGGCTCGAGCGAGCAATCGCTGTGCGATTGCTCGCGCGCCCTGAACTGGCTGTGATCCCCCTCGGTTCACCACCAGAAGATGTAGTAGCCGAGGAGCATCGAAGCCACGCCCCCCGCGAGGGCCAGATAGGGCAGCATGCCCGCCCGCTTCGGCCCGAGTTCCTTCTGGCCTGGCAACAGGAGGTCCTTCCACATGTCATCCGGGAACTTGCCGCCGTCGACCACGTAGTGACGGTAGAGGAAAAACGGCACGGAAACAGCTGCCGAGATGAGGCCAGCCTTCAGCGTGCCAGCGCCCCAGACATCCGCCCCCGCCCCCAGGAGGAACGCATTCACATAGGCCAGGACCACCCCGAGAAGCATGAACAGGTTGGGGCAGCGCCACGGCCGCGGCACGTCCGGGTTGTCCATCCGATGGATCCAGCCGGCGTTGAGATTGAGGAAGTTGAAGATCATGTAGTTGCAATTCGACCACGCCAGGATGAA
>Ga0335085_10006965_pt1 | contig 17686 bp, 17 predicted proteins | sample Lox_Sample_45_FD_206712 | JGI IMG/M metagenome (GOLD analysis project Ga0335085, IMG submission 206712) | Soil microbial communities from Loxahatchee National Wildlife Refuge, Florida, United States - Lox_Sample_4.5 | ecosystem: Environmental > Terrestrial > Soil > Wetlands | place: USA...
GCTGTTGATGCGGGCGATGGCGGTGCGGACGCGGCGATAGCTCTCGCGCACACTGTTACGGAAGAGCCGCGTGACGACCAGGATGAGCGGGAGGACCGCAAACGCGAGCAGGGCCAGCCACCAGTTGATGCTGAGCATGACGACGGCCATGATGGAGAGAGTGAAGAAGTCGTCGACGATGGCCAGGATGCCGCCGGTGAACATGTCGTTGATGGCGTCGACGTCGGAAGTGAGACGGGTGACGAGGCGGCCGACGGCGTGGGTATCGAAGAAGCCGACATGCATGCGCTGCATGTGGCGGAAGATGTCGCGGCGCAGATCGAACATGATCTTCTGGCCGGTCCACTGCATGAGGTAGGTCTGGATGAACTCGAAGAGATACGCGGAGATCTGCAGGCAGAGATAGATGCCGGCGAGCTGGGTGATGCCGCGCATGGGGTCATCGCTGAGGTGGCGCGTGAGCCAGTGCGCGGAGCCGAATCCATGATGGACGGCGGTAGCGGAGCGCTGAGCTTCAGGGCCGCTGGGGAAGTAGTGGTCGATGCCGACCATGACGAGGAACGGGCCGGCGACGTCGCTCAATGATTTGAGGGTGACGGCGACGGAGGAGACCGTGGCCTGTACCCAGTAGGGAAGGAGATAGCGGCCGAGACGCCGCATGAGACGCGAGTCGTAGACCTTGCCGACGGGATCGTCGTCCGTCTTGCGCGGGTCAGTTCTGGGCGCGTCCTTCGGTTTCGTCTGCGATGGTTGGGGATTCGGGGTTGCCTGTTCCGCCATCGGTCGCGTCGGCCTTCCTTTGGTTATTGTAAGGGGCGGTTAGACCCCATGGTAACTTGCTGAGCTTCAGCATTTTGTGGCCAGCCCGGGGCTTCCGCTCAGCCACGGGTTTTGGATGCGATCCGGGCGAACAGCGATTCGAGGGATTTCTGCGCATCTTCGAGCGCGGTGCGTGAGTTTTCAAGGCGGCTGATCATGAGGGCGCCTTCAAGGGTGGCGACCATGGTGTTGGCGACCCAGCGGGGTTCGACACTGCGGCGGATCTCGCGGCGGCGGATACCGTCTGCGACGATGGCCGCGAGGCGGCGCTTCCAGTCTTCCAGGCCCTGAACAACGAGCTTGCGCAAGACGGAGTTGCCGTCGTCCGCGTCAATGGCGGTATTGAGAATCGGGCAGCCGCCCGGCATGGGCGAAGGATGCTCGACGAAGTTCCTGACGATGCAACGCAGCTGTGCAATTGAACCTGGAGCGCAGTCCAAGCCTTCAGTGCGGATTTTGACGGCGCGGCTCAGCGCGTAGCGAAAGGCCTCGGCAGCCAGCTCTTCTTTACTGGTGAAGTGGCGGTAGAGGCCACCCTTCTCAAGTCCAGTCGCTTCCATCACATCCTGCATGGAGCAGCCGGCATAGCCGTGAAGGTTGAAGATGGGCGCCGCCGTCTCGACGATGCGCTGCCGCGTGAGCTCTCCCTTAAGCATGGCGATTTCCTTGCCGAGAAGCATACCGCAAAAAAGACGAATCGGTCGCAAATCTTATGAATCTGATGAACTACGAGACCGAACGGTCGCAATTCTGATTCTTCGAGGCTTCTTCTTGGCTACCGCAGTTGCTCCTGTTGCCCCTGTCGCTGCTGTGAAACGCGCCGTTCAGAGGCGCGCCGTGAATCCCTGGGTGATTGCGCTGACGGTGACGCTGGCGACGTTCATGGAACTGCTGGATACGTCGATTGCGAACGTGTCGCTGCCGTACATTGCCGGAGGACTGGGGCGGTCGTATGACGAGGTGACGTGGATCCTTACGACCTACCTGGTGGCGAATGCGGTCGTGCTGCCGATGTCGGCGTGGCTCTCGCGGGTCATAGGACGGAGAAACTATTACCTGCTGTGCGTGGCGCTGTTCACGGTGACTTCGTTTTTCTGCGGAATTGCGCCGAGCCTGGGGATCATGCTGTGCGCGCGGGTGCTTCAGGGAATCGGGGGCGGCGGTCTGGCGCCGGTGGAGCAGGCGATCCTGGTGGATACGTTTCCACCGCATAAACGGGCCTCGGCGTTTGCGCTGTACACGATGGCGATTGTGACGGCGCCGGCGATCGGGCCGGTGCTGGGCGGATGGATTACGGACAACTACAACTGGCGCTGGGTCTTCTTTATCAATATTCCTGTCGGGCTGATTTCGCTGTTTCTGACGACGCGATTCGTGCATGATCCGCCGGAGTTTGCGGAAGAGCGGAAGACGGTGCGCGGGCCGGACGGCAAGCTGAAGGTGGACGGGACCGGGATTGCGCTGATCGGGCTGGGCTCCGCGGCGCTGGAAGTGATGCTGGATCGTGGGCAGATTGACGACTGGTTTGGCTCGCCTTTCATCGCCTGGATGTTTGTGGCGGCTGTGGTGTGCCTGGGCACGGCGATCTACTGGGAGCTGAAGCAGGACGATCCGGTGATCGCGCTGCGGCTGCTGGGATCGAGGAACTTCGCGATCGCGAATTTCTTCTACTTTGTTTTCGGTGTGGGGTTGTTTGCATCGACGACGATGATTCCGCAGATTCTGCAGTCGCTGTATGGATATCGGGCGATTGATGCGGGGCTTGTGCTGGGGCCTGGGGCGCTGGTGATCACTGTGCTTGCGCCGGTGGGGGCGCAACTGGTGCAACGGGGCATCGTGCAGCCGCGCATCCTGATGCTGGGTGCGGTGCTGACGGTGGGGCTGTCGTTTCTGCACTTCGGGCACTTCAATCTCGACACCGACTACAGCCACTACGCGCTGGCGCGCGCACTGCAGGGGCTGGGGTATGCGTTCTTCTTTGTGCCGCTGTCGGTGATTGCGTACTCGGAACTGAAGCCGAACGAGAACAACAAGGCCTCTTCGCTGACAAACTTCTTCCGCAACTGGGGCGGGAGCTTCGGGATCGCCTTCATGAACACGATCACGGAGCGGAGGCTGAGTTTTCATCAGGAGACGGTGGGCAGCAACCTCGTGGCATCAACGCCGGCCCTGCAACAGCAGGTGAAGCAGTCGGCGGCGTTTCTCGAGGCGCAGGGGATTGCGCACGCGGACGCGATGCGCGCGGCGTATAGCCGGATCTACGAGCAGTTGCAGGCAAACGCGCATCTGCTGGCGTTCATGGACTGCTTCTACGTGATCGGCGTGATGACGCTGATCGCAGCTCCGCTGGTGCTGTTGACGAGGAAGTTCAGGATTGGCGGCGGGGCGCCGGCCGGGCACTGAGGGCAGCGATCCTCGTAGACTCGAAGCATGGGTTCGGGCGAGTTGGTCTGCGACGCGGCGGGCATGGAAAGTCAGCCGGCGGTGGTGCGCCGCGGGCGGTATCTGTATCCGCCGGGGCTGCGGATGAACCTGCCCTTCTACCGATTCCACAAGTTTTTCAAGCCGAGCAATCCGATTCTGCTGTTTGAATACCTGCGGCGCTACGGGCGCGCGGCGCACTATCGCATCTTGCTGAATGACGTGGTGCTGCTGCACGAGCCGGACGACATTCGCGAGGTGCTGATCGACAAGGCGGCGTCGTTTGGCAAGGACCGCACGCAGAAGCGGATGAAGATCCTGCTGGGCGAGGGATTGATTACGTCGGACGGGGAGACGCACAGGCGGGCCAGGAGGATTGCGGCTCCGGCGTTTCATCGCAGGCGGATTGAGCGCTATGCGGACCAGATTGTGGCGATTGCCGCGAGCGTGAGGGAGCAGTGGCGGCCGGGCCAGACGATGGACATTGCTGCCGAGATGATGCGGCTGGCGCTGCAGGTGACGGCGAGGACGCTCTTCGACACAGAGGTGACGGACGAGATTCACGAGATCAATGACCAGGTGAACGTGATCATGGATCTCTACAACTACCTGGTGGCGATGCCACGGGCAGAGCTGCTGTTGAACACGCCCTTGCCGGGGATGCGGCGGTTCAGGAAAGCAAAGGCACGGCTGGACGAGGTGGTGGATGGGATGATTGCGGCGCGTCAAGCGGAGGCAGAGGGCGCAGGGCGCGGATTGGATGAGCGCGGCGATCTGCTCTCGATGCTGCTGGCGGCGCGCGACGACTCGGTGGAGGGAAACGGGTTAGAGCTGTCGGCCGAAGAACTGCGAGACCAGGTGCTGACGCTGTTTCTGGCGGGATATGAGACGGTAGCGAATATGCTGAGCTGGACGTGGCTGCTACTGGGGCAGAATCCGGAGGCGGAGGCGCGGCTGCATGCGGAGCTGGATGCTGTGCTGGGCGCGCGCGCGCCGAGGCTCGAAGATATGCCGCGGCTGGAGTACACAGCGATGGTGCTGTCGGAGTCGCTGCGGCTGTATCCGCCGGCGTGGGCGATGGGGCGCGAGGTGCTGGAGGATGTGCGGATCGGGCCGTATCACCTGCGCAAAGGGACGATGGTGTTCTTCAGCCAGTACATTGTGCAGCGCGATCCACGGTGGTTTCCGGAGCCGGAGAGATTTGAGCCGGGACGCTTCACTCTGGAGCGGAAGGCAGAGCGCCCGCGGTTTGCGTACTTCCCCTTTGGGGGCGGCGGGCGGCAGTGCATCGGCGAGTCGTTTGCGTGGATGGAGGCGACGCTGGCGCTGGCGACACTGGCGCAGCGGTGGAAGTTTACGGTGAATCGGGGACAGCGGATCGAGTTGCAGCCGAAGATCACGCTGCGGCCGAAGAACGGCATCCAGGTGACGGCGCTGAGGCGTGGGTAGTGCGCGTTGATGGGGTGATGAATTTTGTTGCGCCGGGATCTTGACCTGTCTACAACTATAGGGTTCAGAGTGGAAGTGGACGATGTTGACGGTGACCCAACTCGCCCGGCGGTGCGGTGTGAGCCGCACGGCGCTGTTGTACTACGAATCGATCGGTTTGATGCGACCGCCGCAGCGCAGCGGCGGGAACTATCGCATGTACGGGGAGGCGGATCTGCGGCGTCTGCTGCAGATTCGCGCCTACCGGGATGCGGGCCTGAAGATCGAGGACATTCGCGCGATCTTCAAGACGAATCCGGATCGGCCGGGGATGGGCGCGTCGGGGGTTCTGAAGCGGCGGCTGCTGGAACTGGACGCCGAGATCGGAATGCTGCGCGCGCATCAGCAGGCGATCCTCAAGCTGCTGGAGCATAAGGCTCTGGGGAAGGCAAAGATGATTACGAAAGAGAAGTGGGTAGCGATCATGAAGGGCTGCGGGTTCACCGGGGAGCAGATGGACCGGTGGCACGCGGAGTTTGAGCGGTCTGCGCCGGCGGAGCACCAGGAGTTTCTGGAGTTTCTGCATATTCCGGCGGCGGAGATCACGACCATTCGCGAAAACAGCCGGAAGGGCGCGTAGGTTGCGACAGTTGCGAGCCGGGCGCTTCAGTGCGCCCCGCTTGCACGGTTCGCGACTGCTAGACTCGACTCTGTGAGCTTCAAAGATTTCCTCGGCAATACAGCAACGGTGACGCATCTGCGCGAGAGTGTGCGCGCGGGGCGGGTGCCGCAGGCGCTGATCCTGGCCGGACCAAAGGGCGCGGGCAAGTACACGCTGGCGCTGATGCTGGCGCAGGCGGTGAACTGCCTGGAGAATGCCGAGACGGATGGGCTGCCGGACTTTTGCGGGCGCTGCAGAAACTGCGAGCGGATTGGCGCGGCCGCGGATCTGGATGCGCGCGTGGCTGAAGCGGTGGATGCACGCGAAGAGATGCGCGAGACGGACAAGAAAGAGACGCGCATCTTTGTGCAGACGCATCCGGATGTGCTGATTGTGCCGCCCGATCCGCCGCAACTGCTGATCAAGCTGGGGCAGGTGCGGCAGGTGATCCACGCGGCATATTACCGGCCTCCGGTGGAGGCGCGGCGCTCGTTTTCGATCTTTACCTCATCGGCCTTCATGAAAGAAGCGGCGAACAGCCTGCTGAAGGTTCTGGAAGAACCGCCGGAGTACACGTCGCTGGTCCTGCTGACAGAAAATCCACAGGAGCTGCTGCCGACGATTCGGTCGCGTGCGATTGTGCATCGGCTGGGCGCGCTGCCGGCGGCGGAACTGGAGACGCTGTTGACGGTGCGCAGGCCGGAGCTGAAGACGCAGGATCGCGCGCTGGTGTCGCGGCTGGCTGAGGGCGCGGTGGGGCGGGCGCTGAGGCTGGATCTGGCGGCGTATCTGGCGAGCCGGCAGGATGCGCTGGTCATTCTGCGGTCGGCGTTGCGCGATCCGGAGTATTCGCAGCTGTTTCGGGCGACGGAGACGTACCGGGCCGGCGCCGATGGGCAGGAGAAAACGGTGAACCTGCTGCGCGCTCTGGGCAGCCTGGTGGAGGATCTGCTGCTGGTGATTGCAGGGACTCCGGGGCTGGCGCGCAATGTGGATCTCACGGCGGAACTGGGAAACCTGGCGCAGGGCCTGACGGTGGACTGGATTGACGGGGCGGCGCGGGCGCTGGTGCAGGTGGAGCAAGGGATGCGGCGCAACCTGTTGCGATCGCTGTCGCTGGATGCGATGGCGCTGAGCCTGGCAGAGCGCTGAGACGTTCTGCAACATAAGGAGCAACCTTGCCCCGGGGCGAGGCATCTTTTCCAGTAGAATCAGGCCAAACACTTCGAGTTAAAGCGCGGAGCGGACATCGTTCTTTTTCCTTATCCCAGGGCCCATTGAAGTTGTGAGAGTTCGCGCCGGCGTCAAGGGAGTTCCACTCTTTGAGACAGGATCAAGCGGTGGGCCCGGCTTCAGCGTTTTCTCTTTAGAGCAAGCAGCAATTCTTTATCGAACCTCGTTTTCCCCCGAAGGAGGGTCGTTCTTATGAATCTGGAAGCTGCAATACCGAGCGTGGAGAGCGAGTCGCCGGCGCCGGCGCCGCTGCCGGCGTTTCGCAGCGGCAAGAAGCTGGTGGCGCCCGCGCCCTTTCGTTTTACGAGTCACGTTATCGAAGAGGAAGCGCCGTATCGGCAGGCGGAGTTGTTTTATCTGCAGAAGCAGATCCAGGCACAGACGCCGATGGTGATTGTGCTGGAAGACGGCGAGAAGATTGAAGGCGTGATCGAGTGGTATGACCGGCGGGCGCTGAAGGTGCGCGGGCGCGACAAGACACTGATCTACAAGTCGGCGATCAAGTACATGTACAAGGTAGGCGAGAACGCGCAGATGGCGTAGAGGCGCTGCGGCCGCTCAACGCGCGCTAACTGCGCGCGGCTTTGCGGAGGCGGTCGCGGATGGCGGCGGCGACGCCCTCGCCTGAAGGCACGGGGCAGAGGATGACGGAGCAGTTCTGTGTGTCGAGGGTGCGGAGGCCGGCGTAAAGGTTGCGCGCCAGTTCGTCGGGATGCGTCCAGGAGCCCCAGGGGAAGGTCGTTGCGCCGAGCGAGGCCAGCTCCGGCGCGGCGGCACATTCGTCAGGCAGCATGAGGCCAAGGCGCTGGCCGGAATGGGCGGCCGCAGTTCTCGCAATTTCAGCTGACAACCTGTGGAGCGGCGCGTCGACGAGGACGAGGCGGGCCCGTGGGGCGTAGTGGCGCAGGCCCACACCGGGCGAGGGCAGGGCTTCGCGCGGCTCGGATGCGAGGGGCCGGCCGGAGCGATACAGCTCGACGGGGCCGGCGATGGCGCGAATCTGGTCGGCGGTGATGGCGCCGGGCCGGTAGATGACCATGGGGCTCTGGCAGGGGTCGAGGACGGTGGATTCGACGCCGTGGCGGGCCGGACCGGCGTCGAGGACGGCGTCGATGCGGCCGTCGAGATCGTCGAGGACGTGGGTGGCCGTGGTGGGGCTGATGTGGCCGAAGATGTTGGCGCTGGGGGCCGCAACGGGCACGCCCGCCTGGAGGATCAGTTCAAACGCGACGGGGTGGGCCGGCATGCGGATGCCGACGAGGGGGCGCCCCGCCGTTACCGCGTCGGGGACGATGGCTGAGCGAGGCAGGAGCAGCGTGAGGGGCCCGGGCCAGAAGGCAGCGATGAGACGGCGCGCGGTGTCAGGGAGATCGGTAACAAGACTGCTCAGCATGGGATTGTCTGCGGTGGGGCCGGCGATGTGGACGATGACGGGGTCCCATGCGGGGCGTTGCTTGGCGGCGAAGATGCGCGCGACGGCAGTGGGGTCGAGTGCGTTAGCGCCAAGGCCGTAGACCGTCTCAGTGGGCAGGGCGACGAGGCCGCCGTGCCGCAGGATGGCCGCGGCCTGGGCGATTGCGGCGCGAGCTGCGGAGCCGTCGAGGCGCTCGGGATCGACGGGCAGGCGAAGAGTGAGCACGGTCCTATTGTCGCAGTCGGGGCAGCGCTCCGGAGAGATTCGGCATCCCATGAGCTGAACGCGGGAAGGTTGCGGAATTGTTGGTTGTGGCGGGCCGCCGTATACTCACTTGTTACGATGGCGATCGAGACAGAGATCAAGATTCGCGTGGCCGATGTGGCCGGATTTGCCGCGCACCTGAAAGCGGCGGGGTTTGCGCTGAAGACGCCGCGGGAGTTTGAGTCGAATGTGCTGTACGACACTGCGGACCGGAAGATGCGGGCGCGGACGGAGATTCTGCGGATCCGGCACTACTGCGGCAAGTGGACGGTGACGCACAAGCGGCTGCCGGATGTGGGGCCGGGAGAAGACCGGCACAAGCACAGGATCGAGACGGAGACGGAAGTCGAGGACGGCGACGCGCTGGCCGAGATTTTTCTTTCGCTGGGGCTGGTGGCGGCCTTTCGCTACGAGAAATGGCGCACAGAATGGACCGACGGTTCAGGACATTGCGTCATCGACGAAACGCCGATCGGCAACTTCGCTGAACTGGAAGGCACGCCGGAGTGGATCGATGACGCAGCGGCGCGCCTCGGGGTCAATCGCGCGGAGTACATGACGCTGAGCTACGGGCGGCTGTTTGACCTGTGGCGAGAAGAAAACAAGTCCGGCGCCAGAGATCTGACCTTTGCCGCAGTGGCGCCGAGCGCAGCATCGGTCTGAGCGTTGACGGCGGTTGAGTGATCCGACCGTTCACCATATCGTCGAATATGGCGATTGCAGCACCTTCATTTTTCCAGCCTTGGAAGCCGATAGACACAGGCAAGGGGCATATTGTCCTCCAGGGTGGAGAAGGCATGGAATCGAGAGGGAGAGTTGAAGATCGGTTGCACAGCACGCGGGTGCAGCTGCTGGCCGCGGCGGGAATTGCGGTGATGGTGGCGTTGATGCTGCCGCCGGCGCCGGAGAAGCCAAGGGAACTGACGCATCGGACGCAGCCGCAGTATCCGGAGTTGGCGCGGCTTTTGGGGATTACGGGCAAAGTGCGGCTGGCGGTGACCGTGGATTGCGTAGGCCGCGTGATTGGCGTGCAGACGCTGAGCGGCCAGACGATGCTGGCCGAGGCCGCCGAGACAGCGGTGCGGGGCTGGAGCTTCACGTCCGGCAAGGGAGAGGCGCAGATTCCCGTGGAGTTCAGCTTTCCTGTGGCCTCGTAGCGCCTGGCGGTAAAGAACCCGTCCATTGTGCCGATAGCCTCAGCAGCAACTGCTGAGGAGGGTGCGATGGGTTGGGAGTCTGCGGGAAATCGTCACAGATCAAGACGCTGGGGTGCGGGTTTGCGGATGTTGAGCGCCGCCGCGCTGCTGGGAATGCTGGTGCTGCCGTGCCGCGCGGAGCCGCGGGCCGTGAAGTCGAAGGTCGCGCCTGTGTATCCGGAGATTGCCAGGCGCCTGCATGTGACGGGCGTGGTGAAACTGGAAGTGACCGTGGATGCGGACGGCAAGGTGACGGAGGTGAAGACGGTGAGCGGCAATCACACGCTGGCCGTGGCGGCAGAGGAGGCCGTGCAGAAGTGGCGGTTTGCGCCGGGATCGGGCGAGTCGACGTTCGATCTGGATATTAACTTTGAGATGAATTAGTGTGCCAGAGGCGCAGGCGGAGCCATGAGGGCCCCGCCGCGAGCCGGTTGCAGGTGCGGTCTAGGCTTCTGCGCCGTGGCACTTCTTGTATTTCTTGCCGGAACCGCAGGGGCAGGGATCGTTGCGGCCGACTTTTTCTCCGACGTGCCGCTGCTGGGGTTGGCTGGACTCTCCGCCGCCGGCGCGGCTGGCGACGGCAAGCTCGCGCTGTTTCTTGCGGGCGAACTCCTTCTCGAGCGCGTCGATCGTGGTGGACGGCTGGCGGGTGGGGATGAGGACTTCGCGCGACTGGCTGCCGTTGGAGGCCGCCGAGCGCTCAGCGCTGGCCACGGGCGGCGCAGGCGGAACGGCGCGGCGGGGCTGGGGCGCAGCATTGATGGGCTGGCCATCGGGTCCGAGGATCTGCATCCGGAAGAGGAAGCGGACGGTGTCTTCCTGGAACCTGATCATCATGGCCTCGAACATGTCGAAGGACTCTTTCTTGTAGGCCACGAGCGGGTCCTGCTGGGCGTAGCCGCGCAGGCCGATGCCTTCTTTCAAGTGGTCCATGGAGAGAAGATGATCTTTCCAGAGGCCGTCGATCACGCTGAGCATCACCATGCGTTCGTGGTAGCGCATGGTTTCTGTGCCCAGAATCTTCTCCTTCGCCTCGTAATGTTCCTTGAGCTTGTCGAAGACGGAGTCGCCGAGTTCATGGCGCGAGAGAAGCTGCGCCTCGTCGCTGATCGAGGCGAGAGCGACACCGAAGTGGCCGACAAGCTTTTCGTCGAGCCCTTTGAGGTTCCACTGATCGGGACGGACATTTTCGCCGGCGAATTCGTCGAGCAGGCTGCCGATGATGCCTGTGACGTAGTCTTCGAGGATGAGTTCGCGCTGATCGACGCCTTCGAGCAGTTGGCGGCGCAGGCCGTAGACGGCTTCGCGCTGCTTGTTCATGACGTCGTCGTACTCGAGCAGGTGTTTGCGCGATTCGAAGTTCTGGGCTTCAACGGCTTTCTGTGCGCCTTCAATGCGCTTGGAGATCATGCGCGACTCGATGGGCACGCCTTCTTCCATGCCGAGTTTTTCAAGCAGGGTCGAGACCCACTGCTTGGCGAAGATGCGCATGAGATCGTCTTCAAGCGAGAGATAAAAGCGCGAGGCGCCCGGGTCGCCCTGACGGCCGGCGCGGCCGCGGAGCTGGTTGTCGATGCGGCGCGACTCGTGACGCTCCGTGCCGAGGATGAACAGGCCGCCGGAGTCGATGACCGTCTCGTGATCCTGTTTCGCAGCGGCAGCGTGCACCTTGTGGACCTCGTTCCAGTCTGATTCGGCGATCTCGAACTCCTGACCCTGGTAGTAGAAGCGCAGGAAACCTGCAGGAGCCATCGGGTTGATGGCGCCTTCGGCGGCGCTGACAGCGCGGGCGCGGCCTTTCTTGACGATCTCCTGGCGGGCCATGAACTCTGAGTTGCCGCCGAGAAGAATGTCGGTGCCGCGGCCTGCCATGTTGGTGGCGATGGTGACGGAGCCGGAGCGGCCGGCCTGCGCGACATACTCGGCTTCTTTCTCGTGCTGCTTGGCGTTGAGCACGACGTGGCGAACGCCTTTGCGCGCGAGGATGTCAGAGAGCAGTTCGCTCTTCTCAATGGACGTGGTGCCGACCAGCACAGGCTGATTCTTCGCGTGCAACTCGGCGATCTCATCGGCGGCGGCTTTGTATTTTTCCTTCGAGGTGCGGAAGACCACGTCAGGATTTTCGATACGGAGCAGAGGCTTGTTGGTGGGGATGACGACGATCTCGAGGTTATAGATTTTTTCGAACTCGGCGGCCTCAGTTTCGGCGGTGCCGGTCATGCCGCTGAGCTTTTGATAGAGGCGGAAGTAGTTCTGAAAGGTGATGGTGGCAAGGGTCTGGTCTTCCTTGCGAATCTGCACACCTTCTTTGGCTTCGACGGACTGGTGAAGGCCATCGCTCCAGCGGCGGCCGGGCATCAGGCGTCCTGTGAAGGTATCAACGATAATGACTTCCTTGCCTTCTTTGCCGTCCTTTACGACGTAGTCGACGTCGCGCTTGTAGAGGGCTTCCGCTTTGATGGCGGTTTCGACATAGTGCTTGAGGTCCCAGTTTTCCGCGTCGGCGATGTTGTCGATGCCGAGGAGTTTCTCAATGGTGACCCAGCCATCGTCTGTAACGCCGATGGTGCGGTGTTTCTCGTCGACGACGTAGTCTCCACTGAAGTACTTTTCGCCTTCCGCGAGACGGATGCCGAGTTCTTCCTGGCGTTTGTGGTCGGTGTGCTCGACCTCTTCACCCAGCTGCAGCTTCGGAATGATCTGGCGGACGCGGGCGTACTTGTCGGTGGTCTGGTCGGTAGGGCCGGAGATGATGAGCGGGGTACGGGCTTCGTCGATGAGGATGGAGTCGACTTCGTCGACGATGGAGTAATAGTGTCCGCGCTGCACGCAGTCCTTGATGTCGAACTTCATGTTGTCGCGGAGATAGTCGAAGCCGAACTCGTTGTTGGTGCCGTAGGTGATGTCGGCGCCATAGGCGGCGCGGCGCTCGTCGTCGGAGAGGTCGTGGACAATGACGCCGACGGTGAGGCCGAGAAACTCGTAGATTTTGCCCATCCACTCAGCGTCACGCTTGGCCAGGTAGTCGTTGACGGTGACGACGTGGACGCCGCGGCCGGCGAGCGCGTTGAGATAGCAGGCGAGCGTGGCGACGAGGGTTTTGCCTTCGCCGGTCTTCATTTCGGCGATCTTGCCCTGGTGGAGGACCATGCCGCCGATAAGCTGCACATCAAAATGGCGCATCTGCACGGCGCGCCAGCCGGCCTCGCGGACGACAGCAAAGGCTTCAGGGAGGATGTCGTCAAGGGCCTGGCGCTCGGCCTTCTTGATCTCTTCAGGATCGGTGAGGTCCTTGATCTGGGCGGCGATGCGGGAGCGGAATTCGACAGTCCTGGCGCGGAGTTGCTCGTCAGAGAGTTTTTGAATCTCCGGTTCGAGCGCGTTAATGGAAGCGACGACCGGCAAGAGGCGCTTGATGGTGCGGTCGTTGGCTGTACCGAAGACTTTGGTAAGAGCTGTTTCTAAGAACACGAGGAATCTCCAGATTGCGGTGTCATTGTCGTGTGTTGGTGCCGCGGGCTTGGTGCCCGGCAGGCATCAGAGGCAGCGCGTGCAAGCGCGCGCCATTACACGAGGCGAGGCGGGGGACGCTGGAAGGCAGCGGGAAGAAGCGGCGATGCCGGAGTGCGGCCGAGGCTTCGCAATGCGCTGGGCGAAAGCAGATTGAGCGGCGAAACCAGCCCGACAAAGAGCACGGACAGAACTGCCATCCATGCGCCGGCGCCGGCATCGCGGAAGATCGAACTGATCTGCCTGGAACCACTCTGCATCTGCACGAAGCGGGGAACCGCAGGTTTGGCGAGAGCATCCTGGGCCTGACTGCGAGCGAGGAAGGCGAGGACAGGATGTGCGTAGACCCTGGCGTTGTGCAGGCCCGCCTCAGCGCGGGAAACAGACGCAAAGGAGATGGCGGCGATTGCCACCCATATCCATGCGGTTCTGTTGCGCGTTCCGGTCATCAAAAGGTCCTGTCTCATATTGTGCCATAGATGAAGACGCAGGGTCTTTGTCGAATTGACGCAGAAGAAGCGATGCGGCGTGATAACTGCCGTATCCAGAAGAGTTGGGAGCCGGGAAGATACCCGCGAATGACGAGGCGATCATCTCCGAACGATGAGCGTATCGACAGGTTCGCCCCGGCGGATCATTCTGAGCTGGCGGCGCAGTTGGTTTGAAGGGGAGTCTGGGTCACCGCCGTCATCGTCTTCGACGTCGGCGCGCTGACGGGCTTCGACGAAGTGAGCGCTGCTGGGTTGATAGAGCACCGACACGAACAGGAAGGCTGCCGCGAGAGCGGCAGACGAGGAATAGACGTGCAGCCGCCTGCCGTATCTGCGCGCAGCGCGCCGCGCGAGAGATTGACGCAGCCATCCGTGCAACAGGATGGCGGCGATCGCGAGAAATGGCGCAACAAGAGCCAAGGCGCCGAAGGCGGCGTAGACAGAAGAGCTCACCGGATGCCTCCCAGTGGTTGCCAGAGGTTCACAGGATGAAGAAACCGCGCACGCGTCACGTCGTGCGAGGGTGTTGCGGTTCCTTCAGGAGAGATTCAGGCAGGAGAGATTCAGGCGAACAGAATGGGAGGCGGACGCTGGAAGACGGCAGGAAGGATTGGTGCGTCAGGAACGCGGAAGATGCAGATGGAGAAATGCGGCAGGCGGAGCACTAAGGCGGAGATGAGACCCAGAACGGCCAGAGGAAGGATGGCCATCCACTGGCTGCCAGGCGCCTGGTGTACCTGAGGAACGAGGAGTACAACCAGCACGCACGCGATGGCGGCGATACCAACGATCAACCAGGCGCGGCGACGCCAGAGGCGGTTCATCTGAAGAAAGGCTCCCGGGTGAATCTTACATCCGGTTCAAGTCACTTTGCATGCTCGGTGGTGACCAGCCGCTCGGCAACGGCTTCGATGATCTGCTCATGCACCTCGTCGATGGAGAGGTTGCCCTCAATGAGCACGACGCGCTGGGATTCGCGTTCGGCGATCTCGTGGTACTTCTGCCAGACGCGGCGGTGGAAGTCTTCCTGCTCCTGTTCGAAGCGGTTTTCATCTTTGCCGTCGTGAGCGACCTGGCGGTCGTTGCGGCACCGCGCGCGTTCCAGGCTGCTGTCAAGCGAGGGCAGCAGAAGCAGAGTCAGGTCGGGCTGCAGATTGCCGCAGATGAGGCGGTGAAGAGCCAGGACAGTATCGGAGCCGATCTGGCGTCCACCGCCCTGGTAGGCCTCAGTGGAGTCAGTGAACCGGTCGCAGATGACGACACGCCCGGAGACGAGGGCCGGCTCGATGACTTCAGCGATGGCCTGGGCGCGATCGGCGAACATGAGGGCCATCTCAGTCATGGGTGCGATGGGGGTAGAGCCGGAGTCGAGAATCAGAGCGCGGATGCGGTCACCGGTGGGGGTTCCACCGGGCTGGCGGGTTACGAAAGGACTCATTCCGCGCTTTTGCATCCATGCGGCCAAACGCTTGATTTGGGTGGTTTTACCGGACCCGTCGAGGCCTTCGAGGGTAATGAATAATCCGCGCGGCATGGCGTGAGTCTACCACCGCGGCGCGGCGGGGGACGATGCACCACCGCGTGTGCTACACAAGGTGGGTCTCGAAGCAGTTTGATTGGGATGTGGAGGCGGTGGTGAGCCTGGGCGGAATGGCTGCCTTTGATGTGATCCAGACCACAGCCGGAGCGTGTGTAGCCAATTAGATTGCGCTAAATGTCATAAGCGCGCCGAGTCCGGCGCCACTGGGGTGGATCGATCGTGAATCTCTCTGCCATCAAAACGCTCGTTGTTTGTGGCTGTCTGTCTGCGGCCCTGCTTGCCGCCAACCGGGGAGAAGCCCAGAACCTGACGCTGGAAGGACAGACCGGCGGTTTTATCACACCGACGGCCTACGTGGTGTACTCGGCAAAGGGCCATGTTTTTTCACATCCGGCGCTTGGATACCACTTTGTCAATGCGTCGAATGTGATTGGTTACATTCACACCTTCAGCATCGCGGAAGGTTTTGCGAATCGGGCTGAGGTGGGCTACACGCGCAGCGTGCACATGACGGGCAACAGTCCTGCGTTCAGCGGCCTGTGGCACTACGCGGGAATGAATATCTTCAACGGCAAAGTGGTGGCGATCAAAGACGGGCAGTTTGGCGCATGGACGCCGGGCGTGGGCGCAGGTTTTGTGGTGCGAACGGGCGACAAGTTTGTGAGCGGCGCGCTGAATGAAGCGGAGACGGGCGTGCTGAAGACCTATACGAACGGGGACGTGTATGTGGCGGCAACGAAGACGTGGCTGCATCCGCCGGTGCCGTTCCTGGTCAACTTCGGGTTGAAGTTTACCAACGCTTCGATCTACGGAATCGGCGGGCAGGCGACGCGGTTCGGCGGGCGGCTGTTCGGTGGGCTTGGCATTCCGATTCCGGGGCCGTTCCACACGGCGATTGTGCCTGCAGCGGGATTTACACAGGAGCCGCCACAGGTGAAAAACCTCAGCGCGATTCTGGTGAATCCGAACACGTATGCACCGGGTGCGCCGGCGCATATTCCGACGACGATGGACTACGCGGTGCGCGTGACGCAGAAGGACAACCCGCACTTCGCCTTCGATGTGGGAATAGGGCATGTGGCAGGCACGATTGGCACGACGGCGGTCGCGACGGGACTGCCTGCGCCCTATCCGCCGGTGGTGCTGGTTCCGGTGGATCTGAAGGCGAACTCAGTCTTCGGCATGGGGCTGAGCCTGCGCTACTGATCCGGGCCACGAAGCAGGTTGCGGAGAGCGGCGATCGCCGGCCCGCAGGGGGTCGCAGGCGATGCGTGAACGCATGGGATGAACAACTTAGCAGGCGCCATGTGAAAAGGAGGAATCCGAAGTAACACGGATTTTGGGCAACTTCTGATCGCAAGCAGGGTTCGAAGTGGAGTAGTCTGACGGCGCGTGTCATGCGTCAGTTGCTATTACGGAGACCCTGCCAGTGCGAAGAGTGATCGCATGGAAGGCAGGCAAGAAGAAATCAGGAGGTTTTCCATGCGGCTACTTCATAGAATGCGTTGGATGTTGTTGGCGCTGCTGCTTTCGCTAGTTCCCGCTTCTTCGTATGCGGGTGTGTTTATCAGTGTTGGTTTTGCCCCTCCGGTGCTGCCGGTGTATGTGCAGCCTCCGTGCCCTGAGCCGGGCTGGATGTGGACGCCGGGCTACTGGGCTTATGGCCCCGACGGCTACTACTGGGTGCCGGGCGCCTGGGTGCCAGCACCCTATGAGGGCGCGCTATGGACACCGGGTTACTGGGGCTGGGGCAGCGGACTGTACGTGTGGCATCCCGGATATTGGGGCCGTCATGTGGGCTACTACGGCGGCGTGAACTACGGCTTCGGCTACATGGGTGTTGGCTTTGTGGGCGGCATGTGGCATGGCAGCGTGTTTTCTTACAACACAGCGGTTGTTCATGTGAACAACGTCTATGTGCATAACACGTACGTCGATCGGACGATCGTGGAGCGGAACACAATTGTGAACGACCGGCACGTGGCCTTCAGCGGCGGACCGGGCGGCATTCGCCACGATCCGACGCCGGGAGAGCGGGCAGCGATGCGCGAACCGCACATGGCCCGGACTTCGTTCCAGACGCAACATGTAGAGGCGGCAAGGAACGACCACAATTCGTACTTCAATGCGAACCATGGGCATCCACAGAACATGGCTGTGGAGCGGCCGATGCAGATGCACGGCTCGCAGCCGAACAACATGAACCACGGCAACAATGCAGTTCGGCAGGACAACCGGCAGAACTTCCAGCAGAACCGGAATGAACAGCGGCCTATGAACCAGAGCCGTCCGCAGCCGCAGCAGAGAAATGAAAGCCGGCCGCAACAGCAACAGATCCGGCCACAACAGCAGCAGCGGAACGAGTCGCGGCCGCAGGAGCAGTCTCGCCCGCAACAGCGTCCGGAGGCGCGTCCTGCTCCGCAACGCGAGTCGCGCCCTGCGCCGCAGCACGAGTCGCGGCCGCAGCACGAGAACGGCAGACCGCATGGACGTTAAGCTCTGAGCGGTTGCACGAAGGAGACAGCCCACGGTGCGCCGTGGGCTGTTTTGTTTCAGGCGGAAGCTGGCTCGAGGCCGGCGATCTCGATCTCGATGCCGCCGTAGTCGGGGTGATCGTTTTCACGGACGCGATAAGCGACATCGACGAGGCTGCCCTGCGCCAGGCCCAGTTCGGCGGCACGGAAGGCCATATCCCAGCCGACGGCGCGC
>Ga0335085_10006966_pt1 | contig 17683 bp, 8 predicted proteins | sample Lox_Sample_45_FD_206712 | JGI IMG/M metagenome (GOLD analysis project Ga0335085, IMG submission 206712) | Soil microbial communities from Loxahatchee National Wildlife Refuge, Florida, United States - Lox_Sample_4.5 | ecosystem: Environmental > Terrestrial > Soil > Wetlands | place: USA: Florida...
CGTGTACCTGCGCGCCAAGTTGTTCGCCGAGGTGAACTTGACGGCCTCGGTGACGTTCTCCGGCAGGGCCAGACTCTGGATCGCGGTGGAGTCGCCCGCGGCCAATCCCTGCTCGTCCTTGAACACGCAATCGACCTGGAGCTTGATGCGTTGCTTCTCGCGGTTCTTCACATTGGCCACGACTTCGAGACGGCCGTCGGGCAGGATGCGCTCCTGCAGACCGGTGCACGCGACCGCACCCTGGGGCGTCTGATCGAGCAACACGAACTTATCCGTGCTCTCGATGGTGTACTTCGTGGTGTCGAGCGATCCGTCGGAGCCCGGGGTGGTCCGGCAGCCGGCGAGGAACGCCGCGGCCAGCGCGAGGAGACAGAACGGTTGCCAGTGGTGTTTCATAGGTCGCAGGGTAGGAGGTCGGGTTCGCTGGTGTGGCTGCTCGCGGAGGCAGGCCGAGGGGTCAGGGAATCGAACGGCAGCGGGTATTGTCACTTTTCGGCCGGCGAGGGCAACATCCGTCCGCGGGTCCGTCAGGATCGCGGCGGTCCACGGGACCCCGGCCGGGGCGGTCAGGTCAAAAAGGGCTGCAAACGGAGGCCGCGGACGGGGTTGGAGGGACGAAGCAGCGGTTCAGACGCGGCGGCAGCGGGCCGATGGGCCCGCGCCGGAGTTTTGACAACGGGGCGGAGATCGGCGCCAAGCCCGCGACGGCAAGGATCGGGCGAGCGTTCATGGCAGATAGGTCGGCTCAAGGGGAGACACGACGCCCCACACAAGGTTTCATCGAACCGGGGAGGCGTATCTGGAAACAAATCGCCCCGTCCCGCCCGCCGCGCCTATTTCGCCGCAACTTCTCCGCGGCCAGCCACTACGGTGGCCGGCTGCGCCCGGTGCCGCCGCACCCAGTTCGTGAAGCGTTCGAGGTAGACGTAGATGATCGGCGTCACGTAGAGCGTGAGGACCTGCGAGACAATGAGGCCGCCGGCGACGGCCAGTCCGAGAGGCCGGCGCGAGGATCCGCCCGCCCCGAGGCCGAGCGCGATCGGCAGAGCGCCGGCCAGGGCCGCGAAGGTCGTCATCATGATCGGCCGGAAGCGCACCAGGCAGGCTTGGAAGATCGCCGTCTCGCCCGAGACCACGCCCTTGGCGCGTTCGGCCAGGGCGAAGTCAATCATCATGATCGCGTTCTTTTTCACGATGCCGATGAGCATGATGATGCCGACATAGCCCATCAGATTGAGCTCCTGGCGAAACAACCAGAGCGTGAAGACGGCGCCGAAGCCGGCGGCGGGCAGACCCGACAGGATCGTCAGGGGATGAATGAAATCCTCGTAGAGGACGCCGAGCACGATGTAGATCACGAGCACGGCCATGACGAGCAACAGGGCCAGACCCTGCAGGGACGACGTGAAAGCCTGCGCCACGCCCTGGAAGCCGTAGGTAATCGTCGCGGGCAGCTCGCGGGCGGCGAGGCGGCTGATCGCGGTCGTCGCGTCGCCGAGGGAGTAGCCGGGCTGCAAGTTAAACGAGATCGTCACCGCGGGCATCTGGCCGAGATGGTTGACGGTGAGCGGTCCGACGTCGCGCCGCAGGCGGGCCACGGCGTCGAGCGGCACCAGCTTGCCGCCGGCCGCGCGCAGGTAGAGCAGGGGCAGCGCGCCCGCGTCGCGCTGAAACTGGTCCGCCACCTCCATGATCACGTAGTACTGGTTCGTCGGCGTGTAGATCGTCGACACCTGCCGGCTCCCGTAGGCGCTGTAGAGGGTGTCCTCGATCTGCGCGGGCGTGATGCCGAGCGTGGCCGCGCGGTCGCGGTCGATGTCGACGCTCACCTGCGGGCCCGAGAGCTGCATGTCGGAATTGACGTCCTGCAGACCGGGAAGCGCGCGGATCTTCGCCTCCATGGTGGCCGCCACCGCGTACAGCGACGTCAGGTCGCTGCCGGAGAGCGTGAATTGGTAGAGGGCGCGCGTGGCGTTGCCGCCGATCTGGATCGGCGGGATCTGCTGGGGGTAGGCCCGCATGCCGGAAACGCCGGCCAGCGCCCGGCGCAGCCGCTGCACCACCACCGCGGCCGGATCGCGTTCGCTCCGCGGCTTCAGGCGCACGAAACACCGGCCCGCGTTCCCGCCCGTCACGGTCGACATGAAGGCGCCCACGGCCGGATCCCGGGCGATGATCGCCGCCACGGCCCGCTGGTGCCGGACCATGGACTGAAAGGAGATGTCCTGCGACGCCTCGGTGATCACCGACAGGCGGCCGTCGTCCTGCATCGGGATGAAGCCGAGCGGCAGCCGCAGCGCCACCAGCACCGTGAGCCCCACCGTTGCGACCAGCGCGCCGACCGTCGTCCGCGGATGCCGCAGGCAGATCCGCAGGGTGCGTTCGTAGACGGCGAGCATCCCGTCGAAGAACCGCTCCAGCGCGAGGTAGAGGCGCCCGTGCCCGGTCGCCTCGTGGGGCCGGTGGGACCGCAGGAACCGGCTGCACAGCATCGGCGTGAGCGTCAGCGAGACGAAGCCCGACACCAGGATGGCCGCCGTGATCGTGACAGCGAACTCGTGCAGCAGGCGGCCGAGCACGCCGCCCATGAAGAGGACGGGGATGAAGACGGCCACGAGCGACAGCGTCATCGACACGATGGTGAAGCCGATTTCGCCGGAGCCGCGGAAGGCCGCCTCGCGCACCGGCATGCCCTCCTCGATGTGGCGGACGATGTTCTCGAGCATCACGATCGCGTCGTCGACGACGAAGCCCACCGACAGGGTCAGGGCGAGCAGCGAGAGGTTGTCGACGGTGTAGCCACAGAAAAACATGACCACGAACGTGCCGAGGATGGCCATGGGGATGGCGACCGCGGGGATGAGGGTGGCGCGCAGCGTGCGCAGAAAGAGGAAGATGACGAGCACCACCAGCGACACGGCGAGGACCAGGGTGAACTGCACGTCATTCACCGATTCCCGCACGGGCACGGACTTGTCGTGCAGGATGTCGAGGGTGATGGAGGGGGGCAGCTGCGCCTGGAACGCCGGCAGCAGCGCCTTGACCCGGTTGACGACCTCGACGGTGTTGGTCCCGGGCTGACGCTGGACTGCCAGCACGATGGCGCGCACCTGGTTGAACCAGCTCGCGATGCGATCCTGCTGCACGCTGTCGATCACCTCGGCGAGCTCGCCCAGCCGCACGGGGGCGCCGTTGCGGTAGGCCACGACCATGTCGCGGAACTGCGCGCTGGTGTCGAGCTGGCCGGAGGCGACCACGGTCATCGCCTGGTGCTGGCCGTCGAGCACGCCGGTGGGCAGGTTGACGTTGTGGGAAGCGAGCGCGGCCTGCACCTCCGACAGCGCGATGCCGCGACTGGCGAGCGCCCGCGGGTCGAGCTGGACGCGCAGCGCGTACTTCTGCGAGCCGAAGACGTTGACTTGCGCCACGCCATCGACGGTCGAGATGCGCTGCGAGAGGATCGTCTCGGCATATTCGTCCACGACCGACAGGGGCAGGGTGGGCGAGCTCAGGGCGAGGAAGAGCACCGGCGCGTCGGCCGGGTTGGTTTTGCGGAACGACGGCGGCGCCGGCATCTCCGTCGGCAGGCGGCGCTGCACCGCGGCGATGGCGGCCTGCACGTCCTGCGCGGCGGCGTCGATGTTGCGCTCGAGCGTGAACTGCAGGGTGATCTGGGTGCTGCCCAGCGCGCTGGTCGAGACCATCGAGTCGATGCCCGCGATCGTGGACAACTGCTGCTCGAGCGGCGTGGCCACCGCCGAGGCCATGGTCTCGGGCGTGGCGCCGGGCAGGCCGGCCGAGACCACGATCGTCGGGAAGTCGACGTTGGGCAGGTCGCTGACCGGCAGGAGGTGGTAGGCCATCGCGCCGAAGACGCACAGCGCCGCGGTCAGCAGCGTGGTCATCACCGGACGGCGGATGCAGAGTTCGGGCAGGTTCATGGCGGGCCGGCGGCAGCGGACGGGCTCACGACTCGGGCGCGGGTCCGGCCGGGGCGGCGGCGGTGGACGCCGCGTCGGGCAGGGCCGGCGCCTTCACGTCCACGCGGGCGCCGGGCACAAGACGCAGCTGACCGTCGGTCACGACCGTCTCGCCCTCGCGCACGCCGGTGCGGATGACGGTGAAGCCCTCGGCCGAGCGGCCGATCTGCACGGGGCGAAGCTCCACGGTCCGGTCGCCGATCACCACGTAAACCTGGCTGCCGTTCTGCCCGGTCTGAACGGCGTTGGACGGAACGAGCAGCGCGTTCTGGTCGGCGCCGTATTGGGTCTCGACGTCGACGGACTCGCCCGGCCAGAACGTGTGATCGGCGTTGGCGAAGGTGGCCTTCAACATGATCATGCCGGTCGCCGGATCGACTGCATTGTCGATGAAATCGAGCCGCCCGTCCGCGGGGTGTGCCGCGCCGTCATGGGTGGTCGCCCGCACGGTGGCGGTGCCCGCCGCCAGCGCGGCCCGCAGCGCGGCCAGCGTGCCCTCCGGCACGGCGTAGGCCACGGTGATGGGCGCGAGTTCGTTGATGGTGACGATCGTGAAGCCGTTGTCATTGGCCTTGACGAGCGCGCCCTCGTGGAGATTGAGCTGGCCGGTGCGCCCGCCGATGGGCGCGCGGATCTCCGTATAGCTGAGCTGCAACTCGGCGTTGGCGACGGCCGCCTCCTTGGACTGCACCTGCGCGCGGCTGGTCGCCACGTCCGTGAGCAGCTGCGCGAGCTGCTCCTTGGAGATCGCCTGCTGCTGGTCGAGCTGCTGGTAGCGCTGGGCTTCGACCTCGGCGTGCTCGGCCTGGGCCCGGGCGTTGGCGAGGTCGGCGCGCGCGCTGCGCAGCGCGTTCTCGAAGGGGCGGCGGTCGAGCGCCACCAGCAAGTCGCCGGCCTGCACGTCATCGCCTTCGCGGAAGTGGATGGTCTGGATGACGCCGTCCACTTGGGATTTGACCGCCACGGAGCGCAGCGCCTGGACCACGCCGATGGAGAACTGGCGCAATGGCAGCGTCTTCCGTACTGCACGTCCGACCTGCACGGGCACCGTGGGCAGATCCGCCGCCGCGGCGTTGCGGGCGCGGCCACAACCAGCGGCGAGCAGCGTGACCGCCAAACCGGCGCAGACACCGGCGCGCGCCCAGTTTTCCGACCGGACGATTGTTGGAACGAATGGCATTGACTGAGGGTAACTCCGCCGTTCGAGCGGCGCTAGCAAGAAGATTGCGTCTGGCGAACCGGGACTGAGCCTCGAAACTGGCTCCGCAGGTGACGCCGCTGACCGGCGTCCGGTTTCCCCGCGCCGCGCTTGCCCCGGCTAAGATCGCCCGCAAAGCTCGCGGCATGCCGGGCTTCGTGCTCTCGCTCGATCAAGGGACGACCTCATCGCGCGCCGTGATCTTCGACCGGCGGGGCCGGGCGCGGGCGATCGTCCAGCAGGAGTTTCCGCAGCGCTATCCGCATCCGGGATGGGTCGAGCACGATCCGGCGGATCTTTGGGAAAGCACCCGGCGCGTGGCGCTGGCTGCCGTGGCCGAGGCCAACCTCACGGCCGCCGACCTCGCCGCGATCGGCGTGGCCAACCAGCGCGAGACCACCCTGCTTTGGGAACGGCGCACCGGCCGGCCGGTCGCCCCCGCCATCGTGTGGCAGGACCGCCGCACCGCCGACGCCTGCCGGCGGCTCCAGGCGCGCGGGTGCGAGCCGCTCGTTCGCCGCCGCACTGGCCTGCTGCTCGATCCCTATTTCAGCGGCACGAAGCTCGCCTGGCTGCTCGACCGCGTGCCCGGCGCGCGCCGGCGGGCCGGACGCGGCGAGCTGGCCTTCGGCACGGTCGACAGCTGGCTGCTCTGGCAGCTCACCGGCGGGCGCGTGCATGCCACCGATGTCTCCAATGCCTCGCGCACGCTGCTGTTCAATCTCCGCACGGGCGACTGGGACGACGAATTGCTCCGGCTCCTGCGGATTCCGCGCGAAGTCCTGCCGGAGGTGGGCGCGAGCAGCGGGATTTTCGGCGAGGTGACTGCGCTGCCCGCGCTGCGCGGCGTGCCGCTCGCCGGCGTGGCGGGCGATCAGCAGGCCGCCCTCTTCGGCCAGGCCTGCTTCCGCGCCGGGATGGCGAAGAACACCTACGGGACCGGCTGTTTTCTGCTCCTGCACACCGGCAACCGGCCGGTCGTCTCGAGGCACCGCCTGCTCACCACGGTGGCTTGGAAGATCGGCGACCGGATCGAGTATGCGCTCGAAGGCAGCGTTTTCATCGGCGGCGCAGTGGTGCAATGGCTGCGCGACGGTCTCGGGCTCATCACCCGCTCGGCCGAGGTCGAGGCGCTGGCCGCCCGGGCCCGCGACAGCGGCGGCATCTACCTCGTGCCGGCCTTTGCCGGGTTGGGCGCGCCCCATTGGGACCCGGCCGCGCGCGGCGCCATCGTCGGGCTGACCCGCGGCAGCAACGCGGCCCAGCTCGCGCGGGCCGCCCTCGAAAGCATCGCCTTCCAGAGCGCCGATGTGCTCAGCGCCATGGAAGCCGACGCGCATCTCCGCCTCGGCGAACTGCGCGTCGATGGCGGCGCGACCGTGAACAACGATCTGATGCAGTTTCAAGCTGATCTGCTGCGCGTGCCCGTGGTGCGGCCGTGCACGATCGAGACCACCGCCTTGGGCGCGGCTTATCTGGCCGGCCTGGCGGTCGGCTTCTGGAGGGATCGCGACGAGATCGCTGCGCTCTGGCGGGTCGAGCGCACCTTCGCGCCCCGGGGCTCCGCCGCGGCCATGCGCCGCTGCCACGCCGGCTGGCGGCGGGCCGTCGAGCGGGCGAAGGCGTGGGACCTTTCGGACCGCCATTAGCGGCGCCCAGCCGACCGGCGTCGTTGCGAGTTCTGACAGTGCGGTGAGGTGCTTCCTCTATTGCCAGCGATATGAAAAAAAGCAGCATGGCGGCTGCCTGACCCGTTGACCCCATGAAATTACGCTTGCTCGCTTACGCCCTGTCCGGGGCGCTGGTGTCTTTAGCCCTTGTCTTCGCGACCGCCGCGCGTGCGGCCGAATCCGACGTTGGCTCTCTTCGCGCCAAGGCGGAGAAGGGCAATGCCGTCGCCCAATACAACCTCGGCCTCGCCTACGCGGAGGGCAGGGAAGTGGCGCGGGACCCGGTCGAGGCCTATGTCTGGCTCAGTCTCGCTGCCGAGAACGGTACCACCGGCAAGGCGCTCGGCGCTATCTTGGGGGAAATGTCGGCTGACCAGCTGGCCGCGGGGAAGCTCCGGCTGGGGGAACGGCGGGCCACCATTCCCGGCGTGGTGTCCGTGCATCCGCTCGCGACGGTGCGCAGCGCCGCCGCCGCCCCCGCCGCGGTCGAAGCCGCGGGTCCGGAAGCGGGCGCGCCGGCGGCGGATCGCGTGGCGTCCTTGGAGCGGGAGCTCAGCGCGCTGCGCGACGAGAAGGCGAAGCGCGATCAGGAGGCCGCGGCGATGGTGGCCGCGTTGAGCGGGGCCAAGGCCGCCGCGGTGGCAGCCGAACAACGCGCCGCGCAGGCCGATGCCGCCCTCAGCCAGCGATCGAAAGACGTCATCGTTCTTCAGACCGAGCGCAATCAGCTCCGCCAGCAACTGACCGCCATGCCGGCCGCGGTCGCGGTCGCGGTGGCGCCGCTGCAGCAGGAGCGGGACAAACTCGCCGGACGGCTGGCTGTGGCCAACTCCGACATGCAGGCGTTGCGCGAGCGCCTGGCCAGGCTCGAGGCGGAGTCTGAGAGACTCCAGTCCGCCGCCACCGGCGCCGCGGGTCTCCAGCAGGAGCGCGACAAACTGGCGGCGCGCCTCGCCACGGCCAATGCCGACATGCAGTCGCTGCGCGAACGCCTGGCCAAGCTCGAGGCGGAGAATGAGAAACTGCAGTCCGCCGCGACCGGCGCCGCCGGCCTCCAGCAGGAGCACGACAAACTGGCGGCGCGGCTGGCGACGGCCAACGCCGACATGCAGTCGCTGCGCGAACGCCTGGCCAAACTGGAAGGGGAAAACGAAAAGTTCCAGCAGGCGGCCGCGGAAAATGCGCAGGCTGCGGCCAGCCTGGCCGCACTCCGGCGCGAACACGACGAACAGGCCAGGGCGCTTGCGGCCGCCCAGGCCGGCCAAGGCCGCACGGCCGATTTGGCCGCGCAACTGGAGGCCGCCCGCCGGGACTTGGTGGCATCGCAAAGCGCCGCGGCGGACCTGACCGCCCGGCTCCAGACGCTGAGCGCGGACAAGGAATCGCTGGGGCGCCAGCTGGCGGCCGCCGGCGAGGCCGGGCGCGATCTCGCCGCGCTGCAGGCCCGGGCGGAGAACAACGCCACCGAACTGGCCGCGCTGCGCCAGCGGAACGCCGAGCTCGCCGCTGCCCGCCAGCAGCTCGAAACCCAGGCGAAGGCCGCCGCGCAGCGCGTCGAACAACAGGCCGCCGCCCTGGCGCAGATGGAGACCCAGCGCCGCGCGGCGGAAGCCAGCGCGGGGGAGAAGAGCGGGCAGCTCGCCGCGGCGACCCAGGAGGCGGACGATTTGAAGAAACAGGCGGCCGAGGCGAACCAGCGCCTGCGCGCCGCCCAGACGAAGCTCGACGAACAGGAGGCTGCACTCGCCGCCGCCCGCCAGGCCGTGGCCGCCGGCGAGAGCCGGGCGAAGGACGTGCCGAAACTGACGGCCGAGGTCGCCGCCCTTCAGACACAGCTGGCGGAGCTGCAGGGCGAGCGCGACAGCCTCCGCGCCCGCGGCGTGGAGCTCGCGGCGGCGCAGCAGGCGGGGGAGAAATCGGCCGCGGCGCTGGCCGAGGCGCAGAAGCAACGGCAGGGCTTGGAGGCGGAACTCGCCAAGCAGGGCCGCCAAGTGGTCGAGTTGGAGAAGGAACGCGACGGGCTGCGCACCCAGCTCGCCGCCGCGGACGCCGCCAAGACCGCCGCCACGGCGCAGGCCGGCGAGGCGACCCGTCTGAAGACTGCCGCCGCGGACGCCGACCGGCGCGCCCAGCAGGCCGAGACCGCCCTCGCTCAGCGGGGCAAGGACATCATCGTCCTCCAAACCCAATTGCAGGACGCGCGCCATGAGCGCGATAGCCTAACGGCGCAGGTGAAGCAGCTTTCGGAGGAACGAACGGCTCTGGCCAAGGGCGACGAACAGCGCCTGGCGCTGGCCGCCAAGGCGGCGGACCAGGACAAACAACTGGCCACCCTCACAGGCCGGATCACGCAATTGACCGAGGAAAAGGCCGCGCTGGCGCAACATGCGGCCGCAAGCGGGGAAACCGATCGCGAGCTGACCGCGTTGCGGGCGCAGGTCACGCAGGGCGCGGCCGATCTCGCCACCCTGCGCGCGCGCAACGCCGAGCTGACCGCCGCCAACCAGAAACTCGATGAACAGAGCCGCGCCGCGGCCAAGCAGGCCGGGGCGTCGGCGTCGGCGGCCCTCGCGCAAGCGGAGGAGCGGAGCCGGAGGGCGGAGGCCAAGCTGGCTGATCAGTTGAAGGAAGTCGCCGCCATCGCCGCCGAACGCGACGGCCTCGAGGTGCAGGTGAAGGAACTCACCGAGAACCGGAAGGCGCTCGCGCAGGCCGGCCAGCAGCGCCAGGCGCTCGAAGCCAAGGCGGCCGAGCAGGGCCGGGACCTCGCGGCGCTTGCCGCGGAGCGCGATCAGTTGCGCGAACGGTTGACCGCCGCCAGCGGCACCGCCAAGGCGGATATCTCCGCCCGGGACGAGCAGCTGGCCGCGCTGACCCGGCAGCTTGAGTCCACCCGCGGCCAGCTGACCACGGCGCAGAAAGCGACGACGGATCTCACGGCGCGGGTGAAGCAGCTGGCCCTCGACAAAGATGCGCTCAGCCGCCAGGTGGCGGAGCGGGCCGACGCGGTTGGCCGGCTGGCGGCGACCACGGCCCAGCTGGAGGACGCGCGCAAGGAATTGGCTGCGCTCCAGGACCGCGACGGGCGACTGGCCGAGGCCCAAGCCACGGTCGCGCGCCTGCAAAAGGAACTCGAGGACCTGCGGACCGAACGGACGGCGCTCGCCGCCCGCCTGGCCCAGACGGCGGCGGCACCTGTGGCCGCGACGGCCGCGGCCCCCGCCAGCCCGGCGGACGACGTGGCCCACCTCAAGGAGCAGCTCGGGCAGGCCGAGGCCAAGGTGGAAATGACGGTGCGCGGCTTCGCGCTCCTCCAGCAGGAAAACGAGCAGCTCAAGAAACAGGCCACCCAGACCGAGGACGCGGCGAAGCGCGCGGCGGATGCGGAGGCCGCGCTGGCAAAGGCCCAGCAGGAGCTGACCCTCCTCCGGCAGGCGGCGGAGCAAAGCGCCACCGAGGCGGCAGCGCAGCGCGCGCAGCTTGCCCGAACCGCGCAGGGCGGCGAGGCGAGCAGCGCCGAGGCCGCCCGCCTGACGGGCGAGCTGGCCTCGGCGCGCGACGCCCTGGTCCGGGCGACCGCCGAGGCCGTTTCCCTGCGCGAAATCGTGCGGCAGACCCAGAACAACAGCGCCGTCCTCGCCGCCGAGAACGCGCGGCTCAGGACCGCGCAGGTCTTCGCTGGCGGCACTGCGCCAGCCGGCACCACCCCGGCGCGGCCAACGCCGCCCACCCTTTCAGCCGCCGGCCCGACGCCGGCCGGGCCGGCGCCGGTGGCCTCGCCGCCCGCTCCGCGCACCCATCGCGTGACCGCGGGCGACACGCTGACGCGGATCAGCGTCCGGTATTACGGAACGGCGTTGCGCTGGCAGGAGATCTACAACGCCAATCGCGACAAACTCCGGAACGCCGACGTCCTGCCGCTCGGCGTGGAATTGAAGATTCCGTGAGAACCTCCGCCGGGCGGCGGCACCTTCCTCCATGCCCTTGGTACCAGTCTGCCTCAGAAACCTGGCAATTGCCCTGTTGTTGATCCCGGCGGCGGGTCGGGCGGGCGCCACCGACCCCGCGGGTGCTGCGCCCGCGTGCCCGGCCCCCAACCCCGAGCTGCTCGCCCGCCGCTGGCCGGCCTCGTGGATTGCGCCTCCTGGCGCCTCCCTCACGGAGTACGGCGTCTTTCATTTCCGCAAGCGTTTCACCGTGGCGGCCGTGCCCGGGCATTTCGTCGTCCATGTCTCGGCCGACAATCGTTATCGGCTCGCGGTCAACGGCACCCCGGTCTGTTCCGGTCCCCAGCGCGGCGACCGGCTCCGGTGGCGGTTCGACTCGGTGGATCTCGCACCGTATCTGCGGGCCGGCGACAACATTCTCGCCGCGACGGTGTGGAACTACGGGGAGGAACGCCCGTATGCCTTGATGAGTCTGGAGACGGGCCTGATCGTGCAGGGGGACGGGCCGGCCGAGCAGGGCGTCAACACCGATGCGACCTGGCGGGTGTGGCGCGATGCGGCCTACACCCCGATTCCACCCGACCGGGCCCGGCTGCGCGGCTTCTATGTCGCCGGGCCCGGCGACCGGCTGGACGGCATGGCCTATCCCTGGGGCTGGGAGCGCGTCGAGTTCGACGATTCGAAATGGGCGGGGCCGCGCCTGCTCGAGGCGGGGAAGCCCTACGGCTTTGGCACGGATCTCGCGCGCTGGCTCTGTCCGCGCTCGCTCCCGCTGATGGAGGAGACGCCGCAGCGGCTCGCGCGCGTGCGGCGCGCGGCCGGCGTCGCCCCGGCCGAGGGCTTTCTGGAGGGCCGGGCCCCGCTGGTCGTCCCGGCGGGAGGGGAGGCGCGGCTGCTGCTCGACCAGGGTTTTGAGACCAATGCTTTGCCCTGGCTGACCGTGAGCGGGGGCCGGGGCGCGACCGTGGTACTCGCCTACGCGGAGGCGTTGGTGGATGCGGCCGGAACCAAGGGCAACCGCGACGAGGTGGAGGGCCGCGAGTTGGCCGGGGTGGAGGATTGCTTTCTGCCCGACGGCGGCCCGCGCCGCCGCTTCTCCACGCTCGATTTCCGCTGCTATCGCTATCTGGAGCTGCGCGTGCGCACCGCGGCCGAGCCGCTCGTGATCGAGGATATCTCGGCCGTGGCGACGGGGTATCCTTTCCGCGAGAATGGCTCCTTTGCCAGCGACGATCCGGAGTTGGCGCGTCTGTGGGAGGTCGGCTGGCGCACCGCGCGGCTGTGCGCCTTCGAGACGTACATGGACTGTCCGTACTACGAGCGCCTGCAGTACATCGGGGACGCGCGCATCCAAGGCCTGATTTCGCTGTATGTCTCGGGCGATGACCGCCTGCTGCGCAACGCCATCACGCTTTTCGACGAGTCGCGCATTCCCGAGGGCCTGACGCAGAGCCGGTATCCCTCGGCCAGCACGCAAATCATCAACACGTTTTCCCTGCTGTGGATCGGCATGGTGCACGACTACTGGATGCATCGCGACGACGCCGCCTTTGTGGCGGCGCGGCTCGACGGCGTGGAGGACGTCCTGCGCTGGTTCGAACAACGCGTCGATCCGGCCACTGGCCTGCTCGGTCCGCTGCCGTACTGGACCTTTGTCGACTGGCCGGACGCGTGGCCGTGGGACACGGCGAGCGACACCGGCGGCGAGGCCCCGGGGGCCCACACGGGGGGATCGGCGATCGTCTCGCTGCAATTCGCGATGGCCCTCGACCAAGCGGCGGAGCTCTTCCGCGCCTTCGGCCGCCCGGGACCGGCCGACCGTTACGCCGAACTGGCCGCCAGGCTGCGCGCGGCCACGCTGGACCGGTGTTGGGATGAAGGAAGGCGGCTGCTGGCCGACACGCCGGAGAAGCGCAGCTTCAGCCAGCATGCCGGCGCGCTCGCCGTGCTGGCAGGGGCGGTGCGTGGCGAGGCGGCCCGCGGACTCATTCGGCGCGTCGCGGCCGACCGCAGCCTCGTTCCCTGCACGCTGTACTTTCGTTTCTATCTGCTGCGCGCCCTGAAGACCGCGGGATTGGGCGACGCCTATCTGGAGCACCTCGGACCCTGGCGGGAAATGCTCGCGCGCGGCCTGACGACCTGCGCGGAACGGCTGGATCCCACCCGCAGCGACTGCCATGCCTGGAGTGCCTCGCCCGTCTACGAATTACTGGCGACAGTCTGCGGCATTGAGCCCGGCAGCCCCGGTTTCAAGACGGTTCGGATTGCGCCCCATCTCGGTGCGCTCCGCCGTGCTGAGGGCACCGTGCCGCACCCAGCCGGATTCATCCGGGTCCAGTTGACCCGCGAGGCGGCGGGAATGCGCGCACGGATCAGCCTGCCCGGGACCCTCGCGGGCGAGTTCATTTGGAACGGAAAGACCGTCCCCCTCCACCCGGGCGATCAGGAACTGCAGCTCTGAGGTCGGGTGGGACGCCGCGATGACGGGGAAGTGACGGACGGAGTCAGGAACGTGACGGGCGTGCGCCCGCGGCCGCCGCGAGCGGAGGTCAGCGAATCGCCTTGGCAGGGTAACGCGCGGGATCGGCAGAGTCGCCGCTGAGGCCGTCCGCCTCGAGGCGGGTGCAGCCGACGGCGTCCAGCGCGTGGTGATAGTAGGCGGGACGGTGCGGACCCCAGATCACGCGGCAGTCGCGGAAAGTCACATCGTCCGCATTGCGCAGGATGAAGCCACTGACCGGGATGACGGGAAATTCCTCGAGGTACGTCGGGCGGAAGTCCTGGTGGCCGCCGTCCCACGCGGTCGTCTTGTCGATCGTGAGGGTGACGCGGTCGAAATGCACGCCGCTGAGGGCGCCGGGGCGGTAGGCGCAGATCACGGCGCCATTTTCCCCGCGGCAATCGAGGTTGGAGAAACGGATGTCGCGCACGGTGCCGCCCTCAAAGCGCGCCAGCCACGGGTTGACCATCACGCAGATCGGCTCCGCGCGGCCCCACCAGGCGGAGTCGAACAGCCGGGTTTCGATCACCATGTTGGAGAACAGCACGCGCTCGACCGTGCCGCGCATGGCGTTGCGGACCGCCACGCCGCGGTGGGAGTCCTTGATCACGCAAGCCTCGAAGACGACGTCGCGAATGGCCCCGTCGATGTCGGCGCCGACGACGAGACCGGCGGAGCGCGAGGTGATGGTGCAGCCGGTGACGACAATGTTCTCGCAGGGCCGGGTTATGCCGCCGTTCGGCTGCGACGTGTGGAGGGAGATACCGTCATCGCCTGCGACGATCTGGCAGTTGGCGATGCGGACGTTGGCGGACCAGTCGACGTCGATACCGTCGTTGTTGGGCATCTTGAGGTCGTTGAGGATGCGGATCCCTTCGATCAGCACATCCTCGCTGCCAAAGAGACGGACGGTCCAGAACGCGGCCTCGCGCACCGTGACATCGCGCATCGTCACGCGGCGGCAGTTGCGAAAGACGATCGTATAGGGACGCTCGCGCGGGCACCGGTAGATGTAGGGCGTGTCCTCCAGAACGTAGGCATGGCCGTTGCCGTCGATCACCCCCGGCCCGGTGATGGCAACATCCTCGGCGTCATCGGCGAGGATCATCACCCCGATGGGGATGTCCGGCTGGGCGGGATCAAGCTGCACCGGGTAGGGGATGGTCGTCGCAAAATCCTGGTGGTGGGGGCTGCCCTTGAGCACGGCGCCGCGCTCAAGGTGGAGTTCCACGTGACTGCGCAGGCGGAGGGAGCCCACCGTGATGGTCGATCCCGCTGGCAGGATGACACGGCCGCCGCCGGCGGCGGCGCAGGCATCGATGGCCCGCTGGGCCGCCCCGGTGTCCTGCTTCACGTCGGTGCCGGTGGCGCCAAACCGGCGAACATCGAAGGGAGGGTATTCCGCGTCGGCGCGAGCAGAGGGTTGCGCATTCATCGGCAGAAGGGATGACGCCACGGCGAGCAGGGCCGCGCCCGACAGGGCGCGAGCCAGACCGTCAAACCGGAATGGCCGGTGGCCTCGGCAGGATAGGTTTTGCGCCATGCTGGATCGAGGGATAATCGAAGAAGGGTCTGGACGTCGAATCGATTGGGAGGGGCCGCGGCGGGGAATCGAACGGCCGGGTCGGTTTGGAATCCTCGGTGGAAGGCTTGACCTGAATCAAGGACGGCCCGGGCGGTGGTGGCTAGAGTGGTCCACGGATTAACCCAGCTGACACCACCATGATCATGACGACCGAGCCTCAATCTGCCCTCCTCCAGAAAATCCTTCTTGATGTCCGCGGTCTCCTGCCGCCGGCGCCGATGCAGCGGGCCTTGGAAGCGCTCGCCCTGCTGCCGCCGCGGGCGATGCTGGTGGTGCATACGCGGCGGGAACCGTGCGTGCTCCACGAGATCATCGATGTCGACGGCTGGCACCGCATCGGGCGGCCGCTGGCGCCGGATCACTGGGAAACCTGCATCTGGCGCAGCGAGGACGAGGTCTGAGGCACAATCCAGCCAGACGCGGATGCCCACGGACGCATCGGATGGGCGCCTGATGGCGCGCGAGCGCCAGCCTGTGGTGGGCCCCGGCACTCCGTGCCCGTTCGGCTGCTGCGAAGGGCGAGCCAGGCCGGCGACGGTCGTGGGCGCAGGGAGTGAGAAGATCTTCTTGAACGAGATTCCCCACTGCGTCCGATGGATCACAGCACACTCCCACATGGAGCCCATCCTGCGATGAATTCCTCCCCGAAGGCGCCGGGCTGGCGCGAGGCGATCGAACTGATCCTGCCGAAGGAGCATGGCGGCTGGTCGCTCGCGCTGGAGCCGTTGGTGCTCGGGCTAGGCGCCGCGCCTTCTGCGGCGGGCGGTGCGCTGGCCGGCGCGGTTCTCGCCGGGTTTTTCCTGCGGCGTCCGCTGCGGCTGTGGCTGGGGGGCGGCGCTGATCCGCGCCGGCCGCGAGCGCGTCGCTGCGTGCTCCTGCTGGCAGCGGTGGCGGCCGGGGGAGTGGCCGGGGCGGCGGCTTTGGCCGGGCCGGCGAGGCTGTGGCCGCTGCTGCTCGTCGTGCCGCCGGGCGCGGCCTTCGCATGGTTCGATGCCCGTGGCGCCGCGCGCGAGGCCGCCGCCGAATTCGCCGGAGCAATGGCGTTTGCCCTCATCCCGCTCGCGCTCGCCTCGCTCGCCGGCTGGCCGGCGGCGGCGGCGCTGGCCCTCGCGGCGGTCATGGCCGCCCGATCCCTGCCGACCGTGCTGACCCTGCGCACCTACCTGCGGCGTGGGAAAGGTGCGGCGGTGTCGTCGGTGCCCGCGCTGGCGCTGGCGGCGGCGGCGGTGGCCGGGGTGGCGGTCCTCGCCCGGGCGCAGCTGGCGCCGTGGGCGGCGGACGCGGCGATGGCGATCCTGCTGATGAGGACTGGCATTCTGCTCGGACCGGCGCGCCCGCGGTTTCGCGCCACCACGGTGGGGATCGCGGAGTCGGTTCTGGGCGCCATATTAGTGATCGTTCTAGCATTCAGTTGGTTTGCTTAACGTCGGGCGTGATTTGATCCATATCAAGGCGCCCGGGCGGCCCGCCGGCTATGCTGGCGCCGTCAATTGAGAACCACCGTTCACGCACCATGAATTTCCTCAAGAATCCCCGGATTGGCTTTGTGGCGGCGAACAGTCTGCTGGTCGTTGCGACCGCCGTGCTGGGCTACGCGCCGGTGCGCGCGCTGCTGGTCGGCGCCGGCTCCGTGACGGCAGCCATAGCGGTGGCGGAGGCGGCGGAGGCAACGGGGGTGCCGGCGGCGGTGCCGGAAACCGCCGCGGCTCCGGCGGCAACCGATCCCAGCGCCGCGCGCGGTCCGGCGCCCGATCTGGGCCTGCCCGTGGAACAGGCGGTGCTGACCGCGCCGCCCCAGGTGCCGCCGCCGATTACCCGCAAATATGCGGCGAAGGTGGTGGTGCACCTCGAAGTGCGCGAGGTCGTCAAGCGCCTCGCCGATGGCGTCGAGTACCTTTTCTGGACGTTCGGCGGCGATGTCCCGGGCAGATTCATCCGCGTCCGCGAGGGCGACGTGGTGGAGTTTCACCTGGAAAACAGTCCGAACTCGAAGATGCCGCACAACATCGATCTGCATGCCGTGACCGGTCCCGGCGGCGGAGCCGCCTCGTCGTTCACCGCGCCCGGCCACAGCTCCCAGTTCACCTTCCAGGCGCTCAATCCCGGAGTCTTTGTCTACCATTGCGCCACCGCGCCCGTCGGCATGCACATCGCCAACGGCATGTACGGCCTGATTCTCGTCGAGCCGGCCGCGGGCCTGCCCAAGGTCGATCGCGAATACTACGTGATGCAGGGCGAGGTCTACACCGCGGGCCGCTATGGCGAGGAGGGGTTGCAGCCGTTCGACCAGGAGAAGGCGATCGATGAGCGCGCACCCTACGTCGTGTTCAATGGGGCGGTCGGCTCCCTCGTGGGCGACAATGCGCTGACGGCCAAGGTCGGCGAGACCGTGCGGCTCTTCGTCGGCAACGGCGGACCCAACCTCGTCTCGTCCTTCCATGTCATCGGCGAGATCTTTGACACGGTCTACCAGGAGGGCGGCCTGTCGGTTGCACAGCACAACGTGCAGACCACCCTGATCCCGGCGGGCGGCTCGGCCGTGGTGGAATTCAAGACCGAGGTGCCCGGCACCTACGTGCTCGTCGACCACTCCATCTTCCGCGCCTTCAACAAGGGCGCGCTCGGCATGCTCAAGGTCGCCGGCCCGGAGAACCGCCTGATCTACTCCGGCAAGGAGATCGACGCCGTTTACCTCGGCCAGGCCGCCGCCGCCGGTTCCGACGCGCAGAAGCGCGAGGCCTCCCTGCAGGCGCAGATTGCCGAGGAGATCAAGACCAATCCCAAGATCGCCGGCCTGACCCGG
>Ga0335085_10006967_pt1 | contig 17683 bp, 12 predicted proteins | sample Lox_Sample_45_FD_206712 | JGI IMG/M metagenome (GOLD analysis project Ga0335085, IMG submission 206712) | Soil microbial communities from Loxahatchee National Wildlife Refuge, Florida, United States - Lox_Sample_4.5 | ecosystem: Environmental > Terrestrial > Soil > Wetlands | place: USA...
CACCCGATCGCCTGATCGATCCGGTCGAACACGAGAACGCCCAGCTCGTCGATCGCGTTGGGCAGGAGGGAGCGGGGACCGCACACCGCCACCTCGGCGCCCATCTTTTTGAGGCCCCAGATGTTCGAACGGGCCACGCGGGAGTGGAGGACGTCGCCGACGATGCACACTTTGAGCCCCTGCAGCCGGCCGAAATGGTCGCGCAGGGTCAGGAGGTCGAGCAGGCCCTGCGTCGGATGCTCGTGCATGCCGTCGCCGGCGTTGATCACGTTCGACTCGATTCGCTCCGCGAGAAACTGGGCCGCCCCGGACGCGCCGTGCCGGACCACGACCATGTCGATCCGCATCGCCTCGAGATTCCGCGCCGTGTCGACGAGCGTCTCCCCCTTCTGCACGCTCGAGCCCGACGAGGCCACGTTGACGGCGTCCGCCGACAGGCGCTTCTCGGCGAACTCGAACGAAATCCGCGTTCGCGTCGACGCCTCGAAAAACAGGTTCACGATGGTCGCGCCCCGCAACGTCGGGACTTTCTTGATCGCCCGCTCGCTGATCTCCTTGAACGGCTCCGCCGTGTCGAGCACGAGCTGAATCTGTTCCGTGGAAAGCCGCTCGAGTCCGAGCAAATCCTTGCCCAACAGGGCCGTCACGCGGCCTCTCGGTCGGTCACGATCACGGCGTCGCGTTGATCGAGCTCGTTCACCAGGACGTCGATCCGCTGCCCCGAAGCGACATCGATCCGTTTGCCCACGACGTCGGGTTGAATCGGCAGCTCGCGTCCTCCGCGATCGATGACGACAGCCAAGGCAATCCGCCGCGGACGGCCGAAGTCGGCGAGCTCGTCCAGGGCGGCCCGGACCGTTCTCCCGGTGTAGAGCACGTCGTCGACGATCACGACGCATTTGCCCTCGATGTCGACGGGGATGTTCGTGGCGCCGACCACCGGCCGCGGTCCAACGGTCTGGAGGTCATCGCGATACAGCGTGATGTCGAGCGCACCTTTCGCGACCGTCACGCCCTCCCGTTCGGCGATCGTCGCCACGATGCGCGACGCCAACTGGACGCCGCGACGCTGGATCCCCACGATGACGAGATCTTCTGTCCCCGCGTTCAGCTCCACGATCTCGTCCGCCATCCGGCGAAGCGCCCGATCGAGGGCCCGGGCATCGAGAATCGTGTTGTGCGTTGGCGCCATCGTGGAGCGGAATATGGGGCGGAGCCCGCGAACGGGGCAACCGCGCCGCCCATCAGCTTACGGGCGGCACCCGATCATCCAGCGGGACGAAATTGGAGAGGAAGACGCGCTCCTCGAGCGTCAGCGAGCCAATGCCGGACTTGCTGATCTTGTCCAGGATCCGGTTCACCTCGGCACGGTTGATTTCGTGCACCGACTTGGGATCGACCTTGTGCCAGTTGACGAGCGTCTCGGTCGGAACACGGGTCGTGGCGTGCGCCCGGAACCGTTTGGCGCCGCGCCAGCGATCGAGCCACCACAGGTAGCAGGCCGCTCCCACAAACCCGCCGAGATGGGCGAAGTCCGCGACACCGCCCTGCGACCCGGCGATTCCGCTGAACAGCGCGAACAGGGTGGTGAGGGCCACCAGGATCCACGCCTCGACCGGAATGATCCCCCAGATCAGAATCCTGTCGCGCGGCCAGTAGCGGGCGAAGGCCAGCATCACGCCAAACACCGCGGCGGACGCCCCCAGCACCGCAGCCTGGGGAGCAAACACGAACGACGAGACGGCGCCCGAGATCCCGCTGATCATATACAGCGTCAAGAACCGCGGCGACCCGATCCGCGATTCCACGCGCGGGCCGAAGAAATACAGCGCCAACATGTTGAACAGGATGTGGGTGATCGACGCGTGCAGAAACATGTAGGTGACCATCGTCCACGGCCGAGCGAAGACGTCGGCGGGCACGAACAGCAGGGCGTCGGTGACGCCGGGAGCCGTTTGCTGGATGAAGTACATGATCACGTTCGCGACCAGCAGTCGGATCACCCAAGGCGTCACGCGTTATCCTCCATTGATGGTGAGTTGATCGAAATGTCGCACCCCGATGACGCGGGGAACAGCGCGGCACCACGAGTTGATGGCACGGTTCCGCGGTTGACGAGCGGCCGCGGCACGAAATCATCCACGACGGCTGTGCTCCGGACCTCGCGCCCAGCCGCGGTGTAGCATGAGGCGGAGGGAATCCATGCAACGTCACACATACACGACACCCATGACGCACCGAACACGACCGGGATGCCGCGTGTTCCCGGGTTTCTTGTTGCTCGTTCCAGGCCTGTTGCTCTCGCAGCAAGCGCCGGCCACCACCGACGCCGGTGATCCTCCGGCGCGAGTCGGACGCATCAGCGCCGTGGCGGGCCAGGTCTCATTCCAGCCGTCCGGCAGCGCTGACTGGACCGACGCGACTCTGAACTACACCGTGACGACCGGTGACCGCCTCTACACGGCGCAGGGCGCCCGAGCCGAAATCGAGGTCGGTGCGTTCGCGGCTCGGCTGTCGGACAACACCGACGTCACGATCACGAATCTGACGGACCACCTGGCACAGCTCGGCGTGGCGCAAGGCACCTTTCGGATCAGCATCTATCGCCTCGACCCCGGTGATTCCGTCGAGATCGACACGCCCAACGGGGCGTTGACTCTGGACGCCGCCGGTGAGTATCGCGTCGAAATCGATGGGAACCCGCCGGACAATGGGTCGACGATGGTCAGCGTCGACCGCGGGAGCCTCGAAGTGACCGGCCCTGGAGTTTCGGAAGTGGTGCGTGGAGGCCAGGCCGTGCAGTTGGCGGGCTCGAATCCCATTACGGTCGCGAGCGTCATGCGACCGGGTCAGAACGCGTTCGATCAATGGAGTGCGGAGCGCGACCGCCGTTATGCGACATCGCCCTGCACGCGATATGTCAGCAGCGACATTCCGGGATGCGCCGACCTCGGCGCCAGCGGCCGCTGGTCGGTCGATCCCACATACGGCTCGGTCTGGTACCCCCCGCTCGTCCCGAGCGACTGGGTGCCCTATCGCTACGGGCAATGGGTGTGGGTTGAGCCCTGGGGTTGGACGTGGGTCGACGACGACCCGTGGGGATTCGCACCATTCCATTATGGACGCTGGGCTTACATCGGCGCGTCGTGGGCGTGGGTCCCCGGACCGATCGTCCGGCGGCCGTACTATGCGCCGGCGCTCGTCGCGTTCGTGGGCGGCTCCAGCTTCTCGGTCGGATTCAGCGTCGGGGTGCAATCGTGGTTCCCCCTTGGGCCCCGCGAGCCCTACTTCCCCTGGTACCACTATGGCGACGGCTACCTCCGCGGCGTCAACTACACCAACGTGCGAAACGTGAGAGACATCAACGCGTTCGTGCACGTCACGAACATCGAAAGTGTCCACTACGTCAACCGCGAACGGGCCATCACGGCGGTTCCCACGAGCGCGTTCAACAGTGGACGACCGATCGCGCACTCGGTCCTGCGCGTGACGCCAAGCCAGATTGCGCATGCGGAAGTGCTGGTGCACCCGACCACGGTCCCCACACGGGATGCGGCGCTCGGCGGACGTGGGGTCGTCCGGGCGCCGGTGGCGGCGGGCCGGCCGTCGGCCGCTCCAAGCGCCGCTGGGCGTGTGGCGACTCCGCGGTCCGGCGTTCCGGCGACGCGGGAGCCGCCCCCGACTCGCGGGCCCGTGCCGCAAGCCCGAGGTGCCACGCCGCCGCCCAGAAGCGAACCGGCGGCAACGCGCGGGACGCCGCCGGCCGCTCGCGGGTCGGAGCCCCGAACGCAGACGCCGTCCCGCCTGATCACGCGCACGCCGCCGCCGCCGCAGTACCCCCCGTTCAACGCGCGTGCGCAAGCCATGGCCCAGCGACCGGGCCGCGCGCTCGAGCCGCAGCAGATTCAGAACCTGCGTGCGGGCCGGGCCGCGGGCCCTCCTCGCGATCCCGAGTACCCGCCGCACGCGGCACCCGCGGCCCGCGGAGCGGCGCCGGCCCGCGGCACGCCGGCCCCAGCCCGTGGGGCACCGCCGCCGGCACACAAACCGCCGTCCAGTGGTGGGGGAGTCGAGTAGCGGAGCTTCGCCCAGCGTTGAGGCGCCTGGCGGACCGGGAGCCCCGTTGACCGTGACGGTCAGCGGGGCTTCTCTCCATCACATGGGAACGTGGCGCTGTTTGGCTCCCAACCGATGGGCGCCAATTCGCGCCGCCCTTGTCGCGCTTCCCTCATGGGCGTATTCTCTAAACGCTCCCCGTCCTCCTCTGACCGGTATCGACCCCTCGTGAGCACCGTGCGTGGCCGGCTACGTTCGCTCGAGTCGCCCCCCGGCGATGCTCCGGCCACGGATTCCGAGTTGGCGTGGTGGCGCAACGGCGGACGACGCCATTTTCGGAGACGATCGTGGGAACGGAGCACGTTGCTGTCCGCCCTGATGGTGGCCGGCCCCAACGTCGCCCTCTGGTTGGAGCACCCCGCGCGGGGATTTCCGTGGCCCTTCGTACTCGGTATGTTCGCGGTGGCCGCCCCCATCATGGGAGCGCTCAGCTGGGCAGCCGGGGAGACATGGTTGCGCGGCCGCGCCATTCGCGCCCGCCGACTTGACCTGGCGCTCCGCGAACCGCGGGAGGCCGGCGTCGCAGCCGTGGACCAGTGACCCGGACGCCAACGTCCAGGTCGGGCGCCCCGACCCGAGACGGAGGCGCTCGGGATCCGAGCGCCATGTACTCGACCTGCCTCCATTGTCACGCGTCGCTCGGCACCAACGCCATGGTCGAGCATTTCGCCATCGGGCGCCGTCTCGCGTTCGACGCGGCCAAGGGCCGCCTCTGGGTCGTCTGCGGCAAGTGCCACCGCTGGAATCTCACCCCCCTGGAGGAGCGATGGGAGGCAGTCGAAGAATGCGAGCGCCTCTATTCGAGCACCCGCCTCCGCAGCTCGACCGACAACATTGGCCTTGCGCGATTGCGCGAAGGCTTGGAGCTCGTTCGCATTGGCCGCCCCCTCCAGCCGGAGATCAACGCGTGGCGATACGCGGCCGATTTTCGCCGGCGCTGGGTGACGCGTGCGGCTCCGCTCGCGACCGCATCGGTAACTGGGTACGCGCTGCAGGTGCTTCTTCAGTCGCAGTTCGACAATGCACCACTGGCCACCGCGTTTCCCCTGCTTGGGGTCATCGCGGTCGGCGCCGGCATCGAAGGTGCCGTGTTTCTGCGTCGATCGTTGTCCAAGCTGGTGCTCCCCGACGGGCGCGTGACCACGCGCCGCCGCGGAGCACGCGAAGTCAAAGCCGCTCGGCTCGACGCGTTCGAAAACGGCTGGAGCGTCCGTATGTCGCCCCTATCCGGGTCGCCTTCGCTCACGGGCAACCACGCGATCCACGCGCTCCGCGCCGCGACGACATTCACGAACTATTACGGCGGTCGCAAGGCTGAGGTGGACGCCGCGTTCGACGTGCTGGACGCGGTCGGGGACCCGGGCGCGTATATCACACGGCTCGCGCGCGTCGGACCCGAGCGTGGCTTCACGGACATCGGATCGTATCCGAACGAGATCCGTCTCGCCCTGGAAATCGCGCTGCACGACGACGTCGAGCGCCGAGCGCTTGCCGGCGAGCTCGCGGCCCTCGAGGCGGAGTGGGCCATGGCAGAGGAGATTGCCCGGATCGCGGACAACCTGCTGCTCCCCCACTCGGTGACCGAAGGCTATGACGCGCTCATCAACCCGTCAGCACCGTGACCCGCCGCCATCCGCTCGACCCGAGACTGCTCCTTCCCACGCTCGATCCTCCGGCCACGCCGGATGAACTGGCCTGGTGGGAGCAGGCGCAGAAACCGCATCGGCGTTCGAGTACGAGCCAGGCGATCGCCATTGGGGTCCCGTTTCTCGTCGCATCCCAGCTCTCTTGGTTTCTCCACCCGTCGCAGCTTCTCGTGCGTCAGCGATGGCTCTGGGACCTTGCCCTCGTGGCCGGCTGCGCTGCGTTCGGCGGGTGGACCATGTGGCGCGGGTCGAAAGGGGAACTCTTCCAACAGGCCGTCCGAGCCAAGCGCCTCCGCGAGGCTCTTGCCGCGCCGGCCGCCGAGGGTGGGCCGTCGGCTGTCCAATCGGTGGGTCGACACGCCAGTCCGTGACCCGGCAGCGCTCGCCGCGCGAGCGCATCGCCGCGGCAGATCAACCGCCTCTGGTTCGAACCGGTGTCGATCGCCGGCTGCGCGCTAGCTCCGCACTCGGGGCCAACTACATTTACGGACCGGCCTCGGCCGGACAAACGCCGCCCTTCCCCCTTCCGAGTGCTGCCCCCATGCGACACGCACCCGTACCGATGAGTGCGACGGCGCCGACCGCCGCCGCGAGCCGATCATGAACGGCGGGTACAGCCAGCCGTCGGTCTTCTTTTTCGGCCAAGGCCGCGCCGACGGCACGGCCACCATGAAGGACGTGCTCGGCGGCAAGGGCGCGGGCCTGGCCGAGATGACCAACCTGGGCATTCCGGTGCCGCCCGGCTTCACCATCGCCGCCAATCTCTGCATTACATATCTCGAAACCCGCCAGTTCCCGCCATGGCTGCGGTCGCAGGTCGAGTCCAGCCTGCAGCGGCTCGAGGCCGCGACCGGCCGGGTGTTCGGCGGCAGGACGCGCCCGCTCCTCGTGTCCGTCCGCTCGGGGGCGGCCGTCTCGATGCCGGGCATGATGGAGACGATCCTCAACCTTGGCCTCAACGACGCCACGGTCGAAGGCATCATCGCGGAAACCAACAACCCGCAGTTTGCCTGGGACTCGTACCGGCGCTTCGTCCAGATGTACAGCACCGTCGTCCTCGACCTGGCCAAGGCGCCGTTCGAGCATCTGCTCGACGCGCGCAAAGCCAGAGCCAAGGTCACGCGGGAGATCGACCTCTCGGTGGACGAGCTGCAGGCGATGGTGGCGGAGTTCAAGGCCCACGCGCAGAAGGAGAGCGGCAAGCCGTTTCCGCAGGATCCGCTCGAGCAACTCTGGGGCGCCATCGCCGCGGTCTTCGAGAGCTGGAACACGCGCCGGGCCGTCGACTATCGCAAGCTCCACGACATCCCGGACACCTTGGGCACCGCCGTCAGCATCGTCGCCATGGTCTTCGGCAACCTGGGTGAGGATTCCGGGACCGGCGTGGCCTTTACGCGCGATCCGTCCACGGGCGAGAAGGCGCTGTATGGTGAGTACATCCTCAATGCCCAGGGCGAGGACGTCGTCTCGGGCACCCGCGATGTCGAGCCGATCGCGACGCTCAAGGACACGATGCCGCAGGCGTTCGCGGAACTGGATCGGATCGCGCACGTCCTCGAACGCCATTTCCGCGACGTGCAGGACATGGAATTCACCATCGAGCGCGGCAAGTTGTTCATGCTGCAGACCAGGCGCGGACAGCGCTCCGGGCCCGCGGCCATCCGGATCGCGTGCGACATGGTGGACGAAGGCAGCATCAGCGAGGAGGAGGCGGTCGCGCGCATCCCCCCCGACGATCTCAACCAGCTGCTCCACCCGACGGTCGATCCGCACAGCAACGTGGACTTGCTGACGACCGGCCTGCCGGCCTCACCGGGGGCGGCCTCGGGAACGGTGGTGTTCGACGCCGACCTCGCTGAGGAAATCGCGCGCAAGGGAGATCACGTCATTCTCGTGCGCCGCGAGACCAGCCCCGAGGACTTCCACGGGATGGTGGCCGCCAAGGGTATTCTCACCGCCCGAGGCGGTATGACGAGCCACGCCGCGGTTGTCGCCCGCGGCATGGGAAAGCCCTGCGTGGCCAGCGCGCAAGGCCTCGAGGTGAATGAGGCCGCACACACGTTCTCCGTCAATGGCCGTGCGGTGGCGCAGGGAGACTGGATCACGATCGACGGTGGAAGCGGCAACGTGTTCGCCGGCCGCGCCACGCTCAAGGCGCCCGAATTGTCCGGCAACTTCACGCGCCTCATGCAATGGGCCGACAAGGTGCGGCATCTCCGCGTGCGGGTGAACGCGGACACGCCGGCCGACGCGCACCGCGGCCGCGACTTTGGCGCCGAAGGCATCGGGCTGTGCCGGACGGAGCACATGTTCTTCGAGGCGCACCGGCTCGTCGCCGTGCGCGAGATGATCCTGGCGCAGGACGCCGCCGGCCGCAACCGCGCGCTCGCCAAGCTCCTGCCGATGCAGCGCGGTGATTTCGAGGCGATCTTCCGCTCGATGGAGGGCTATCCGGTCACCATTCGGCTGCTCGACCCGCCCTTACATGAGTTTTTGCCCAAGGAAGCGGCTGAGGTCGAGGAAATGGCCCAGGCACTGGGCAAGCCGGTCGAGGAAGTACGGCGCATCGTCGGCGAGATGCAGGAAGTGAATCCGATGCTCGGCCTCCGCGGATGCCGGTTGGGCATCATCTATCCCGAGATCACGACCATGCAGGCCCGCGCCATCTTCGAGGCCGCGTGCAGCGTGGCGCTGCGCAAAGGCCGCGTGCAGCCGGAAGTCATGATCCCGCTGGTCGCGGACGTCGTCGAGTTCCGGAAGCAGGCCCTGCTGGTGCGCCAGGTCGCGGAGGCGGTGTTCCAGGAAAAGCAGATCACGGTCCCGTACCTCCTGGGCACGATGATCGAGCTGCCGCGGGCGGCGCTCACCGCCGACGAGATCGCGCGCGAGGCCCAGTTCTTTTCGTTCGGCACCAACGACCTCACTCAGACCGCGTGGGGCCTGTCCCGGGACGATGCCGGGCGCTTTCTGCCCTACTATCTCGAGCACGGCATCATTCAGGATGATCCTTTCAAAGTGCTGGATCAGCATGGCGTGGGCCGGCTCGTCGAAATGGCGTGCCAGCTCGGGCGCAAGACCCGGGCAGATCTCAAGATCGGGATCTGCGGCGAACACGGGGGCGAGCCGCGTTCAGTCGCGTTCTGCGACAAGCTGGGCATGAACTACGTCAGCTGTTCGCCGTTTCGCGTGCCGATCGCGCGGCTGGCCGCGGCCCAGTCGGCGCTGGCGGAACGGGGCACCATGGATCGGACGCGCGCCACGGTCTGAGCCATCGGAAGCTCGCGCCATGCGTTCCGGGGGATACCAGACGCCCCGGCGCCATGGCTACCCTATAATTCGGAGTGAGTCCGCCGTCGGCTATGCAGGGCAGAGTCGTCGTGATCACCGGCGCCACGTCGGGGATCGGACAGGTCGCGGCTGAACGCCTCGCCGCGCTCGGCGCCCGCGTGCTATTCATCGCGCGGGACCATACACGAGGCAGGTCGATGCTCGAACGGCTCCGCCGCGCCGGGCCGGGTGCCGCGCACGAGGTCCGCTACGCCGACCTCTCGAGCATCGGAGAGACTACACGCGTCGCGCGCGAGATTCGCGGCGCGGTCGATCGGATCGACGTCCTGATCAACAACGCGGGCGCGGTCTTCGGCTCGCGGCGCCTCTCGGCGGACGGACTCGAAATGACCTTCGCGCTCAACCACATGGCCTACTTCGTCCTGACCGCCGAGCTCGAGCCCCGGCTCCGGACGTCCACGCCCGCGCGGATCGTCAACACGGCGTCCGCGGCCCACGTTGGGGTCACCCTGAACTTCGACGATCTGCAGTATGCGAACGGCTATCGCGGGTATCGTGCCTACCGACGCTCCAAGCTGTGCAACATTCTCTACACCCGTGAGCTGGCACGGCGTCTCGCGGGAACGGGCGTGACGGCGAACTGCCTGCATCCGGGCTTTGTGGCGACGCGATTTGGCGACGAAGCCGGCGGCGCGATCCAGCGTGCGCTGAAGATCCTGAAACTGCGCGCCATCTCACCCGAGCAGGGCGCGGACACGATCGTGTATCTGGCCTCGTCGCCCGAGGTTGCCAAGCAATCGGGACTCTACTTCTATAAATGTCGGGTCGTCGAGCCAAGTCCTGCCGCTCAGGACGACCGCGCCGCCACACGGCTGTGGGACGAGAGTGCGCGACTCGCCGCACGCCCGACGCACGAGGCGGCCAGGTGAACATCCTCACGGTCGGATCCGCGGTCGGGCGACGCGGCGAGAAAGTCTCCGGCGTCATCGACGTGCCCGCGGGCGTCGATCCCGGAACGCACATTCCCGTGACGGTCGCGACCGGAATCACGGCGGGGCCCGCCCTCGCGCTGATCGCCGGAACGCATGGGTCGGAACCCTCGCCAATCGTGGCACTCCAGCGTGTCCGCGCCCTGCTCGACCCGGCGGCCCTCGCCGGCACGGTCATCATCGTCCACATCGCCAACCCGCCGTCCTTCACCGAGCGGACCATCTATCGCGGCCCGCGCGACGGCAAGAACCTCAATCGCGTGTTTCCGGGCAAGGCCGATGGCACGTGTTCCGAGCGCATCGCATGCGCGATGACCACCGCAGTGATCGACCAATGCGATTGCCTGGTCGACATGCATTCCGGCGACGGCAACGAGGCCCTCCGCCCCTACTCCTACTGGAATCAGCTCGGCGTCGACTCGGCGGTCGACGCCCGTGCCCGCGACATGGCACTGGCGTTCGGGCTTGACCACATCGTCATCGACCGGGGCCGGCCGCGGGACCCCGGCGCGTCGGTGTTCTGTTCCAACACCGCGCACACGCGGGGAAAGCCCGCGGTGACCACCGAGGCGGGGAGCGCCGGCGTGCCCACCGAGGACATGGTGTCGCTGAATGTCGAGGGCGCATTCCGCGTGATGCGCCACCTGGGCATGCTGCCCGGCGCACGAGCCATGGTGGAGCACCCGCGCTGGATCGATCCGTCCGAAGTGGTGCTGAGCCCCGAGACCGGACTCTGGTATCCGGCCGTGCGGCCCGACCAGACGGTCGAGCGCGGCCAGCCGCTGGGGCGCGTGACCACCTATTTTGGTGAAGCGCTCGCCGAGGTGCCCTCGCCGATGGCCGGCGTGGTGCTGTATGTCGTCGTCTCGCCCGCCATGGCACGTGGCGAGCCTGTCCCGATGGTCGGACACATTCACTCATGACTATGCACCGCCTCACTCTCGCGGTTGTCGCGTCGCTCCTCCCCGCCGGTGCGACGGCGAGCATGGCTCGCGCGCAGGCGCCGGTGCCCTGCGAACAGCTCGCCGCCCAGCGGCTGCGGAACGTCACGATCACCGCGGCGGTCGCGATCACGGACGGCAGGTTTACACCGCCGGGCTCGCCGGTCGCGGGAACCGGACTGCCCCCATTTTGCCGGGTGACGGGGGTGATCGCGCCCACGGACGATTCGCACATCGTGTTCGAGCTGTGGCTCCCGTTGGATCACTGGAACCACAAGTTCTCGACGGTCGGGAACGGCGGCTGGGCCGGATCGATCGGCTACAATCTGCTCGCGGGCCAACTCAAACGCGGCTACGCGACCGCGTCCACGAACACCGGCCATGACGCGCCGGCCGCCGGCGAGGACGCGGCCAAGTTCGCGTTCGGTCATCCCGAGCGGCTCGTCGACTTCGCCTCCCGTGCGTATCATGAGACGACGGTGGATGCCAAAGTCCTCACGACTGCGTTTTATGGCGCGGCCCCGGAGCACGCCTACTGGATCGGCTGTTCCACCGGCGGGTGCGAAGGCCTCATGGAGGCGCAGCGCTACCCGGACGACTTCGACGGCATCGTCGCCGGCGCGCCGGCCAACAACTTCACGCGGCTGATGGCGGGCGACCTCGATGGGACGCTGGCGCTCCTGCAGGATCCGGCCAGCGCGCTGTCGCCGGCCGCTAAGGGCCTGATCGCGCGGGCCGCCATCGCCGCCTGCGACAAGATCGACGGCGTGGCCGACGGCGTGCTCGAGGACCCGCCTGCCTGCCCGTTCGATCCCGGCGTCCTCCAGTGCGCCGCCGGCCTGAGCGACGCCCAATGCCTCACGCCGGCGCAAGTCGAGGCGGACCGTCGCGTGCACCGTGGGCTCGTCGATCCGGCCAGCGGGCGCCAGATCTTTCCGGGCCTCGCAACCAGCAGCGAGCCGGGCTGGGTCAACGGCAGCCCGGCAACCGCGCTGCTCATCCCAATCTCCTATTACAAATGGCTGGTCTTCCGCGATTCCGCCTGGGACTGGCGGACCTTCAGCTTCGGCCACCCGGCTGACGCCCAGGCCAGCGCCAACGCCGACGCGATGTACGCGCCGATCCTCAACGCGACCAACCCGGACCTGCGCGACTTTCAACGGCGCGGCGGCAAGCTGATTCAATACCACGGATGGATCGATCAGCTGATTTCGCCGCAGAACAGCATCGACTATTACGAGAGTGTGATCGCGTTCGACGCGGGCGGCGGCAAGGACCGTGCGGCCGCGCTCCGCGACGTGCAGAGCTTCTACCGGCTGTTCATGATCCCCGGCATGGGCCACTGCAGCGGCGGCCCAGGCCCCAACTTCTTCGACATGCAGACCGCGCTCGAGCAGTGGGTGGAGCACGGTGTGGCCCCGGACGTCGTGATCGGATCACACTTGATCGGAGCCGGAGTCTCCCGCACGCGGCCGCTGTGCCCCTACCCCTCGATCGCGCATTACGGCGGCCGGGGCAGCACGGATAGCGCGGCCAATTTCAGCTGCGGCCCGCCGCCGGCGGCCCGCGGCGGCTGACGCGGACGCCAGGCGGCGAGCAGGAACTTTCATCGATGAGGACACCATGCACACGCTCGAGCTGGATCGCCAGTTGAACTAGCGGCCGCGCGGTCACGCTTCCAACAGCGCGGCCCGACCCAACCTGCGGAGGCTGGCGTCCAGGACGTCGCCCGCCTCCGGCGCCACGAGGCCCGGTGGGCATTCGATCGCCTGACTCCCGAGCGCCTCCCCAAGCTCGATCCGGAGCGCCGAACGATCTCGTGTTCCGTCCAACCGCGCGAGCACGAATCGGTCGACCGGATCCATCTCTACGGCGACGTGGGCAAGGTTGGTCACAGGATCCGTCGTCGCGGCTTGCAGCCGCGCGAGGGCCGTCGTTCGCGGCCGGTCGCCGGGCTCCGCGACCGCGGACCGCGGAAGGGCCAGCGCTTCGACCACGCGCCCAAGGAGACACTCCAGCAGCGGGGTCGCCAACGCGACCGGATCCTCCGGCGGCGGCGCATCGCCGGGCCGCCGCTCGTCCCCCAATCGCGCGCGCACCCGCTGCCACAGCTCGCCGAACGGCAGCGTGGCGGGCTGCGCGTCGTGCAGACACGACAAGCCCGCGATCGCGACCCGGTCGTTCGTCGTCACCTGCACGCCCTCGGCCGACCGGAACCCGTGGTTGCCGTCGTCGGATCGCCCCAGCACCGACTCGATCCGACCGGCCAGGTGGAGCCCGAGCAGCCGGCGCGGATCCGGCTCCTCCGCCGCCGGCAGCGAGCGGTGGCACAGCAGAGTCTGACGAAACGTCCGCTTGCGCGCGATGTCGAGCAGTTGCTCGAAGCGAATGACGTCGGCCGACAGCGCCCGGAACGCGGACCGGGTGTCCGGGGCAAGCAGACTTCCGAAGTTGGAGCACTGCGCCTCGGCGACGTATCGGAGTCCGGCGGCCTGTGCCCGCCGCATGAATTCACTAAACCAGAGGGGCTCGTTGGTGGCCTCGAGCTGCTCGTGCAGCAGGTGCGCCGTTTCCTCGGCGCGCAACAACCCGAGTTCCTGCACGAGCACATTCGCATAGATCGGATCCTGAAGAGCGGCGGCCGCCGCGAGGCCTTCGATGAGCGCGCGTCCGTTCGCGGCCCGGACGTCGGGCGACAGCGCGGGGTCGTCGTGGAACTGAATGGCGTCGCGGGCAATCGATCGCAGGTACCACCCCGGATAGGTGTTGTAACTGACGAAGGCGATCCCGTTCGGCGCGAGATTCCGCGCGCAGATCCGGAGAATCGCCGACTGGATATCCGGCGAAACCCACGAGTAGACGCCGTGGCAGACGATGTAATCGAACGTCCCGAACGCGTCGTCGACTCCGGCGATGCTCATCGCCTCCAGCGAGATGTTCGAGAGGCCGAGGTCGTGAATGGCGCGGCGGCCGCGGGCGATCGCGGTCGGCGCGAAGTCGACGCCGGTGAACGCGCTGTCCGGCAGCCCGAGCGCCATCGGGATCAGGTTGCCGCCCGCCGCGCACCCGAGCTCGAGCACGCGGCATCGGGCAACGGGCGGCGGTATCAGGCCGTGCAACGCCGCCACGGCGGCGACCCGCGCCGGATGGGAATCGAGGATCGGCCGGCTCCCATACGGCACGGCTTCATAGCTGGCCCGTAGCTCGGCGGAATCCATGCGGGATTCTGCGGACGAACGATGGGTCCGGGAAGGGGGGTCAACCCGGGAGTGGGCCGGGCCGCGGCCAGAGCCCCCGTCTTGTCGCCGTCCCCGGAGCCCATCATATTGGCGGGTCAGGCGCCCTCGTCCTCGTCCGACATCATCGCGCGCCCAACGACGAGGAGCTCCGCCCACACGCGAACCGGAGACACCCATGGCAACGATACTGGCACAACCCCTGGTGCTGGCGACCACTCCAGATCTTGCGACGCAGGTCGCCGATCTGCAGACCCGGCTGGCGAAGATCGAGTCGGTGCTGCAGGTCGGACCGGCCGGTGACGTAACGCTGAAGAGCATTTCGAGCGTGAGAATCAGCAGCGGAGCCGACCTCAGCACCAAAGCGGGGACGAGTATGACCATTACCGCGTCGAGCGACATGTCGATCAAGAGCGGGTCGACCATGAGCGTTCAAGCGAGCGGGTCGATGACGATGAAGGGCTCGGTGGTCAACATCAACTGAGTTCGCCCCACGCCCTGACGAGAGGAGCAGACAATGGCCTATCCCGCGGCCCGCGCCGGCGACCAGGTTCTCCACGACGCCCCGCATTGCCACGCCCCGATTCACCCATCCGCGCCGGTCCCCAAAGCCGCCGCGCACGCGCCGCAGCCGCTGGCCACGTTCGGCGGCAGCATCAACGTCAACATCGGTGGATCCCCCGCCCTGCGCGTCGGGGACAAAACGGCGGTCTGTGCGCCCGCCACCTGCATCCCGTCCAGCCCGGGGAGCATCCTGCGCGGATCGGCGAGCGTCAATGTCAACGGTCAACCGCTGGCTCGAATCGGCGACACGGTGAGCTTTCCCGGGTGTGCCGGCCCGATTCCCTGCCCGACCGGCAAGGTGATTGGGCCGGGGTGCCCCACCGTGATGATCGGCGGCTGATCCGGTCGGACCGCGCGGGACGCGCCTAGGCCTGGTCGACCGCGCCGCGAATGTCCTCGATCCCGTCCCGCACGCGGTCCAGATGCGTGCGGAACGAAAGCACGCAGATGCGGAGCACGAACCGGCCATCGAGGAGCGTTCCGCTCAGGTGCACGCGCTGCCGGGCGTTGATCAGATCGATGAGGCGGCGATTGAGCTGATTCAGCTGCTCGCGGCCCATCCCCGGCCGCGCAAGTCGGAACGCGACGACCGACAATTGTGGGTCTGCCACGATCTCGATTCCCGGAATCTCGCGAAGCCGGTCCGTCGCCCAGCGAGCCAGGTCCAGCTTCTCATCAAGATTCCGGCGAAACGCGCCGATGCCGTGGAGCTTCACAGGAAGCCAGACCCGGAGCCCGCGAAACGGACGCGTGAGCTCGGGCGACAACAGGCTGAAGTCCATTGCCTCCGGTGCGTCGGGTGCGCTCGGAAGGTAGTCCGCATCCAACGCGTGGGCGCGTTCGAGCGCGGCCGTGTCCCGCACGAGCAGCGAGCCGGTTCCATAGGGAAGAAACATCCCTTTGTGCGGATCGAGGGTCACCGAGTGGCTGCGGTCGATCCCGCGCATGACGGTCCGTCCGCGTTCGGTCAGCATGAAGAAGCCGCCGTACGCGGCGTCGACGTGCAACCACAGCCCCTCCCGCTCGGCCAAATCGGCGAGGGCACCGAGGTCGTCCACCGCGCCTGTGTTGGTGGTGCCCGCGTTGCCGACGATCATGAACGGGGTGAGGCCGGCCTTCCGATCACTCGCGATCGCCCGCTCCATGGCGTCCACGCGCACGCGAAAGTGCGCGTCGGTCGGGACGCTCCGGACGGAACGAGCGGGAAATCCGGCCAGCATCGCGGCCTTCTGGACCGAATGGTGCGCCTGCCCCGACGTGTAGATCGTTCCCGCCAGAAAATTCTCCGGGAGGCGCGCGGCGCGCGCCGTGACCACCGCGCTGAAGTTCGCGAGCGATCCGCCGGAGGTGAGAAACCCGACGGCGCCCGCGGGGTAGCCCACAATCTCCGCGAGCCAGTGGACGACGTTTGCCTCGATCTGCGCCAGCCCCGGCGCGGCGACCCACACCCCCACATAGCGGTTCAGGGTGTCGCCGATCAGATCCGCGACCGCCGAGTCGAAGAGCCCCCCGCCGGGAATGTACGCGAGATAGCCCGGTCCGGCCGTATTGAAACTCGTCGGCGCGGCTCGATCAAAAAGGATCGCGAGAAGTTCATCATACGATTGCCCATCCTCCGGCATCCCCTCGGCCAGGGATCGAGCGAGTGCGACCGCGCCGCCCGCGTACGCGGCCGGCTGATCGGGCAGCGATTCGATGTGCGCGATCACGCGGCTGAGCGCGCGCTCGATCCGGTCTCGCATCTCCGCGGCGGTCGGCTCCAGCGAGCGGTCGGGAGGTGCCGCGTGGGGGGTCGCAGCCATTCACGGAAAGCAACGGCGTGACGACCCGCAGGTCTAGCCCCTCCCGGGCCGGGAGCGGCCTCGTTCGCGGCACGGCGGGGGGCGATCGCCGAGTTGCCGCCAACGCCGGAGCGCGGTAGCGTGATGAATCGCGCGGAGCCGTTCGAGACGCACCGCCTGACGCGCCGGTCCGACCACCCGGAGGACTCCTGACGAACGCGCAGCGCTGGACGCTGGTCGCGACGATCATTGCTTCGAGCATGACGTTCATCGACGCCACGGTCGTCAACGTCGCGCTCCCGGCGCTCCAGCGCGGCCTCGGCGCGACCATCACCGACGTCCAATGGGTGATCGAAGCCTACGTGCTCTTTCTCGGCGCGCTGCTGCTCATTGGCGGATCGCTCGGCGATCAGCTCGGCCGCAAACGGGTGTTTCTCCTGGGCGTCGTGTCGTTCACCGGCGCGTCGGTGCTGTGCGGTCTGGCGCCGACGCCGCTGGTGCTGATCGTCGCGCGGGCGCTCCAGGGCATCGGCGCGGCGTTTCTCGTTCCGGGGAGCCTCGCCATCATCAGCGCGACGTTCACCGGCGTGGAACGCGGCCGTGCGATCGGCACGTGGTCCGGGTTCAGCGCCATCACCACGGCGATCGGGCCGGTGACCGGCGGCTGGCTCGTCGACCACGCGAGCTGGCGTGCGGTCTTTTTCATCAACGTGCCACTTGCGGCAATTGTCGTGTGGCTGTCGATGCGCCATCTCGAGGAGTCGAGCGATCCGTCGCGTGTTGGGGCGATCGATTGGACGGGCGCCGCGCTCGCCGTCACCGGGCTGAGCGGGCTTGTCCTTGGCCTCCTGGAATGGCCGCCGCTTGGCCCGACCGACCCGCTAGTGGTGGGGGCACTCGGCATCGGCGCCGCGTCGCTCGCCGCCATGTCGTGGGTGGAGCGGCGCGTCCGGAACGCGATGCTCCCGCCCGGGCTCTTCCGGTCGCGCACTTTCGCTCTCGCCAATCTGCTCACATTGTTTCTGTATGCCGCCCTCGCCGAGACGTTGTTTCTGGTCCCGATGGACCTCATCCAGGTGCGCGGCTACGACGCGACGGCGGCGGGCGCCGCGCTCCTTCCCT
>Ga0335085_10006968_pt1 | contig 17682 bp, 12 predicted proteins | sample Lox_Sample_45_FD_206712 | JGI IMG/M metagenome (GOLD analysis project Ga0335085, IMG submission 206712) | Soil microbial communities from Loxahatchee National Wildlife Refuge, Florida, United States - Lox_Sample_4.5 | ecosystem: Environmental > Terrestrial > Soil > Wetlands | place: USA...
GTCACGCTCCACCCATCAGCCGTTCCGGTCTCGACCGGAACAACCTGTTGACACACCACAACTATGCACACCCGGCGGGCGGCACGGATGCTTCAGAGAACTTCAGAAGAGAGTGAATCCATCACTCCAGAAAGGATATTACTTGTAAATCAAATACTTCTCCCGCACCTTCCCAAATTTCTCCAACCCGTCCATCCAGTCCTGCGCAACCCGCCGCGGATCCTGCCCCGCCGCCAGCGCATCATACGCGGCCTGGTTCACCAGCAACCCCTGCATCTTCTCGATTTGAAAATCGGCTGCATACAGTTTGTGCAAGGCCGCAGCCAGTTCAATCCCCAACTCCGGAGCGTCAAATCCATTTCTGTCCGTAATCACGATGTTCACACCCTGGCATGCCTGATCCTTATAGTTGCTCGAGGTCGGCGTAAACGTCACCGGTACGAACCGCACCCCGGCAATCCCACGCGTATTCAGATAAGCCGCTAGTTCCCTGCTCTTAATCCACGGCGCGCCCACCAACTCAAACGGAGTATCCGTTCCTCGCCCCACCGAAACGTTCGTCCCTTCAATCAGCGCAACTCCCGGATACAGCGCCGCTTCCGTCACGCTGCGCAAGTTCGGCGACGGATTCACCCATACCAGCCCCGTCGAATCGAACCAGTCTCCGCGCTGCCAGCCATCCATGGGAACCACCGTCAGCTTCGCGTTGATCCCGCGCTCAGTGTTGAACATCTTCGCCAGTTCGCCGATCGTCATGCCATGCCGCACAGGCACAGCCCAGTAATTCGTAAAGCTCTCGTTGCCTTCATCCGCAACAGGACCCTGCACAAACGCGCCGGTAATCGGATTCGGACGATCCAGCACGACTATTTCAATGCCAGCCTGTGCCGCCGCCTCCAGAAAATATCCCAGCGTCGTCTCGTACGTGTAAAAGCGCACTCCGGCGTCCTGGATATCGAACACAATCGCATCCAGCGTTCGCAGCACTTCTCCCGGCGGCCGCCGGGCCGCGTCGCTTCCCCCGTACACGCTGTACACCGGAATGCCCGTCGCGGCATCCGTCGTGTTGCCGACTTTCGTCGTATCCAGTGTTCCCGTCACTCCGTGCTCCGGGCTGAAGATCGCATCCAGCGATACTCCCGGCGCTTGTGCCAGCACATCGATCGTCCGCTCGCCCGCAGCATCGAGTCCCGTCTGATTCGTCACCAACCCGATATGCTTCTTCTTTTCCGGAGTCTGCGCCTCCGCCGTTTTGAACAGATCGAAGCCGCGCTGCTCAAGAATGTCGATTCCGGTCTTCACCGTGCCGTTGCGTGTGTTCATGCGCCGTGCCGCGCTCCACGCCTCGTTATAGCCCGTGATGCTCTTCCAGCGCAGCGCCTCCTTTTCGCTGGCCGTCAACGGCAGCGATGCGGCAATGTCAGTTGCAACTTTCGATCGCAGACCGATCGCATTGCCTTTCCCCCGCGGATGCACCGAGTTCGTCAGCAGAATGATGTAAGCGTTGGTCGTCGGATCAATCCAGATCGCCGTCCCGGTAAAGCCGGTGTGCCCAAATGATCCGACAGGAAAAAGGTCTCCGCGATTCGAGGAAAACGGCGAATCAATATCCCACCCAAATCCCCGCAGCACCGGCGCCGAAGGCGGCTGCTCCGGCGACGTCATCTTGGCCACGGCTGCAGCGGAAAGAATCCCATCCCCGCCATCCAACAGCGCCTGCGCGAACTTTGCCAGATCGTCCCCCGTGGAAAACAATCCCGCATGTCCCGCCACTCCGCCCATCCGCCGCGCCGTCGGATCGTGTACCACTCCGCGCAGCATCTTGTCATTTTCGTCGTACTGTGTCGGAGCAATCCTCGCCCGCCACGTCGCCGGAGGCACATACCGCGTGTGCAGCATCTTCAGCGGCGCAAAGATATGTTCCATCGCGTAGACATCAAGATTCTCGCCCGACACCTTCTCCACCAGCGCGCCCAGCACAATAAAGTTGATGTCGCTATAAACGAAGCTCGATCCCGGCGTCTGCTCCGGTGGCATCACGAAGGCCAGTTGATATGCGGTATTCTTCCCTTCCCACGGAGTCTCCAGGTCAAGATCCGGTGCCAGTCCCGAATAATGCGTCAGCAACTGCCGCACCGTGATGTCGTCTTTCCCGTTCTGTGCAAACTCCGGCAGGTACTTCGCCACCGGATCGTTCATCCGGATTTTGCCCTTTTCCACCAGTTGCATCACCGCAGTCGTCGTAGCCACAACCTTTGTCAGCGACGCTAGATCGAAGACAGTCTCCAGCGTCATGAGCTCGTGCCGCGGCTCTAGCGCCCGGTTTCCATACGCCTTGCGGTACACGACTTTCCCATTGTGACCAACCACTAGCACCGCACCCGGAATGTTGCCGTCCGCAATCGCCTGCTGGATGATCGAATCCACTCCAGCAAGGTGTACCGGCGCCTTCGCAGGAGTCGGACTCGCCCCGGCCGCAGGCTCGTTCAGCCCCCGCATCGAAGACGTGAACAAGAAAAAAAGGATTAAGGTCCAAGCCGCGACGACGCAGCCGCGCGCAGCTCTTCCTTCGAACGAATTGGCAATGGAATAGTGGATGTAAAGACTCTACACAAGGCAGCGCATTCTGCTCAAGAAACCAAAGTAAGAAATTGACCGTGATTCCCTGTGAAACCCTGTGTACTCTGTGGTGAGATGTTTCAGATTTTCTGGAGAGCAAGCAAATTCCAAACCCGTCCCCAACTCTGCGACCCGCCTTCAACCATCAGGACAAGCAGTTCCGCTCCGCCTTTTCAATCCTGACCGAAGCGATCCAGCAGCAAGCCTTCCCCGCCGCCTCCATCGCAGTAACGCACTTGGGGAAGCTATTAGCAGTGAAAGCCTTTGGAACTTTCGCATATGAAACAGGCCCCAAGGGTGCCCCACTTCTCCCTGATTTTGGGAGAAGTGGGGATTTTCGCGTGGGCATCCCCACTCTCTTCGATCTAGCGTCTCTAACCAAACCCATCGCCACCACAACCATGGCGATGATCCTCTACGAGCGCGGCCTCCTCGAACTCGATGCTCCCATCGCCGGCACTCTAACCGAATTTCTGCAAGGCACCTCCGATCCCCGCCGCCGCGAAGTCACCTTCCGCATGTTGATGGCCCATTCCTCGGGCCTGCCCGCATACGAAAAACTGTTCCTCAACGCAGACTCACGCCATGACCTCCTTCACGCCGCCTTCACTACTCCGCTATCCACCGATCCCGGCACCCGCGCCGAATACAGCGACATCGGATTTATCCTCTTCGGGGTGGCCCTTGAGCGCCTTGCCGAAGAATCACTCGACCTCTTCTGCCGGCGCGAAGTCTTCGGACCTCTGGCCATGACTAGCACGACATTCAACCCGCCACCTGACCTTCGCCCAAAGATTCCTCCCACCGCCGACGAACGACCCGAAGCCCATTCCCCAAGCACCTTCCGCAACCGCATCATTCAAGGCGAAGTCCAGGACGAAAATACCTTCGTCCTCGGGGGCGTCGCCGGACACGCCGGCCTCTTTGCAACTGCAGAAGACGTAGCCCGCTTCGCCCACACAATGCTTGTAGGCAGTCCGATCGTTCGCCCAGAGACCATCGCTCTCTTCACTCGCCGCGAATCCCACCCGGCAGCCACCACGCGCACCCTCGGTTGGGACACTCCTTCCAATCCCTCGCAATCCGGAAAGCATTTTGGCCCCAACTCGTTCGGCCACCTCGGCTACACCGGCACATCCCTCTGGATCGATCCCGATCGCCAACTCTCAATCACCTTGCTGACCAATCGAACCTGGCCCGACTGCACGAACCAAGCGATCAAGAGTATCCGCCCCAAATTCCACGACGCCATCATCGAAGCCCTCGGCTGAACTTTTCCAACGCCTATCATCCTGACGCCCGCGCCTGCTCGACGCCACCACCGAGTTGTCATCCTGAGGAGCGCGTTCTTTGCGCGCCGAAGGATCTCTGCACTTTCTCGCCACGCCACGAACTATTCCGGCCGCAACGCCCCCGCGGATTAAAATAGTTCTTCACCCGGAATCCTCGAAAGGCGAAAGGCTTGACCCAACCCAAATCCGCGGCCACCGACCTCCGCATCCTCCCCACCGAACAGATTCTCGCTTCAGCTTCGAATCTCGACCAGATGTCCTCGCTCGAAATCGCCCGTCTCATCAACCGCGAAGATGCCACCGTCCCTGCCGCCGTCCGCCGCGCTCTTCCCCAGATTGCCCGCGCCATCGATGTCGTCGCCGAGGGCCTTCGCCACGGCGGACGCCTCATCTACATCGGCGCCGGAACCAGCGGCCGCCTCGGTGCCCTCGACGCCTCCGAGATTCCTCCCACCTTCAACACCAGCGCTCACACCGTGCAGTACATCATGGCCGGAGGCCCCAGAGCTCTCGGCGCCTCTACCGAAGCTAGTGAAGACAACACCTCTCTCGCGGTAAAGGAGATGAAACGCCGCAAGCCAACCAAGCACGACATTGTTCTCGGCATCGCCACCAGCGGTCGCACTCCCTTCACCATCGCCGCCATCGAATACGCCCGACGTCGTGGTGCCCACACCATCGCCCTCACCTGTAATCGCAACTCGCCGCTCGAGCGCGCCGCCGATTTCGCCATCGTCACCCCGGTCGGACCCGAAGTCGTCGCCGGATCCTCCCGCATGAAAGCAGGCACAGCCCACAAGATGGTCCTCAATATGATCTCCACCGGAGCCATGACCCGCCTCGGCTACGTCTACGGAAATCTCATGGTGAACGTCTGGACGAAAAATGAGAAGCTTGTCCAGCGCGCGACTCGCATCGTCGAACAAGCCACTGGAACCGATCACGATACCGCGGCGCGAGCGCTGAAAAACAGCGGCAATCGTACCCCTCTTGCCGTAGTAATGGTGGCGGCGGGCGTCTCACGCTCGAAAGCCGCAGCCGCGTTGAAGAAGACTAAGGGCCACGTACGTCAAGCGATCGCACTCGCCACACCGATACAGCGCTCCTAACTTGCAGATTTCTCACTTAGCCCGAGCCCGCAAGAGCACCTTCTTCCAACCATAGCGATCAGCCCAGTCGCTAAGGCCCATTCCATCAGGTCCTATCCGAAACTGTCTCACTTATCAAAATGGTAGCCGCCTCGAATGACTCTCAAACTATGCTTGACATACACGAGATTCGAGATCAATATCACGTCACACTGCGGCAAGCGTTCAACACGGTACTCTCATGGAATCTACAAAGAAGTCGTGGGCTGATATCGTCAAGGCCGTCAGCGGCCCTTATCAACTTCTTGGCCTTTTCCTCCTGGTGGTCGAAGGCCTGCTCGGATACTGGCTTCACAAAGCCGATAGTGGCTTTGAGAGGGGCTTTGCCGGCGTTCTCATGACGCTGGTCTTGCTCGGCGTGTTATATGTGGTCGCCCGACCCAGACAACAGCAAGAAACCGCCTTATCGATTCAGCCGCCCGACAAGAAGGAGGCAACTCAGGCGGAAGTATCCGCTCCCCCACCAGACCTCATACCAGGCCCCGACCGATCCTATCTCATCAATCGTCCTCCCGAAGACTGGACTGTGGCCGAGATAACAATGTCTGACTGGATCAGCGCTGGCATCGGCGTGAGCGACCCTGCCACTAAGAAGAAGCTATTCCCTTCCCAGGGCCAGAGCCCTGACATCCTCGTAATCGATCGTGGGAAACAAACCTCCATCATTCCTGTTCCTGGACAGACCACGATTAATGGACGCAAGGTGCCCACTGCGCTCGAGGTCCTCGCGCCCACTCAGCTCTCCGTTGTTCCGATGGACCGCTATCAGGCGCCGTTCTTCGTAGAGCGCTCTCTGGAAGACGGATTCCTGACGGTGGTGGGCGACATTCTGAAAATGGGCGCAACTTCAGCAACCCATATCGAGTCTGGCGTTCTTGCCTCCAACGGCCGCCACTACCTCGCCTCCGAACTGCAACAGAAACTTCAAGACGCGATTGTAAATGGCCGGGAACACCAGGATCTGATCATCGCGATCACTGTGATCGGCATTCGAGGCGAGCTGCGCGATCATCTCCTCGTAATGAAGTACACCATCTCTCAGGGTGATCCCGAACTCGACCGTAACTTCAACACTCTTAGCACCCTGGTTGCCTCGTTTCGCCCGGTAAGGCCTGTGAACCCGAAGGAAGAACGTGAGAAGATCACTACGTTGGCGGAAGAAAACTTCAAATCCTTCCTCGCCGAGAAAGGCGAAGAACTGCTCACCAACGAACTCGGCTTCCTGCTCCTCCGCCTTCAAGGGGTCGACCTGGAGGATAGTGATACTCGATCTCGCATCATCAAATGCCTCCAGCCGTTCGAATCACTCGCCAATGTGATCGGTTCGGATGACGCCGAACTTGCATCCTTCTGGGACGCTCTCCACGTCGCCGAAAAGGGTGATGCCACTGCTTTCAAATCGAAGCTTAACGAGCTGATCCAAACGGTGGCCAAACAGGGAGAGGAGGAGGAGGAGACTCAGCCCGAAACTCCATCCCTTCCTCCGGCTCCGACCGCTGCAGATTAAAATTGGCTGGAACTAGCCTGGTCCAGAGGTTTGCCCGCCAGCCGCAAACCCCTACCACGAATCCGTCGCCCCTTTCTCCCGCAGATATGCCTCCACATCCTTCCGGCCCTCATACTTCGCCCACCCCAGAGGCGTTCCCCCGAAAAGAATATCTTTAATGTCAGTCCGAGCCCCTCGTTCAACCAGCAACTTCACCACGTCGAGCATCCCGTTCCCAGCCGCTTGGTGCAAAGCCGTCGCGTGCGAATGCCCACCCACAGGATTGAACCGGTCAGGATCTTCCCCCGCATCCAGCAATAGGCTCACGATCTCCACATACCCGTACTGCGCTGCCAATGCAAACGCCAGATGCCGATCCTCCGCGCTGGCCTTCGGAAGCATCTTCCTGACATCATCGATTCTTCCCAGCGCCGCCGCTACTGCCATCGTCAGTCGCGCGCCGTGCCGCAGCAGCGCTCGGACCGCATCCAGTTCGTACAACACTGCCGCAATCCGGATCGCTCCATCCACATCCGCCCCATACTCACAAAGCAAATCAATCAGCGGAATCTGCTGCCCACACTCTCGCGGTACCGACCCCGTCGCCACGAGCGCCAGCGTCTCATCCAGCGCCGCCTGATCCACTCCCTCGTCAAGAATCACTCGCGCCACATCGACAATGTTCTTCGGTAAAGTTGCGTGCCGCACCGGATTCCCCGCAACAAACTCAACAAACCCCGGATTATGAAAATAGTTCGTGCCCTCGAACTCCACATGCTGTCGGGCCAACTTCGGATTTTCCTTCAGATATTCCCGCAATCCCCCGACGTCCCCGGCATCAATCAATTCCACTCCGCGTCGAAAAATTGGATCTTCAATCCGATCCTGATGCGGAAGCTTCACCTCATCACTCGGTATCGGCTTCTCGATGCGGCGCTTCAGCCGAGGCCAGCTCAGAAACCCGTACTCCCGCGCAATCGCAAGCTGCGCATCGCTCAAACGAAACTTCGCCACAAAAATCTCCGCGTCCGAAGCTTTCCTCCAGTCGGGATGGAACTCCCGGATGCGTTGCGCCGCGGCAGCACTCTGCGCCGCGTGATTTTTCAGCAGATCTTTCGCTTGATATTTCAGATGTTCAAGACTGGGGTCTTTGGGAAGAGCTCTGACAGGCATGCGAACTTCCTTTCGTAGGCCCGAGGTCCGCTCGTTTACGGGCAGAAAGTCAGTTCGTGAATCGGAATTGTCGAACCAAGGTGGACTTCTGTCCTTTCCGCGGACCGGATGCGCCCTTCTGCGCCAACGAAATGGTACCACGGAAGACGGGCGGCAAGATTTCCTCTGTGTTCCCCTGTGACCTCTGTGGTGAGAGACCTGCCGCAACAGTTCGTGCCCTCTCGGTTACCTGCCTGCCCCACGATTCCCGCTAGAATAAAAAAGCACCAGGGACTTCATCAATGGACAAGTTCGTAATCCGCGGCGGTGAACCCCTACTCGGCACCGTCCGCGTCAGCGGCGCAAAAAACGCCGCGCTCCCGTGCATGGCCGCCGCCCTGCTCACCGATCAACCCGTCATCCTCGAAAACATCCCTCAGGTCCGCGACATCCAGACCACGCGCAACCTCCTCGCCGCCATGGGCGCCGACGTCGAACTCGGATACGGACGCGCCCTGCACCGCACCACCATCCACTGCCAGAATCTCGCCACCCCTGAAGCCTCTTACGAACTGGTTAAGACCATGCGCGCTTCCACGCTCGTCCTCGGCCCGCTCGTTGCCCGCTGCGGACACGCCCGCGTCTCGCTCCCCGGTGGCTGCGCCATCGGAGCCCGCCCCATCGATCTCCACATCAAGGGCCTCGAACAGCTCGGCGCCAGAATTACTCAGGAGCACGGCTACATCGAAGCCAAGGCCGACCGCCTGAAGGGCGCAGAAATCGTTTTCGACAAGATTACCGTCACCGGCACCGAAGACCTGCTCATGGCCGCAACCCTCGCCGACGGCGAGACCATCCTTCAGAACTGTGCCCGCGAACCCGAAGTCGCCGACCTCGCCGACCTGCTCAACAAAATGGGAGCCCGCGTCGATGGCGCGGGCTCGCCCACCATTCACGTGAAGGGGGTGGGCAAGCTGAAGGGCGCCAAGCACCGCATCATTCCCGACCGCATCGAGGCCGGAACCTTCATCATCGCCGGCGCCATGACCGGAGGCGACCTGAATGTCGCCGGATGCGATCCCTCCCACCTCGACGCACTCCTCGGCAAGCTTCACGAAGTCGGCGTGAAAACCAAATCTTCCTCCGATGCCGTCCGCGTCATGGGCGACAATCCCTTCACCGCCGCCGACATGACCACCGAAGAGCACCCCGGCTTCCCCACCGATTGCCAGGCACAGTACATGGCACTCGCCACGCAAGCCGACGGCACTTCGATCATCACTGAAAACATCTTTGAGAACCGCTTCATGCATGCTCTTGAACTCGTGCGCATGGGCGCGAATATCAAAATCGAAGGCCGTCGCGCCGTCGTCCGCGGCAAGACTCCCCTCAGCGCCGCCGCTGTCCTGGCCAGCGATCTGCGCGCCTCCGCCTCGTTAGTCCTCGCTGCCCTCGTCGCCGATGGCGAGACCATCATCGACCGCGTCTACCACATCGATCGCGGCTACGAACACATCGAAGAGAAGTTCAAGGGGGTCGGGGCCCAGATCCGCCGCATCGGCGAGATGTTCCCCAAGAAGGCCGTCGCAGCCAAGTAATCGCGGCACAAGACCGCTGTCCGACCGACTCGCCCCTCAATACAACATCAGTGCGTTCCATCACTGAAAGCCCATCCGAAAAAAACTAGCTTCTCTGTCGTTACATCGAGAGGAAATCAAATGACAACCACTTGGACAGAGAAGGAAAGGCTGGTTAGAGCTCGACTCTCCTGGAGAATCGCCGCGGTTCTGGTGGCGTCCGTAGGCTTCGTGCTCCTCTTCACAAGGCTGAAAGTCGTGCCCGATGAGGTCGGAGTCCTGCTCCTCTTTTTCCTGCCAATCGCATTCGGCCTGCACGTAACCGAAGAGTTCATCTTCCCTGGAGGTTTCATTCGCTGGGACAACGTCTTTCGTCCCCAGTTTACCGATACTCCCGCATCGTTTTACGTCAAGGTCAATGCGCTTCCTGCAATCGCAGCCCTGCTTGTTGTGCTGGGCGCGTTCGACTACAGGGGACACTTCGGTCCCCTCGGCATTCGGGGTTGGTTTACCTTTGTGACGTTCGCGGCCTGCAATACGCTTTTCCACGTTCGAGGAGCCATCCACACCAGAAGGTACTCTCCAGGCATGGTGACGGCTCTTTGCCTATATCTCCCTCTCACGATTTTGAGCTACGTCCACTTCCTCAAGTCCGGCACCATGGACTTCGTATCAACGATCCTGTGCATCGCCGTAGCGTTAGCGATCCAGCCGATTCTCGACCTGATCAAAAATCGGACCATGAAACACGCCTGATTTTGTGTGGCCCCGGACGCCTTTGTCCGGGGCCCCCCAGCGCAAGCAGTTGGCGCGGGGGCGCCGTTACGATGGGCGGCCACAAACGCATCTGCCCCTCTCGACTTCACTTTTTCATGATCAATCCCATCACCGGCAGCATCATCATCAAGCAGAAAACGATCCCCAGCGTCCAATTCATCCACTTCCTCGGACGCTCCACCCAATAAAACAAAATCACCGACATCAACAGTGCCTGCGGCACCACTTCCAGCCATCCCATCATCTGTCCCAACGCAGGCTGTAGCGTATAGATCATCCCCTCCACCGATCCCCATGCCGGTCCGAAGGTGTTAAGAATCCCCAACGCCACCAGCAGCCACCACATCACCAGCCATCCACGCTTCCTTCCAAACAATGCCCCACGGATCGGATAAAACGCCAGCGCAAAGATCAATCCGCGCAGCGGCTGGAACAGCGGTCCCGCCATCACCCACGGATCACTCACCGGCCGCATGTAGCACGCAATTTCAGGTCGCGCAAACATTTCCTTGTAATTCATCGCCGTCGACGCAATCACTCCCATAAAAAAATAGGTGATCGTATGCGCCACGGCCGTCTTCGCGAATAACTCCGCGAATCCCGGACGTTGCTCTGCCAATGCGTTTGTACCAAGTGCCTGCTCGTCCATGAAATTCTCCGGTCTGAGATGACCTGCTGCACACCACCACTTTCGTGAAGCGCAGATTCTATCGATCGCCAGACCTTCGCAAATTAACCTCTCGCAGCACGCCAAAGCAATGACGGAAATCACGCCACCAATTCCGCTGCCGCTCCCGAGTCCCCGAAATCTTCGCAATTCGTCACCGAGCGCTGTGACCGCCGACACAGACGCCGCGCGCACGCACGGTTCTACTGCCCGTTAGGCCGCGCACGAACGCAGACTGTTTCAGAAGAGGGAAAGAATGAAGGCATTCCGCAATGCATCAAGATTGGCAAAGGGGCTCCTCTGGCTCGCCACTTCCGGCACATTGCTGGTGATGTGCTCCGCTCACTTCGCATCCGCTCAGCAAACCAGCACTCCCCCTGCCGCGTCGGCGGACGCAGCGAATGATCCGAAAAATGTGGAGGAATTCCTCGACTCTTTTTTCAAACAGAAAATGGACGAGTTTCGCTGTCCAGGTGCCACCGTTGTCATCGTGAAGGATGGAAAGATACTGCTCGCCAAGGGTTACGGCTACGCAGACGTCTTACACCAGATTCCGGTCGACCCCGACAAAACACGCTTCCACATCGCCTCCGTCTCCAAGCTGTTCACCGCAACAACCGTCGTGCAACTTTACGATCGCGGAGTGCTCAAGCTTGATGAAGACGTCAACCACTATCTCAAGCACACACGCCTCGACAACAACTATCCGCAACCGGTCACGCCCTTCAATCTCTTGACTCACACCGCGGGGCTTGAAGATCTCTCCTTCCTGATGGGAGGCACCCCTCACCGTGTGTTCCCTCCGGGCGCCGTGATCAGCTATAGCAATTACGGATTCGAATTGGCTGGCGAGACCGTCGCGGACATCAGCGGCACTCCCTTCGCCGACTTCGTGGCAAGCAACATCTTCCAACCGCTCGGCATGACCCACAGCAGTTTCGTGCCGCCTCCCTCCTCTCCCGATGTTGCCCAGGGATACACCTTTCAGGATGGCATGTTCCAGCCCCTCGGCCCGCCCATGTCACGCGTCTCTGCCGCAGGATCAGTCACCAGCACTGCTACCGACATGGCGCGTTTCATGATCGCCCACTTGCAGGACGGACGCCATGGAGACATTCGTATCCTGAGCGAAAGTTCCGCGCGGCTGATGCATCAACGGCAGATTTCGAATCACCCCAAGCTGGCCGGGATGGGGTTAGGCTTCTGGGAGGAATTCAAGAATGGCCAGCGCGCCTTGCAGCACGGCGGCGATCTGCAGGGATTCCAGAGCCGGCTTTATCTCCTGCCCGAAAAGAATCTCGGCCTCTTCGTTGCCATCAACACGGCAAGTCGGCAACTCCCAATCGACCTCACCAACCAGTTCATGGACCGCTTCTACCCTGCGCCAACTCCGGTCCCAGCCGTCGCTTCATCAGCAAAAGATTCCTCCACCCGCTATGTCGGCAGTTATCTCTGGACTCGCTGTCCTCACTCCACTATCGGCAAGGTGGCAGCTTCGAGTTTCGAGATCAAGGTCACCTCCGACGAGAACGGCACCCTGAAACTTACCTACCCGTTTGTCTTTCCCTGGGGCACAATCCGTTATGCAGAAATTGAGCCATTACTCTTTCGGCCGTTGCCCGGGGCGGTGAATACCGATGACATCGGTTTTCGCGAAGATAATCAAGGAAAAATCACCTACTTGTTCCAGGGACCGCTCGCCTTTGCCAGACTCCGCTGGTGGCAGACCACTCTTGTCCAGAGCGCTTTCGGCGCATCCCTGCTTGGAGTTTTCTTTCTCGCCTGCATAGGCCTCGCCGGTCATCTTCTCTTTCGCCGCTGGCGCAACATCGCCTCGACCACCACTTCTTCGCTGGCACGTACGGCTAGGACCCTGGTATGGGTCATTAGTCTCCTCAACCTCAGCTTCGTAGCAGGAGCTACCCTTACCTTTGCTGTGGTCGGCCCCTACGGCCTGGGACATGGCGTGCCAACTCCGATTAAGTGGCTCCTCGTCATTCCATTGGTCACGGCAACTCTTTCGGCCGCATTATTCGCGCTCAACCTGTTGGCGTGGAAACGCTCCTGGTGGACACTCTCGGCGCGAGTATTGCACTCACTCTATGCCGTCGCCGCAATCGCATTTATCGCTTGCCTGAATTATTGGAATCTCCTCGGCTTCCACTATTGAGCGCTGCAACGCGGCGACAATCCGGCAGCCCGATGCTCCATTCTTGCGTTTCTCTGCAAGGGTGGGAACCACAGACCGGAGCTTAGGATTTTGGACCGCCCGGATTCGGAGGCAATCTCGCTGCTACAATCGACCCCTATCTTCTGTCGCAACATTACAGATTATGCCGCGTGGCCCAACTCGTCGTTTTCGCGGCGATCACCACGGTTCAGGGTGCCCCTCGATAAGAGCGAATTAGGTTGTGATTATCATCCGGGCGTCCAACAAATTGCGTTCGTGGATAGAGGCACGGGAACTGGGCGAGCGCCGTCTGGCAAATCGCGACGATATTTACGGAGATTGTGCTCAGTGGAAGAACGTGGGGGAACGAGAACGGCGATGAGTGCAACCGAATAACCAGCTCCTTCACCTCCTCGGAATGCCGACGCTACGAACAAGTTCCTGAAATCTGGGATCGTTTCGCAGATAGTTGAGTCGGGGATCCACCCCGATCCATGGCATTCAAGTTGATCGTTGTAGGAATGCTTGCTGCAAGGATTCAAGCGCCTTTTCGTTGTCACCCAGTTCGGTGTACGCCGCTGCAACGATGAAACGGCAGACATATGCTCGCTTCGCCTGTTCCAACGCTCGATCGAGGACTCGCTTGGCCTTCATCTTCTCGCCCACCTGAGCCAGCGCCGAGGCGGTCGTAGCGTTGCCACTGGGGTAATCTGCGACCCGAATGGCGTCTTCGGCAGCCCGCAGCGTTTCCTCGCGTTTACCCATTTGCGCGTACGCCATGGTGAGAACTATGTAGGCCGTTCCGGCCGCCGGTTCTAACTCAATCGTCTTTCGGGACTGTTCTATGGTCTCGGGCATTCGACCGGAAAAATAGTAGATCCAAAGCGCTTCGTTCCGACTTTCGACTGCAAGAGGATCGTAGAGATACGCCTGCTGCACGCGCGAGAGCGCTTCATCGAAACGACCCAATGTGCCTAGATAGTTGGCATATCCTAGTTGTGCTTCTGGGGAGCTCGGATTGATCTCAAGCGCTCTACGATATTCCTTCTCTGCTGCGGCCCAGTCCCAGTCGAAGAACAAATGTGCGTAGCCCAGCTTGACGTGAGCGCTGGCGAGATTAGGATCGAGTTCGACAGCACGTAAGGCAGCTTCTTTAGCCTTGGGCATGACCTCAGCGGGCGAGTTGTAGTAGGTCGTGGCGGCGTCATACCCGCCCGATAGCGCAGAGTAGAGCCGGGCATTGTTCGGATCCTCAGCTATGCCCTCCTCGAAATATTCAATCGCTTTAGTTACGGATTCCCTTGTGCCTCGCTCGAGTTCATGCAAGCCCAAAAGATATTTGTCATAGCTTTCAAGATTCACCGTCGCTGGCTTGAGTGAACCCGTCGGCAGCAATTCGATCGAGAGAGAATGCGTGATCCTCTCGGCAATCTCCCGCTGAATACCCAGGACATCATCGAGAGATCGCTCATAAGTCTCAGCCCATACATGCGTTTGTTGCTCTGCCTGAATGAGCTTGGCTGTAATTCGTACCCGCCCGCCGCCGCGTCGAACGCTTCCCTCCAACACGTAGCCGACCCCTAGTTCCTGGCCAATTTGCGCGATCGGCTCAGTAGTGTGTTTGAAACGCACGGTTGACGTCCGGGCGATCACGCCGAGTCTCGCAGGCTGTACCTGCCCCAACTGGGCAATCATCTCCTCGGTAAGCCCATCGGCGAAGTAATCCTCGTTAGCGTCGCCGCTCAGATTTTCAAACGGCAGAACCGCCAGCATAAGTCTCTGCGGAGAAGTGTTCCGCGCCAGCCAAAAATGCTGTGCGAGCACGCTCGCCGACACGAGCAGGACGGCTACGAACGCCCACGCCCAGATCCTTCTCGAGTGGCCTGTCCGCCCACCACGCTGCAGCGACTCGGATGTAGGCAGTGCCTCTGCTGAAAAGTCTGCGCTTTCGCCCCGGTCCACTAGCGAACCCACAAACCGATACCCTCGCTTCGGGACCGTCTCGATGTACTTGCGGCCATCCGGACCCTCACCCAGCACCTGACGCAGATTGAATATCCGTCTCGCAAGATTGTTCTCCTCGATGAAAACCCCTGGCCACACTTTCTCCAGGAGCTCATCTTTCCCGACGATGTGCCCGGCTCTCTCTACCAACACAATGAGCGTTTCAAGATCCTTTGGCGGCATAGGAACCGTCTGCCCCTGGCAATACAGGACTTTCTCCTCAATGTCGAGACGGTAACCGCCGAATTCGTAAATCTGCTTTGCTTTCAAGGAAGTACCCACAGGAAGAAATTCTCAATAACTTCTTCAGGACTCCTCAAAGACATTCCAGGCACCTTAACGGCACTTTGCTGAGAACAAGTTCGCCGATTTTATCCCATTCTGAGGGGTTCTTGAACAACGGTTTTGAACGGCCAACTCACATCACTCACCGGAGGCTTCGACCATGAAGATCGCACGAATTGCAAACCAGTATTGGGCGCTAGCCCTGATTCTGTGTGTCACCCCTACTGGACAGGCCTTGGCGCAATCTGCACATAACCACGCCGCAAGTTCGAAAGCTCAACGACTTACCACAGCTCAGGGCGCACTACTCCAAGCCGTGCGCGAGTCAACAGCAAGATTCAAAGACGTCTCGGTAGCACAGGCCGAGGGATACTCCCTGCTGTTCGGCTGCGTGACTGGCCCCGATTCAGGGGCGATGGGACTCCACTACGTGAACATGGATCTCGTAACCAGCGGCGTCGTTGATGCCGCCAAACCGCAAATCGTGATTTACGAGCCACAACCCGACGGCCATCTTCGATTGATCGGCGCCGATTTTCTGGTCTTCGCCGACCAATGGGACAAGGCCCATCCTGGGGAAGGCGCGCCGCAGCTCATGGGCCAGCTTTATCACTACTTCGAAAGCCCAAATCGCTTCGGTCTCGCCCCGTTCTACACCCTGCATGTGTGGGCGTGGAAGCCAAATCCTAAGGGCGCGTTCGTCAACTGGCACCCGGATGTCTCCTGCTCAGCATTTTCCGGCGGAGCTTCGCAAGAAAAGCCTAAGGAATAAATAAGCTAAAAACGGAGGAGCAAAATGATGAGACATTTAGTGGTTCTGACTACGATTGCTTTGCTGGGAATCTCTGCCGGGCATACCACTCCTTCGGACTGGGCGCTCAATGCCACGGCCATTGAGGCATGCAGTTGTCCACACTTCTGCATGTGCTATTTCAACTCCCATCCGGCAGCGCACCACGAGCATGGCAAGACAGAGCATTACTGCCGGTTCAACATCGCTTACAAGGTCAACAAGGGAAATTTCGGCAGTACAGATCTGTCGGGAGCCAGGTTTTGGCTCAGCGGCGACCTTGGCAGCAACTTTTCTACGGGGCAGATGGACTGGGTTGTTGTCACATTCGACAAGTCCGTCACGTCAGAACAACGACAGGGACTCGGCCAGATCCTGCCGCAGGTGTTTCCGGTCAAATGGAACTCGTTTAAAACGGCGGAAGGAAACATTGACACCTGGACGTTCGACAACGACCAGGCACATGCGACTCTGAACGGTGGCAATACAGCGGAAGTAAAGCTGCACCGATTTCACGGTATGAACGGCGATCCCGCTGTTCTTAAGAATGTGAAGTACTGGGGAACGCCACGCAACGACGGTTTTATCATGATGCCGAACGAGGTTGAAGCCTATCGTGACGGCCCGAAAGCTTTCGAGTACAAGGGCACGAATGGATTCATGATAACGTTCGACATGACCTCGAAAGATGTTGCCAATGCGGCAGATGCCACGAAGTACTGAGGACTGCGTCCGGGGTAGTAGAGCGAGCGGCGCTTGGCCCATCCTTTGCGTTTTCTGCAAAAGGGTGGGTAAGCAGGCGCAACGCATGGAGGGGCAGCCGCCTCGGCTGTCCAGCGAGCGCAGCGAGCGTGCTGCCTTTTCATCACTCCTCAAACTGGGGCTGCCCCACCCTTCCCGCGTTCTTGGCGGGAGGGTGGGCTCTCGCCAGGAGCACGACACCCATTCGTTCTCGCCTGCGCTGTCCATTGCGATTCGATCTCGACAATCCCTTCCGTACCTGTTGGGCGGGTGGCCCAGCCTTTTTGATTTGCTGACATCACCACGACGTGGGTGCCCCACTCTTCGCGCAGTTTGCGAAGGGTGGGTGCGATGCTGCGGATGCCCATGAGATTTAGAATGCGCGGACAGAGGGGACGTTCACCTATTTCCTTTCAACACACTAGAAACCGGGCTATCTCTCTCTGTCCCCCAGATTTCGTCCCCAATTTTCCCTGTGGCGGCAGTCAGCTTTTCGCGCCTTTGAAGGACTTGCCCAGCAGCCTCACCGTGAATGATACCTCTGACTTCGGGTCGCCTGGATTCTGCAACCAGCCTGTGATGCAGGTATCGTGGGAACATTCGCACGGGTCTTCCCCTGTGATGTTGCAGCCGCTCCAGCGTCCCATGTGAACCGGACACATCTTTTCGCGAAGCATCTCACCGCCATAGATCAAGCGGTCAAGCAGACAACTCTTCACGATGAGAATGCGGGGACAGACGGATGAGAATGCGATGAGAATGCGGGGACAGACGGGTGGGGTGCACTCCACCCGTCTGTCCCCGGGTTTTCCACGCCCAGGTCTTTATAAGTGTCGACCTTTTCGTGTCCGCCGCCAGTCTTCTGATGCTGCACCCGGTCGATGCCGTACCACATAATGTCGGCGTCGGTGGCGACGGATTTCTTGCTCGCCATATCGGGAGCCTTCTTGAGGGCCGTCTGGATCTCGCGCCAG
>Ga0335085_10006969_pt1 | contig 17681 bp, 16 predicted proteins | sample Lox_Sample_45_FD_206712 | JGI IMG/M metagenome (GOLD analysis project Ga0335085, IMG submission 206712) | Soil microbial communities from Loxahatchee National Wildlife Refuge, Florida, United States - Lox_Sample_4.5 | ecosystem: Environmental > Terrestrial > Soil > Wetlands | place: USA...
GGGCAGGTCAGGGCGACCGGGCGGATTGGCGCCGGCGGGGTGATGCGGCGGTCGACGCGGTTGACGAGCAGGTTCGGGCGGCCCTGCAGGGCCTCCTGACAGCGGAACCGGCAGGTCGTGCAGGCACCGGCTTGGGCCCGGCGGCGCCGGATCACGCGGGCGGTCCAGATCAGCGCGATCGCGACGGTTGCCTCTGCGCCGAAGAGCAGTGCGATTTCCGCTGCCGTCCCGACCAGGCCGAGGAAATGCGTGATGGCGTTGCGCCAGACGATGTAGACGGCGAGGCCGATGACGGCGAACGTGCCGGTTCCGGGGAGGTAGCAGACCATGAATTGCTCTCTTCCTGCTGGTGCGCAGCCGTGCGGAAGTTGGTGGCGCTGACTTCGGCGTCAGTCAGGAGAATTCAGACAGGTGCTCCGCGAGGAGGATCACGGCCGGGGGGCGTAATTCCCGGGCCGAACAATGGCGTGCATAACCACCGGGCGCAGTTTTGCCGCGCGATGGCCGGGCCGCGGCCCGAGGGGGATCCGCCGGTAACCGGGCGGCCAGCTTGCCTGGCGGCTGGCCTGGCCAGCACACCGAGAGCCATGTCGCTGATCTGCCGCTACCGTCGCCCAAAGTAACCACCCGCCATTACAGAGGCACTCAGCGCAATTGTCTACTGCGATCGGCGACTTGTAAATAACGCATCATGCTACAAAGCAACCCATATGCGCCGATGGTGTTTCGCGTTGCGCCCGGTTGCCTGCCCGGCGGCCGGCGGCCCCTTCCGTCATCAGCGGCCAGCCCGCCGGAACGCGGCCAGCCGCCGGGCGAGCTCGTCACGTTCCCGGGTGACCTCGGCGAGCTGCCGCTCCAGTTCGATGATGCGGCGGATCGCGGGCAGCGTCATTCCCTCCCCCATCATCACTACCACCTGCTGGACGCGGCCGATGTCGTGCCGGCTGTACCGGCGCTGGCCGCCGGCTGACCGTTGCGGGGTCACCACCTGCTGGTCATCGATGCGGCGCAGGAACGCCTGCTGAACCGCCAGCATCGCCGCGACCTGGCCCACCGTGTAGAAGGGCGCGTGCTCGTCATCCAGCATGGGCAGCCGCATCCCGATCACTCCCTTCTGCTACGAGAAGATAAGACCCGGCCGGTGAACATCCGTCCACCGGCCAGGCCGTATCGTGCCTCAGCCCGAATCAGCTGCCGAGCGCGTGCTCGCCCGTGTCCGCGTGAGCCGTGCCGTCCGCCTGCTGAATCTCGATCTTGCGGGGCTTGGCCTTCTCCACTACGGGGATGCGCACCGCCAGGACGCCGTTGGTGTACGCGGCCTCGATCGCGCCGGTGTCGAGGTGGTCCGACAGGTACACCCGGCGGGTGAAGGTACCCATGTTCCGCTCGCGGATGAACAGGTGCTCGTCCTCGCCGTACTTCTCCTCGCGGGTCGCGCTCACCGAGAGCACGCCGCGGTCCACCGTCACCTCGATGGAACCGGGGTCGACGCCCGGCAGGTCGAACCGGAGCACGACCTCCCCCGCGCGCCGGATGCCGTCCATCGGCATCCCCGCCCCGCTGCCCTGACCGAACGACCGCTGGGTCAGCCGGTCGAACTGCCGCTCAATCTCCTGAACGAACGGGTCAATCGACGTCAGCACCATGATCGTTCACCTCCAGATGCCCAGAGAGCATCTTGTCTGTTTGCCTAAACTTACAACTTCAGTAGTAGGTTATTTGCGATCACATGTCAAGACGGAGTCCCGCCCGAAGAGAAGGTTTCCGACGCTGAGGGCACCGGGCGGCGGGGTCGCAGGGTGCGGGTACTTCACAGGCCCAGGCCACCGTCGACGGGGACGATCGCGCCGGTCATGCCGCTGGCCCCGTCGCCGGCCAGAAACGCCAGCACGGCGGCGACTTCGGCGGCCTCAAGCAGGCGTCCGATCGGCTGCTGAAGGGCGAACGATTCGGCCGACGGCAGCCCGTACAGGCGCGCGCTCTCGTCCAGGATGGGCGTGGCGGTGGAGCCGGGGCTGACGGCATTGGCCGTGATCCCGGTGCCCCGCAGTTCCACGGCGAGCGCGCGGATGAAGCCGGTCACCCCGGCCTTGGCGGCGCAGTAGGCGGCCAGTAGCGGCAGCCCCTGGGTCGCGGCGGCGGAGGCGACGGCGAGGAAGCGGCCGTGCCGCGGTTCGGGGCGGCGCAGCAGCGCGGGCACGGCCACCCGCGCGAGGTTCAGCACCCCGCCCAGGTCGATGTCGAGCACGGCCTGCTCCTGGCCGGCGGGCACGTCCCAGGCGGGAACGCCGCCGGCGATCACCCCGGCGACCGCGAAGGCGGCGTCGAGCCCTCCCCAGGTCCGTTCGGTTTCCGCGACCGCCGCGGCCAGGGCGTCCACGTCACGGGTGTCCGCCTCGGCGATGGCCACGCCCGGGCCCGCGTCCGCGGCCACCTTCTCCAGCTCGGCGCGGGAGCCGAGCGGGTACGGGAGGTCCGGGTCGTCGGCGCAGCGGTCCACGGCCATGACCCGCCAGCCGGCCGCGGCCAGCACGGCGACGGTGGCGGCCCCGATCCCCCGGGCCGCGCCGGCCACGAGCGCGACGCGGGGCGCGCGGCCGGGCCCCGGCGTCCCCGGCCCAGTCCCGGGCCCCGGGGCCGTTACCGAATCGGTCACCGGCTCGGCGGGCAGCGCGGTGCGCGGCTCAGTCACCGCACCACGCCCCGACGCAGCCGAGCAGGTCGGTTAGCAGGCCGGCCAGCACGGCCTCCCCCTCCGCCGCGGTGGCCCCGGCCGGGTCGCCGAGCACTCCGTTGGGGCTGACGGCCTTCACCGCGGACGCCCGCAGCGCCGGCATCAGCTCGGCGATCGGCGTCGTGTTGCCCTTCCGGGCACGGCTGATCCGGACCGACCGCGGGACCAGGGCCAGCTGCAGCGACGTCTCGGTGCGCCCGGCGTGCGCGTCGCCGTGCCAGCGTGGCAGCCACGCGTACACGTCGCGGCACTCACCGTGCAGCCGCTGTTCGGCCCGCCGCACCGCCTCGGCGTTGCCGCCGTGGGTGGAGACGAGCAGCACCCGGCGGAAGGTCAGCGTGGCCGAGCGGCACAGCTCGACGAGCACCACCTCCACCGCCTGCTGGCCGATGGAGATGGTCCCGGCGAAGCCCTCATGCTCCCCGCTCGACCCGTAGGCCAGCGGCGGCGCGACGACGACCCCGGGCCGGGCGGCGGCCAGCCGCGCGCACAGGGCCACCGCGAGATCGGCGTCGGTGGACAGCGGCAGGTGCGGGCCATGCTGCTCGGTGGCGGCGACCGGAACCGCCAGCAGCGCTCCGTCGCCGGCCAGCTGCGCCGCCTCGGGCGAGGTCAGCGCGGCCAGGTCGGTCACAGTGCGCCCTTGGCGCCGTCCCCGGCCGGCAGCGGCTCGAGGTAGACGATGATGACGGGCATGTGCTCCTCCTTGCGTCGGGCGGGGTCGGCCAGAGGCCCCCTCGGGCGGGCGGCCCCGGGCTAGCCGGTGAACAACGAAGCGAGCGCGGGGGCGATGTCGCGGTAGGTATGGGCCAATGGCGTCCCGGCGTTGGCGGAGACGATGTCCAGCTTCCCGAGCTGGGCGACGCCGTCGTCCAGCGCCGCCTTCAGCGCGCCGTAGCCGCCCGGCTAAGCGGGCGGGAGGGCACCTGATGGGGCGTGCGGCGCGAAGCCGGCGAGCGGGCTCTCGTCACACGCGCGATCCGGCGGCCGCGCCGCGCTCACCGCGGACGGCGGCGGGCGCAGGCCGATGGACACCGGCACCGGTTCGGGACGGCGGGACGGCGGGCGGGCCCGGTGCGAGTGGTCGCCGGACGGCCGCGGCGCCGGCGCGCCGGCGTGCGCCAGCATGGCGCGTTCCCCGTGACCCTTGACGCACTCGGGGTCGGGGCCGTCCAGCGGCAGGCCGGTAAAGAACTTGGCCGCCATACAGCCGCCGCGGCAGGCGTCGTACGCCGAGCAGGACGCGCACGCGCCGCCGCCCTGGGGCTGGCGCAGCTCCGCGAACAGCGGCGCCTGCTGCCACACAGCGGCGAACCCGCCGCGGCCGCGGACGTTGCCGGCCAGGAAGTTGTCGTGGATGGCGAACGGGCAGGCGTAGACGTCGCCGACCGGGTCGATCAGGCAGACCACCCGCCCCGCGCCGCACAGGTTGAGGCCGGGCAGCGCCTGGCCGAACGCGGCCAGGTGGAAGAAGGAGTCCCCGGTCAGGACCTGCTCTCCGCGCGCGACGAGCCAGTCGTACAGGTCACGCTGCTGCTGGGCGGTGGGATGCAGCTCGTCCCAGACGTCCGCGCCGCGCCCGGACGGGCGCAGCCGGGTCAGCCGGAGCTGGGCGCCGAACCGGTCGGCGAGCGCCTTGAACGCGTCGAGCTGGCCGGCGTTGTCCCGCGTGATGACGACCGAGATCTTGAACCCGGCGAAGCCCGCCGCGGCGAGGTTGCGCATCGCGGCCAGCGCCGTCGCATGCGACCCCGTCCCGCGGACCGCGTCGTTGACCGCCGCGGTCGCGCCGTCGAGGGAAATCTGCACGTCGACGTAGTCGCTGGCGGCGAGGCGCCGGGCCACCTCGGGGGTGATCTTGACGCCGTTGGTGGAGAACTTGACGCCGACGTGATGCGCGGTCGCATAGTCGACGAGCTCCCAGAAATCCGAACGGACCGTCGGCTCGCCGCCCCCGATATTGACGTAGAAGACCTGCATGCGCTCCAGCTCGTCGATCACCGCCTTGCACTCGGCAGTCGACAGCTCGCGCGGATCACGGCGCCCGGAACTGGACAGGCAGTGCCGGCAGGCCAGGTTGCAGGCGTAGGTGAGCTCCCAGGTCAGGCAGATCGGCGCGGCCAGGCCGAACTGGAACCGCTCAACCAGCGGCAGCGGCGCCCCGCTCACCTCGGCCGCCCCTGCGGGCAGCCGGCGGCCTCAGTAGACACCGCACATGCCGTCGATCGAGATCTCCTCAATCAGCAGCTCCCCGGCGTCGGCCTCGGCATCGGGAGCGGCGGGCCCCCGGGTATCGGTACGGGGATCGGCGGTCGGGGACTTCTCGCTCATACCAGCTCCTGAACGTGCGGAGACGGACACCATGCGGATTTCGACACCGCGTGACGAATTTTTTTACGTTAACGTCGCACGGTGCCGTGTTCAAGAGCCCGGACTAGTATCAAAGAGAATTCATGGACGACCTTCAGCCCGCAGCAGTAACCGCGACGCGCCGGGGCAGGCCTCCGGGCACCAGCCGGCGGACGCTGGAACTGATCGCGCTCCGGCTGTTCACCGCACAGGGTTTCGACGAGACCCCGATCGAGCAGATCGCCGCCGAGGCCGGGGTGAGCAGGCGCACGTTCTTCCGCTACTTCGACTCCAAGGCCAGCGTGCTGTGGGGAGAATTCGACTCCGAGATCGCCGTCATCAGGGACGCCCTGGCCAAGGTGCCGGACACGGTCCCGATCATGGACGCGATCCGGCAGGCGGTCGTGGCCGCGAACCACTACCGCGCGCAGGACGTCCCCGAACTGCGCGCCCGGATGAACCTGATCGCGTCGTCGCCGTCCCTGCAGTCCAGCGCCGCCGTCCGCTATGACGCCTGGGAACGCGTGGTCAGCCAGTTCGTCGCCAGCCGCACCGGCCAGCCGCCCCGGTCGCTCTACCCGCTGACCGTCGGCCGGTCGACCCTGGCCGCCTGCCGGGCCGCCTACGAGCGGTGGAGCGCGCGCGCCGACGGCGACCTGACCGTTTACCTCGACGCGGCGCTGTCCGCGCTGTCGGCCGGCTTCGACACCGCGGCCATGCAGTTCCCCGAGCAGCGCCTGGACGGCATGGCCGCGCCCGGGATCTAGTCCGGTCGATGACCTCCGCCGAACTGCGGGCCCAAGCCTGGCCGTGCCCGTCCGAGCAGGCACGCGCGCTGTGGCCGTATCGGTTCACCGGGCGCCGTTGGCGGCGCCGAGGTGCGCCCAGAACATGGGGTGGACCTGGAAGTTCCGCGCGGCGGCGATGTTGAGGTGCGGGACCTGATGGACGCCGAGGTAGGCGTCGCTGGACGTCCGGCGCCGCCCGGTGTCCCGGATCCCCTCGGCCAGCAGGAAGCCGACGCTCCACAAGATGTCGATCAGCGTGTCCGGGGTGCAGCGGTCCAGCCATTCCCCGGTGTCCCGCGACGGGATATCGCGCGTGATCAGCTCCAGGCACAAGTATTCCAGGTCGTCGCGGCCGAGGCTGTGCGCGGCTTTCCCGCGGAACGCGTCGAAGACGTTCAGCAGGCCGGGGCACTGGAACCGGAATTCGGCCGCGATGTCGCGGGCCCGTTCGGTGGAGTAGAAGACCTCCGCTTCCCGGACGGCGGCGTACCGGAGCGGTACCCGGCCGCCGAGATCACGGCCCTGCTCGGCGGACCGGGTGCAGAACTGGATGATCTCCCGCGGCCGGTAGAGCGTCCGGTTGATCATGTAGCGGAACGAGCTGTTGTCGCGCGGCCCGGGCACGCCCGCGAACAGCGACTCCCAGCTCGTCCGGTCGTCGCTGTCGGCCAGCGGGGTGATGGAGTGGCGGATCCGTTTCCCGATCAGCTTGAGCAGGGACGTCTCACTCCACTGGATCGTCTCGATGAGGTCGCGGTATTTCTGCGCGTCGTCGTAGAGCTCGGGGATGTCGTCGTAGAGTTCCTGCCGCAGCGACATGTAGACGCGCAGGTTCGGGTGGATCGTGTTGACCGAGATGCACGCCTGGAACAGCCCGGCGACGAAGGCCCGGGCGTCTTCGGAGGAATCCCAGCCCCGGTCCAGTTCGTCGACGAGAACGACGATGCGCTTCTGGCGGGCGATCTCCCGGAGCGACGGCACCAGGGCGTGTATCTCCTCCAGCTTGTAGAGCTTCTCCAGTTCGCGGGTCCTGATGCTGGCCTCGTATTTGCCGAGCTTGATGCCTTCCATCCGCTTCAGGTAGGAGACCAGCGCGGACAGCTTGCTGGCCTGCTGATTGGAATGATTGTCCCGGACGTATTTGTAGATGTCGTTCGCGGCGCCCTTCCTGACCGCGGTCCGCTTCTTCGAGATCTCCTTCATGATCAGGACGAAGATCAGGTACTTCCAGGCGACCGCGTACGCCCCGAGCTTGGCCCAGGAACCGTTCGACTCGGTGGCCATCGTCTGGCTCAGCAGCTCGTAGGAATAATCCTCCGGTGACAGCTCGATGACGAAGCTGCCCGCGTCCCGCTCCCGCTGGGCCAGCACCTGGAAGATCGCGCTCTTCCCGATTCCCCGGCTGCCGATCACGATCCGTTTCGACCCGCTGCGGACCCGCTCGTAGGTCTCCGATTCGACGAAATATTCGCCGAGGCCGCGTTCGATGTCGCGTTCGGCCGAGGGTGCCCCGAAGTCGATACGGGAAAGCGAAGTGGCAGGAAGGCTGACACGTCCCATGGTCCCTCCCGGCGCGGGAGCCTTTGCCCGAGCATAAACGGCTCCGCCCGCGGGATAAAGGCCCTGGTAAGTGCCGTTCGGTGCTGGCATTCTGAGAATTTGGGACGGAAAGGACGCCGGGATGGGCATGCACAACACCGGCCGGATCCAGGTGTCGCACGCGGGCGCGCTGCCGCGGCCGGCGGATCTGCAGCGCCTCTTCGCGGCGGGCCCGGCGGGCGAAGAGGCGTTCCGGGAGGCACTGCCCGGCGCCGTGGCCGAGGCGGTGGACCAGCAGGTCAGCGCGGGTGTCGACATCGTCAACGACGGGGAGGTCTCCAAGCGCGGCCTGTTCATCGGGTACGTGCGGGACCGGATGGCGGGCTTGCAGGCGCGCTCGTTCCCGGCCGGGACGTACCAGCCGCCGGACGCGGGCGTGACCGGCCGGGACCGCCGGGACTTCCCGGGCTTCTTCGCGGCGGGCCTGGGCGGGTTCCGGTTCGGCGCGGCCGCGGCGCCGTCGCGGGCAGCCGAGCCGGAACTGGTCACGGAGTACTTCTGCACCGGCCCGCTGCGCTACACCGGCGCCGCGAGCGTCCGCGCCGACATCGACCGGCTCGCCGCGGCGGTCAAGGACGCCAGGGCCCGGGGCCACGACGGCGTGCAGGGGTTCCTGCCGGCCATCACCCCGGGCACGGTCGAGCACTGGCTCCGCAACGAGTTCTATCCCGCGCTGCTTCGGGTCAGGCGGCGAGGAGGTCGGCGAGCTGACGCGCGTTGACCTGGGCGTCGTCGGCGTAGCAGTTGTTGAACAGGACGTGCGTGGTGTCCGCGCGGGCGGCGAGCTGGCGCACCCTGGGCGCCCACTCCCGCAGCTCCTGCTCGGAGTACCGGTACCGGAACTTCTCCTGAATGCTGGTGCTGTCCCATTTCTCCGAATGCCCGTGCATGCGGACCACGGCCAGGGGCGCGGTGGCGGCCACGACCGGCGGCACGGAGCTGGGGTAGCCCTGCGGCTCGTCCACGCAGACGTAGGGCAGCTGGTGATCGGACAGGAACTGCAGCGTCTCCTCGCGGTTGTCGTCACTCATCCAGGTCTTGTTCCGGAACTCGATGCAGACCTGACGCGGCGCGACCCGCTGGGCGCAGGACAGGATGTAGTCCTTGCGGGAGCGCCCGATCACGAACCACTGCGGGAACTGGAACAGGATCGCGCCGAGCCGCCCGGTCAGCCGCAGCGGCTCCAGCGCGGCCAGGAAACGCTGCCAGGCCTGGTCGGTGACCTCCGGGTCGACGTCCTTGAGGTAGACGTTGGCCTTGCCCTTGGCCGCCTTCTCGGCGGCGGGGCGCAGGTCCCTGGGCAGCGCGGCGACCCGGGTGGGGTGCTGGGTGAACAGGCTGAACGCCTTGATGTTGAAGGTGAACCCCTTCGGGGACCGCTGCGCCCAGGCGGCCGCGGTCTGCTCCGCGGGCAGCGCGTAGTAGGAGGAGTCCACCTCCACCAACGGGAACTGGCGGGTGTAGTAGCGCAGCCGTTTCTCGGCGTTGTTCGCCTCCGGCGGGTACCAGCCCGAATCGATCAGGGTCTTGTCCGTCCACGAGGCCGTGCCGACCCGGATATCAGCCATGCCAGCAGCCTAAGCGTGGGTGGTCTACCTCACCCGGCAGCTCGCCGCCGAACTGGGCCCCGACGGGATCCGGGCCAACTCGATCAGCCGGGCCAGACCCCGACGGCGCTGCGCAAGTTCAGCGACCCGGCCGGCGGGGAGAACCTGCTGTCCGCGGGCCGGGCGGACCGAACCTCCCAGACCAGGCGGATCCCGCTGGGCCGCCGGGGACGCTGGACGACTACGTCGGGGCGATCCTGTTCCTGATTTCTGGCCTGCCGGCGGACGTGACCGGCACCGATATGCCCGTCGGCGGCGGGTCGCCATCGTGCGCTGATTTCGGCCGCTGATGAGTGATTCCTCACAATGGCCAGTGCCAAGCGATCAAGGCACGCCTGCCGGGTGCGGCCCAGCCGAAGTGCGAGTCTGGCGCATATGCGCGTGGCCGGGTAAACGCTGGCCGATTAGGGCGTCGTCCCAGGCCCCTGACGTGCCGAAACGTGCAGGATCATGAGCCGGATCGGGCCGGACACGCACTGTAATTTCCGGGCCGGACAGGTACCGTAAAACTCGGTCGGCGGGATGTTACAAATTGATGACATTGCCGGAACTTGCAGGTAAAGAAACTGTGTAAACATTGAGTCATGGGAAATAGAAACACAGGAAAGGACGCTATCCTGATTGCGTAACCCCACTGCGTGTGCGAGACACGCAAGGAAAAGAAGATTGGCTTCGGAAGCGACATGACCAGGACTATCGCGCAGCAGATCGAACGGGCACCGGGCCCTGCGCACCGGGCGCCTGGCCCGGTGCTGCCCGGCGAGTTCGCGCTGCGAGACGGCACGCCCGCGCTGATCTGGCCGCAGCTGCCCACCGACGCCGAGACGCTACGCGACGTGTTCGGCCGCCTGTCGCCCGAGTCGCGCCGCCACCGGTTCCTCCAGGCGCTCGATGAACTCGATGAGCCGATGATCCGGCGGCTCGTCGACGGCGTGGACGGGGTCCGTCACATCGCGCTGGTGCTTATCGTGCTGCCGCCAGGGGGCAGGGAGGAGCCGGCCGGGGTCGCGCGCATCCTGCAGGACCCGGATGATCCGGCCATCGCCGACATCGCCGTCACCGTCGTCGACGACTGGCAGCGGCGCGGCGCCGGCACCGCGCTCGTGAAGGCGCTGATGGAGCGGCGCCCAGCCGCGGTCACGCAGCTGCGCACGGTCATCGACGCCGACAACCGTGCGTCGCTGGCACTGCTCGCCAAGGCCGGGCACGTGTCCCAGAGCCTGCCCGAACGGGGCGTCGTGGACGTCACGGTCGACCTCCCCCCGGCGAGCCAGGCGCGCACGGCGGCCGAGACGGTCGCCTGGTTGTGGGCGCGGGCCACCCGGACGCTCGTCAACGAGACGCCACTGGTCCCCTGGTACCGGCCGCCCGGCCTGGTCCCGGCCGTGGCCGGCTACGTCGAGTTCATGCAGCGGATGGCGGAGATCAACCGCGGCCTCACCGTCAAGTGGGCGGAGGCGGCGAGCGTGCCGTTCGGCGTGGTCTACGACCGGGTCCCCGCGAGGCCCGTCGGCGGCATGAACTAGCAAGCCGGAGACAGGCCGGCTACGAGCCTGCTGGATAACCCTGTTCGTGCTCAAGGCGCAGGTCGCTGACCTGCAGTTTACGAACGTGACCACGCAAATTCAGGCCTTTGTTCAGCAGGCTCCCAGCTAGGCCGACGGCGCCCCGGCGTGGGACGGCGTCCGCCACCTCGGCGCCGCCCTGGACGACCCCGGCTCGGCGCCGGACCCCGGGGCGATCACGCCGGAGTCGATCACCAGCACCCGTTCCGGCAGCTCGTGACCGACGCCTGGCGGATGCGTGCCCCGGCCGCCCTTGCCGCCGGGTCTGACGGGGCTGGCGGCCCGCCCGAGCGCTGAAAGGGGCCGGCCCTCAGATGTCGAGGCGGTCCTTTCCGCCGCGCATCGCGGCCAGGAGCCGCTCGATGTCATCCGGTGACAGCGGCCGCTGCCATTCGCTGATCACCCCGCGCAGGACGAAGCCCCCCGGCGCAGGCACTACTGAAGTGAGCATGATGCCGCCGGGCAGCGCCGACAGGGACACGTGAAAGGCCGGGGAACGCAGCGACAGGCGCCGGTCACGCAGGTGCAAGGCGCGTGGCTGGATGCGGATCGACCGCCCTTGAGCGCCCGCTTCCACTTCCAGGCGCGCCCACGGCGCGCCCGGCACCGCGATCTGCGGGATGCCCGCCTGCAGAGTCAGGTTCAGCCGGGGCGACACGGTGGCCAGCCAGCGGGACGCGGCCGAGGCGGGGACCAGCGCTTCGAACAGCACGGGCGCGGCCACGAGCACCGGCCGCGTACCCGGCCTGACATGCACGTTCCTGGCCCGTATCTCCATCCACTCAAGCTGGTAGCCACCCCACCCGATGTCTCGTGCGGAGATGGTGACCTGGCCGTACTGGCCCACGGCCCGGGCGAGATCCGAGCCTTCCACCGAAATGTCTGCCAGGAACAGAGTCAGGTCATGCCCGCGAAACAGGAACGCCCGCTTCTTCCCGATCAGCCAGGAACGCGCCGCGCCCACCATCATCATGAACAGGTCCCCGGGAAAGGTTCCCGGCTGCGGCATGCCGAGCGAGGCGGCCGAGGCCGAGGACGTGGAGAGAACCTCTTCCCAGTTCCGTCTCCATTCGTCGGCCCAGGAACGGTAAAACGGCAGCCAGTCAGCCATTACCACATGCTGGCATAGCGTACACCTCGCCCCGCAAGGGGCCGACCGCACTGATTGACCGGCGGGCCCGGCCGAGCGGGGTGCTGTTGATGCGTGCCGCCTAGCGGGCGAGGGCTGCGGTGATCTTCTGGGCCCTGGATCGCCGGGGGCGGGAGGGCTGGGAGGGGAGCCGGTGCCGGGCCAGGTGGGGCGGTGTGTGCGGTGGCTTCTCCTTGTACACGAAGGCCTCGCGTAGCTGAGGGTACGGCTCGCAGGGCCCGGAGAAATTGCGGCTCATGATGGCTAGCTCGGCGGCGCGGTAGGCGGCCAGCGGCCGCTGTTTCTCGGCAGCGGCGAGCTGCCGTGCTTTCGCGGCCAGCTGTGCTGTGTAATCGGGACTGGCCGCCACCTGCCCGGCGAGGGCGGCCAGCTGCGCGCGGAAACCGGCCGTGTCGCCGGCGATGACCCGGTCGACCAGGCCGGTTCGCAGGGCGGCGGCGGGAGTGACCGGCAGGCATGCCTGGGTGAGCCGGTCCGCCTCTGCCGCGCCGACGCGGCGGGGCAGGGTGTAGGTCCAGTATTCCGAGCCGTGCAGGCCCATCAGGCGATAGTGCGGGTTGAGGACCGCGCCGGCCCGGCACCAGACGTGGTCGGCGGCCAGCGCGAGCATCAGGCCGCCGGCTGCTGCGTTGCCCGCCAGCGCCGCCACCGTGAGCTGGCCGGTGGTCGTCAAGATCGCCTGCACCAGGTCATCGATGGCGTTGATGTTCCGCCAGGACTCTTCGGCGGGATCGTCGGCGGCCTGGATCACGTTCAGGTGGATGCCGTTGGCGAACATGTCCCGGTGCCCGCCGAGCACGATCACCCGCACCGGGCGGCCCTGGGCATGCCGGTAGGCGGCCAGCAGGCGGCGGCACTGGCCGGTGCTCATCGCCCCGCCCGGGAAGGAGAACTCCAGGTAGCCGACGCCGCCGGACTCGCGGTAGCTGATCTGCTGGTAGGTGCGCCGGCCTGGTGGCCTCGCCGGCGGCGCCGGGACCTCCGGCACGCCGTCCAGGCATCCGCGCAACGCCAGCGTGGCCGGCAGCTTGAAGGCTTTCGGGCCGCCGGGGGCCGGTCGCCGGCGCAGCTGAGGAATCCACACCGCCCCGTCGGTGGTCGCCCGGCAGATCGCGCCGTCTCGCCGGGCCAGGATCGTGCCGGGCTGTCCGCGCAGGTCGTCTTCCTCGTGCCCGCCGACCAGGTAGTACTCGGCGTCGCCGAGCACGTCCAGGACGCCGGGGCTGGAATCGGCCGCCCGCAGCTTGGCCAGCACCGAGGAGGTGGGGTCGGCCCGCCAGTCGATCCTGCGGTCGGCCTGCCGGCAGGGCGGACGGCACTGCCCGGACACGCCGGGGCGGTCGTAGTCCAGCGGCTCGGCCCGGTAGCTGCCGCCGGCGAACCGCGCTACCGCCAGCAGGACCGCCTTCACCGCGGCGTCCGCGACTTCGGTGCGGTATACGGAGCTCTTCGAGCAGCCGGGCATCGTGAACTCCACGCTGGCCCAGATGTCGCCGGCGTCCATCTCGCCGTTCGCCTGCAGCACAGTGACACCCCAGCGCCCGGCACCGTCCATGATCGCCCAGTCCAGGGAGGACGGGCCGCGGTCCCCCCGGGGTCCGGGGTGGACGATGAAGCACGGGCGAGCCGACCAGATGTCCGCGGGAATCGCTGTGGTCAGCATCGGCGCGATGACAAGGTCCGGATCATAGCGGCGGATCCCTTCGCGCATCACCTCATCGCCGAGCGCCAGTTCCACCGACACCTCATGCCCCCGATCGGCAAGCTCGGCGTGCACCCGCTGCGTCATGCTGTTGTAGGCGCTGGCAATAAGCAAGATCCGCATCAGCTTCCCCCGTTATGATCTCCGCAGCGGCGGCCGCCAGTCCCGCCGCCGTAGCTGGCCACGGACCCGGCTCACCGGCTGGCGCGCGACCTGCCCGCGTCCATCGCCCACGGCCTGTCCGCGGTATGGCCTCTCTTGGCAGAGCCTGGCAGCGCGGCCCTGATACACGGTTGAGCCGTGACGACGCCGGCCAGGCGAACGTGTCGGCGAGCTATCGGGGTCCGCCGCCGGCTGAGGCTGAACCGCATCGCATCGCCGGCCGGATACGCGGCTCAGCACCACCGCCGGCCCCTGACCCGGCCAGTTGCCCGGCCGGGTTGGCCCGGCTTCCAGCGTGCGTGTCATAGTTGATCGCGGCAGCTGCCGGGTCTCGTCCGAGCCGCCTCAGCAGGGACGGTGCCCGGCGCCGCGGCAGCGGGAGTCAAAGACGCACCGGAGAACGACATGAGCCTGCCCGAGCGCCAGCAACAGGTTCTCGACCAGATCGAGCAGACCCTCCAGAAGGCTGATCCCGGGCTGAAATCGATGTTCGCGGCGTTCACCCAGCTGGCGTCGCGGGAGGCCATGCCGGCTGTCGAGGCCATCTCCAGCAGACGGGCGAAGATCATCTCCATCGTGGCGCTGAGCGTGCTGGGCGCGCTATGGCTCATGGTCACCGTCGCTGCCACGGGTAACGCCTGCCCGGGCCTCCCGTCGGACCAGGCCGTCGCCAGCGCCGCGGTGCGGTACGCCGCCTGCAGCCACGACACGGCCGCCTGGAGCAAGGGCGGCCGCTGAGCAGCCATCACCGGCCGCCCCGGGCCGCACGGGCGCAGGCGGCCGGGCGGGCCCGGACGGCCTCAGGCTGGGCAGGCCGAGCCGAGGAACCGGAGGATCCGGGCGGGCGCCGTCTGCTCGGTCTGCTCGCCGACCGGGACGTCCCAGTACTCGGCCCGGGGCGGGCTTCCGCCAGCCGGGGATGCGCAAGAATGCGGGAAGCGTTCAGCGGAACATGAGATTGATTGGCCAAACCATAATCCCTAACATAAAGTGAGCGCCTCACGGTGTCCGTGAAGGCACGCGGCGCGGCCGTAGAGGGCTGGCGGGACGCCGCGGAAGGCGCGGTACGCCCGCGGAGGCCGCGCGGCACGCCGCGGACACCACGCAGTGCGTCCGAAAGGAGGAAGGCGGATGGCCGGGTCGCGCGAAACCGTGCAGCCCAAGCAGGCCGCTGTCCCCTCCCCGGTTCCTGTCCCCTCCCCGGCCGAGCCGGGACTGTTCAACCGGGTCAGCGTGGGCCGGATCTCCGAGATCATCGTCGAGCAGGTACGTCTGCTCATGCGGCAGGGGCAACTGAAGCCGGGTGACCGCCTGCCGCCCGAACGCGACCTGTGCGAGCGTTTCGGCGTCAGCCGGGTCACCGTGCGTGAGGCACTGCGGATGCTGGAATCCAGCGGGCTGGTCGAGATCCGGGTGGGCGCGCGCGGCGGGGCGTTCGTCACCGCGCCCTCCAGTGACCGGGTCGGCGAGGGCCTGGCCGACCTGCTCACGCTGTCCGTGATCAGCGCGGCCGACGTGACCGAGGTCCGGATGATCCTGGAAACCGGCATCGTCCCGCTGGTCTGCGAACGGGCCACCGAGGAAGACCTGGGCGACCTGGAGAGCATCTGCCAGCGGTCGGAAGCGGCCCTCAGCACCGGCGACTACTCCATGGACATGTCGCTGGAATTTCACATCCGGGTGGCGCAGGCGACGCACAACCCGGCCGTGGTCATGCTGATCGAGTCGTTCCGCGGGCCCCTGCTGATGTCACTGCAGCAGGCCCGGGAGGCGGCCCCGGAGATGGGCAACCTCGGCACCCGCGAGCACGAGCAGTTCATCGACGCCGTGCGCCGCCGCGACCCGGCCGCCGCGTCGACGATCATGCGGGAGCACCTGGAGCGCACCGCGCACCGGCTGGGCCGCTGAGGACCGCGCACCGCCTGGCCCGCTGAGGACCGGCTCATGCCCCCGTGACCGTCTCCGGCAGCGGGATGTCCGGATTGGCCAGCCGCTCGGGGTCGGCGCGGCGGCCGGCCCGGATGAGTTCCTGGACCTGGTCGTTGATGTCCCAGACGTTGACGTTCATACCGGCCAGCACCCGCCCGCCGGACAGCCAGAACGCGATGAACTCCCGCTTGCCCACGTCCCCGCGGAACACCACCCGGTCATAGCCGCCCGGCGGCACGTAGCCGGAGTACTCCATGCCGAGGTCGTACTGGTCGCTGAAGAAGTAGGGCAGCCGGTCGTAGGCCACGTCCTGGCCCAGCATCGAGCGCGCCGCCGCGACCGGCTGGTGGCGCGCGTTGGACCAGTGCTCGACGCGCAGATACGTGTCGAGCAGCGGATGGTAGGCGCGCGCGGCGTCACCGGCGGCGTAGATGACCGGGTCTGAGGTGCGCAGCGCCGCATCGGCGCGGACGCCGCGGTCGACGTCCAGGCCCGCGGCCTCGGCCAGCCCGGTGGCGGGCGCCACGCCGATCCCGATCACCACCACGTCGGCGCTGATCACCGTCCCGCCGGGCTCCGTCCCGCCGGCCAGGCGGACTCCGGTGGCCGCGCCCGCGCTGGCCACGATCTCGGCCACCTGGGCGCCCAGCCGGAAATCCACGTCGTGCTCGCGGTGCAGGTCCAGGAACACCTGCGCCGCCTCCGGGCCCAGCACACCCAGCAGCGGAAGCTCCGCCGCCTCGATGACCGTCACGGCGGCCCCGGCGTTCCGGGCGGCGGCGGCCACCTCTAGCCCGATCCAGCCGGCCCCGATGACGGCGACGCGCGACGCGGACGCCAGGGTCTCGCGCAGCCGCTCGCTGTCGTCCACCGTCCGCAGGTAGCGGACCCCGCTGGCGTCCGCCCCCGGCACCGGCAGCGGAACCGGCACCGCCCCGGTGGTCAGCAGCAGCTTGTCGTAGCCGACGGCTTCCCCGCTGGCCAGCCCGACCTGCCGCAGGTTCCGGTCGATGGCCGCCACCGCGGTGCCGAGCCGCAGGTCAATGTCGTGCTCGGGGTACCAGCCGCCGTCGTGGACGAAGATCGATTGCCGTTCGGCGCGGCCCTGCAGGTAATCCTTGGACAGCGGCGGCCGCTCGTACGGGCGGTGCGCCTCCGCGCCGATGAGCACGATCCGCCCGTCGAAGCCCTCGTCCCGCAGCGCCTCCGCCGCCCTGGCCCCGCCCAGTGAGGCGCCGACAATCACGAACGTGGGACCTGCGGGCATCGCACTCGCCTCCGTTGGCGCCGGGACTGGCTCTGGGTTCACCGGGTAGCGCCATCTTAAGACGGCCCGCCCGGCAGCCCCCGGGCTGACTCCGGCGGGGGCCACGTAAGGCCAGGGCGGGAACGGCAGCAGCCGCCGTTGCGCGCTGATGTCCAACGGTGAGGCAGGTGTTGCCCGTGTCATTCGCTATGAACACCGAACGTCGTTCCAGATGCATATGAGACCATCGATGGGGCCTGAGCGAATCCCGGGGCGATGTTCACGATCACGCGGTGACGCTCGTCGTGTCCCCGAGCGATCCGATTGCTGGTCCCACGTGTGGTCCGCGACACACCGGCGCCGTATCGGTCTGGAAATCGCGCGCTGTGGTTGATGAGCATGGGCGCTGCATGGCCCTACGTGACTTAATGTTGCCGACAGCAGCAGGTACACGGGGTCCTCTTCGTTCCGAAGGCAAGTTGCGCGCTTCTCCGGTAAGGGCACGCGAGCCTTTGACCTGCGATGGCGGTTCGGCGGCGTCCATTGTCGTGTCCGCCCGGTGGGACCGCATGGCCGGTGACGGCCGTCACTAAGTTGGTCACTCACTCTGGCGCAGCGGCTTCAACGAGGGTTATTCACGACCATGATCACCAAGCGCCCGCCCGGGAGAAGTCCCTGGTCAGATCTTGATCAACCCAGAGGTGATGATCTTGTGAATAACCCTCAAGGGCGTTGCCTACTTTAGACCCTTGGGTGAAGGACGTCTGTTCCTTAGTGTCAACAGATTACGCCCGTACCAGAGAAGTAGTAGCAGTGCTCAGGTCAGTAGCGGAGAGGCGTGGAGATGAGC
>Ga0335085_10006970_pt1 | contig 17680 bp, 14 predicted proteins | sample Lox_Sample_45_FD_206712 | JGI IMG/M metagenome (GOLD analysis project Ga0335085, IMG submission 206712) | Soil microbial communities from Loxahatchee National Wildlife Refuge, Florida, United States - Lox_Sample_4.5 | ecosystem: Environmental > Terrestrial > Soil > Wetlands | place: USA...
CGCAGAGGGCGCAGAGGGCGCAGAGGAGAGGAAGAGTTCACCACAGAGGTAGCAGAGGTGAGCAGAGAGAGCGGAGACGGCACCGAAGAAGGTGGAGTTAGCTGCGCTTGATGGCGGTTAGGGCGCGGACGACGGCGGGTTGGTGGTCGAGCCATTCTTTCGAGGATTCGAGGAGGACGCGGCGGCCGAGGGCGGCGAAGAGGGAGCGGGTGGCGGCGGAGTTGGCGTTGGCGGTGGCGAGAAAATCGAGCAGGGATTGCGGCACGTGAGGTCCCACGGCGAGAATGCCGAGGCCGTGGCCGTGCTCGAAATTAAAGCTTGGAAAATTGGGGGAAAGTTCGCGCCAGAGTTGGTGGACGCCGAAATCGTCGTGTGTCTCCATGGTGTCGTGGAAGAGGACAACCGCGCGGTCGCTGAGCTTGGGGAGCCAGGTGTCGTAATCCTTTTTCACCGCTTCGTACGTATGCAGACCATCAATGTGGAGCAGATCCACGGAGGCTTCGGCAAATTGCGGTAAGGCTTCGTCGAAGGTGGTGCGCAGGAGTTTGGAGAAGGATTCGTAGCGGCGATGGTGCTCGACGAGGTCGTTGTAGATGGATTCCTTGTAGTGGGTGGCGTGGGCGTCGCCTTTCCAGGTGTCCACGGCGAAGCAGCGGGTGGGAAGTTTTAGTTCGGCGACGGCCTGGCAGAAGGCGCAGTAGGAGACGCCGTGCTGGGTGCCGAGCTCGACGATGACGCGCGGTTGGAGAAGCTCGACGAGGAGCATGGCGAAGGGCGTGTGCTCGGTCCAGCCGGATTTCTTGTGGAGGCGAAGGGGAAGGCGGGAGAGGAGCTGGGAATCGAGAGGGTTGAAAGCGGAGGACATGGGGATAGTTTACATGATTGGAAAAAGCGGAAATCGAAAAGGGAAAATAGAAAATAGAAAGGCGGAAGAGGGCTGTGGAGCGATGGCGGGAGTGGCCCGCCGCGGAGGACGGCCCCACGAAGAAGGCCGGGCAAGCCCGGCCGCTACAAAGATGTGGAACTAGAAGAAGCGGGTGCGGACGCGGTCGGGCAGCTTGGCCAGATCCACGAGGGTGAGGAAGTCGATGGTTTTGAATTCGCGGTCTATGGCCGGAGGGCCGCAGATACGGCCGGAGATTTCGAGATAGGCGCGGAAAAGGCGCGGGGGACGCTCGGCCTGGATGCCTTCGCCGGTGCCGTGGCACTCCATGCCGGGTTGGGGAACGGTGCGCAGCGCAGGTTCGACCAGGTACCTGTCCTTGAGGGATTCGTACATGGCCACGCCGTAGTTTTCGTCCTGCGAGGAGATGGAGCTGCAGCCAAGCAGATAGCGCGATTCGTTGCGGACGGAGTAGACGGCGATGCCTTTCCAGAGGGCATGGAGGACCATGATGTTGCGGAAATCGACGTGGACGCAGGCCCGGCCGAGCTCGAGGACTTCGCGGCGGACGGGTTCGTAGACGGAAAAATCGAAGAGCTGGTTGCCGTAGTAGCCGAGGTTGCGGCGGGCGACTTCGCCGGTTTGCAGGCGGTAGGTGCCGACCAGCTTGCCGGTTTCGAGGTCGGTGACCATCAGATGGTCGCAGAAATTGTCGAAGGGGTCGATGTCCAGGGCGTCGCGGTCCGAAGTGGACAGGCCTTCGCCAAGTTCCAGGTTGAAAACGTCGTAACGAAGGCGCTGGCAGGCGAGCAGATGCTCCGGCTTATGGGCTAACGTGACTCGGAATAAGGAGGTTTCGGCTAAGAGTGGATCGCTCGTTACCGTTTTCACAGTTGACCTCTGGCTGGCCACAGTGTGGCGTGACCTAAGTTTCGGAAATGTTTCAACCAGGTTATTTTCACGTTCAGACTGTGTACTCTTACGAATCGTCCCTGACCAGTTCCTATTTTACGCGCAGAGGCAGAGAAAAGGAACTCTGTACGGAAGGACAGACGAGGGACAAGAGAGTTAGCCGGCTGGGATGCAGGCTGATACTGCGTGGGTTTGGCTGTTCAGGCCAACCGGAAATAGATTACATGTCCTTTTTTCGCGGGGCAGCATCCAACCTCCGACGCGGTCCGTCGATTGGCAAAGAGCGGATGGAAGAGCGAAGTGTGCGCATGACGAAGGTACCGACAGCCATTGTGACCGGGGCTTCGCAAGGGATTGGCGCCGGGCTTGTGGAAGCGTTTTTGGCGCGGGGTTACGCTGTCGCCGCAAATTCGCGGAATATTTCCAAGAAGAATCCTTTTGCCGGTTCGCCGCGATTGGCGCTGGTGGATGGAGACATCGGCGAACCCGAGACAGCGGCGAGGCTAGTGGAGACGGCCGTGTCGCGATTCGGGCGGGTGGATGTACTGGTCAACAACGCGGGGATTTTCATCCCGAAGCGGTTCACGGACTACACAACAGAGGATCTCAACGCGCTGGTGTCGACGACGCTGGGTGGTCGTCTGTACGTGTCGCAGCTTGCGGTAAAACAGATGCTGAAACAGAAGAGCGGAAGCATTGTGAATATCTCCACCACGCTGGTGGACCACCCGATCGCCGGGGTGAATGCGGCCGTGCAGATCATGATCAAAGGCGGATTGAATGCCGTGACGCGAGCGCTGGCGATGGAATACGCGAAGGATGGAATCCGGGTGAATACGGTAGCGCCGGGAGTGATCAATACGCCGATGCACCCGGCAGAGACGCATGAGCCGCTGAAGGGCTTGCATCCTGTGGGGAGGATAGGAGAAGTGAAGGACGTGGTCGACGCGGTTTTGTTTCTGACGGACGCCACGTTCACGACGGGGGAAACTCTGCATGTGGATGGCGGGTCACACGCGGGCGATGGTAAGGCGCAGAAAGATTTAGCCTTTGGCGAAAGATTTTTGAGTAGGCAGGGACTTTAGAGGAGGAACCATGGCGACAACGAAAGTGGCGGTACGACCAATGAAGGTGGCGCAGATTTCGAAGCCGGGAGGCGATTTCGAGATCGTGGAGCGCGAGATTCCGACTCCGGGCGCAAACGAGGTGCGCATCAAGGTGCAGGCTTGCGGCGTGTGCCACAGCGACATGTTCACCAAAGAAGGAGCCTGGCCGGGGATTCAGTTTCCGAGGATTCCGGGGCATGAGGTCGCAGGCGTCATTGACGAGCTGGGCGCGGGCGTGACTGCGTGGAAGAAGGGGCAGCGCGTGGGCGTGGGCTGGCACGGGGGACACGACGGGACGTGCGGTCCCTGCCGGCGTGGGGATTTCAACAATTGCGTGAACGCGAAGATTGCGGGGATTAGCTACGACGGCGGATACCAGCAATACATGCTGGCTCCGGAGACGGCGCTGACTTCGATGCCTGAGGGCCTGAGCGATGTGGAAGCGGCGCCGCTGCTATGCGCGGGGATTACGACGTACAACGCGCTGCGGCACAGCGGGGCGATGCCGGGCGATCTGGTCGCGGTGCTCGGGGTCGGCGGGCTGGGGCATCTCGGGATCCAGTTCGCGCACAAGTTCGGGTACAGGGTGGCGGCGGTCGGGCGCGGACCGGAAAGCGCGGCTCTGGCCAAGAAGCTGGGAGCGAGTGTCTACATCGATAACAAAGCGACGAATGCGGCGCAGGAATTACAAAAACTCGGAGGAGCGAAGGTGATTTTGGCGACCGCGCCAAGCACCAAGTCCATGACGGAGTTGTTTGACGGATTGGGGCCACACGGAAAATTGCTCGTCGTGGGGGCGGACATGGAGCCGCTTCAGGTTAAGCCGGTGCAACTTATTGTGGGGAGCCGGACGATTCAAGGCTGGTATTCGGGGACGCCGGCGGATGCGGAAGACACACTGAACTTTGCCAAGTTGACCGGAGTGCGGCCGATGATTGAGACGTACCCGCTGGAAAAGGCGGGCGAGGCGTACGCGCGGATGATGAGCGGCAAGGCGGAGTTCCGCGTCGTGCTGACGATGTAAGGAACGTCAGCGGGACCAGGTGAGACCGCGGCCGAGCACAAAAATGAAAAGCAGAGTGGCGACGGCCGCTGTGGCGATCCAGGCGGCGCTGCGGTGGATGGTGCCGACGGATTCTGCCGGCTGACGCAAGCGGCGCATCATGCCGGGCAGGCTGAGCAGGCCGGCGTTGGCGCCCAGCGTGGATGGGAGCGCCGAAGCGATCACATAGAACAAGCCAGCCGGATTGAACAGGCCTGCGACGCCGGCGAGAAGGCCGTCGGTGAAATACGGCGTCCAGGCGAGGCGGCGAATCCTGCGCGGGCCCGTATCCCCGCGCGAGAATTCCTGGAGCTTGCGCCCGGCCAGGAGCATGGAAGCAAAATAGGAAGGAATGCCAAGCAAGACAAGCCCAACGCGCCACAGCCAATAGGGATGCAGGCCCTGGATTACGGCATCCCAGTCGCCAAAGCCGGCAAATCCGGAGAAAAGAAAATAGCCGGTACCCGTGAAGAGATTGCCAGCCATGGTGAGCACCAGGAAATAAAACGTTGCCGGGGAATAGCGCTTTGGGTTGCGCAGCAGGAACCAGAGGATTGCCCCGACAAGAAGGTTGACGAGCGTGCCGTTGGCGGAGATCCAGCGCGTGGAAATATCGGATTGCAGGGCGACGGTGCTGATGGTCAAAGTATGCGCGCCGCTGAGCCAGGAGGTGACGCCGTGGCCGACCCCTTCGTGCAAGATGTCCTGAACGATGCAGGCGAGAGCAGCGATGGAGATCAGGGTCAAGCGGTCATCCAAGGCCGGAGTAACACGGGAATCCATGAAGAGCGTTCTATCACAGAAGAGCGCCTGGAACGTGGCGGGGGAGTTTTCCGGGCCGGGTGGGATTCTCCGCATTGAACAGAATTCGATAGACGCCATGGCGCCGCGTGTCGCATCCTCGTGGAGCCTGCGGCGTGCAGTTTTGCACGAAAAGTAGATGCACGCGGCCGCGGGACGCTCCTATGCCGAACGGTTACATAGCTCCAAGCATTGATGAATATTTGCGCAAGCGCCTGATGCCGGTGGAAGGCGCTATTCCCCACTTAGAGGGAATCGAGATGTACGGCAATTCCGTTCCCGCGGGAACCGTGGGCGGGGATTTGTTTGAGTACATCAATTTTCAGCAGCGATATGATATTGATGCGCGAATCCAGCGGGCTTTGAAGCGGTCCAGAGAGTATTTCGAGAAGCTCCCGCCGAACACGGCGCCGCGTAATTCGGTGGAAGATCATGTGAGGTGGCTGAAGTCCAAACCTGGTTTTAATCCCGAGATGGAGACTGCCTACCGGGAGGCGCGAAGCTCGGAGCAGTTGCGGGTGGCCGAAGACTTGCAGGAGTTGCACAACACCGCGGGAGTCCTGCTGGTGGATGCCGAGGGGCACGGAGTGATCGCGGCGAAAATTGCCTCCACGGTGCACGACACGTTTCATGCCCTGATTCTTTCCGAACTGGATCACCGGGGAAAGGTGACGCCGGAGCTATTTGAGCGGCTAAACCTGCGGCTGGCGCTTTCAGCCACTGCGCGGAATGCCCTGGGACGGAGCGAGGAAGAGAACGCCCAGGAAATCGCGACGATGCTTTACGGAGAAGTACGGCCGTATGGAAATTTCCGGTTCGTCAATTTCGGGCATCCGCCGCCACTGGTCTTTTCCGCGGAATACCAGAAGTTCATGGACGTGGACAAAAGCCGGATGATCCAGTTTCTTCCGCTGGGTTTACAGATCCCGGAAGACCATCCTGACCGGGACCGCTACCTTTCGCTGGACTACCGGAAGAGAAAAGTGAGGTCCTCCGACGTGGCGGAACTTACGCTGATGAGCCCGGGCGATATTTTCTTCCTTTATACCGACGGGGTGTACGCCGGAGGGAATCAAGAAGAGCGGCAGAATCTGGAAGAGGTGATGCGCGAATGCTATCGCCAGGCGGCGAAGGACATCTGCAATGCATTGCTGGATTACGCGGTGACGCGAGACGAGCGTTTGCAGAAAATGGGCGATCAGGAACCAATTGACGACAAGACGGTATTCATCATCAAGCGCAACTGAGCCCATCAGGCACAAGCGAGGACGATCGGGTCAGGCGATGCGAACGACGAACGCACTGCGCTGAGTTGGAATAGCGAATCCCATTTCAGAAGATGAAACGCAGGCTAAGCTGCATTTGCCGGGACGGGAAGGCAGCGGTGGACTGGCCAAATTGCGGGCTGCCCATGTTGCCGTTGGGGTTATAGAGGTTCACGCGGTTGAATAGGTTGAACGCCTCCGCGCGAAACTGGATGTTGAGCTTTTCGCCGACTTTGGTGTTCTTAAAGATCGCAAAATCGATGTCCTTGAAGGCGGGTCCTGCAAAGATGTTGCGGCCCATGTTGCCGTTCTGACCGAGCGGAATGCAAACGGGTGCAGTGAAGGGATCAAGATAATCCAAGATGGAGTTGAGGCCATTCGGACAAAAGGTCTGGATCGCAGCGGAAGTTCGGCTGTAACCAAAACCACCAAAGCTAAACGTCAAATTCGGATTGCCAAAGAGCCCGCTTCTCAATTGCTGATTGCTGAAGCCGCTGAGCTTCATGTTGGCGGGCAAGTTCGGGCGGGCGTAAAAGTCGCCGTCCATGTTGAAATCGCAGCCGCTATACCAAGCGAGGACGCAGTCTACATCAAAGGGGCGGCCGGACTGCAGCGTGATGATGCCGTTCAGTTGCCAACCGCCGAGGATTTTCTCTTTGGCGCCTCCACCTTTTGGCCCAGGAAGATCATAAATGCCGCTGAAAGTGAAGCGGTGGCGCACGTCAAATTCCGCGCGCGCGCGGTCCAGTTTGGGATGCTGAATGTCCATCACTCCGCTATAGTTGCCGGCATAAGCATTGGTGTTGAAATAGTCGCCTAAGCCGCCCTCGGTGACGTTGTCGAGGACTTTGCCGAAGGTATAGTTCGCAGTGAAGAGAAGGCCATGGCTGAAATTTTTCTTCAACTGGGCGTTCATGCCGTGGTAAATGGACTGGCTTTCATTGGAGATATAAGTGATGGCTCCCCAACCGGGCACGTAGCGCGTGGCGAAGTAGTTACAAAAGTCCACGTTGCAGACGTCGCCGTCGAATCGGTTGTAGTCTTCACGCGTGTAGCCACCCACGCCGCGCGTACCGACGTAGTTGATACTCACGGCATAGTCGTGCGCGAGTTGTTGCTGGACGCCAAGAAACCATTGCATGGAATAAGCGGTGCGCAGATGTGGATCAACGCCATTTGGTGTAATCGACGGCGGGGGAAAGCCCTCGGCTATCGGAGCAACGCTACCATTGGGCAGAACTGCGCCGGCAAAGTCCGGCGAAGGTTGAAATGGAAAAGTGTAATTGACGCTGGTGCCGACAAAAGCGCTGGGATCAGAATACATGGTTGCAGCATCTGGAGGATTCAAACGCGAGACGTTGGTATAGAGGTTGGAGTAAGGCTCGTTGTAGGCAAGGCTGAAACCGCTGCGAATTGCCGTTTTGCCCTTGCCGGTGGGATCCCAGGCCAAGCCGAGTCGTGGGGCAAAATTGTCATATTTGGTGTGCCACATGGAGCCAACGCGGCCGACAGTCGTCGAGGGCGACGCGAGTTGTTGAAAAATGCCCGCACCGGTACCCAAAGTGATGTTCGTCAGGACGCCTTGCGTTTCGCTGGGTGAGCCGAATACCTCATAGCGCAGGCCGGCGTTCACGGTGAGGCGGGGGGTCACCTTCCAATCGTCCTGAGCAAACAACGCCCATTGCTGCCAGCGGAAGTGGCGGGGCGTGTCGGTAAACTGGCCAAAATCGGGACTATTGGAGTTGCGATTGATGGTCGCGAGGACGAGGTAAGGCGCATCTGCGGCGAATGCAGAGATCCTGCCGAATTCGTAGAACGGGTTGGAATACAGGCGGTAATCGCTGTTTTCCTGGACTTTGCGAAAGTCACCGCCAAATTTCAGCGAATGGTGGCCGATGGTATGGACGAAGGAGTCGGTGACGGCATAGGTGTTGAAGACGAGGTTGCGAGGCACGAAGACCTCGCCACCGATGGAGACCACGCCGTCGTCAAACGCGAGGTCGGCGAAGGCATCGGGGGAGAAGCCTTGATCCTTGAGAATGCCGGCGGTGGCGGAGTTTGGAGGAATGCCGAATTTGATATTGCTGTTATTGCGGGAGTAGGCGAAGCGCAGGTCGTTGAGGGTCGATGCGGAGAAGGAGTGGGTGTAGCCGAGTCCCAGGTCCGCGAAGAAGCCACTGAAAGGCGCAGTGAAGCCGCGAATGCCAGCGCCCAGTAACTCCTGGCGGGCGACGTCGCCGGAAGCAATGGTGTTCACCCAGCGCGCATAGAACTGATCATTGGGACCGAAATGGTGGTCATAACGCAAGAGGTATTGGTCGGCCTGATTGCGCTCGATCTGCGGAGCAATGGTGTCGCAGTAGTTGCCAAAGATCTCCGAGGGGATGCAGGGAGGAGCAGGAAAATCGTTCATAAACAAAGCGGCCAGAGAGCCGGGGGTGAGGGAGTCACGGAAATCGGGAGTTTCGACGAGGAACTGTGTCGGCGCGCCGTCCTTCAGGCGCGAGCCTTCGTAATCCAGGAAGAAGAAGGATTTGTCGCGGATGATCGGGCCGCCGAAGCTGCCGCCGAACTGGTTTTGCTGGAGCGGAGTTTTAAATCCGGCGGGGTCGAACGCATTCCGAGCATTAAGAGCGGTGTTTCGGAAGGAGTAGAAAGCGGTTCCGTGGTAATTGTTGGTGCCGGACTTGGTAACGATGTTGACCACGGTGCCGTTGTTGCGGCCGTATTCAGCGTTGAAGTTCAGGGTTTGCACCTGGACCTCTTCAATGGCGTCGAGCGAGGGATAAATCAGGGGAGTGCCCCCGAGCCATTCGTTGTTGTTGGAATTACCGTCGAGGACGAAGTTGTTGCCGCGGGGAGTGGCGCCATTGGCGATGTAGCCGAAATCGAAGGTTACGGAGCTCGTCGGGGACGGGACGTTGGAAATGACCGGCGCATTGGTGGCGGTGACGCCGGGTTGCAGGGAGACGAGCTGGTAGACCTGGCGGCCGTTCAGGGGCAGGTTGTCCACCTGCCGCGTGTCGATCGTATCGGTGAGGCGGGCTTCGTCGAGTTGGATGAGCGGCAGGGCGCTGGTGACGGTGACGCTTTGCGACAGACTGCCAACCTGCAACGTGGCATCGGCACGGGTGATGACGCCGACGTTGACCTGGATTCCCTGAAGGACCAAAGTCTTGAAGCCGTCTTTTGCGACTTGAATCTCGTACGTGCCCGGTGAGAGGTGAGGAACCCGGTAGTAGCCTTGCGCGTCAGACGTGGTTTCGAGGGTAATGGCGGTCCCAACGTTTTTGACGGAAACCTTTGCGCCAGCGACGCCCGCGCCGGAGGGATCGCTGACGGTGCCGACGACGTTGCCTTCGGTGAGCTGGGCTTCTACCCTGGAGCTTGTGAAAAGAACGATTACCGCAACGAGAGCAACCCAAAGACAAGATTTCCGCAACATGGACACCCCCACCTCATGGTCCCCGGCTATCCGCCGCGCCATAACTTGCCGCTCTTGCGTACTTGTGGTTTTCTTTCAAAAAACCACCCCGAATGTTGCAACCATATCTAAAGTGAAGTAGGGTTTGTCAAGCCATTTCTTTGCATGGGGCGGATCGAGCATACCGGTGTACAAGGAATACAGGAAATCAAACGGGAAATGGCAATGCATTGCGAAGACTCTACAGTTTTTGTGTAGAAGGCACAGAATTCTTGACCCTGGCAGAAAAGTCCGGAAGAATAACGCGGTTTCGGGTGCTGGGCATGAGAAAGCAGGGCCTTTATTTCCGGATTTCACAGGTTTCCCAAATACTTGGGGTCAGTGCTTCCTCGCTGCGCGCATGGGAAGAATTAGGACTGATCAAGCCGGCGAGGAGCCAGGGGAAATACCGGCTGTACACCGCGGACGATCTGGAAACCGCAAAGCGCATTCTTCATCTTCGAAAAAACAAGGGGCTGAACCTAGCCGGGGTGGCTCATTTGCTGCCAGGCGGGGGTCCCTCGGAGAAAAGGCAGGGCCACTCGCGCAGCAAGGCAAGGGACGTGAGTGCCCATCTCCTGGAGATGCGAAGGCGGCAAGGGTACACGCTGGCACAGGTAGCGCGCCAAGCGGGAGTTTCCGTGAGCTTCCTGAGCGCCATCGAGCGGGGGCGCGCGAAGCCTTCGATCGCAACGCTGCAAAGGCTCGCGGTGATCTACAAGACGAATGTGTTGTCCATGTTCGGGGCGGAGGATGAAAGCAAAGCGCATCGGCTGGTACGGCCGTCGGATAGGAAGGTGCTGCGGCCGGAGTCGGGCGTGCAGATGGAGCTTTTGGTGCTCGGGCGATCGCAATTGGAGCCACATATCTTTCGCATCGCGCCCGGTGTATCGAGCGGTGGTTCGTACCACCATGAGGGCGAGGAGTTCATTCACGTGCTGCAGGGATCGCTGGAACTGTGGCTGGACGAGATCGAGCGCTATGTGCTGATGGCGGGGGACACGCTTCATTTCGAGAGCACGCATGCGCACCGTTGGAAGAGCCTGAGTGATAAAGAAACGATTTTGCTTTGGGTGAATACGCCGCCGACGTTCTGACTCAGCGCGGAAGAGAGGTCAGGTATGACAAACACTGGGCAGGAACATGTCAGCAACGGAGCGGTCTTTGCAGTGCTTGGTTTGGCGCTCGCCAGCTTCGCTTCGTTGTCTTTGGCACAGAGTCCGCCGGCGGTGGAGCGGCTAAAGGGCAGCGGTGAGGTCGCACGGAAGGTACTCACGCGCGAGGAGCTTTTTGGGCAGGGCGCGCCAGCGAAACCGGTGGATGATATGGCGGCGTTTGGTGTTCCCGGTGGAGCGGCGGAACCGGCGGAAACTTTCGAAGGCACGCTGACACTCAATGATCCGCAAGCGAGCGGCATATTCGTGAAAAATTCCGACGTGTTTGAGATCATCCCCGATGGGGATTCACCCTGGAAGCATCTCGCGGCGTTCCGTTACGAGTTTGTGCAAAGTGGAAGCTTTCTCCTTCCGGTCCAGGAAGGCCTGGTGATTACAGGGAGTCCCGCGTGGAATTACCTCGTTGGACCAGGACGAGTGTGGCAAGAGAAAGGCGACGATGGGTACATGCGGGCGGCCCTGCCGTTTGCTCTGGTCCAGCGCAACCAAAATTGCGTGCATAACGGCGAGATGACGTTTTTGTTCAGCAACCGGAAGACGCCGAGAATTTCCAATGTCTATTACCAGATTACGCAGGAAACCTGCTACCCAATGAAATTTGACCTTTGGGGGATATCCTCGGCGACATACACGCCGGAGAAGGTGCCGCAGCTGGAGGAACTGCGCGCGGCGCACACCGCGGAGATCACGCACAAGATGCAGACCAAGCCGATTGAATCGTTGTCAGCGGACTTCCCGCAATCTGGCATACGGCTGACTGCAATTTCCGCGGCATATAAGCATCCGGAAAATATCACCACGTACGGGGTGGTCATTAACGGCGTGAATTACACATCCAGATGTGCGACACGTTCGGGTGAGTATGCGTTCTGCGGAGACATGCGATTGCCCTCCTATTCGATCGCCAAATCGGTATTTGCGGGCGTTGCTCTGATGCGTCTGGGACAACTTTATGGAACAGGGGTCTATTCAGAATTGATCAAGAAGCATATTCCGAGCGAGTTGATTCGGGGGCATTGGGACAACACGACGTTTAGCAACGCTTCGGATATGGCCACAGGCAATTACAATCTCGACGCCTACGAGGCAGACGAAGACAGTGCGGCCATGGACAAGTTTATTGTGGGTGAGTCGCTGGAAGGAAAATTGGCGGACGCGTTTGCGATCAACCAAAACTATGCGCCGCCGGGAACGAAGTGGGTATATCAGAGTTCGGCGACATTTGTCCTGACCCAGGCGATGAACGCGTACTTGCGCGAGCGGACGAGCAAGGACGCCGACCTTTTCAATCTGATTCGCGATGATGTTTACAAACCACTGAATGTGAGCCGAGGTGGACTGACGACCATTCGCACCAACAACAGTCCCACGGGTGCGCCGAGCGGATACTATGGCCTATTCTTCATCAAGGACGACTTCGCCAAGCTTGGGGATTTTCTGAATAAGGGGTCCGGGATTATTAATGGGCGCCAAATTCTGGAATCGACGCGGCTGCGAGAGGCGTTGTTCCGGGCGCCGAATGCGGTCGAAGTGGGTGTGCCTATTCTCGGAGCAAGCGCCACCTCAGCGCTGGGGCCGCCGAAATTAGGAAACCAGAATGCGCCGCCGGAGAATACGCGGCGCTATGCGCACGGATTCTGGGGGAAACACATGACACCCGCAGAATTTCCGGAATATTCGTGTGATTTCTGGGTTTCGATTATGGCCGGGTATGGGGGAAACATCGTCGCGTTGCTGCCCAATGGCGTGACGTTCTATATCTCCAGCGATGGCATGGAGTTTCCCTGGGTGGATGCGGTGGGGGAAATGGCCAAGCTCAGGCCGATGTGCCACTGACGCTGGTTCCTAATGGAAGATTTGGTGGACGAGAAGGGATTCGAACCCTCGGCCTCCTCGTTGCGAACGAGGCGCTCTCCCAGCTGAGCTACTCGCCCACGAGTAGCAACTAACTTAAGTTAGCATAACTTACGAGAAGTTCAAACTGAGGCCGGGAAGCCTCAAAAAGGGAATTGTGGCGTAATCGTGACGTGACCCTGCATGTGACTGCTGCTTTTTTCGCTCAGGTGTAAGACGGCGCAGCGGTCTGGGTTAGGCCTGCGCGGGAGCCTGCGAGGGTACCTCCGGCGCTGGCATGGCGGCCTAATCGGGTGTTAACTCGCAAACTCGTTCTCACTGAGTCGATGGGGGAGGCAAAATCGTGAACGGAAACTCGTTTGTTTTTAGGGACAATCATCCATGTGGGTACTATGCGGAACTTTTTCGGTTCCCCGATACCGAGTGGCGGAAGATTGGACGGACTTCTTCAGACGCGCAACCAGCTGCACTCGCTTGCAATATTTGCAGTGGGTCCTGGGCTTGACGGTTCCCTCGATACTTCGCTCTCGTCTGGCCAATTTTGATGGAGCCTTTGAGTATGGCGCCGAGAGGGAGTATGCCCCCCAATTTATGCGCAGCAAGTGATGTTAAGAACATGGAGGCAATGCATCCGCAGGATGCGCAATCCGGATTTCCGCCAAACTGACAAGGGGTGATCTTGGTCTTCAGGTCCGCCGACAAGGTCTGAGTCGTGAGCGCGAATACACAATCCTGCGGACGGTGTGGTGGCGCGGCAAACTGCCGAATGATCGCCTCCGACATGCCTAGCTTTGGAAATGGCTTTAGCAATTGCACCATGTCTTCGATGGCTCGTAGCCGCTCGTCCAGGCTCAGCATTTCCGGCAATTCATCTCCCACTTGGGGCGTGAACAGGCTGAACCATACCTTCTTGATCTCCGGGCGAGGTGTCCAGAATTCCAGGAATTCGGCCAAGTATCCTGGCCTTTTCATCATTTGAGCCGTGATTGTGCAATGAACTGTGATCCTCTGTCCCACAATGTTTCTTAGAATCCGATCGTAGGTTGCTGGCGCCCGCCGGGCATCATGCTCAGGTTGCAAGCCGTCGATGGATACGGCTATGAGCAGCCGCTCCAGGCTTGGCCACGTAGGGCCCAATTTTCGGAAGGCGCTGGTTACAATCTGCAAGTGTATTCCGCGCGCCAACAGAGGAGGAATCATCAACTCCAATTCACGGTAGCGCACCAACGGGTCACCGCCGACAAGAGAAAGGTGCAAAGGCTTGAATCGATCCACAACTTCAAGAACTCCATCCACTAGCGCCTGCCCGCGCCGGTCGTTCAGGTCCCGCAATGTTTGTCCGCCACCCAGATGCGCGGTGTCATAGGCGTAACACCCTGGACATCTCAAGGGGCATTCCTTGGTGATTTCTATGGAAAGTGAGGGTGGTTCCCCTTTGAGGATTTTGCCCCATGCTTGAAAAATTTGCGACGTGTGCACCCGTGACCCGCTTTCTCACCTTACAAGAAATGTGCCGCCTGCGATTGGATGCGAGTATAGCCGGAGAATCTGCGATAAGCGATTGTTCTGGAAACAACTGCCGATTAACGGTGCCGGTTCAGACGGTCGACGCAACACCTGCATGGAGTTTACTCGCTGGAGTCTGGAAGTCTAAGGTTTTTCTTGGGCGTTGATTGAAGCGCAGCGAGACCTGGTCGAGCTGCACTTGAGAAATGCCCCTACCCCTGCAATCTGCCTCGAAAAAACCGTGCCGTAATTGTGACGTGACCCTGCATCTCGAGTAGAGGGAGCACTTAAAAAATTCAGCAGAGATTAAGGAGCCACTGGAGGTGGTGCTGGAAAGTGCAGAAACAAAAAGCGCTGGCTTTGCAGCCAGCGCTCAGGGGATTCGCGAGGGTCCCGGAGTGGTTAAGGCTGGTCGGAGGCGGCGCCATTGCGCTGGGCGACGACCTTGCGAGCGTTCTCGTACAGGGCGCGAGCCTGGGGGACTGATTCGATGGCCTTTTGCACCTGCGGGTCGCTAGCGAGCAGGACCTTGTCGCCATCCTGCGTGCCGTAGGTGTACATGAAGACTTCCTGCTTGATCTTGCGCTTGGTCCAGTCGAGATTCTCGTCCCATTCGGCTTCGGTGTACTTCACGTTGTGCTTCGAGAGGTAGCTGCGGAATTCGCGGAGAACGTTGTCGTCCACCTCGAAGCTGTGGGTGATGGCGGGCTTGGTGCCGAGGTAGTAGCGCGTGAAGCCGCCGACACCTTGTTCGCCGGGGTAAAGAACATCCTCGCGGAACAGGTTTTCCTGGAACTTGGTGAATTTCGGCGCCGCGACGAGGATGTCTGGCGTGATGCCGCCACCTCCCGTGACCTGACGGCCGCTGTCGGTCTGGCGGATTTCCGTGGGATGATCAGGAACCTTGCGCTCGTAGTGATATTCGTAGAGCGAAATCGATTTGTAATCGCGCTGAATCAAGCGCCCGCTGGGTGTGTAGTATCGCGCGGTGGTGAGTGCCAGGCCGGTGTTTTCGGAGAGCGGCTGCACGGTTTGCACCAGGCCCTTGCCGAAGGTGGTTTCGCCGACCACCAGACCGCGATCGTGATCCTGGATGGCGCCAGATACGATTTCAGCGGCGGAAGCGGAGTTGTTGTTGACGATGACGACGAGCGGCACGTTCATGCCCTGATTGCCGCGCACGGCGTAGAAGCGGCGCTCGGGAGCGCTGCGGCCATGATAGGAAACGATGAGTTGACCCTTTTCGAGGAACATGTCGCCGACGGCGACGGCTTCGTTAAGCAGGCCGCCGGGATTGCCGCGGAGGTCAAGCACCAACCCATCGAGCGAGTTGGCGTTGAGCTGCTTGAGGGCGTCCGCGATTTCCTTGTCGGTGGTCTCATTAAACTGATTCAGGCGGATATAGCCGATCCCCGGTTTGAGCATGGTGACAATATCCACGGAATGGCGAGGGATTTCGTCCCGGGTAACGGTGAAAACCAGCGGGTCGGCATAGCCCTCACGGCTGATGGTAATTTTCACGACCGTGCCCTTGGGGCCCTTGAGCATGTCGGCGACTTCGGTAGTGGTAAGGCCCTCGGTCGACTTTTCGTCCACTTTCGTGATGACGTCACCTGGACGGAGGCCGGCGTTATAGGCGGGCGCGCCAACGTAGGGGGACATCACGACCGTGTGGTTGTCCTTAGGAGCGACGACCATGCCGACGCCATAATATTTGCCGCGCTGATCTTCGCGCAGGAGGGCGAACTGGCGGGCGTCAAAGAAATTCGAGTGCGGGTCGAGCATCCGGAGCATTCCGGGAATGGCACCCTGATAAACAGCCTTGTCGGCGTCGACTGGGGTGGCATAGTTGGCCTGCACGACAGAGAGGACACTGGTAAAGTCGCGGACGGCGGTTTGATAATCGTCCGTGGCCGTAGTGGTGGCTTTGACGGACGGGCCGTAGATCCCCCCGAGGATCCCGGAGATGAGCAGAACTACAACTACCAGGATTAAGCCCCGACGTTCTGGGTTCATGAACACCTCGCCCTTTGCAGAATCTTAAGTATACCATGCCAGTTTGAACTGACGTTTGACACTATTGGCCACCCTTTCTATGATGCAAACAGAGGCTTGGGCGGCGCTCTTTATCGATGCTTAGCATTCCCCACATGATCGTGGTTTTCCTGGTGGTTCTGGTGGTCTTTGGCCCCCAGAAGCTGCCGGAGCTGGCCCGGAGCCTGGGGAAGCTCATGGCCGAATTCCGCAAGGCGTCCACGGACTTCAAGAGCGCGTTTGAGGAAGAGATGCGGGACCTGGAGCGGCAGTCCCGGATTGCTGAGCTTCGGAAGAAAAATGCGGAGGCGCAGGCGGCCGAGGCCCGGGCCAAGGAACTGGCGGCTCCAGCTGCCTCTAACGTGGCACCGACCACGGATGTCCTCCCGGAGGCGGCTTCGGATTTGCCGGCTGGGGAAGGCCCTGTAGTGAAGCCGGTAGCCGAAGCTGTACCCCGGTTAGACGCGGCAAATGGAGAAAGTGTGGCCGCGCCCCCGGCGATGGAGCCGGCGCCAGAGACGCCGAAAGTCAAAGCAAGCCCATCTGAGAACCCCCCAACCCATGACCAACAGCAGCCAGCCTAACAACTCCATCATGGCGAGACTGGAGGAGAGCGGCGGGCAGATGACGTTCTTCGAGCATCTGTCTGAGCTGCGTAAGCGGATCATTAACGCCCTGTATGCCATCGGGATTGGCGCGTTCGTCGGCGTTGGCGTGGCCAAGTATTTCATCGAGTGGATCATTGCGCCGATCATCAAAGCGCTGCAGCAAAGCGGCCTTCCCGGTGAGCTGGTGTACACGCATCCCGCCGGATTCCTCAATACGTACATCACGCTGGGGGTCTACCTGGGAATCGTGCTGGCGTCGCCCGTGGTGCTTTATCAATTGTGGTTGTTTGTGGCGCCGGCGCTTTACAAGCACGAGCGAAAGGCCGTCGCAGGCTTCATTTTCCCGACCGTGCTGCTCTTTTTGTGCGGGATTGCGTTCGGCTACTTCATCACGTTGCCCTACGTCTTGAAGTTCCTGGTGGGCTTTCAAAAGAACATCGGCCCGATCAAGCCAATGATCACGGTGAACGAGTATTTCGACCTGGTGCTGCTGATTTTGCTGAGTTTAGGCATCGTGTTTGAGCTGCCGATCCTGATTTTCTTTTTGACCTTGTTTGGAATCGTAACGCCACAATTTTTGTGGAAGAACTCGCGGTATGCGATTTTGATCATCGCGGTGGTGGCGGCGATTGTGACGCCGACACCGGACGCGACGACGATGCTGGTGTTCATGATGCCGATGATCGGGTTGTATTTCGTGGGAATTATCGTCTCGGCCGTGGCGGTCCGGAGGAAAAAGAAACGCGAGGCGGCGGAACAGGCGGGGGCGGCGGGATGAGTGTTTTGCGAGATGGTGCGCGGGCTGCGCTATGGAGCGCGGTGCTGCTGGCCGGAGTGGCCTTGGGATGCAAGTCAGGGGAAACGGCGGGCGCCGGCACGGCCGCAGGCGCAGCGAATCCCGGGCAGCCGCCGTTCATGAGCGCGGTGGCGGGGAATCCCCCCGTGCAGGCGGATGATGCGCCTCCACCAGAAAAGACCGGCGGGTTTGACGGCAAGCGAGCGTACGAGCAGGTAGCCAAGCAGGTGAACTT
>Ga0335085_10006971_pt1 | contig 17677 bp, 12 predicted proteins | sample Lox_Sample_45_FD_206712 | JGI IMG/M metagenome (GOLD analysis project Ga0335085, IMG submission 206712) | Soil microbial communities from Loxahatchee National Wildlife Refuge, Florida, United States - Lox_Sample_4.5 | ecosystem: Environmental > Terrestrial > Soil > Wetlands | place: USA...
GTCATCACCCGGATCTGGCGGATCGGAAAGCTGCTCGCCGACGAACGCCGCCGGACGCTGAGCCGCCTCGGCATCGACGCCGCCACCCTGGACCTGCTGTCCACCTTGCGCCGCGCGGGCCCGCCGTACCGGCTCACCGCGAGCGCCGTGGCCGCGCAGAGCCTGGTCAGTGCCGGGGCTATCTCTCAGCGGGTGGCCCGGGCCGAGCGCGAGGGCCTGGTCCGCCGCGAGCGTTCCGACGCCGACGGACGGCTCAGCTACGTGACGTTGACCCCGGCGGGCCACGCGCTCATCGAGCGCAGCGTGGACGGGCTCCTGCGGCACGAGGAGGCCCTGCTGTCCGCCCTCACCGTCGGCCAGCGCGGCCAGCTGTCCGAGCAGCTCAAGGTCCTGCTGGCCAGCCTGAGCCCGTAACCAGGGCATTTATATAACGAACGACGTGGCGATCCCCCCGCGCTACCCTCCACGCCTCGGCTGTGGCAGCGTGATCGCTATGAGCGAGGGGTTGCAGAGCCCAGTCTTCGTCGGGCGGCGGGACGAGGTCGCGGCGCTCACCGCGCTGTGCGACCGCGCCCGGGCGGGCGAGCCTGGCTTCGCGATCGTCGCGGGCGAGGCCGGCGTGGGCAAGACCCGCCTGGTCAGCGAGCTGGCCGGACGGGCCGACGGCGCCGGGTTCACCGTGCTGACCGGCCACTGCGTCGAGCTCGGCGCCGAGGGCCTGCCGCTAGCCCCGCTCATCGACGCGCTGCGCACGCTGGCCCGGACGACGTCGCGGGGCGAGCTGGCCGAGGTGCTCGGCCCGGCCCGCCGCGGCCTGGGCCGGCTGCTGCCCGAGCTCGATCCGGGCGGATCCGAGGATCCTGCCGCGGACGGGGTCCAGGTCTCCCAGCTGCTCGAGCTGGTCCTCGGGCTGCTCGGCCGGCTCAGCGCCCGGCGGCCGCTGCTGCTGATCCTCGAGGACCTGCACTGGTCCGACCAGTCCACCAGGGAGCTGGTCTCCTTCCTGATCAGGTCGCTGCGCGGGGTCCGGGTCGTGCTGCTGGCCACCTACCGCTCCGACGAGCTGAACCGGCGCCATCCGCTGCGGCCGCTGCTCGCCAGCTGGGAGCGGCTCCGCACGGTGCAGCACGTCGAGCTGCACCGGTTCGAGCCCGGCGAGGTCGCCACTCAGCTCAGCGCCATCCTCGGGACCGAACCGGGGGCCGGCCTCGTCGACCTGGTCTTCGACCGGTCCGGCGGCAACGCCTACCTGGTGGAGGAGCTCGCCGGGGTGATGCGCGGCGGCGGCGACCCGGCCGACCTGCCCCCCTCCCTGGCCGACGTGCTGCTGAGCCGGGTGGACGCGCTGAGCCCCGGTGCGCAGCGGCTGCTGCGGACCGCGGCGGTGGCCGGCCGGAGCGTACCCGACAAGCTGCTCGCCGAGGTCGCGGGCGTCGGCGACGCCGAGTTCTACGCCGGGCTGCGTGAGGCCGTCGAGAGCCACCTGCTCGTGGTCGACCACACCGGCCGCAGCTACGCCTTCCGGCACGCGCTGACCAGGGACGCGGTCTACGAGGACATGCTCCCGGGGGAGCGGGGCGGGCTGCACGCCGCCTACGGCGAGGCGCTCACCCGCGACCCCGGCCTGGCCGGCGACGATGCCGCGGTGCCTGCTGCCCTGGCCCACCACTGGTACGCCGCCCTCGACCTGCCCCGCGCGCTGCCCGCCTCGATCGCCGCCGCCCGGCACGCGCTCACCTCGTTCGCCCCCGCCGAGGCGCAGCGGCACCTGGAGCGGGCGCTGGAGATCTGGCCGCGGGTGCCGGACGCGGAGCAGCGCACCGGCCTGGACCAGGCCGAGGTGGCCACGCTGGCGGGCGAGGCCGCCTACCAGGCGGGGGCCATCGACCGCTCGCTGTCCCTGTTCGACCAGGCCCTGGCCGGGCTGCCGGCCGCGGGCGACGTGGTCCGGCGCGCGCTGGTCCTCGACCGGCGGGCCCGCGCCCTGCGGGACACCGGCCGCGAGGCTGAGTCGGTCGCCACCCTGGAGGATGCTCTCGCCCTGCTGCCCGCCGACCAGGTGACCATGGCGCACGCGGTGGTCCTGTCCTCGCTGGCCGCTTCGGTCTGGCGCGCCAACGACATGGACGCCACGCTGAGCCTCGCCGCCCGCGCGGTGCAGGCCGCGCGCGAAGCCGGCGCGGTCCAGCAAGAGGCCGAGTCGTCCATTACCCTCGGCTCGGCCCGGGGATACCTAAGCGCGGACAACGCCGACGCCGGCCTCGGCGACCTCCGGGCCGGCCTGGCCCTGGCCACCGGCATCGGCGCGCACTTCACCGCGCTGCGCGCCTACATCAACATCTCCGACGTGCTGGAGCTGCACGGCCGGCACGGGGAGGCAGCCGAGGCCGCCCGCTCCGGGATCGAGCTGGCCGGGAGGGTGGGCCTGGCCCGGTCCATGGGAGCCTTCCTGACCGGCAACCTGGCGGAGAGCCTGGTTCGCCTCGGCCGCTGGAACGAGGCGGAGCAACTCGTGACTCAGGCACTGGCCGCCCTGCCTGAGGGCGTCTTCGCCGCCACCGTCCTGCAGCTCCGCGCCGAGCTGGCCGCGATGACCGGGCGCTACACCGACGCCGAGGTCGACGTGCGCGCCGCGCGGCGGGCCCTCGGCCAGACCCGCGACGAGCAGTACGCCCTGACCTTGCTGTACGCCGAGGCGCTGATCGCGCTCGGCCGCGGTAACCTCGCCGCGGCCCGTCACCTGGCCGCCAGCGAGCTGGCTGAATTCCGCGGGGCCATGTCGGGGCGCTACGTCTGGCCGGTGCTGTGGCTGGCCGCGAGGTCTGCCGCCGACGAGGCGACTCTCGCCCGCGACCGGCGGGAGGATGTCCCGGCCGATGCCGCCGCCCTCTGCGGCGAGCTGTCGTCCATCGCCACGGGCCTGACCGTGCCCAACGCCGCGTCACGCGGCCACCAGGCTCTGCTCGCCGCGGAGCTCGCGCGGGCCGCAGGCCAGCACGACGTTCAGTCGCTGATGGCAGCCTGGCAGGCGGCCGCCGACGCGTGGCAGGCGGCCGCCGAGCCTTACCCGCTCGCGTACGCCCTGCTCCGGCTGGCCGAGGCGGCCGTGGCGGCAGGCGACCGCCAGGCCGCGGGCCAGGGCGTCCGCGAGGCCTACGCGCTGGCCCGCCGGGTCGGCGCGGCGCCCATCGCGGACGAGGCCGCCGCGCTGGCCCGCCGGACCCGGCTGAGCCTGGACCAGCCGGCCGCGGAAACGGCCACGAAGACAGGCACGGCCGCGCCCGACGACCCGCTGGCCCGGTTCGGCCTGACCGAGCGCGAGCAGGAGATCCTGGTGCTGCTGGCCGGCGGCCGGTCCAACCCGCAGATCGCGGAGTCCCTGTTCATCAGCCCGAAGACGGCCAGCGTGCACGTGTCCAACATCCTGGCCAAGCTCGGCGTCGACAGCCGGGTCGAGGCCGCCGCCGTGGCGCACCGCCTCGGCGTCACCGGCTAAGGCGACAGGGACCGCGGGTAGGGCACCCGTTCGGCATAAATAAGCGCTCGGGCCGGTCCGGGTACGGCGGCGCGCCAATGTGCGGGCCCGGTCCTTAGCCGGATCGTGAAGCCATGACGATGACGAACGCTCCCTCCGGCACCATCCGCTCCGCGCTGCGCTACCCCTCCTTCCGCTGCCTGCTCTCCGCCCTGGCCGTGTCCCAGGTCGGCGACTGGCTCTACAACCTGGCGCTGGTCGTGCTGGTCTACGACCGGACCCACTCGGCGGTGTGGGCGGGCGTCACCACGGCGGCCCGGGTGCTGCCTATCGTCGTGCTCGGCCCGGTGGGCGGAGTGCTGGCTGACCGGTTCGACCGCCGCCGCATCATGATCGTCTGCGATCTGGCCCGGGTGGCGCTCATGCTCCTGCTGGCGGCGGTCGCCGCGGCCGGGCTGCCCATCGTGCTCGCCCCGGTGATCGCGGCCGCGGCGACCGCCGCCGCCGCCCCGTACATGCCGTGCGTGGCCGCGGTCACGCCGCGCGTCGTCGACGACGCCGACCTGCCCGGCGCCAACGCGGCCCGGTCCGCGGTCGGCGGCGCCAGCATCATCCTCGGCCCGGCGCTCGGCGGCGTGCTGCTGTTCCTCGGCTCGCCCGCGGCCGCGTTCGCCCTGAACGCCCTGACCTTCGGCCTGTCCGCGCTCGCGGTGCTGGCCATCAGGGACCGTGGCGTCTTCGCCGTCCGGCGTTCCGCCGATCGCCCGGCCGGCCTGTTCACTGGCATGTTCAGCGAGCTGGCGGAAGGCGCGACGGCGCTGCGCCAGCACCCGGCGGCGCTGCGGCTGATCGGCGCCGACATCATGTGCAGCACGGTGTACGGCACCCAGACCGTGCTGATGCTCCTGGTGGCCGGGCAGGTCGGGCTCGGGATGCAGGGGTACGGCTACCTGTTCGCCGCCATCGGCGCGGGCGGCCTCGCGGGCACCGTGCTGGCCGGACGGGCCAGCCGCAGCTCCCGGCCGCAGCAGGTGCAGCTGGCCGCGCTGGCCGCCGTCGGGCTGCCGATGCTGCTGCTCGCGGTGGTCCGCTGGCCGGTCGCGGCCGTGGTGCTGACCGGGCTGACCGGGCTCGGCGCCATGCTGGTGGAGATCCTCACCGACACCACGCTCCAGCGGACCCTCGACGAGGACGTATTCGGCCGGGCCTACGGCCTGGCGCTGCCCGCCTCGATCGGCGGGATCGTGGTCGGCTCCGCCGCCGCCCCGCTGCTGGCCAGCCTGCTCGGCACCTCCGGCGCCCTGGTCGCCACCGGCTCCGCCGTCCTGGCCTACGGCCTCCTGGTCCTGCGCGGCGGCTACCGCCACGTCGGGCAGCCCGTCCCGGCCGCCGCGGACGCCATGGCCGCCGTGGCCGCCCCGGCCGCCGCCGTCGTGCCGCCGCGCCCGTCGGACGAGACCGTCATGCTGCCGCGGCCGTGGTGGGAAACCCCCTCCGGCCTGCGGCCGTCGGGGGAGACCACCGCCGCGTCCCGGCGGTCGTCGGACGAGACCGTCATGCTGCCGATCCCGTGGGACCCCTACGTCCGGATGGCGCGGCCGCGGGACTTCACCGCCGTGATGCCGCGGCCAGCCGTGACGGACGCGCCGCCCGCTCGCTAGAGTCGGCTCAACCACAGGACGTGAAAGCGGGAGGGCGTCATGACGAGTTCGGTAGTGAGCATCGGGTCAGGGGACCACCACGTGCTGGCCGTGCACGGCTGGTTCGGCTCGGCCCGGGGCTGGGGCTCGCTGCCGGACTACGTGGACCGCTCGGCCTACACCTGGGCCTTCATGGACCTGCGCGGTTACGGCGAGCGCACCCGGGTCGCCGGCGAGTTCACCATCGCCGAGGCCGCCGCCGACGCCATCGCCCTGGCCGACGAACTCGGCTGGGACCAGTTCTCCGTGGTCGGCCACTCGATGGGCGGGAAGATCGCCCACCAGATCCTGCTCCAGGCCCCGGAGCGGGTGCGCAAGCTGGTCGGCATCAACCCGGTGCCCGCCAACGCGGTGCCGATGGACGAGCAGGGCTGGGAGCTGTTCTCCGGCGCGGCGGCCAATCCCGGCAACCGGGCCGCGATCATCGACTTCACCACCGGCAGCAAGCTGACCCCGACGTTCGTCAACCTGGTGGTCCAGCACTCGGTGGAGAACTCGACGGTGGACGCGTTCGCCGCCTACCTCCAGGCCTGGGCCAGATCCGACTTCTCCGACGCCGCCAAGTCCCAGCCCGACACCCGCACCCCGATCAAGGTGATCGTGGGGGTGAACGACCCGGCCCTGTCCGCCGACGTGATGGAGCAGACCTGGCTGGTCTTCTTCCCCGAGGGCGAGATGACGATCCTGCCCGACGCCGGGCACTACCCGATGTTCGAGTCGCCGGTGTCGCTCGTCACCTCCATCGAGGAGTTCCTGGGGCGCGATTGATGGCGGGCCTGGGGGAGCGGCCGGATACCGAGGTCGTCTTCGACCCGGCCACGTACGTGGCCGGGGTGCCGTTCGCGGCGCTGGCCCGGCTGCGCCGGGCGGCCCCGGTCACCTGGGTCCCGGAGATCCCCGTCCTCGGCTGGCCGGAAGGCCCCGGGTTCTGGCTGGTGCTGCGGCACGCCGAGGTGGAGTCGGTGCTGCGCCGCCCCGAGCTGTTCTCCTCCGCGCTCGGCGCGACCCAGATCAGGGACCCGGCCACCCCGCAGGCGCTGAGCTACGTCCGCCGGATGATGCTCAACATGGACCCGCCTGAGCACTCCCGGCTGCGCCGCCTGCTCAGCCGGTCGTTCACGCCCCGGGCGGTGACCCGGCTCGAGGACCGTATCCGCGGACACGCCCGGGCAATCTGCGACCGGGTCTTCACCGGGCCGCGCGGGGAGTGCGACTTCGCCAAGGACGTCGCCGCCGACCTGCCGCTGCTGGCCCTGGCCGACGTCCTCGGCGTGCCCGGACAGGACCGCATGCTGCTGTTCGACTGGTCCAACCGGGTCATCGGCTACCAGGACCCCGACTACGCCACCTCGGCCGAGTTCGACCCGGCGGCCGGCACGCCGATGGCGCGCGAGGCGCTGTCGCTCCGGCCGGTCCCCGGCCCCGACGGCCGGATGCCCGACCCGCGCACCCGCGAGGGCATGCCCGACCTGTACGCCTACGCCCACCTGCTGGCCGAGGAGAAACGGCGCCGCCCGGGCGACGACGTGATGTCGATCCTGCTGGCCCAGTCCGACGAGGGTGCCGGACCGGGGCAGGGCCAGGTCTCGGTGGCCGAGTTCGAGAACATGTTCTGGCTGTTCGCCGTGGCCGGCAACGAGACGCTGCGCAACGGCCTGCCCGGCGCCTGCATCGCGCTGCTCGAGCACCCCGGGGCGCAAGCCGAACTGCGGTCGGACCCGGCCCTGCTCACCGTCGCGGCCGACGAGATGCTGCGCTGGTGGACGCCGGTGATGACGTTCCGCCGGACCGCCACGGAGGACAGTGAGCTCGGCGGGCAGCCCATTCGTTCGGGAGATAAGGTCGTGGTCTCGTTCACCTCGGCCAACCGGGACGAGGCCGTCTTCGCCGACCCCGGCCGGTTCGACATCCGCCGCCAGCCCAACCCGCACCTGGTGTTCGGGCACGGCCCGCACTTCTGCCTGGGCGCCCACCTGGCCCGGGTCCAGCTGCGCGCGCTGTTCGCCGAGGTGCTGGCGCGCACGTCCGCCCTGGAGGCCGCCGGGGCGCCGTCCTTCCTGCGCTCCAACTTCCAGCGCGGCGTCAAGTGCCTCCCAGTGGCCTGGACCCGCGCCTGACGCTGTCGGCTAAGGGGTACAGACCAGCGTTTTCAGCGCCGTTTCAGCGCCGTTCAGGTGCGGCCTGGAACTGTAATTCCTGCCAGGGCGCGACCGCCCGCGCCGGGGGGCCTGGCACCGAAGACCAGAGGGAGACGGGGAGACGGTGTTTCTTCGACGCAAGACCGCGGGCGCGGTTCTCGCCGCGGCGGCTGCCGTCGGCCTGACCACGGCCGCCGCCTTGCCCGCCAGCGCCAGCGCGACGATCTCCTGATGGCCAGTGTCCTGAAGAACCCCTAAAGACTCCGACGGGTTCCCGGCTCCCCAACTCCCCGGGAACCCGTCGGGCCAACCGTCGGGACCCTGACCCCGTCCCGGCGACTCCGGCGGGCTCCCGGCTCCCCAACTCCCCGGGAGCCCGCCGCCTCCTGCCGAGGTCACCGCCCGAAATGTCACCGGGTACCGATAAGTTAGGACCGGGGCATATTCGGTGATGGGAAGAGGCCTTGGTCACGTACGAACCACGACGCGCGGAACTCGGCAAGTTCCTGAAGGCGCGCCGGGCCCGGCTCAGCCCTGGCGACTTCGGCATGCCGCGGGGCTCGAGGCGCCGGACGCCTGGGCTGCGCCGCGAGGAGGTGGCGCTGCTGGCCGGCGTCGGCGTGACCTGGTACACCTGGCTGGAGCAGGGACGCCAGATCAACGCCAGCACCCAGGTGCTCGACGCGGTGGCCAGGACGCTCCGCCTGGACCGGGCCGAGCGCGAGCACCTGTACCGGCTGGCCGAGGCCACGCCGCTGCGCACCGAGCGCCGGCGCCAGGCGATACCGGAGAGCATCCGCGAGATCCTGGAGTCCCTCGACCCGCTGCCCGCGTCGCTGCTCAACAGCCGGTTCGACATCCTGCTGACCAACGCCGCCTCCGAGGAGCTGTTCTGGGAGTGGCACACGATGCCGTGCGTCCACAAGAACACCCTGTGGTGCTGCGTCACCGAGCCGACCGCCAGAGGCAAGTTCCCCGAGTACGAGGATCACGTCCGCTACCTGGTGGCGCGGCTGCGCTCGGCGTACAGCAGGCACGTCGGCGACCCGGACTGGGACGAGGACATCCGCCGGCTGGCCAGCCTCAGCCGTGAGTTCGCCGACCTGTGGGCCCGGCACGAGGTGGCCGACTGCGAGCCGCGGACCCTCACCTACCAGCACCCGCTGGCCGGCACGCTGAGCCTGACCGTCAGCGAGCTCCACGTGCCGCTCATGCCCGAGGCGCGCATCGTCGTCTACACGCCGCGGGACGCGGACACCAGGGCCAGGCTGCCGCTGACCCGCCGGGATGCCGCCTCCCTGACCCCGGCCGAGGGCCCCGTCACGGGCGCCGGGGTCACCACCGCCGGGGTCAGTTGAGGAAGTAGCTGCTGCCGCCGGATTCCGGGTCGGTCACCATCGCCAGGATCGTGACCGTGCCGGCGTTGGCGAAGGTCAGCTTCAGCATGATGTCCTTGCCGTCCCGCATCGGCCCCGCGCCGGTGATCAGGAGGTGGAAGGAGTCCGGGTTGAACCGCGTCATCGCGTCGGCCGCGATGGGGATCTCGGTCACGGTGTGCATGGTCAGCGTGCCGGCGTGCCGTGCCCCCGGGGCGCGCAGCTGAACCTGGCCGCCCACGCTGGTCTGCGCCGAGAGCAGCTTGTCGGCCGGGCCGTTGTTGCGGATTTCCAGGTACGCGACCGTGGTGCCCGGCGTCGTCGGCTGCGGCACGTAGGCGCTCGCGACGGCGATGGACGGCGTCGCCTTGGCCGACGCGCACCCGGTCACCACGAGCACCGCCAGCAGGACGGCGCCCGCGGTTTGTGATACCCGCGTCAGTGCACGCACGGTCACAGGTTACCGCGCGCCCGACCGGTCATCGGCCCCAGCCATCAGCCCGGCCATCAGCCCCGGTCCAGCGCCGTGCCGAGGAGGCCGAGCGGCGGGGAGCCGAGGTCCAGCATGGCCGTGTGGAAGCGCTTCAGGGTGAAGCCCGCACCCCAGTCCTTCCTGGCCCGCTCGCGCAGCTTGAGGATCTCCAGCTTGCCCCAGGTGTACCGGCCGTAGGTCGGGTCGAAGGTGGCCCGGCTGGCCTCGGACAGCGCCGCGGGCCCAGCCAGGTGGGTGTCGGCCTCGAACCGGCGCGCCGCGTCCTCGATCGTCATCCCGGCCGTATGCACGCCGATGGCGCAGGCCAGCCTGGTCACCCGGACCAGCGCCTCCAGCCAGATGCCGACGGGGATCCGCGGGTCGCCGTCGCCGAACCCCTCTTCCACGCACAGTTCCTCGCCGTAGTGCGCCCAGCCCTCGATGAACGCGCTGGACTGCAAGGTACGCCTGACCTCGGCGGTGCAGTGGCGCAGGGCGCGGCCGTGGGAGAAGTGCCCGGGCGCCACCTCGTGCACGGTGATGCCCGGCAGCGTGGTGTGGCTGAATACCTCCAGCCACTCGTCCTGCTCGCGCTGCGGCCAGGACTCGTCCGGCGGCGTGATGTGGTACCAGGAGGGACCCTCCTGCTCGCCGGGGGCGGCCCACGACATCATCGCCATCGCCCACCGCCGCGACTCGGGCGCCAGGCCGACCAGGCACTCCCCGTCGTGGTAGGGGACCAGGTCGTGCTCGCGGGTGAAGCTGATCGCCCGCTCGGTCCAGTGCCGGGCCAGTTCGATCACGCCCGCCCCGTCGGGATGATCCTGCACCAGCTCACGGGCTACATCGAGGGCGGGGCGGCCGGCGTCGACCCGGGCGCACCCGTCGGTCAGCAGGGCGTGCAGGCGGTCGCGTTCGGCGTCAGCCTGCTCGGCCAGCCGGCCCAGGTCGACCGGCATCGCCTGGGCGCTGCTCATCAGGGCGGCGAGCGCCGGGCCGCCGAGCGCCGCGTCGGGATCGCCGTCCGTGGCCGCGCGCTCGACGTGGGCGACCAGCCGGGCGTGCCCGGCCCGGGCGGCGGCCACGACGGCCGCGCTGATCCCTGGTCCCTCGCCGAGCCCGGCCGCCAGCCCGCGGATGCCGCCCAGCAGCGCCTGCGCGACCGGCGCGCTGACCTGGTCGAGCGACTCGACAGCCGCGTCGCACACCTGCGGCCAGGCCGCCACGTGCTCGGCCCGCGCCGCGTCCCGTTCCGCCGGGGGCGCGTAGTCCCGGTCGTAGCCGGCCAGGTCGAGCTCGCCCAGGTGGTAGAGCGGGTTCCGCCGGTGCAGCTCGAGCTCGGCGAAGGTGACCCGCTTGTACTCCTCAGCCGCGGCCAGGTGAGCCTCGTCATGCGCGTCCGCCAGCCGCTCCCCGCCGTCCCGCGCCGCCGCTAGCCCGGCCAGCCCGGCCCGGACGCCGGCCGGCGACAGATCCTGCGGCTTGCCGTCGTACTCGTGCCGGCCTGCGTACTCCCGTACCTCGGAGACGTCGAGATCACAGACAGCGCGCACCCGCGGGGAAAGATCCATGGCGCAGACGTTACCCGAGCACCCCGCCGCCGCCCCTCCCGGTCCCGCACCCCCGCGCCCCTCCCGGTCCCGCCCCGCCCGCTTCCACCTCCAGCTGACACACGGACGGCTCTCCAGGACCGGATGAGAGGATCGGGCCATGGGCGAAATTCCCGAATTCACGACCAGGCCGGAACTCGCGGGGACGTTCGGCATGGTGGCCTCGACGCACTGGCTCGCCTCGGCGGCCGGGATGGCGGTGCTCGAGCAGGGCGGTAACGCGTTCGACGCGGCCGTCGCCACCGGGCTGACCCTCCAGGTGGTGGAACCCCACCTGAACGGTCCCGGCGGTGAGGTACCGGTCGTCGCCCACCACGCCGGCCGGGGCGAGACCTTCGTGCTGTGCGGCCAGGGCACCGCGCCGGCCGCCGCCACTCCCGAGGCGTTCACCAGCCTCGGCCTCGACCTCGTGCCCGGCAGCGGCCTGCTCGCCGCGTGCGTGCCTGGCGCGTTCGGCGCCTGGATGCTGATGCTGCGGGAGTTCGGCACGCTCCGGCTGCGGGACGTGATGGGCTACGCGATCGGCTACGCGGCCCGCGGCTACCCGCTGGTGCCCGCGATCAGCTGGGGCATCGCCAGCGTCGCCGACCTGTTCCGTGACTACTGGCCAGGCTCCGCCGAGGTCTACCTGCCGGGCGGCCAGGTACCCGCGCCCGGATCGCTGTTCGCCAACCCCGCGCTGGCCGCCACCTACCAGCGCATCCTCGACGAGGCGGAAGCGGCCAGCTCCGATCGCGACGAGCAGATCGAGGCGGCCAGGCGGGCCTACTACGAAGGCTTCGTGGCCGAGACGATCGCCGCCTACGTGGCCTCCGCCGAGGTCATGGACGTGACCGGGGAACCGCACCGGGGCCTGCTGTCCTACGCCGACCTGGCCGGCTGGCATCCGCGGCTCGAGGAACCGCTGACCTACGACTTCGGCGGCCTGACCGTGTGCAAGACCAAGCCGTGGGGCCAGGGCCCGGTGTTCCTTCAGCAGCTCGCGCTGCTCGGCGGCTTCGACCTCGCGGCCATGGGCCCCGGCAGCGCGGACTTCATCCACACCGTGACCGAGTGCGGCAAGCTCGCGTTCGCCGACCGGGAAGCCTGGTACGGCGACCCGGACTTCACCGACGTGCCGGTCAAGGCGCTGCTGTCCGCCGAGTACGCGGAGAGCCGGCGTCGGCTGGCCGGGCCCGAGGCGTCGGCCGAGCTGCGCCCCGGTTCCCCCGAGGGCCGCACCCCACGGCTGCCGGGCTTCGTCACCGCCGCCTTCCACGGGCCGTGGGATGACGGGAGCGTGGATCCCGTCATGGGCGTCGAGCCGCCCGCGTCGCGGCTCGACCCCGGCACCGGCGAGCCGACCATGCGCACCAGCGGGCCGGGCACCAAGGCCGAGTCGAGCTACCGGGCCGGCGACACCTGCCACCTGGACGTGGCCGACCGGTTCGGCAACATGGTGTCCGCCACCCCGAGCGGCGGCTGGCTCCAGTCCTCCCCGGTCATCCCCGGCCTCGGCTTCTGCCTGGGCACCCGGGCGCAGATGTTCACCCTCACCCCCGGGCTGCCCGCCACTCTCGCGCCGGGCAAGCGGCCGCGCACCACGCTGACGCCGAGCCTGGCCCTGCGGGACCGCGAGCCGTACATGGCGTTCGGCACCCCCGGCGGCGACCAGCAGGACCAGTGGTCGCTGCTGTTCTTCCTTAACCACGTCGTGTTCGGCATGAACCTCCAGCAGGCGATCGACTTCCCCGCGTTCCACTCCACGCACATGCCGTCGTCGTTCTACCCGCGCCAGGCACAGCCCCGCGGGCTCGACATCGAGTCCCGGGCCGGCACCGGGGTGATCGACGAACTCGGCCGCCGCGGCCACCTGGTCAACGTCCGCCCGGCCTGGTCGCTGGGTCGCATGAGCGCGGTCACCCGCCGCAACGGCGTCCTGTACGCGGCGGCCAACCCCCGCGGCATGCAGGGCTACGCCGCCGGCCGCTAGAAGCCAAACAGCAGCCGCTCGCAGTCCCGTCCACGTCACCCCCCGCACGCAGCGTCACCGTCCGGGGGATGACGCATGTCATGAAAGGTTCCTGAGGGACGGCACTACCTGCGCTCTGCGCCGGAATGGTGATATTGATCCCGCTGGGGGGTCAGGGCCGGAGAATCCGGCCAGACGATGCCACACAGGGGACTATATGAGCCAGTATGAAACGGCCACCGCGGAAAGCGGTGCCTACGGGGCCAGCCACGGCGGCACACCGGTGGTCAGCTTTGAGAACGTGTCCAAGCAGTACGGCAGGCTGCGCGCGGTTGACGGCCTGACCCTGGACCTGCGGCCGGGCGAGACCGTCGCCCTGCTGGGCCCGAACGGCGCGGGCAAGTCCACCTCGCTGGACATGCTGCTCGCGCTGCGCAAGCCCACCGGCGGCCGCATCCGGATGTTCGGCGCGGACCCGTACCAGGCAGTCAAGTCGGGCCGGGTCGGCGCCATGCTGCAGTCGGGCGGGCTGATGCCCGAGGTGACGGTGCGCGAGCTCGTCGAGCTGATCACCAAGCTGCACCCGAACCCGGAGCCGGTGGAGACCACGCTCAAGCGGGCCGGCATCGCCCAGTTCGCCGACCAGCGGGTGGACCGGCTGTCAGGCGGCCAGACCCAGCGGGTCAGGTTCGCGCTGGCCATCTGCGGCAAGTCCGAGCTGATCGTGCTGGACGAGCCGACCGCGGCCATGGACGTGGAGACCCGCCGGCTGTTCTGGAACAGCATGAAGGAGGAGGTGGCCGCGGGCCGCACGCTCCTGTTCGCCACGCACTACCTGGAAGAGGCCGACCAGGCCGCGGACCGGATCCTGGTCATCAACCGGGGGCGGCTGCTCGCCGACGGCACGCCCGCCGAGATCAAGGCGCGGGCCGGGGCCAAGCGGATCTCCTTCCGCCTGGACCGGGTAGACGAGCCCTTCCTGCTCGGCCTGCCCGGGCTGGTGAACCTCGACGTCAGGCACGACGTGGTGCAGCTCCAGTCGAGCGACTCCGACGCCACGCTGTACGCCGTCCTCGACGCCGGCTACCGGCCGAGCGAGATCGAGGTCACCAGCCTCGGCCTCGAGCAGGCCTTCCTCGCCATCACCGCGGAAGACGACGCCGCTAACGGAACCACGCACGCAGAGGAGACGAACTGACATGGCCGGCGTAATCGCCCTCACCCGGGCCGAGCTCTCGCGCCTGGCGCACAACCGCCGCTACTTCATCTTCACCGTGGCCTTCCCGGTCATCCTCTACCTCCTGATCGGCCGGCAGGTGAGCGCGCACGCCTACGGCATCGCGTTCGGCGCCTACTACATGATCTCGATGGCCACCTTCGGCGCGTTCAGCGGCGCGCTGAACGGCAACGCCCAGCGGATCTCGCAAGAGAAGAAGGAAGGCTGGATCCGCCAGCTCCGGCTCACCCCGCTGCCGGCCAACGCCTACGTGATCACCAAGATCCTCGTCTCGCTGGCCACCACGATCCCGGCCATCGTGATCGTGCTGCTGCTCGGCCGCTTCTACGGCAACGTCCACCTGCCCGGCTGGGAGTGGCCGGTCATCGCGATCGTGGTCTGGTTCGGCTCGACCATCTTCGCCGCGCTGGCCGTGGCCATCGGCTACCGGTTCGCGCCGGAGCAGGTCCAGCCGATCACGCTCATCGTCTACTTCATGTTCGCGATCCTCGGCGGCCTGTGGTTCCCGCTGTCCGGGTTCCTGGGCAAGGTCGGCCAGTTCACCCCGACCTACGAGGCCGTGAAGATCGGCTCGGACGTGATCGGCAACCTCGCGGTGCCGGCCGGCCTGGCCATCGGCCTGGTGGCCTGGCTCGGCATCTTCGTCGCCCTGGCCACGCTCGCGGTGCGGTCCACCGCCGAGTCGGTCTAGTCCGGTGAACAGACCGCGCGGCCCCGGCCGGCCATACGGGGGCCCGGCCAGGGCCGCGCGGCGGATAGACCCGGTGCAACCGGGCAGCATGAATAAGAGGTGAGGCGGCCATGGCGACGCGATCTTCGGAAGCGGCCCCCGGCCAGGCAGGCAGCGGCCAGGCAGGCAGCGGCCAGGCAGGCAGCGGCCGGGTGAACAGGGACTGGGACGACGCCGTGCTGGCCGAGGCCCGCACGCAGGGCATCCCGGGCTCGGGCGGCCGGTGGCGCTGGCTCTTCTCCGGCATCTGGCTCGCCTACCTGATCCAGCCCATCTCGGCCCTGTTCGACCGGCACGACCCAGCGTGGATCGCCGGCGGCCTGGTCATCGCGGCCGCGTTCTGCGCCATCTACCTGCCCGCCCTGATGTACGTCGACGAACGCCCGCGGTGGGCCGGGGCCGGGCTGGCGGCCCTGGCCGTGCTGGCCGCGGTGGCCTGCGTGGTGTACGGCGAGCACTGGACGCCGCTGTGGATCTACGTGTCGGCCGCGGGCGGCCTGATCCTGACCGCGCTCTTCGACCGCCGCGTAGCCACCCTCGGCGTCGTCGTCATCTCAGGCCTGTACCTGGTCTCCTGCTGGATCACCCACCTCGACGGGGCCGACACGGTGGCCGTGCTGCTGCCGGTCGTGCTCATCGGCCTGGCCATGATGGGCTTCCGGATGCAGCTGGTCCTGATGCACGAACTGGCCCGGGCCCGCGAGACCGTGGCCAAGCTGGCCGCGAACGAGGAGCGGCTCCGGCTGGCCCGGGACATGCACGACCTGACCGGCCAGTCGCTGTCCATGATCACGCTCAAGTCCGAGCTAGCCGCCAAGCGCCTGACCAGGCTGCCCGACTCGGCCGAGCGCGACGCGATCCTCACCGAGCTCGGCGACGTCAGCCGGGTCAGCCGGCAGACCCTGCACGACATCAGGGAGGCGGTCAGCGGCTACCGCCGGCCCAACCTCGCCATCGAGGTCATCACGGCCCGCAGTGCCCTCGAGGCGGCCGGCATCGGCCTAGACGACGACCCGGAGCTGACCATGCGCTCGGGCACGTTCGACCCGGAGGCCGAGGCGGCCCTGGCCTGGTGCCTGCGCGAGGCTGTCACCAACGTGATCAGGCACTCCCGTGCCCGGCACTGCCGGCTCCGCCTCATCGAGCGCCCGGGCGAGGTGTCCCTCGAGGTCACCGACGACGGCCGCGGCTTCTCCGGCCCCGCCAAGGACAACGCCAAGGACAGCGCTGAGGCCGCCGCCACCGGCAGCGGCCTGCGCGGCATCTCCGAGCGCCTGTCCGCCGCCGGCGGTCACCTGTCCCTCGGCCAGGGCGACAACGGCCGCGGCTTCCGCCTCACCGCCACCGTCCCCGCCGCCACGGCCGCAGCAGGCCATAATTGCCAGCCATGACGCCTAAGTATCCGGTCCGGCTGCTGCTCGCCGAGGATCAGGTGATGATCAGGGAGGCCCTGGCCGCGCTGCTCTCCTTCGAGGGCGACATCGAGGTGGTGGCCCAGGTCGGCCGGGGTGACGAGGTCATCGGGGCGGCGCGGGAGAGCAACCCCGACGTGGCCGTGCTCGACATCGAGATGCCGGGCATGGACGGCCTGGCCGCCGCGGCCGAGCTGAAGAAGCACAACCCGGATACCAAGATCGTGATCCTGACGACGTTCGGCCGTCCCGGGTTCCTGCGCCGGGCCATGGAGTCCGGCGTATCCGCGTTCCTGGTCAAGGACTCGCCGGCGGACAAGCTCACGGACACCATCCGCCGGGTGCTGGCGGGGGAGCGGGTCATCGACCCGGACCTGGCCGCCGCCGCGCTCGCCGACGGGCTCAACCCGCTCACCCCGCGCGAGCGCGACGTGCTCGGGGCGTCCGCGGACGGCCGGACCATCGCCGAGATCGCCGCGCAGCTCTACCTCTCCGAGGGCACGGTGCGCAATTACCTGTCCGCGTGCATCCAGAAGACCGGCGCCAGGAACCGGGCCGAAGCGCTGCGGATCGCCTCTGAGCACGGCTGGCTCTAGACCATAAGATGAAGTGCGTGACTTCATCCGGATACCTGCGCTACCCGCACATTCACGGTGACCTTCTCGTCTTCGCATCCGAGGACGACATCTGGCTCGCTCCGGCCGACGGCGGCCGGGCCTGGCGGCTATCCGCCGACAGTGCCCCGGTGAGCTACCCCCGCTTCTCCCGTGACGGCGCCAGGATCGCCTGGACCAGCTGGCGGGACGGCAACCCCGAGGTCTGGACGGCCGACCCGGACGGCAACGCGGCCGGCCGGCTCACCTACCTGAGCGACGCCAGGACCCGGGTGACCGGCTGGACCCGTGACGGCGAGGTGCTCGCGGTCTCCGCCGCCGGCCAGCCCGAGACGTACCTGACCTGGGCGTACGCGATCCCGCTGGAGGGCGCGCCGCCGCGCCGCCTGCCGTTCGGCCCGGTGGTGGACCTGGCGCTGGAGGAGACGGGCACGGCCCTGCTCACCGGCCGGATGAATAACGAACTCGCGTTCTGGAAGCGCTACCGCGGCGGCACCCGGGGCAAGCTGTGGACCGCCCCCGCCTCCGACCCCCTGTTCACCCGGGTCCTCGCCGACGTCGACGGCCAGCTCAGCTGCCCGATGCTGATCGGCGGGCGGCTGTTCTTCCTGTCCGACCACGAGGGCACCGGGAACATCTACTCCTGCGCCCTGGACGGTACCGGTGTCCGTCGGCACACCGATCACGACGGGATGTACGCGCGGAATCCGTCGACGGACGGGCAGCGGATCGTCTACCACGTGGCCGGGGACATCTGGATCCTGGATTCAGCCGACGCGCCCGAGCCCCGCCGGCTGGACATCACGCTGGGTTCCCCGGCCGCGGCCCGGGCCCGCCGTCTCGTCTCGGCGAAGGATCACCTGGGCGCGCTGAGCTGCGACAGGACCGGGCAGGCGAGCGTGGTCGAGGTGCGCGGCACGGTGCACTGGCTGACGCACAAGGACGGCCCGGCCCGCGCGCTG
>Ga0335085_10006972_pt1 | contig 17674 bp, 15 predicted proteins | sample Lox_Sample_45_FD_206712 | JGI IMG/M metagenome (GOLD analysis project Ga0335085, IMG submission 206712) | Soil microbial communities from Loxahatchee National Wildlife Refuge, Florida, United States - Lox_Sample_4.5 | ecosystem: Environmental > Terrestrial > Soil > Wetlands | place: USA...
CAACTGCGATTGCCTCGCTTGATGTCTTCGAACGTCTTCGACGGCGCGGCGAAGATATTTACGACGCGCTGCAACTGCGTAAGGCCGACTGCCGGTTCGGCCATAGGCTGGACTCCAATCTCTGACATAGTTCCGCCTCTCAAGGAAACCGTTTTGAGCTTTGCCCGGAATTGTAAATCGCGCCGATGAAAAGACGTAGCGAATTTCCGTTCCAGGCAGACTTTCACTTCGCTAGCACCGCGCGGTGAAGCTGAGCAGGGCCCCGGGCCGCTACGTTCAGGATGTCAGGCAACATTGGCAGAGTGGGGTGCGTGCTGTTCTGCCTATGCACCGCGAATTTTCTCAAAGATAAGGCCACCGGACCTTACCGTGTGAAGGTGCCCGCTGCAATGGAGGTGGGCAGGGAACTGACGGGCCGGCGCGCAGGCGCAGGAGGCTTTTCCGGGGCGGACGCTTGGCGCAGCGCCGGCTGCGCGGCCTTTTGCACCGGGCGCGGACCCGTGTAGCTCTTGTACACGGTGATGTGGAAGCAAGCCTGTTCAAATTCCTCTTCCACGTCGATCTTGCCGGCGTTCTGCAGGGCCAGCAACCGGCGGCGCATCCACAACAACTCCGCCCGGGTCATGCCCTGCTTGCCGATGTCGATGGTTGCGCCGGTAAGGTGGGGGCTGACGACGTCGCCCTCGGCCGCTGCGGCGTTACCATTGGTGCGCATGAGGCGCTTCTGGTATTCAACAGTGCGCACTGCGGAATTCACTTGGAAGGGGCGATGAAAAGTTGCCGCGTGCGCTTTGGCCAGATCGGAAAGGAAGCGGGCTGTCCACGATCGGCAGTAGCGTCGGTTCTCAGGCAAGCCCGGATTCACCAGTAGATTTGCCGACGCGGGAAGCGGAGTCAGGAGTTTATGCTCGATGCGGCTGTTGAGATCGTCCTCATCCAGAATACGCTCCAGCCCGTCGGATTCGAGACGCGCGTTCTGCCGCTCAAGCGATGCCAGCGACCCTCGCAATGATGCCGGCGTAGCAGTGCGCGGCAAGTCAAGCCGGGCCATCTCGATTCCCGATTCGTCGTCGGCTTCGTCCGAGACTTCGGAATCCGGCGGCTTGCTCAAAGTTTCGGGCTTGGTCTGTTGAGCCAGAGAAGCAGTCGCCGTACCAATGGCCGGAACCGAATCTGCGTTCGTACCGGCGTTCTGCGCCTGAAGTTCCTTCAGCGCCGCGGAGCGGCCTGCATCAAATCCATTTCGGTAACCCACTTCGTATGCAGTGCCGGCCGAAGTTCCGGGAGTTGTGACGGTGTGCTGCGAAGTTGATGGAGCGTCATGAGCAGTAGTGCCGGAGGGTTTATGCGCGCGTGTGCGCTTCACCGCGCGGTGAGAGTTGGTCCGGGAAGAGCTGCGCGCATGAGCCGAAGCTTTCCTGTGAGCCTGTGTAGACAGCGCTGCCGAAGCAAAGGCTGCGCCAGCCGAAACAACCAACAGAACGAAAGCGAATAATAATGTCCGGCGCCTCATGGAGAGTGCGGACAGTCGAGAGCCTTTACAGAGTAACTCAATGCGGCCTCCGGTTCGAGTAACCGGGCGGATACGACTTTGTCTGATAATTGGACGCGCAAAAGAGATTCTGGTGAAATGCATGCCGGAATTTCGGACTTTGCGAGTTCAGGATTCGGTCTGAAGGCGGGGCAAGATTTGTGCTGTCTGGCCTTTGCGCGATGAAGCTGCGCAAAGATGGAGCGTCCACTGATCCAGCTTAACTCCTTGCCTGTTCCAGCATGTAGCGCACGGCCGCTTCCAACTCGGCTACAGAAACGTCTTCAACCACGCCGGCGTCGCCAATGCCAACCGGAAGCACAAAACGCCGCACTCCGCCCACGTTCTTTTTGTCGGCTCCGGTTGCGGCCATAACTTTCGCCGGCCGCAGCTTGAGGGCAGGGAACGGGCCGTAGAGGTGGATGAGCCGTTCCAGCCGCTCATGTTGCGCAGCGGAAATGGTGCCCCGCATGCGCGCAATATAAAGCGCGGCGATCATGCCCCAGGCGACTGCCTCGCCATGAAGCAGTTGCTTGTACGACGTCGCCTGCTCAATGGCGTGGCCCACGGTGTGGCCAAGGTTAAGAATCATGCGCAGGCCCGACTCGCGCTCATCGCGGCTCACCACGTCGGCCTTCATGCGAATCGACGCGGCAATCACCTTTTCAAGCGCACGTGCGTCGCGACCGATGATGGCCGGCGCGTTCTCTTCCATGTAGCGCACCAGGGCGCGGTCGCGAATGATTCCGGCCTTGACCGATTCCATGAGCCCGGCCTTCAGTTCGCGCACAGGCAGCGTGCCGAGCACGGCGATGTCGGCAAACACGGCGCGCGGCTGATGGAAACTGCCTACCAGATTTTTACCTTCGGGCAGGTTCACGCCGGTCTTGCCGCCCACCGAAGAATCGACTTGGGCGAGAAATGTAGTAGGCACCTGAACGTAAGGAATCCCGCGCATGAAGATTGCGGCAAGAAATCCTCCCACGTCGCCAACGATTCCGCCGCCAAATGCGATCAGCAGGCTGCCGCGGTCGCCGCCCGTGCGGATCATCTCACGAAGCAGGCGCTCGACGCTGGCGATGTTTTTGTACTTCTCGCCCGGCTGCAGAAACAGTGCGATCGGCGGTTCAGAAAACGATGAGCAGAAGGCGGGTCCCCACAGCGCCCAGATGGGCTCGGACGTGAGCACGAAGACGCGGCGCGGCAGTTTGCCGACGACGCGCCGAATGCGCGGCCCAAGCGTTTGCAGCAGGCCGCTGCCCGCGAAGACCTCATATTTTGCATTTGGTGTGTTGACTCGTATGGTTTGCACGTTGCTTTCATCGTAAAACACGCGGGCAGCATGAAAACCGGGTACTGATGTATCGGTCTAGATGAACCAGACCAATGGAACTAATCCGGCGACGGCAAGACCCAACAGGAAAAGCAATCCCTGCAAGCCGGTTTTTCGGTCGGCGAGCGAGTAGGCATAGATGCCTTTCGCAACATTGTTGCTGGCTGCGGCGATCAGTATCGCGCCAGCGGCGACGTTCACGGGCGTAAGTTTGCCCGCCGCTTGCGTGAGTCCCATTATGAAGGGGTCCACATCGCTGACACCCATGACGGCCGCCAGTGTATCTACGCCGACCTTGCCAAGATAGGTGACTGCGAGCTGCGTAATGATGAGCATGGCAAGGAACAGGCCCGCAAACGTGAAGGCGGTAAGCAATTCGAGCGGGTTTTTAGGTTCGTATTCGCGCTGAACATCGCCTTCGGTTTTGTCGGTCCGCCGCGTCCAGAGCCAGCCGACAACAAGAGCCGCGACCGCGAGACAGAGAAACGGCACCAGCAACACCGACATGAGATCGCGATTAAAGAGAGCCAGCAGCAGGGCCATGCGCAGATACATTACACCGCAGGCAATCAGCATTCCGCCCGAGAACAAATGGGGGTGATTCTCTCGCGCGGCCCGCTTGGCCATGACAACCGTCGTCACGGTTGAGGAGTAAGCGCCGCCCAGCACCGCGGTCAGCACGATGCCGCCCTGCCCCTTTGTCAACTTTTGCAGAACGTAACTGCCATAGGAGATGGCGCTGATGGCCACGACGATCAGCCACGTCTTGAAGGGATTAACGTGGAACCGGCCGAACTCCTGGTTTGGTAGCGCCGGCAGGATGACACCACTTAGCAGCAGGAACTTTGCAAAGGTGAGGATTTCGCCGGGAGCCACCGTTTTGGCCAGGCTCTCAAGCGCTTCCTTCAGATCGAGGAGCAGCAGGCTGGCGACGGCCAGTGTAGTAGCGACCCAGAAGTGGTCGTAGCAAATGAGCGCTCCGAGGAGAAATGTGGCTAGGCCGGACATTTCCGTTGTAACGCCGCCCGGTTTTTCGGCTGAGAGCTTGTGCCAATAAGAGAGCAACAGAAAAGCTGCAACGACTACAAAGCCGGCAGCGAGCGGCAGCAACTGCGGGCCCGAGATCAGGGCAACGGAGAATCCAACGAGGCCGATCAGGGGAAAGGTGCGGACTCCGCCGAAGGAATAACCACCGTTCAACTTGCGTTCTTCGCGCTCCAGTCCAACCAGAAACGACAGGAAGAGCACCAGGATAATCTTCAACGCTTCAGAAGGTAGCAGGCTGAAAAGCTGCATTCTGTTTTGACATCCCTCAGTGTCGCTGAGCAACTTGCTAAAAAGCTTACACTTGTTGCGGCAAGGTGTGTGCGCTTTTTACCAGCTATGCAGCCACTGTTCGTCGCGGCCGATGCGAACCGGCGTTCTGAACAGCTCGCTCAGGCGCGGCTCAGTCAATAGCTCGTGGCGCGGGCCGTCGCCCACTATGCGGCCGTCGCGCATAAGGATGATGCGCTCGATCTCCGGCAGAATGTCGCCCAGGTGATGCGTCACCAGCACCAGGCCAGTGCCCTCGCGCGCAAGTCGGCGAAGAGTCTCGCGCAGTTCCCGCTGAGCAGCCAGATCGAGTGCATTCGAAGGCTCGTCGAGCAAGAGCTGTCTGGGGCGATGAACCAGCGCTCGTGCGATGACGATGCGGCGTTTTTCGCCGGCCGACATGGTGCCCACCAGTTGCGAGCTGAGGTGCGATGCTTCCATGCGCTCCAGTGCCTCGGCAGCGCGCGCGCGCATCTCTTCTGTCACGTGCAGATTTGGCCATAGCGTCGAAGCGGAGAAGAAACCCGCCGTCACTGCGTCAAGACCGGTGGTTACGGCAGTGCGCTCGCCGGGCACATCCGCGCCCACAACGCCGAAATGCTTGCGTAGTTGCGTAAGATCCCAGCGCTCGCGGCCGAAGATTCTTACGTGCATGCCAGGCTGCACGATGGAATAGATCTGGCACGTCATCGTCAGGATGAGCGTTGACTTGCCACAGCCGTTTGGTCCCATGATGGCTACGTGTTCGCCGGCGCGAATATGCAGGTTCACATCATGCAGCACAACGCGGTCGCCGCGGGCTACGTTCACATTGCGCAGGTCGAGGAAATCAGCGGCCATGTCTACGCTTGAGGCATCGCCCACTTCCTGTGGCCGCGCTGCCTCGGTCGATTTCTCGGTCATCAGTACCCCACCCTGCTAGATTAAATGGGTTGGGTCTATCGCCCGACTGAATACCGAAATGACAGATCTCTCCCGGCTCTTCATACCTCGCGGATTCCGCTTTGGCGCAACGAAGGCAGGCCTCAAGGCTAGCGGACGTCCCGATTTCGCGCTTATCGTTGCCGATGCGCCGGCCAGCGCGGCCGCGGCATTCACGGCCAACCGCGTAACCGCAGCGCCGCTCATAATCGACAAACAGCATTTGACTGCCACGCAAGGCAAGGTACGCGTCGTCGCCATCAATGCGGGCAACGCGAACTGCGCCGCCGGGCAGGCTGGGCTGGATGCTGCCAAAGCTACATGCGACGCGGCAGCGAAGGTCTTCGGCTGCAAGAGCGAAGAGGTATTTCCATCATCAACCGGCGTCATCGGCAAGCCGTTGCCCGCGGAAAAACTGATCGATGTGATGCCGGCGCTGGCTGCGTCGATAGGCTGCGAGTCCGACCACTTTCTTGAAGTGGCCGAGGCCATCATTACAACGGACCTGGTGGAGAAGACCGCATTTGCGCGGCTTGAAGTGGTCGGGCCCGATGGCGTGTTAAAGGAGATCTGCATCGCGGCCGTCGGCAAGGGTTCCGGCATGATTCATCCGCAACTGGTGCCCCACGCCACCATGCTGGTTTATGTCCTGACCGATGCTGAAGTTGAACCTGGGATACTTGACGAATATCTGCGGCCCGCTATCGAAGTGAGTTTCAATCGCATTTCGGTAGATGGCGACACTTCGACGAACGACACGGTCCTGTTGCTGGCGTCAGGGGCTAGCGGTGCTTCCATCGGCCGTGGCAATGCGGCGTTTGCGACCGCGCTTACGCAGGTTTGCACGTCGCTTGCGCGGCAGATCGTGGCCGACGGCGAAGGCGTAAGTCACGTGGTTGAGCTGCACGTTGAGGGAGCCGCGAACGATGCCGATGCCCTGCGCGTGGCCAAGGCAATCGCACATTCGCCCCTTGTCAAGACCGCGTGGGCGGGCTGCGACCCGAACTGGGGAAGGCTGGCTGCCACCATCGGCTACTCCGGCGCGCAGATCGAACCTGATCGCATCGATATCTGGTTCGGCGAGCTTCCTGTCTGCCGCAACGGTGGCCGCGCGGCAGATTTTGACGAGGCCGTAGCGCACAAATACATTTCGCAACCTGAGTATTCCATTTCGATCCAGTTGCACCAGGGCGAGGGCCGTTGCGTCTTCTGGACTACCGACTTGACTCATCAATACATTCACATCAATGCGGACTACTCCACTTAAAGCAACATCCGAGTAATAGTGCGCCTGCCATAGATGTGCAGGGTGGCTTTTTCTTGAGGAGAAAGCCACTGAAGGGAAGTGGCCCTGGGTACATCTACTCGGGTTCTGCTGTAGCGCGCCGGTTACAATCACTTCAGCGGCCGATCCGTTTCGATACCCGATGACAAGAGCACGAAAAACTGTGAAACCTTCCAATGGATCGCTGTCTACCCATAACGGCTTTTCACTGATTTCGAATGAAAAGCTCCTTGAGATCTACTCGACGATGCTGAAATGCCGCATGCTCGAGGAGCGAATCCACGCGCTGCGCAAAGAGATCGGGAATAGGGCCAACGCGGTCGCTAAGCAGGTTCACGTCGCGGCCATTGCGGGTGCGGCCATCGACCTCCTCCCCGGCGACACGCTGGCGCCCTCGCACTGCGCATTCGCTCCATGCTTCGCCAAGGGGCTGTCGCTTTCTGCAATCCTTTCCACGATCGTTGGGCAGCGCACTGCGGCCCGGCCCAGGTACTCAGCGCTGAAATTGATTCCGCCCTCCTTGAGCGCAGGCAAGCAATTGGAACGCGCGCTCGAGGCGGCGAAGGCCGGCAAGGGGAAGCGGAACAAGAGCGTCGTGGCCGTATTTTCGAGCGACACATCCTGCGGCGCAGGTGAGCTGGAAAGCGCCTTGCTGGTAGCGGGGAAAAAGAAGCTGCCCATCCTTTTCGTGTATGAAACCAAATCCAGCTCCGACGATCGGGCGCGCCGGGTGAAGGAATATGGATTCCCGGTTGTCGCTGCCGAAGATGATGACGCGATTGCCATTTATCGCGTTGCGACTGAGGCTTTGGCGCACGCACGACGCGGAAACGGTCCGACGCTGATTGAGTGCAAGCCGTGGCCGTTCGACGATCGGGGATCAGGCAAACGCATGCCCGCCAGGCATCCCATTGGCAAAATGGAAACCTATCTTGCAGGCAAGGGGCTATTCAGCCGGAAGTTCAAGACGAAGTTGATCGCAGATTTCAGCGGAGAACTTGATGCCGCGGTGAAAGCAGCTTCTCAGGCTCACTAGCGTGCGCGTGGATGCGTACGGTCATACACTGCTTCAAGTTGTGCCGTGGTCAACTGCGTGTAGCGCTGCGTGGTTGAAAGACGCTCGTGCCCGAGCAGTTCTTGAATAGCACGCAAGTCGGCTCCTTCTTCCAATAGATGCGTTCCGAATGCATGTCGAAGCGTGTGCGGGTGCACGTCAGCCGGAAGTCCCCGCAGGATTGCAATTCGCTTCACAATGCGCCCAATGCTGCGCGTAGTCAGGCGGGCATCGCCGCCCGGCTTGCCAAGCCCGCGAAGCTGCAGGTTGATGAAGAGTGCCACAGTCGTAAGTTGGTCGATCATGCCGGCGGCGGCGAGCTTTGCGTTTCTCTCTTCGAGATAGTCGCGTAGAGCCTTGGCGGCAGCATCGCCCAATGGAACATAGCGCTGCTTCTGGCCCTTGCCGCGAACCAGAATCGCTTCATTGGCCCAGTGAATATCGTCCAGATTCAGACCCACGAGTTCCGCGTTTCGAATGCCACAGCCGTAGAGCAGTTCCAGAATCGCGCGATCACGTGCCGGCCAACTTGCTGCATCTTCTCCAACGGAATCGACAACCATGTTCATCTGTTCGATTGAGGGGACGCGCGGCAGATGCTTGGGCAGGCGTGGCGTCGCCACCAGAGAAGCCGCGTTTTGTTTTACGTGCCCCGCTCGCGCCAGCCATTTGAACCAACTGCGAATTGCGGCCAGCGCGCGCGCTGCCGAGGCTCGTGAAAGCCCGCGCGTATAAAGCACCCCGAGATAAGCGCGAATATCGGTGTGTTCAATGCGTTGCGCAAGCTCCGAGGGGCGGTTATCGCTGGCAGTTGTGAATTTCGGCTGCGCGCCCAGCCACTGCCCAAATAAGGCCAGCTCGCGCTGGTATGCGCGCAATGTATGCGCTGAGGAACCGCGCTCATTGGCCAGAACGTTCAGAAAATCCGCCATCAGCGAATGCAGTGGCGAGTCGGACGCGGCTGCCGGTGCGGTACTCATGCGGGCACGCCTTTCGGTCGCGCAATGGTCTTCCTGCGGCCGTTGCTTGCCGTGCGGATTGCCGGCGAGGATGAAGCTGGCTTGACGACCTCCGGCCTGGAAGCCGCACGCGGATGATGCTGGCGGTGCACGGCCTTGAGTCGGCCAAGCGCCAGGTGGGTGTACACCTGCGTCGTGGATATGTCGGCGTGGCCCAGGATCATCTGCACGCTGCGCAGGTCTGCTCCATTTTCCACCATGTGCGTGGCGCAGCTATGCCGCAAACGATGCGGACTCGCTGATTTGCTCGAGTTTTTGGTCAGGTGCCAGACCCACCCGCGAGTGAGCGGCATTCCGCGCAGAGAGAGAAATAAGCGCGCCACATCTTTGCGGGCGGCGCTGCTCTTGCTGCGGGAACTGATGCGGGCCAGGTGCGGGCGGCCTTCGCGAAGATACGTTTCGATCGCATCGATCGCCGTGCGGCCTAGGGGAACTATCCGCTCCTTGTCGCCTTTGCCGCGAACGTGCACGCGGCCCGCGTCGAGGGCCAGGTCGCTGGTCGAGAGTGAAGTCACTTCAGAGACTCGCAGCCCGCCGGCGTAAAGCAATTCCAGAATGGCGCGGTCTCTCAATGCGGTGGCGTGCGCCTGCGGATGCGTTGCGGCCATCCCCGCGCGCTCCAGCATCTCCGCTACTTCCGGCTCCGCCAGCGATTTAGGCAAGACTTTCCACGATTTCGGTGACTCGATGTTGACTGTCGGGTCGTGTTGGACGCGGCGGTCGAGCAACAGCCATTTATAAAAGCCCCGCAGGCAACTGAGTTTGCGCGCCGTCGAACGCGATACGATTCCGTGCTTGCGCAGGTTCTCAAGGAACGCCGACACGTCTTCTTCCCCGGCTTTCAAGAGCACGCGGTCCCTTCCTTCAAGGAACTCGGCAAAGATCCTCAGGTCGCTTAAATATGCTTCGCAGGTAAGTGGTCGCAGGCCCTTTTCTACAGTTAGATAAGCGTTGTAGTCGTTCAGGAGCGACAGATTGCTTATGTTCTCCACCCTTCGATTATCTCTGTGTTAACGGTGCAGTTACGGAACCGCAAAGTACCTCTGAACCTCCTTCATCACGGACTCAAAACGGTCAATAAGAGGATCGTTAAGAGGAACGATTACCTGATGAAATTGAAGTCATTTTCGGCATCCAGGCGAATGATATCCGCAAGTGAAAAGCGCGAATTTCGCGACTTTCATGGTTCAGAAGCGCTCTGCTGTTGCGGCCATCACGTGCAAAGACAGAGAATTTTCGAGAGAATAGAATTGGAAAAACTCGGATCAGGATTGAGGATTGATTGACACCTGCGCAGATAGATGCTCATGAGTGGACAGCCCAGGAGTTCAAACGGCTGGTCCTGGAAGCTAAGCCTAAGGTTGCAGTGTTCGATTGTGACGGGACCCTTTGGGGAGGCGACGCGGGCTACGGGTTTATGGTCTGGTCGCTCGAACAGGGGCTGGTTTCACGCTCTACCAGCGACTGGATCGATAATCGCCACCGCTCTTATCGCGCCGGAGAGGTTAGCGAAGTGGACATCTGCGGCGAGATGGTGCAGATCTACGAGGGGCTTCGCGATCAGGAACTGCGCGCGGCCGCGGCCAAATACGTCGACGAATTCGTGCGCGGGCGCATCTTTGTCGAAATGGCCGAACTGGTTGCGGAACTGAGTGCGGCAGGAACTGAACTGTGGGCTGTGAGTTCAACCAACCGCTGGGTGGTCGCTGAGGGTGTTCGCGATTTCGGGATTGCTGAGAGCCGTGTGCTCGCAGCCGATGTTCGAGTAAAGGACGGCGTTATTACCAGCGAGATTCTGGATGTGCCCACAGACGAGGGCAAGGCCTCCGCGCTTCGCGGCATCGGGCTGGCTAATCCCGACGCTGTGTTTGGCAACTCAATTCATGACCTTGCCATGCTTGAAATGGCACGCAGTCCCTTCCCGGTGAATCCATCGCCTGCTCTGCGCGCGGCTGCTGCGAAAAATGGCTGGGGATATTTCATGCCCGGAACAGCGGAAGAATCCAGTACCGCAGTCACCGGAGAGTAGCGCTTCATCAACTCCGAATTGAGCAAACGGCGTGAATTCTGGCACTTCCGCGTTGGATAACTCTTTGGTACTGTGGCTTGCTCTGCATTTACACTGTAAACGTGGAATCAATCCGGCCAAATTCAGGCCCGAGGCCGAATGGCCCTGCTCTTCGGTTTGTGGCTGCGGCGCTTATCGTGCGCGGTGGCGAAATCCTGATTGGACAGCGACGCTCCGATCAGCCGATGGCGTTGCAGTGGGAGTTCCCCGGCGGAAAAATCGAGCCCGGCGAGAGTCCCGAGCAGGCGCTGACTCGAGAACTGTCTGAAGAGCTTGGAATTCAGGCCTCCATAGGCGCTCCGGTCACGCGTATCCGGCACAATTATCGTCACGGCGGCGCGGTCGATCTGCAGTTCTTCGCAGTGCATGAGTTCACCGGTGAAATCAATAACCTGATTTATGAGCAGGTGCGGTGGGTCAAACTCGAAGACTTGACTGGCTACGAGTTTCTGGCCGCCGATCGCGGCCTTATCAAGGACCTGGCTGCCGGAAAACTGCTTTAACCGCCGGGTTCAAATGTTCCACGACTGCATCCAGCGGGCAAAGGCGTGCCATGGCCCCGTCGCGCCAATCATGCCCCAGGATTCCTCAACGACGATTAGAACCAGACCGCCCCAAAGCGTGGCGCGATGGATCTTGTGCGTCGACCACCAGTCATGGAGAGCAAGCGCGGCGAGAAAAACGAAAGAGACCGTCGAGGCATGTGCGGGGTTGTGAAAGAGCCATGCGAATGGCCACCGCGCGATGGGCGCGACCATGGGACTCATCATGGCCAGCAACACAAGCCTCTTGTGCATCGCCGGGTCTTTTCGTTCGCGGTAGGCAAGAGCGATGAATATGGCAAATAGAGCGATGGAGGTAATAGGAACCACCGTGAAGGCCAGTGGATCTGGCGGGTGGGGCAGATAGCTTCCCCGTCCCAGGATGTCTGCGGCCGCCAGCACTCCCACAGGAACCATCAGGCATGGGAGCACAAACGCCGCTAAGCCAAGTTTGCGATGCAGGTCGACCCGCTTGGCGGACACAAGTACTGTCTGCGCAAACAGCACCAGCATCCATAGGCTGAAGACCGCTCCATGAATGCGCAGGATGGGCGTAAGCGGTGGAGCGTTGAATGTGCCGGCGAGGTAATAGCTGCGCGAAAATCCAAAAAGGACCGTAGCGAACATGATGACGACCATGCTCATAAAAAACACGCGATCGTAGCGACGTCCGGGAAGGCGCTTTACAGTCTCTGCGGAAGCTTTTGCCGCTATAGCCATGGTCCTCCGGGGTGTAAAACTTGGCGAATTGTCGATTTCAAGGGTGTAAGGAATAGCGGCAGTATACGTCACCGGAGAATCTCGGTAGGGAAAATTTCAATGTCCCGGCAACATGCCCCAAAGCATAACCATCGTCATGGCTATGACGATAAGACTTGTGCCCCAGGCGATGACATTCCACAGCCGTGAGTTCCTATGCTCGCCCATCAAGTCAGTGCGATTGATCAGCAGGAGCATCAAGACAATGATGACTGGTAGGAGAACACCATTCAGCACCTGCGACAGAATGGCAAAACTGATCAAGTAGTTGTCGGGCAGCAACAGTACTGTGGCGCCGCCGCCGGCGATCAAAAGGGTGTATAGCCAATAGAAGAACGGCGCCTCTTTGAAGTTCTTATCCACGCCGGATTCGAATCCGAGACCTTCACAGACCGTATAAGCCGTCGAAAGCGGCAGAATCGAAGCCGCGAACACTGAAGCGTTGAATAGCCCGAAAGCGAAGAGGATGAATGCATAGTCACCCGCCAGGGGCCTCATGGCTTCAGCGGCGTCGCTGGCCACCTGGATCGCGCCCATCCCATGCACAAAAAGTGTGGCCGCGCACGCCACCACGATGAACCAGGCAACAACATCCTGAAATAGGCTGCCAACAGTTACGTCAAGACGCAAGGCTACAAAGTTCTTCGGCCGTATGCCTTTTTCTACGATGGAGGACTGCAGATAAAACTGCATCCATGGCGCAATCGTGGTACCGACGATTCCGATGGCCATGTAGACGTAGGCCTTGTCGCGCCACGCGGATTCTTCGGGCAGGCGAACAGTGGCACGCAGCGCCTGGCTCCAACTCGGTTGCGAAAGCACGCCTGCGAAAATATAGGAGATGTAGACAAGCGACGCGACGATAAAGATCTTCTCGGTGGTTTTGTAGTTCCCTTTCACCACCATGAACCACACCAGCGCGGCGCAAAGCGGTACCGAGACGAATTTGGTTACGTGGAACAGGTGCAGAGAGCCTGCAATGCCAATGAATTCCGTCACGACGTTGGTGAAGTTCACTACCACCAGGACGACCATCAGGAGGAATGTAAAGCGCAGCCCGAACTCTTCGCGGATCAGGTCGCTTAGCCCTTTGCCCGTAACCACTCCCATGCGCGCGTTCATTTCCTGGATTACGGTCAACGCGATCGTGATGGGAATCATGATCCACAGCAGGTTGTAGCCGAACTGCGCGCCTGCCTGCGAGTAGGTGAGGATCCCGCCGGAATCGTTGTCGACGTTGGCGGTAATAAATCCGGGGCCAAGCACGGCCAGGAACATGAGTATCCGGATTCGCCAGCGCTTCCACATGCTTCGGGGGCTTCCTATGAAGGATTCACTGAAATCTGAATTGAACGGAAAAGTTGCTCAACTGACCATAACAGGAGAGGCCGAGATTCGAACAGGCGACTCCGTCCCGTGTGAAACTCGGTTGTTAAGGTGCGCCCATAAAAGTGGTGCGGATGCTTGTGCACCGAATTACAATTCCCTTCGCGTTCACGATGAACGGCAGGAGTTGCTTATGGAGCCAGAAAGCGGTTCGGAAGGTGATGGCGTTTTTCGCTCGCGGCGCAGAACACTGGCAGGAATGCTTTCGGCGACAGGACTCTCGGCGGCGGCATTTTTGGGAGCAAGGGCAGCGGACCCGGGCGCAAGCGTGCAGGCCGCAGGCCTCGAAGCGCCTGATGAAATGCTTGCAATGGCGCGCTTCCGCGACTACAAATCGCGTCGGAGTTCGAGCTGGGACCGTACCGGAGGCAACCGGGACGCGGTCCCTATTGAGCCGGGCGCGGAGGCCACAGTGCTTGATGTTGCCGGGGCCGGCGTGGTGACTCATCTCTGGTTCACGATCTCCTCACAGGATCAAATGCACCTGAAGAACCTGGTTCTGCGAGCATGGTGGGACGGCGAGAGCAGCCCGTCCATCGAGTCGCCTATTGGCGATTTCTTCGGCCTGGGGCTCGGAGAGTACTTCGTTTACCAATCGGCGCTGCTGGCCGTGGCGCCCATAAAGGCTCTGAATGCCTATTTCCAGATGCCGTTTTCAACCGCCGCCCGCATCACGGTGACAAACGAGGGCAAGATTCGCACCAACAGCCTTTACTACGCCGTTGACTACGTCGCTTTGCCGAATCTTCCGGCCGATGTGGGGCGCTTCCACGCGCAATACAGGCAGGCTGCGCCATGCCGGGGGTGGACGAACAACTGGACCAACAACGGCAGCCCCGGCATTAACGAGCGAAAGAACCTGGATGGAAAGGACAATTACGTCTTTTTTGAAGCCGCCGGACGAGGCCATTTCGTCGGCGTCACCCACGCAGTTTTACAGAATCAGAATGGATGGTTCGGCGAAGGCGACGACATGATCTTTGTCGATGACGATGCGCATCCAACCATCAATGGCACCGGCACTGAGGACTACTACAACGGCGCATGGGACTTTGGGCTGCAGCCGTTCGCCAATATGCGCCAGGGCGCTCCATACGTGATCGATCCGGAACGGATCGGCGGACGCTACTGCCTCTACCGCTGGCACATCGAGAGTCCGATTACATTTGAAAAATCGATCCGGGTGACGATCGAACACGGCCACGCCAACCATCGGTCCGATAATTTCTACTCAGTAGGTTACTGGTACCAGGCGGAGCCACATGCAGCATTTCCCAGGCTTCCCGCGGCAGAGGACAGGATTCCAAGTCTGTTCGATCCGGGCGGCGGGGCTGCGCCGGCGCCTGTACCCAAGGTCTGAGCCGGGAGCGTCTCCAGGGTCACGACATCATGTGCGAGAATTCCCGCTGAGCACTGAGCCTTCCTTAGGCCAAAGGCCCTGCCCGCGCACGCAATTGGCTGCTTGATTCCAAAGACAATTGACAGGGCTCTACTGCCTCTATAGGATTTGTGCGTTATGCGCAAGTAACCTTGTATTCTACGCAACACTTGGGCGAGAGCGATGCCCAAGGGAGCTAAAAATGTTCTGCATGAAAGCCGTTCTCATCGTGGCTTGTGCCGCCTCGGTGTTTAGCCCTTTCGGTCGCGCCGAGTCGGGACCGACTTTTATTCCAGACGGACGAATTGAAGGTTCAACGCTGACTGGTTGGCACATGCTCGGTTCCGCATCGTGGACTGCGCACGGTGGCGAGATCCTTGCCAGGGGAGGCGAAGGATGGCTGATCGCCGACAAGCAGTATCAGGACTCTGCGCTCTACACTTCATTTCGCTGCACCGGTCCTTGCAACACCGGCATCCTGATGCGAATGGAGAAGCGCGATGCGGGCTTAACCGGCCTCATGCTGGCTATAGAAGGCGACGCTTTGGTTCTCTACCGTGTCAATGTCGATGCGGAAGGGAAGATCGAATCAAAGAACAAGCTCCGCAATGCCGGCGGCCAGGCCCGATATGCACCCCCTCCCAATCCTTCCAGGGCGGCCCGTCCGCCCGCCGGGCTTCCGCAACTCCCCGATGCGCCGCCGGGAGTGATACTCATGCCGCATCCGGCGCGCGGACTGCAGCCCGGTTGGAACGATATCGAAGTTCTTCTCGACGCCGAAATTATGCGCGCCTTCCTTAATGACGGCGGTGGGGAAGCAAGCGCAGCCGCCGAGAACATGGACGAATACGGTCCGATGGCTCTCTACGTTGGTCCCGGCAGCGAGGTCAGTTTCAAAAACGTGGCCTGGAAGAATCTGGCCATCAAGTCGCGGCCCGATGAGGTGGTGGGCGAAGGGTTCCGCATGCAGCGCCTCAACGAGTTCTTTTATGGATGGTCCGCGGCGGCTGCCGACTTTAACCACGACGGCAACATCGACATTGTGAGCGGGCCGTTCATCTATTACGGGCCGTCATTCCGTGACTCCACTGAGATCTATCCCAACGAGGCCTACAATACCTCAACGCAGTATCCGGCAAAAGACTGGATCGAGCAGGCGGCAGACTTCAACGGCGATGGCTGGCCCGACGTGCTCACCTCCGGGCGGGGAGTCGGAGCCGATCTATACATTAATCCTGGAAAAGAGCAACGCCGTTGGAAGCATTACCACGTCATCGATTCCGTCTTCGGCGAGGAGACAATTGTTCGCAATATCTATGGAGACGGAAAGCCGGCGCTCATCTACACATCGGGCGATGGTTATATCAGCATCGCTCGGCCCGATCCACGGGATGAATCGGCGAAATGGATCATCCACCACATCTCCGCTTCCGGTCCATGGCCTCCGCACGGCATAGGTGCCGGCGACGTCAACAACGATGGCCGCATGGACATTCTCGATGGCGAAGGATGGTGGGAGCAGCCGGCTTCTGGAGCGGACTCCGAAGCGTGGAAATTTCACCCCGTTGCATTCGGGCGCTGGGCCCGTACGTCGGCAGGCGGTTGCGTCATGGCTGTTTATGACGTTAATGGGGACGGACTGCCCGATGTCGTCACCACGCTTCAGTCGCACGGCTGGGGGCTCGCCTGGTTTGAGCAGAAGCGAGAAAAGGCAAGCGGCGAAATCAGCTTCGTAAAGCATGACGTGATGGGGATGCCCTTCGACAAGAATGCCGGCGGGGTGTCCTTTTCCCAACCGCATGGAACGGCGATGGCCGACATGGATGGCGATGGTATTCCGGATTTTCTCGTGGGAAAGCGCGTCTTCTCGCACCTGGATGATTTCTACGACCCCGACCCCTACGGGCCTGCTGTCCTGTACTGGTACCAAACCGTTCGCAACCCGAAACTGCCGGGTGGCGCCGAGCTGGTGCCGCATCTGATCCATAACCGTTCAGGCGCCGGCTCTGACATCCTGGCTACCGATCTGAATGGCGATGGCAGAACCGATGTAGTAGTTGCGACCCGCAGCGGAACATATATTTTCTGGGGCGAGCACAAGACCGCGTCGCACGTTACAGGATCCGCAAAACGATAAGGGCGCGATAGCCCGTGCGCATCTCAACCCGCTAAGACATTGTTTTAACGATGTCGTTGAGGACAGCGCTGCGCCCTCAGCCTGCCGTTCAACGAAGCGAATTGAGCATTGCAGATTCCGGCAGAAATAAGGTCTGAGAAAAATACTGAAGTTTCCACTTGACTATTTTCCGTCTATGGATAATACTGAAGCTGTTACTTCAGTATCGCCAGGAGGAGAACAACATGGAACAGCCTAAAGTCATCCACAGCACCTTTACACTCGAGCGCAAATTCCCCAAACCGCCGGAGGTTGTGTTCTCAGCCTTTTCTGACCCAGCCAAGCTGCGCCGCTGGTTTGCTGACAGCAAGGCTCACGAGACCGAGAAGTTCTCAGTAGACTTCAAAGTTGGCGGCGAGGAATTGCTGCGTTATCGTCTGACCTCAGGGCCCGTAGCCGGCATGACAATCGAGAACAGGGCGTATTATCACGTGATCATTCCGAACGAGCGGATTGTGACGGCGGGGACTATGACGCTGGAGGGCAAAGCAATTTCTGTTTCACAGGTGACCATAGAGCTACTCCCGACGCGAGAGGGCACCGATTTGATTTGCACGCATCAGGGCGCGTTTTTTGAGAACTCGGGAGGGCCGGAGCTGCGCGAGCAGGGATGGCGCATCCTGATGGACAAGCTCGCCGCGGTGCTGGCGGACTGAGATGAAAGAACGCAAACCAGCCGAGATCGACCGCCTTTTCCACGCTCTGGGCGATCCCACGCGGCGCGCCATGCTTGACCGGCTCGTCCACGGGCCGCTGTCGGTTTCAGCGTTGGCGGCACCGCTCGGCATCACCATCACGGCGGTGGCCCAGCATCTGCAGATCCTGGAGGAGTGCGCACTGGTTTGCACTGAGAAGGTGGGACGGGTGCGCACATGCCGGATTGAGATGAAGGGATTCGATCACCTGGA
>Ga0335085_10006973_pt1 | contig 17671 bp, 11 predicted proteins | sample Lox_Sample_45_FD_206712 | JGI IMG/M metagenome (GOLD analysis project Ga0335085, IMG submission 206712) | Soil microbial communities from Loxahatchee National Wildlife Refuge, Florida, United States - Lox_Sample_4.5 | ecosystem: Environmental > Terrestrial > Soil > Wetlands | place: USA...
TCACCGGGATGGTGTCGATCGGGACGATCGCCGACGGCACGTGCCAGAGGAACTCCAGGATGACGAGCGTAACGATGACGATCTCCTCGATCAGCTTCGCGGACACGGTCTCGATGGCCGCCTCGATGAGCTCCGAGCGATCGTAGGTGGTGACGATCTCCGTTCCGGGCGGGAGCGAGGGCCGTACCTCGGCGAGCTTCGCCTCCACCCTGCGGATGACGTCGAGCGCGTTCTCGCCCGAGCGCATCACCACGATGCCGCCCACCACGTCGCCCTCGCCGTCGAGGTCGGCGACGCCCCGGCGCAGCTCGGGCCCGATCGTCACGGTAGCGACGTCCTTCACCAGCACCGGCGTGCCGCCCTCGGCCCGCAGCACGAGGTTCTCGAGGTCGGAGAGCGACCGCACGTACCCGCGCCCGCGTACCATGTACTCGCGGCCCGAGAGCTCCACGAGGCGGCCGCCCACGTCGTTGTTGCCCCGGCGCACCGCGGCGATCACCGCGTCGAGCGGGAGCCCGAAGGCGGCCAGGGCGTTGGGGTTGACCTGGACCTGGTACTGGCGCACCTGGCCGCCGACGGTGGCCACCTCCGAGACGCCCGGGACGCTCTGGATGGCGTAGCGGAGGTTCCAGTCCTGGTAGGAGCGGAGCTCGTCCTGGCTGTGCTTCCCGCTGCGGTCCACGAGCGCGTACTGGTAGACCCAGCCGACGCTGGAGGCGTCGGGGCCCAGCTCGACCTTCACGTCGGCCGGCAGCTGCGGGGTGATCTTGGAGAGGTACTCGAGCACGCGCGTGCGGGCCCAGTACGGCTCGGTGCCGTCCTCGAAGATCACGTACACGAAGCTGAAGCCGAAGTCGGAGAAGCCCCGGATGGCCTTCACCCTCGGTGCGCCGAGGAGCGCCGAGGTGATGGGGTAGGTGACCTGGTCCTCGAGGATGTCCGGGCTGCGGTCCCAGCGCGAGTAGACGATGACCTGGGTGTCCGAGAGATCCGGAAGGGCGTCGAGCGGGATGTGCCGCATGGTCCAGATCGACCCGAGCAGGGTCACCACCACCGCCGCGACCACGAGGACCCGGTTCTCGGCGGAGAAGCGGATGATCCTGCGGATCACCGCTCGCTCCCGCCGGCCAGCGCCGCGAGCGACGCGCGGAGCCGCGACTCGGAGTCCACGAGGAAGTTGGCACGCACGACCACGCCCTCGCCGGCCTCGAGGCCGCCGGTCACCTCCGCCCACTGCGGGTCCGCCTCGCCGAGCTGGACCTCGCGCGGCTGGAACCGGCCGTCGCCCAGGGCGACGAACACGACGTCCACGGTGCCCGAGCGGATGACCGCGTCCGCCGGGATGCGGAGACCATCCCGGCGCGGCCCCTCGATGACCACCTCGCCGAACATCTCGGGCCGGAGCTCGCCCGAGGGGTTCGCGAACTCGACGCGCACCTTGGCGGTGCGAGTCCTCGGGTCGAGCACCGGGTCCACGAACGCCACCCGCCCGCGGAACCTCTTGCCGGGGATGGCACGGAGGGTGAGCGTGGCACCGAGGCCCGGCCGGACATGGCGCAGGTCTGTCTCGTAGGCGTCGGCGAGGAACCACACCCGCGAGAGGTCCGTGATCTCGAAGGGCATCTCGCCGGCCTGGACCCGCATGCCGGGAACCACGTCCTTCTTGGTGATGACGCCGCTCGCGGGCGTGCGGAACATCACCGTGCGCGAGGGCTCCCGGGTCCGCTCGAGACGATCGATCTCCTCGGCCGGCACGTCCCAGAGCTCGAGCTTCCGGCGAGCCGCCTTCGCGAGCGTGTCGCCGTCCGCCGAGACCTCGCCGCCGAGCTGGCTGCGCGTGCGGAGCGCGAGCAGGTACTCCTCCTGCGCCGCAAGGAGCTCGGGCGAGTAGATGGAGAAGAGCGGCTCTCCCTTCGTCACCGTCCGTCCCACGAAGTCGCCGTGGACGTGCTCGATGAAGCCGGAGAACTTGACGTTCACGTGATGGATCCGGGTCTCGTCGATGGCCACCCGGCCGGTGGTCCGCCAGGCGCCACCGACGACCGCGCGCTCCACGTGCGCGACCTCGAGGCCGATGAGCTGCTGGCGGGCCGGATCGATGGTGACCGGGGCGAGCCCCTTCACCGGGCCCGCCGGGCCGGGCACCGTCACCGTGCTCGAGGCCTGCTTCACGAGCTTCATCCCGCAGATCGGGCAGTCGCCCGGGTGGTCCTGGACCACGCTCGGGTGCATGGGGCACTGCCACCGTTCGGCCACCGGGGCGGGAGCGGGTGCGGAAGTGCTCCCGGCGGGCGACGGCGCCGCGGTCGAGGCGCCGGGGCCGACCGAGGAGACCTTCACGAGCTTCATCCCGCAGATCGGGCACTCGCCTGGATGATCCTGCGTGATGGTCGGGTGCATGGGGCATTGCCAGATCTCCTTCACTACCGCCGGGGCCGTCGCAAGCGCGCCAGCCTGCGAGGCCGGCGCCGGCGGCGTCGCCGTGCGCATCGCGAGCCAGGTGCCTCCCGCCGCGAGGACCGCGGCCGCGACCGCCGCGACCACGACCGGAACGAGCCTTCCCGAGCCTCCTCCTTCGTTCACCATGGGTACCTTCTCCCGTCCTACATTCCCGGAGCCATACCGCTCGACTGCGCCCCCGACGATGCGCCGCCCGCGGCGGCTGCCGGCGCGGAGCCGGACGATCCCCCGGTCGAGCCCGCGCCGGGTATCGCCCCGCCACCCCCGCTTCCGGCCACGAGGCCGACCGGATCGAGCGAGACCTCGCGCGTGGCGATGGCGAGGCGCTCGGCGTCGGCCACCGCCCCGAGGTGCCCCTCCTCGTCGGAGACGTAGCCGGCGTTCGCCTCGAGCACCGATGCGAACGTGACCCGGCCCACCGCATACTGGGCGAGCGTGGACTCGAGCGTCGCCCTCGACTGGACCAGCAAGCCCTCGCGGTAGAGCCGGACGGTGTCGGCCAGCGCGGCGCCCGCGGCCTGGCGCTCGGCCACCCGGAGGCGCAGCTCCGCCTCGATGGCCTCGGCCCCGCGCGCGCCCACCTCCGAGCGGGCCTCGCCCTCCGCCACGGCGCGGCCCTGCTTCGAGCCGCCCCAGACCGGGATCGGGATGTAGAGGTTGGCCTGCCACATCGGATCGAGCGGCCCGCGCGGCATGATCCCGGCCGAAACGGTGAGGTCCGGGAACCGCTCGCGGCGGGCCAGGTCGACCGCGGCGGCCGTGCGGGCGGACTCGGACCGCGCACGCGCCAGCTCGGGGCTGCGCGTGAGCGCGTCGTCGAGCGCCGCCGCGTCGCCGAGCGCGGGGGCCAGGGTCACCTCGCGGAGGGAGAGCGAGGTGGCGATCGGCTCGCCGAGCGGGCGCTGGCGGAGCCGGTCGAGCCGCTGCACGGCCGTGTGCTCCTGGGCCTCGAGCACGAACCGACGCTGGCGGAGCCGATTCTGCTCGAGCTGGGCGCGCAGGAGGTCCGACTGCGCGGCCTGGCCGGACTCGTAGCGCGCGCGGGCGAGGTCGGCCGACTTCCTCCACACGAGCTCGAGGCGGGAGAGAAGGCCGAGCCGGTCGCGCGCCACGAGGAGGTCGAGGTAGGCGCGCCGCACGTCGCCCTCGGCTCCGAGACGGGCGCGGGAGAGCGCCGCCTCGCCCTCGTCGGCGGAGCGGCGCGCCACGTCGCTGCGGAGGCCGCGCTTGCCCGGCCAGGGGAACGTCTGCGAGAGCATGACGAGCCAGTAGCTCGTCTCCATCTTGCCGATGGCGATCTCCTGGAAGCCGTCGTTCTGGATCCCGAGCTGGAGCACCGGATCCGGCAGGGCACCGACCTGCGAGACGCGCTCGCGGTCGGCCCGGAGCGAGGCCTCGGCCTGCCGGAGCTCGGGGCGGGCCGCGAGCGTCTCCTCGACGAGTCGGGCGAGGACGGGGTCGGTCTCGAGCGACACGGCCTCGCCGGCCCACGTCACGCCCGGTGCGAGCAGGAGGGCCAGCAGCTTGGCGACCGCCAGGGGGTATGATCTCACGGCATCTCCTGCGCATCGGACGTTCGAGTCCGGCGGAGGAGGAGCACACACCATGCCAGCGGCGGCCCTCGGGAACCCTGGCGTTTTCGCGCTGTCGGGTTGATCCCGCGCAGGTCCCGCGCCCGCCGCTGGCGGGGCCGGTGACACCGTAACCGCGCCGGTCACGCCCGCCGTGATTCGCTAGCGCTCGCCCCACCTGAGCTTGGCGCGCAGGATCCCGAAGAAGTCGATGCGCGGGTTGCGCACGAGCAGCACGCGGTCGGGCGCGGCGCCCACGCGCACGCGATCGCCGCGCTCGAGGCGCTGTCCCTTCTGGCCGTCGAGCGTGAGGTACACCTCCGAGTCGTTGACGAGGAGGATCTCGACCTCGGTCTCGTCCGGCATCACGATCGGCCGTTGCGTGAGCGTATGGGGGCAGATCGGGGTGACGAGAAGGCCCTGCATCGTGGGGAAGACGATGGGGCCGTTGGCGGCGAGCGAGTAGGCCGTCGAGCCGGTGGGCGAGGCCACGATGATGCCATCGGCCTTGTAGGTGGCCACCCAGTCGCCGGAGCAGCGCACGTCGAGCTCGGCCATCTTGGCGAGCGCACCCTTGCCGATGACCGCGTCGTTCAGTACCTGGGCGTCGATGGCCGGATCGGCAGCCGCGCCGCGGAACAGGTTCACCCGGAGCTTCACGCGCTCCGAGACGAGCGCCTTCCCGGCGAGCACCTGCTCGAGCGCCGCGTAGAGCTCGCTCTGCGGCACCTCGGTGAGGAATCCCAGGCTGCCCATGTTCACGCCCAGGATGGGTACCGGGCGGCCGGCCAGCAGGCGGGCGGCGTGGATGAGGGTACCGTCGCCGCCGAGGACCACGAGGAGGTCGGCGCTCCGGGCCGCCTCCTCCTCGCCTTCCGCCACCGCCACGCCCTTGTGGCCGAGGAACGAGGTGACCAGCCGGGCTGTCTCGCCCGCGCCGGGCGACGACACCTTGTGGACGATGCCCACCCGCTTCGGGATCGGACACGGCTGTGATGACATGGAGGCATATTATCAGCGAGCCATGGACCTCTTCGACCGCGCCGCCTCCGAGGACACCTCGGCGAGGCCTCTCGCCGAGCGGATGCGCCCCCGGCGGCTCGAGGACGTCCTCGGGCAGGAGCACGTGCTCGGCCCGGGCACCGTGCTGCGCAGCGCCATCGAGGCGGACCGGCTGCCGTCGCTCGTGCTGTGGGGACCGCCGGGCACGGGCAAGACGACGATCGCCCGGGTCGTCGCGCGCCGGACCGGCGCCGAGTTCGTGGGCTTCAGCGCCGTACTCGGCGGGGTGAAGGAGATCCGCGAGATCGTGGCGGCGGCCAAGGAGCGCTGGAAGATGCACCGCCGGCGCACCGTGTTGTTCGTGGACGAGATCCACCGCTTCACGAAGGCACAGCAGGACGCGTTCCTGCCGCACGTGGAGGACGGGACCATCGTGCTCATGGGGGCCACCACCGAGAACCCGTCGTTCGAGGTGAACGCCGCGCTGCTCTCGCGCTGCCGGGTGGCGACGCTCCGCCCGCTCACCGAGGAGGAGCTGGCGTCGCTGCTCGACCGGGCCGTGGCCGCCGGGGAGGGGCTCGGCGGGGCGCCTGCCCTGTCGGCGGAGGCACGCGAGGCCATCGCGCGACACGCGTTCGGCGACGCCCGGCGCGCCCTCAACGCGCTCGAGGTGGCGGCGGGCGCGGTGCGCCAGGCGGGGCGGGAGCGCATCGACAAGGCCGACGCGGAGGACGCGCTCCAGGCGCGCACCCTGCTCTACGACAAGGCCGGAGAGGAGCACTACAACGTCGTCTCCGCGTTCATCAAGTCGATGCGCGGATCGGATCCGGACGCCGCGGTCTACTACCTGGCGCGGATGCTCGAGGCCGGCGAGGAGCCGCGCTTCCTCGTCAGGCGAATGGTGATCTTCGCATCGGAGGACGTGGGCAACGCCGACCCGCAGGCGCTGCAGGTGGCGGTGGCGGCCCTGCACGCGCTCGAGCTCGTGGGGCTGCCGGAGGGCGTCCTGCCGATGGCCCAGGCGGCCGTGTACCTCGCGCTCGCGCCCAAGTCGAACACGGCGCTCACGGCGTACGCCTCGGCGCGGCGGCTGGTGACCGAGCGAGGACCGCTGCCGGTGCCGATGGACCTCCGCAACGCGCCGACGCCGCTCATGAAGTCCATGGGCTACGGAGCGGGCTACCGCTACCCGCACGACTTCGAGGGTCACTACGTGCCGGGCGAGTACCTGCCCGAAGCGCTGCGCGGCGAGACGGTCGTGAAACTCTCGGAGAGCGGGCTGGAGAAGGCGCTCGCCGAGCGCTGGAAGGCGCTCCTCGAGAAGAGGGGAAGGAAGGGGTAGCGCGTTCTCACGTCCCGTTGGGACGCCCCCACCGGAATCCCGCCGCCGCGACCTCGTCGAGCACCTGCGCGGTGCCGCCGACCCTCGCCAGCTTGGCGAGCCGCTGCCTCGCCCGCCCCAGCTCCGGCGCGCCGCTCTCGACGGTGTAGAAGACCACCTCGTCCACCCCGGCCAGCTCGGCCGCGACGAGCTGCAGGAGCGCCATCAGCTCGCGGTCGCCGCCGTACGCTCCCGCCCCCCAGAAGCCGGTATGGATCACGCACCTGGCCGGCGCACCGTGGGCCGCGCGCACGGTCTCGGCCCGCGCGGCGGCGAAGCCCGTGTACGCGGTGGTCAGCACGTGCGCGACGGTCTCGCGCGAGTACGGCCCGGTCCCGCCCTTGGGCGCCTCGATGGCGAGGAGGTTCGTCCGCGTGGGCGGCTCGATGCGCGTGAGCGCGGCCTTCACCGCCCCGACCGGCGCCCTCGCGAATGCATTGCCGTAGAGCCCGCCCAGGCGGCCGGGAGCGGGCTGGGTGTCGAGCGCCCCGCGCCGCTCGGCGCCCGCCACCAGCACCGGGGTGGGCCGATCGGCGCGGCACACGAGCGAGAAGCTGCCCGTGCTTGCCGCCTCGCGCAGCGACGCCAGGACGGGATGCTCGAGCACCTGCAGCTCGTCCTGCGCGAGCAGCGGACCGCCGTAGTAGAGGAAGCAGTCGTCGTTCGCGAAGTTGACGTGCCAGTGACGCGTGCCCGGGGGGAGGGAGGGCTGCCCGTACTGAAAGTAGCCCGGGCGCTCGGTCAGCAACCCCCGCCCCGGGGTGCGGGAGGCGGGTAGCTCGGCGGCGTCCCAGCGGGTCAGCTCGAGCGTGCCCGACGCCGTTTCGCCCTGTCGCACCAGCACCTCGTGCGCGGCGCGCTTGTTCCCGTCGGTGAAGCGCGGAGGGTGCTGGCGCACCAGCATGGCCGCGTCGAAGGAGCGGCGGGCGAGCAGCCTCGGGGGCGGCATTCCTGGAGCATACCGCCGCGACGTCTCGACCAAGGGCCCCGGAGTTCGCGTACTCTCCTCTCCACATGGAACCCCTCCTCGTCCTGCTCGCGCTCGCCGTGGTCGTGGGACCCTGGATCCTCGCCGGGGTCGCGCTCGCCCGCGCTACCCGGCTCTCCCACCGCGTCGATGCGCTCGAGGCGCGGACGACGCGACTGCCCGCGCCGGAGCCGGTCCTCCCGACCACGCTCGGCTTCAAGCCCGCGGCGCCTCCGCCGACGCCGGCTGCGCCGGCTGCGCCGCCTGCGCCGCCGGCCGGGGCACCGATCGCGGCAGCGCCTTCCACCCGGCCCGCCGCTCCCGTGCGGGCCGCATCGACAGCGACGGGCCCCGGCTCGCTCGAGGAGAGGATCGCCCTCGTCTGGCTCACGCGCGCCGGCGCGCTCGTGGTGCTCGTCGGGGCGGCCACCTTCTTCAAGTGGGCCGTTGACAACGACTGGATCGGCCCGACCGGCCGCGTCGCCCTCGGCGTCGTCGCCGGCGCCGGCGCCATCGCCGGCGGCGAGGCGCTGCGCGCGCGCACGCGTGCGCTCTGGGTGAACGTCCTGCAAGGCGCCGGCGTGGCGCTGCTCTTCATCTCGGCCTTCGCGGCGGCGGCGCTCTACCACGTCGTCCCCTACCCGGCCGCGTTCGCGGCCGTGGCGGTCGTGGCCGCCGCCGGCGGCGGCCTGTCGCTGCGCGGGCGAAGCGAGGTGGTGCTGGCGCTCTCGCTCGCGGGAGCCCTGCTCGCGCCGGTCGTACTTTCCACCGGCGAGGACCGGCCGGTGGCGCTCCTCGGCTGGCTGCTCCTCGCCTCGGGAGCGTCGCTCGCCGTATCGGCGCGGCTCGGATTCCGGATCGTGCCATGGCTCGCCATGGCAGGGACGACCGCGCTCGCCGCCGCGTGGTACGGGCGGTACTTCGACGTCCACGCCCCCCCGGCGCTCCCCGATCCCAACCTTCCCGCCGAGGCCCAGCGCGGCGCCTACCACGCGCTCTCCGCCCGCGCCCTTCCGTCGCTCCTCGCGCTCGCGAACGTCGGAGCCTGGCTCCTCGCCTGGGAGCGGGCACGCCCCCGCCGCGAGGGCGACGCCCGCGCATGGCCTCGCCCGCTCGCGGACCTCTGGCTCGCGCTCTCTCTCGCCGCGCTCCACGCGGTGGCGTTCGCGTTCCTCCACGACCGGCCCCCGTATTCCGGCCTCGCCCTCGCCCTCGCCGGCCTCGCCGCCGCCTTCCTGGCGGGGCGCTCCGGGCGCAGGGAGCTCCATCCGCTCGCGGCCGCGCTCGGCGGCCTCCTCGTCGCGGCCGCGATCGGCAAGGGGTTGGGCTCGATCGCCGCAGCCGCCCTCTGGGCGCTGGCCCACCTCGGCGCCGCGGCGAGAAGCCTCCTCGCCCGGCCCGAGGGTTCCACGGAGTCGGTCCCGCCCGCACCCTCGGTCCTCGCTGCCGCCATCGCGGGCCTGGGCTTCTCGGGCCTGGCGCTCCTCGCCACGCGCACGCACGAGGATCTCCTCCGCGCGGCGCTCGTGGGCGCGGCGGCGGCCGCCGAGCTCGGGCTGGGCGCGGTGATGCTCGCCCGGGGCCGCGGCGGCGCCGAGGGCTCGCGCAGGATCGCCAACGTCATGCTCGGCTCGGCGCTCGCCCTCGCGGCGACCGCGCTCGCCTTCCTGCTCTCCGGGGCCAGCATCACCGTGGCCTGGGCGGCCCTGGGGGCGGCGGTGGCGGTGGTGGCCGCCCGCGAGCGCGACCGGGCCTGGCAGGTCGGCGCCCTTGCGGTCCTGGCCCTCGCCCTGGGGCGCGCACTCGGCGTGGACCTCGCCGCGCCGAGGGCGGCGCACTTCCTCTTCCTCGAAACGAACGGCGTGGAGGGCGCCTACCGGATGACGCCGTTCCTGAACGCGCGCGCCGTCGCGCTCGTCGCGGTGGCGGTGGCGCTCCTCGTGTCCGCCCGCGCGATGGTCAAGGTGTCCGGCTGGCGCCAGATCGGCGGGGTGCTCGCCACCGCCGCGCACCTGGCGCTGCTGGCGCTCCTCGTGACCGAGGCGCGGGAGGCCGTCCTCTCCTTGCCCGCGGCGCCGTCCGCGGGCGACGCGCTCGCCTTCCGGGACCTGCGCGTGGCCGTCGCGCGCGCGACGGCCGAGCAGGCGGGGGCGCTCGACACCACCACCACGGTCGTCATGGGACTCTACGCGGTGGTGCTCGTCGGCATCGGGTTCCTCGCGCGCGAGGTGCTGCACCGCTGGCTCGGCCTCGGCCTCTTCGCCGCCACGCTCGCGAAGCTGGTGCTCTCCGACGTCTGGCGCCTCGGCCGCGGCCAGCAGATCCTCGTGTTCCTCGCGGTGGGCGCGCTCATGCTGGGGGCCGGGTTCCTGTACGCGCGCTACGGGCGGCGCATCCTGGGCCTCCTCTCCCTCCTCGTCGCCGCGGGCGTCCCTGCGGCGGCGCCCGCGGCGGCCGCGCTCGATCCGGCCCCGTTTCGCACGCTCCGGACGGTGGAGGGCGTGGAGCGCCCGGGCCTGCACGCCGTCCGCGTGGACGCGCCGCTCTGGCAGGCCAGCCTGGCCGAGCCGGGCACGCTCGCCGACGTCCGCATCGCGAGCCCGGCCGGCGACGAGGTGCGCTGGGCGCTCCGGCGCGTGGCCGGCCAGGACGCGGAGTCGGAGGTCCAGGGAACGCTCGTGGACCCGGTGGTCCTGCCGGGCGGTGCGCTCCGCGCGATGGTGGACAAGGGGCGCGCCGGCCTGCGGAGCGACGAGCTGCGCCTCGACCTCGACGGCGACGACTTCCTCCGGCCGGTGCGCGTCGAGTCGAGCGACGACGGCCGGGCATTCGGCGTGCTCGTCGAGGGACCGCGGGTGTACGCGGTGCGCGACGTGGCCGGCGCTCGCCGGACGACGGTCCTCCACCCCCCTTCCGACGCACGTTTCCTGCGGGTGACGGTCCTCGCCGGCGGCGGCGAGGTTCGCCGCATCTCCGGAGCCCGGCCCTTCCGGCGCGCCGCCGTGCCCCCTCCGGTGGACGCGCTCGAGCTTCCGGCGCCGGCGCGCACCGCCTCGCCCGACGGCAGGACCTCGTTCCTGGATCTCGACCTGGGCGCGGCGGGCGTCCCGGTGAACGCGGCGGTCCTCGTGACCGGGGCGACCGCCTTCGAGCGGCGCGTTCGCGTGCTCGCGAGCGTCGACGGCAGGACCTTCTCCGAGGTGGGCGGCGGCCTGGCGTTCCGGGTGCCGGGTGACGAGGAGCTTCGGGTGGCGATCCGGTCTGGCGGCCGGCGCTTCGTCCGCGTGGCGATCGAGGACGGCGACGCGCCGCCGCTCCCCGTCACGGTCATCCGCCTCCTGTGGCCCGCCCACGAGATCGTGCTCGATGCGGGCGCGGCGGGCCCGTACGTGCTCCACGCCGGGGCGGAGGGACAGCGGGCGCCGTCCTACGACCTCGCCGCCGTGCTTGCCCGCGCCCCGGACGCCCCGGTCCTCGCGGCCCGGCTGGGACCGTCGAGGCCGAACCCGGCTTACGCCGCGGCGCAGCCCGCCCTGCCATTCACGGAACGTCACAAGGCCGCGCTGGCCGTGGCGCTCGGGCTCGTCCTCCTCGCAGTGGGCGCCTTCGCGTTCCGCCTCCTGCGCACCGCGCCCTGATGGTCCTCTACCTCCACGGCTTCGCCTCCGGGCCCTCGTCGTTCAAGGCCCGCGAGCTCGGGGCCCGGTTCGCGGCAGCGGGCGTTCCCCTGGACGTGCCGGACCTCACCCCGGGGCCCGACGGCTTCGAGCGCTCCACCCCGGCCTCGATGCTGGCCATCGCCCGGGGACGGCTCGACGGCGGCGGACCCCACGCCATCGTGGGCAGCTCGCTCGGCGGCTACCTCGCAGCCGTGGCGGCCTCGCTCGACCCCCGCGTGGAGCGCCTCGTGCTGCTCGCGCCCGCGTTCCGGCTCTTCGAGCGCTGGCGGAACCGTCTGGGTGAGGCCGACCTCCGGCGCTGGCGGGAGGAGGGCCTCCTCGTGCAGCACCACGCCACCGGCACCCAGCGGCGGATCGGATGGGCCTTCTTCGAGGAGGCGGGGAGGATGCCGGAGTTCCCCGCGGTGAACGTGCCCGCCCTGGTGCTCGCGGGAAGGAGGGACGAGACGGTGCCGATCGAGGACGTGCGGGCCTGGGTGCAGCGCACGCCGAGCGCGCGCCTCGTCGAGCTCGACGACGGGCACGAGCTCTCGACGTCCATCGACCGGATCTGGGGGGAGGCGAGCGGTTTCCTGGGGGTGTAGGACGCTCGCCCGGTCAGTACCCGCCCGTCCCCGAGCCTCCGCCCTGGCTCAGCCACCAGACGATCCCGGCCGCGAGGAGGCCCGCGGCCACCGCGAACCCGATCTTCACCACGCTCCAGGGCCGCTCCCCGTGGACCTGGCCGGTCACGGCGTTGATGGCCACCCGGAAGCTCCGCTCGTGGAAGCGGTAGGCGAGCAGCCAGACCGGCAGGAGGAGATGCTTGTAGGTCAGTCCCGCGTACTGGGTGCGAACGTCCTCGACGCGCTGCTCGTCGCCGCCGATCCGCCCGCGGACCTCGTCCACGATGGCGGAGTCGATGCGCTCCCGCGCGGCGGCGAAGCCGGCCGGCAGCTCCAGGTCGTACGTGTGGGCGAGCTTCCCGGCCAGCGCACCTTCCGTGAACGGAACGGACCGCTCGAGCGGCCAGGGCTCGAGCTTCACGAGCAGCTCGCCGGGCAGGGAGCGGAAGGCCGGCACGAGCACGTCGTCGAAGAATCGCTGGAAGGCGCCCGAGGCCGGCGACCAGCGGGTGCGGATCTCGTTGCGGGTCTGGTTGCCCACCCGGACCGTCACCGTGTAGTGGTCGCCGCGCTCCCCCCGGTACGCGGTCGCGGTCATGGCGTCGAACGTGTAGAAGGGCAGGTAGACGCCCTCGAGCCGCCCGTCCACGCCACGCTTCGTGAACTCGGTCGGGGCGAACCAGCGCCCCTTCACCCAGGCGCGCAGGGCGGCCCGCGCCTGCTCGCCGGGCACGAGGAAGGTGAGCAGGCCGTCCACCGGTATCCGGTCCGGCGCGTCGTAGGCCTTCTCCCGCTGCACCGGCTCGCCGCAGTACGCGCACGCGCTGGCGGCGAGCGTGCCCTGGAACACCACGGTGGCGCCGCAGGACTCGCAGCGCAGCTCGCGCCGGCCCTCCGGGACCGGCGCCGCCTCGGAGCGGCGCCGGGCGATCCCGCGGAGCGCCTGGTCCAGGTCGTGCTCCTCCACCTTCCGTGAAGGGTCGAACTCGAGCGCCTTCTCGAACCCGCAGTGCTCGCACCTCAGCCTCTGGGCGCCGATGGAGAAGACGAGGTCCGCACCGCAGCGCTCGCACGGGAAGGTGCGCCCCTCGGCGACGGCGGTCCCGCCCGCCGCCGGCGCCCCGGGGGTGCCGCCGGAGTCCTCCGCGGTCGCCATGGCCGGCCGCGCCTACTTCCCGGGAGGAGGAGGAGGAGGAGGAGGAGGAGGCGCGGCGAAGTGGGGCGCCAGCGCCGGCACCTGCCCCGCCGGCGTCCAGGCCGTCACGCCGCCGCCGTACACCAGCGTCCCGACCTGCACCTGGCCCGCCTGGATCGCGCTCGCCAGCTGGGCGAGGGGGAACGGCCCGGTGGTCTGGCCGTTCACCGCCACGTAGTAGGACGGGCCGGGAGGCGGTGGAGGCGCCCCGCCGGATCCGGCCATGGCCTGGCCCATCTGCTGGGCGACCGCCATGCCGAGCCCGATGCCGGCCCCCGCGGCGCCGAGGCCACCGGGGTTCTGGGCGCCGGCCAGCATCGCCTGGCCCATCTGGAACTGCTGGAAGCGCTGCAGGTCGCCGATGACGCCCATCGAGGAGCGGGTGTCGAGCGCCTTCTCGACCTCCGGGGGCAGCGACACGTTCACGATGAGGAGCTGGGGCAGCTCGAGTCCGTACTCGTCGTCGATCTGCTCCTGCACGCGCTTCCTGAGCTGCTCCGAGAGGGAGCGAAAGCTCGCCGCCAGGTCGAGCGCCGCGATCTTCGACTCCCCCACGAGCTGCGCGAAGCTGTTCGCGATCATGGAGCGGAGGAGCTCGCCCACCTCGTCGGCCTCGAAGTCCTGGTCGGTGCCCACGAGGCCCACGAGGAGCGCCTTCGGATCGGCGGCGCGGAGCGCGTAGGTGCCGAACGCGCGCAACCGGATGGGACCGAAGTCCGCGTCGCGCAGCATGATGGGCTGCGGCGTGCCCCACTTGAGATCGGTCACCTGCCGAGTGGAGACGAAGTAGACCTCTGCCTTGAACGGGCTGTCGAAGCCGTACTTCCAGCCCTGGAGCGTGGAGAGCACGGGAAGGTTGGCGGTCGCGAGGGTGTGCTGGCCCGGCTCGAAGACGTCGGCGATCTTGCCGCGATCGACGAAGATGGCCTTCTGCCCCGGCCGGACGACGAGCTGTGCGCCGTTCTTGATCTCGTTCTGGTAGCGCGGGAAGCGCCACACGAGCGTGTGCGCGCCGTCGTCCACCCACTCGACGATGTCCACCAGCTCGCCGCGAAGCTTGTCCAGAAGGCCCATGCGATTCCCCCCTGTCGAGCGATCGCCCGAGCGTGCCATGGGCGGCGGCATTCGTCACCGCAGCCGTCGCGTTCGCTATCGCTCGACCTCCACCCCGTACCTCGCGGGATCGCTGCACACGAGCGCCGCGGCGAGCGCCCGCGGCACGTCGTCTCGCGTCTCCTCGGGCAGGAGCCTCATCCGGTAGAGGTAGAGGTAGTCGGGCTTCTCCCTGCGTCCGGCCCTGTTGCCGGCCGCCTCGCCCCCGGCCGCCTTGCGGAGCGCCTCCCTCACGCCGTCCTCGCGGTCGCCGAACGCCGCGAGCGCCAGGAGCAGCGAGCCGCCTCCGAGCTCGGCGCGCAGCTTCACGAGCTCGCGGGCGGCGGCCTGCGTGTCCTTCTCGGCGTCCACCCGCTCGTCCACGCCGGGGTCCACGCGAAGGCCGAGCTTCCGCGCCGCATCGGGCGACAGCTGCCAGATGCCCCGGGCCCCCTTCGGCGTCCCTGAGAGCGGATCGAACTTCGACCGGTGCCAGGCGAGGTAGGCGACCTCCTCGGGGAGCTTCTGCGCGGCGAGCTCGTGCCGGATGACGGGCCAGTAGCGCGTCCTGCGCGCGAGGATCTTGTCGCTGTCGCCCGCGTCGCCGATGGCCTCCGCCTCGCGCTCCACCGCCTCCCGGAAGTCGGGCGGGATGACCTCGGGCTTCGCCCCCAGCCTCGCGAGGAGCGCGCGCAGCGACTGCTCGAGGTCGTCCTGGCCCGGCAGGCCGGGCGCCTCGGGCGGCGGCGGGACCGGAGGACGCGGGGCCATGTCGAGCGCCTTGCGGGTGGCGTCGGCGGTGAGCTCCTTCAGCTTCGCCTCGAGGCTCTTCAGCTTCTCCGGGTCGGCCTCCTGCTGAATGCTCCTCACGATCGAGGCGATCTGGTCCTGGTCCACGACCGGGAACGCCCCGCGATCGCGCCGCCGCGTCCTCTCCTCGCTCGCGAGGACGAGCGCGATGACGATCCCGCCTGCAACGGCGGGGATCAGCCAGGGGCGCCGTCGACGTGGGGGAGCCGCCGCAGGAGGTTCCGTCCGTGCCGGCGCGGGGCCAGCGAGGGTGGGCGGGGGCACGGGCACGGCAGGGAGCGGGCTCGCCATCTCGAGGCGTCGCAGGATGGGCTCGAGCGCCTCGACGACCTGTCCGGCGTCCCTGGGCCGCCGCCCCGGCTCGGGCGACAGCATCGCGTCGAGGAGCCCCTCGAGGTCGCGAGCGTCGGGGAGCTGGGGTCGGACGGCGGTTCGCCCGGGCCCGCAGAGCGCGCGGGAGAGCAGCGCACCGAGAGCCCAGACGTCGGTGCGCTCGTCGCCCGCGAGGCCGCGCATCTGCTCCGGCGCCATCCAGCCCGGCGTGCCGCCCCTCGCGCCCGGATCGCGGCCGACGAGGTGGGCGAGGCCGAAGTCGAGCACCTTCACCTGACCATCGAAGCAGACGAAGACGTTCGAGGGCTTCAGGTCCCGGTGCACGACGCCGCGAACGTGGGCGTGGGCGAGCGCGCGCGCCGCCGCGAGCGTGATGCGCACCGCCTCGGCGATGCCGAGGGGGCCGCGCTCGACGCGCTGGGCGAGCGGCTCGCCGTGAAGGAGCTCGAGGACGAGGAACGGGCCGGAGGGGCTCGTCCCGAAGTCGTGGATCTGGACGATGCCGGGATGCGCCAGGCGGGCGATGGCGTCGGCCTCGGCGCGGCCGGCCGAGCCGGGGCCCTCGGCCGGGCCGGCCCAGGTGACGTGGAAGAACTTGAGCGCCACGGGCCGGCCGAGGTTCTGGTCGCGCGCCTCGAGCACCACGCCGAAGCCGCCGCGGCCGAGCTCGCGCACCACCTCGTAGCGGCCGGCGACCCGCTCGCCTGGCGCGGGGAATCCGTGCGCCGGCTCCGACCTCACGAGCTCGGAGAGGAGCCGCGAGACCGGATCCGGGGCGGCGAGCGTCTGGTCTGGCTTCCCGTTCGAGCTCGTCACGGCGCAGGTAGACCGTACCGCGCCGGATCGTTGCACACCACCGCCGCAGCGAGCACCCGCGGCACGTAGTCCATGGTCTCGGCGGGCAGGCGCTTCAGGCGGTAGAGGTGCCAGAAATCGCGCTTCTCCCGGCGGAAGCCGTCCTTCTCCTGGGCCACCTGGTGGAGCGCGCGGCGCACGCCGGCCTCCCCGCGGTTGTAGCTCGCCATGGCCAGCATGAAGGAGTCGGCGCCGAACTCGGCGAGCAGGTTGGCGAGCTTGCGCGCGGCCGCCCGCGTCTGCTTCGGCACGTCGATCCGCTCGTCCACCCTGTCGTCCACGACGAGGCCGAGCTCGCGGGCAGTGCTCGCGGTCATCTGCCACATGCCGCGCGCGCCTGCCGAGGACACCGCGTCCGGGTCGAACTGCGTCTCCGCCCAGGCGATGTACGCCATCTCCTCGGGCATGCCGAGCGCCGAGAACTCCCTCTGGATGACCGGCCAGTAGCGGTTCCGGCGTGCGTAGACGACGCGGAGGTTGCCCGCGTGCGTGAGCGTGCCGATCTCCGCCTCGAGCGCCTCGCGGAAGACGGGCGGCACCGCATAGGTGTGGGCGTCGAACTTCTCGAGGATGTGGCGGATGGCGCGATCGAGGTCGTCGCCGGACTGCTCGAGCTCCTGCGCCTTCTTCTGGTCGTGACGCGCGAGCTCGCCGAGGGTGTCGGTGGCGCTGCCGCTGAGGTCGACGAGCTGGCCCTCGAGCGCCGAGAGCCGGTCGGGGTCCACCTCGGTGATCATGGCGGCCTGGACCGCAGCGATCTGCTGGTCGATGCCTCGCTTCTGCAGGACCAGTCGATCGATCTCGCGCCGCTGCACCAGGATCACGCCTCCCAGGACGACCGCCGCGACGACGCCCGCGGCCGCCACCAGCGCCACGATCTTCCGCCAGCGGCTGCGGGTCGTGGCCTGGATCTCGTGCATGGCCACGGCGATGAAGCCGAGCGTCTTGCCGGAGCGCTGGCCGCCCACGCGGGCCCGCTCGGCGGCGACCTTCTGGGTGGTGGCCTCGGCGGCTCGGACGAGCTGCGTGTCGGGCTTGCCCTTCACCTGGTCGAAGAGCGGACCCAGGTCGCCCGGCAGCGGCAGCGGCGTGCCCGGCTCGGTCTTGGCGGAGGGACGGCCCGCCAAGGGCGTGGCCTGGTTGCGGCGGACCTCGACGCGGGCGCGGACGCCTTGCTCGCCGCCGAGGAGGAGGACGTCGCCGGTCTCGAGGCGGCGCTTCGACACCCGCTCTCCGTTCACCCACGTGCCGTTCGTGGAGGAGGTGTCGATGACGACCCAGTCCTCGCCGTCCTGCACGAGCTGGGCGTGGTGGGCCGAGACCTCGCGCCCGAGCTGCTCGTCGAAGCGCACGTCGCAGTCGGCCGCGCGGCCGATGCGGACGGCCGGGTTCGTCAGGATCGTGCGCGAGCCCGAGAGGCTCCCGGTGAGGAACTCGAGGACGAGCATGGCAGCGAGGATGCGAGCGTACGACGGCTCTTGCCGTCTCGCGCGGGGGGTTCGGGGGCGACACCCGAGTTGGTTCCCCCCGGAGTCGAGACGGGGTGGAGCGGCGGGGAGTCGAGGCGGGGTCGAGCGGCCGCAGCCGATCGTCCCGTCCCAACGCCCGACCGTCCCAGCGCCCGAGGCCCGTCCCAGAGCAAGGGAGGCCGGACGGCTTCGCCCAAGACGTGCGGGAGCTGGCGCCCGCTTCGGAAGCGTCCATCTGGCGTACCTGGGAT
>Ga0335085_10006974_pt1 | contig 17670 bp, 11 predicted proteins | sample Lox_Sample_45_FD_206712 | JGI IMG/M metagenome (GOLD analysis project Ga0335085, IMG submission 206712) | Soil microbial communities from Loxahatchee National Wildlife Refuge, Florida, United States - Lox_Sample_4.5 | ecosystem: Environmental > Terrestrial > Soil > Wetlands | place: USA...
GCTTACAATGTAGACATGGCGGCTGCCGATGTCAATACCCTGCTTACTCTTCCCCGCGCGTACTGCTTCCCGCCAGTTGCGCTGCGGCTTAGTTGCCACAAGGCCGAGCGGCCGTGAAGAATAGCGATATGCGAACTGAGCTGTCTTTTACCCCGATTGCGGGGATCCAAACCGAATTGCTGGCTGTTTTAGCCGCTGACACACAAACCACAAAAGGGCCAGACGCCAGGCCCCAGCCTACGCTGCTTGCTAAGGACCCGGCTGTCGAGGCGGCCGCGGCCGCGGTGCTCGCGACCGGCGAGTACAAGGCCGGCGTCACCGAAACGGTGCTGCTGCATGCGCCGGCGGGGATCGCAGCCAAGCGGCTTCTGATCGTGGGGCTGGGGAAGCTGGCCAAAGCGACGGTTCACTCCGTGCGCGACGCGGCCGGAACGGCAGTGCGCTTTGCCAAGCCGCGCGGGATTCGCGAGGTGGTGCTCGCCCTTCCGGATTCCGACAGTCTGCGCGGAGGAATCGTCGTCAGGGCCGCGGTAGAAGGCGCGTTTGTGGGCGACTTCGACGCCGACACCTACCGCAGCGATCGCAGGGACCAAAGCATCCAGACATTTACGCTTGCGGCTGCGGGCGAGGCTGACCGCGCGGCTGTGGAGGCGGCGTTTGCCGAGGGCGTCATTGTGGGCGAGAGCCAGAACTTCGCGCGCGCGCTGGTGAACGAGCCGGGCAACAAGCTGACGCCGACCATCCTGGGGCAGAGAGCCGCTGAGATGGCGCAGCAGGTGGGACTGGGTTGGGAAGTCCACTCCACCGAGAAGCTGCACGAGCTGAAGATGGGCGCGTTCTGGAGCGTGTCACAGGGCTCGCCGGAGCCCCCGGCGCTGATCGTGTTGCGTTATGAGCCGGAGGGCGTGAAGGATGGCCCCGTGCTTGGGCTGGTGGGCAAGGGAATTACGTTCGATACCGGCGGCATCTCGATCAAGCCCGCGGACAAAATGGAGATGATGAAATACGACATGGCCGGCGGAGCGGCGATGATCGGCGCGATGCGCGCGATTGCGCTTCTGAAGCCGAAGGTGCGCGTGATCGCGATCGTTTGCGCGGCGGAGAACATGCCATCGGGCACGGCGCAAAAGCCGGGCGATGTGCAGACGGCGATGCCGATAGCCCCTGATAAGCCGGGCAAGACGATCGAGATCATCAACACCGACGCCGAGGGGCGGCTGGTGCTGGCTGACGGGCTGACCTACGCGCGGCAACTGGGCGCGACGCACCTGATCGACGCCGCCACGCTGACCGGCGCGATCTCAGTGGCGCTGGGCAAAATTAATGCCGGCGCGTTCTCGAACGACGACGCGGCGTACGGAAAATTTGAGTCGGCGACGGCCATTTCGGGCGAAAAGTTCTGGCGGCTGCCGCTGGGCGATGCCTATGCGGACCTCATCAAGTCTGACATTGGCGACATCAAGAACACCGGCGGGCGCTGGGGCGGAGCGATTATCGCCGCGGAGTTTCTGCATGTCTTTGCCGAGGACACGCCGTGGATTCATCTGGACATCGCGGGGATGGCGTGGGTTGAGGATTCGCGGCCGTTCATCGCCAAAGGGCCGAGTGGGATCGGCGTGCGTTCGATTCTGGAGTGGGTGCGGAGCTACGAGCAGGGCCGCGAGCCTGCGAGTTAGCAAGTTAGCGAGTCGGCAAGTCAGCGGGTCGGCGAATTAGCAAGTCAGCATTGCATGCGGAAACCGCCGGGATCGCCCTTCTTTCCACATTAGAAATCTCTCATGGCGGAACGGCTCCTTGAAGTTGCGCGCATTTGCGCCGATTTAAGAGGAGAAGCCGACTGTGGAAGCAGTGTGCGCACAGGCGAGACGCGCAGCCAAAGCCAGGTGCGATGGAACCGGAGTGAGGGTGAGAGAAGAGCACTGATGGCCCCGTGCAATGAGTTGCTTGAAGCCGCATTCGACGCCGTCCCCGAGGGCGTTGCCTTGTTAGGCACGGAGGGCGAGGTGGCGCTGTGGAATCAGGCGGCACAGGCGATTACCGGCTACGCGGCGATGGATGTGCTGTCGCGACCGCTACCCGAGGGGTTGGAGGCTCTTTTAAAGGAGGAATCGGCGGAGGGCGGGGAGGCGGCGAGCCGGCGAGCGCTCGTTCGCACGCGGCACAAGCTGGGCCACGAAGTTCCCTTGATTGCGCGGTACCTGGTGTTGCGCGACGGGCTTGGCGAGCGGATCGGAGCCGCCGCGCTGTTTCATCCCGCGGAAAGCCTCGATGCATTGCCCCATGGGGAAAGCACCAATGGCGCGGATGCGGATCAGGCGCGGGAAGAGTTTGAGGAACGGCTGCAAACGGAGTTCGACGACTTCAAGCGCGGCGGGCCGCCTTTCAGTGTTTTGTGGATTGCAGTGGACCAGGCGGAGGAGTTGCGCAAGACGCACGGCGCCGGCGCCTGCAGCGCGATGCTCGAAAAGGTGCGGCATGCGCTGGTGCATGGATTGCGCCCGGCCGAGGAGATGAGCCGGTGGGGCGACGATGAATTTCTGATTGTGGCGCACGAGCGCACTGCGGAGATGCTGGCATCGCACGCGCACACACTGGCTGGGCTGACCCGGACCGCGGACTTTCGCTGGTGGGGCGATCGCATATCGCTCACGGTGAGCATTGGCGCGGCGCAGGCCGGCGGCGACGGCGCGGAAACGCTGGCGCAACTGCTGACGCGCGCGCGGCAGGCGATGGAGATGAGCAGCCGGACTGGAGGCAACCGGGCCACTGTTGCAACGGCGATTGACGCGGCACAGGCCCCGGTGGAGGAGCGGACATGTTTGCCATCATAGGCATTGTTGTGGTGTTTGCCGCGATCATCGTGGGCTTCCTGATGGAGAAGGGGCACATCCTTGTGCTGATGCAGCCGGCCGAGCTCCTGATTATTGGCGGCGCGGCCGCGGGCACTCTCCTGGTAGCCAATCCGCTGCGCATCTTGAAGGGCATTGTCGCGGGGCTGCTGGCGTCGCTGAAGGGCTCGCCGTTTACCAAAGCGCGCTACCTGAGCACGCTGAAGATGATGTACCAGTTTTTGAATAAGGTGCGCAAAGAGGGGTTGCTGGCGGTGGAGATGGACGTGGAGAAGCCCAGCGAGAGCACGATTTTCAAGAACTATCCGGAGTTTCTGAACGATCATCATGCGCGGGATTTTGTATGCGATACGCTGCGCACAGCGATTACGGGCGGCGTGGAGCCGTTCGACATGGACCAGATGATGGAGCTGGATATGGAAGTCCATCATCAGTCGGCTGTGCAACCGGCCGATTCTCTGACCACGGTGGCGGATTCCTTGCCGGGGCTGGGCATTGTGGCAGCGGTGCTGGGCGTGGTGATCACGATGGGCTCGCTGGGCGGCCCGCCGGAGGAGATCGGCAAGCACGTGGCAGCGGCGCTGGTGGGAACCTTTCTCGGCATTCTGCTTTGCTACGGCCTGGTGGGGCCGTTGGCTGCCAGCATGAAAAAGCTGGCCGATGAGCACAACGACTATCTGCACGTGCTGCGCGTGTTGCTGCTGGCGTTTCTAAAGGGCTCGGCGCCGATGATTGCGATTGAGATGGGGCGGCGCGCGATTCCCGCGTATGCGCGACCGGACTTTGACGAAATGGAAAAGACCTGCAAGAACAAGACCGAGCCGGTGGCGGAAGCGCCCGCAGCGGCGGCGGCGTAAGAGCAGGGAACGAGGAACAGCGAGTAGAGAGCAGAGAGTAGAGAGAAGAGAAAAGACGGCCGAAAGCGGAAAACCGAATGACTGCGAAGGCGCAACCGATCATCGTGATCAAGAAGAAGGGCGGACACGGCGGCCACCACGGCGGCGCGTGGAAAGTAGCGTATGCCGATTTTGTGACTGCGATGATGGCGCTCTTTATCGTGTTGTGGCTGATGGCGCAGAACGATCCCGTCAAGAAAGCGGTGGCCGGGTATTTCAACGATCCGAGAGGAACCGCGAACCTGCTGGGAACGACGATGGCGGGAAACGGCGTCGCGGTGACGCAGAACGACCAGAACGCGAAACGGCTGGAGGAGTTGAAACAGAAGCTCGAAGCGGAGATCAAGGCCAAAAAGGAGCTGGAGAAACTGAGCAAGCAGATTGAAATTACGATCACTCCCGAGGGCCTGCGCATCGAGATGATCGAAGACAAGAAGGGAACGTTCTACCAGAGCGGCAGCGCACAACTGAGCCCAAGCGGGCAGGAACTGCTGGCGCTTCTTGCGGCGGAACTGAAGACGCTGCCCAACCAATTGCTGATTGAAGGGCACACAGACGCAGCGCAATACTCGACCGACGCGAACTACAGCAACTGGGAGCTTTCCGCCGACCGCGCCAACTCCGCAAGACGGCTGCTGCAGCAGGACGGGGTGCGCAGGGACCAGGTGACGCAGGTGCGCGGATTCGCAGACCAGATGCTGCGCATAAAAAGCAATCCCTTCGACCCGTCGAACCGGCGCATCACAATTTTGGTGAAAAACCAGGACAACGCGCCGCCTCCGGAGTTGGCACACGCGGCGGTCGTGGATGGAGGGCCGAGCGAGGCGGCGCCGCATGGCTCAAAAAATAAGGTGCGATGAGCGCGGCTCGAAGCGGTGGCGCGGGGCGATGGTGTAGTCTGAGGGGCGAATCAGCAAGCGTTTACTTGAGGAGAAATTCCTATGGCCATCGTTGCCGGAGTCGATTTCGGCACACTGAGCGTTCGCGTGACTCTAGTCGACAGCGTTAAGGGGCCGATCGGGACCGCGTCGGCCAGCTATCCGCTGCACCGGCGGCGAGACGATCCAAACTACGCGACACAATCCCACGCCGACCAGATGGCCGCGCTGGCTGCAGCAACAAAAGATGTGCTGAAGTCGACGGGCATCGATGGTGCGCAGGTGGCGGCGATTGCGCTGGACACGACGGGATCGAGTGTGATTCCGGTGGGTGAGGGGCTTGAGCCGCTCGACGAATATTATCTGTGGTGCGATCATCGCGCGTCCGCCGAGGCTGAGGAGATCACGCGCAAGGCGCACGAGCTGGGATTCGAGGGCATCGAGTGGTGCGGTGGCGTCTATTCGCACGAGTGGGGATTTGCCAAGCTGCTGCACTGGCTGCGGCACAATCCGGAGAAGCGCGAACGCCTGGTAACGGCGCTGGAACATTGCGACATGGTTGCGGCGACCTTGTGCGGCGTGACCGATCCGGCCGCGGTGAAACGCAGCGTTTGCGCCATGGGCCACAAGTGGATGTGGAACGAGAAGTGGGGCGGATTGCCGCCGGAGAGTTTTCTGGTTGCGGTCGACCCGCTGTTCGCGGGTGTGCGCGCAAAGATGGCCGGCGAGTACCTGACCAGCGATCACCTGGCAGGAAATCTTTCCCCGAAGTGGGCGGCGGAGCTGGGACTGCGCGCGGGAATTCCGGTTCCCGTGGGAGCGTTCGATGCGCACTGGGATGCGATCGGCTCGAATATTCGCGAGGGCGATGCGGTCAATGTTGTCGGGACTTCGACGTGCATCATTGCCATGGCGCGCCAGGCGGAGCTGGTTCCGGGCGTGTGCGGCGTGGTGCCGGGGAGCGTGCATCCCAGTTACACGGGCATCGAGGCGGGGCTTTCCGCCGTGGGCGACATTTTTGAAGCGATCGCCAGGCGAGCGGGAACGACAGTGGCGGCGCTGAGCGAAGGACTGGATACCTACAAGGCCGGACAAACCGGGCTGCTGCGGCTGAGCTGGGACAACGGCGACCGCACGGTGCTGGTGAATCCCGAGTTGGGCGGCGTGACGCTGGGCTGGAACCTGGTGCACACCGCGCAGGACGAATTGTTCGCGGCCATCGAGGGGACGGCGTTCCACACGCGCATCATTCTGGAGCGGATGGCGGAGCACGGAGTGAAGATCGAGCGCGTGATCAATGCGGGCGGCATTCCGCAGAAGAACGAAGTGCTGAATCGCGTGTATGCGAATGTGCTGAACAAGCCGGTGCTGGTGCCGGCGGGGATTCCGACGAGCCTGGGTTCGGGAATCTTCGCGCTGATCGCGGCCGGAGCGTACAAGACCATTGAAGAGGCACAGGCCGCCGTTTGCCTGCCGCTGCGCACGGTCGAGCCTGATCAAAAATCGGCTGCGGTTTACGAACAGCTTTACCGGCTCTATCGCGATGTGTACTTTGTGCTGGGAACGCGCGACGCCGCCCCAGCAGCATTGGGAAAGATTCTTCCGGAGCTGAGGAAGATTGCGGCAGAGGCGCAGAAGCCTTGACTGGGCGGCTTAATTCAGGTCGAACTTGTTGCCGCACTGCATGCAGGTGGCGATCATATTGCCGCTGCCGATCATTCCCGTTGTCCACTTCCATCCCCGCTTGGCGGCCTGAACTTGCGTGGAACCGCAGCGCGGGCACTTCAGGCCCTGCTGGGCGAATCCAGCAGCGCCGGCAGGTGGAGCGGCGAATTGCTGCGGGGGCGGCGGCATTTGAGGCGCGGCGGCCTGCGCCGCTGGAGCCTCGACGCGTTGCCCGCATGATCCGCAAAAAACTGCGTTTGCAATGAGCGGCGCTCCGCACTTTGCACAAAAGCTGTTTGCGGCGGTGCCGCTTTGGTTATCCATGGTCGACCTCGTGGGACAGTATAGCCCAGAGCGAAATGCCGAATGGGGTAAAAATCGCCATCGGACGCGACCCTTCGGGCTTGCTTGCGCTTCCGCCTCGCGCAATTTACCGTTGTGTTCACAATCCATTCTGCCGGGTGCCCCGTGTTCAATTGTTGTGCGCGACCAGTTTTTCGCTGTCTTTTCCTATCCATCATGATGTGCGTTGTTGCCGCCGCTGCGGAGGCGCAATTGCCGGAGGCGCCGGCTCCCAGCGCGAGCGAGCAAGTTGAACCCTGGGCCGCGCCGGATTTTTCTGTCGATCCCAAAACGCTGTACGAGGCCGTATCGGCGGTGCCTGTGCCGGACGGCGCGAACGTCGTCGAGCTGGTGGAGGATGAGAGCTACACTTTCGACGACGCGGGGCGCATGAATCATGTGGGCCGCATCATCTATAAGGTGCTGACGCAAAAAGGCGCCGAAGGCTGGGACTCTCTTTCAGTGAGCTGGGAGCCGTGGCATGAGTCGCGGCCGGTGATTCGCGCGCGCGTGATCGCGCCGGACTTTACCGTGCACGACCTTGACCCCAACACGGTGACCGAGGCGCCGGCGCGCGGGGGCGACTACAAAACCTACAGCGACGGCAAGCGGCTGCATGCGCCATTCCCGGCGATCGCGCCCGGCGTGGTGGTGGAGGAGGAGTACACGGAGACCGAGACGGCTCCGCTGTTTGCTCCGGGCCGCGTGGGGCGCGTGGAACTGGGGCAGGAAGATGTGATGGTGGCGCACAGCCAGGTGGTGTTCGACGCTCCCGCGGCGCTGCCACTGAAGACCGAACTGCTTTTGTTGCCCGATCTGAAACCGGTTCGCACGGAGGCGGCCGGGCGCGTGACGCTCACATTCGACGTGGGGCCGATTGACGGCATCAATTCGCGCGAGCCGTATCTGCCGCCGGACGTGGTGAAATTCCCCATCATCTCTTTCGCAACCGGGGCATCGTGGCAGAGCGTGGCGGCAGCGTATGGGAAGATCGTGGACGATTTCTCCGGCTCAGCGGCGGTGAAGGCGGTCGTTGATCCGCTGATTGCCGGCAAGAAAACTGTTGCCGAAAAGGAAGCGGCGATCCTGGACTATCTCGACCGCGAGGTGCGATACACGGGGATCGAGTTTGGAGAAGCGGCCATTGTGCCGCACGATCCGGCGGAAACCCTGGCCAAGAAATACGGCGACTGCAAAGACAAGGCGACATTGCTGGTGGTGATGCTGCGGGCGGCAGGAATTCCAGCCAACGTAGCGCTGCTCAACGCAGAATCGCGAATCGATGTGCCGGCCGATCTGCCGGGCATGGGCATATTCGATCACGCCATCGTTTATGTGCCGGGAAAAAATCCCATCTGGATTGACGCCACTGACCGCTACGCGCAGTTGGGGCAGATTCCCATGGGCGACCAAGGGCGGCTGGCGCTGATTACCGGCGCAACGACGACGGCGCTCCTGAAAACTCCGGAGTCAACTTCAAAAGATAACGGCTTGAATGAGAAGCGCGAGTTTACGCTGGCGGATAACGGACCCGCGAGCGTTGTAGAAATCACGGAGCCGACGGGCATCTACCAGTCAGGCTATCGCGGCTACTATGCTGACAAGCCCGATAGCGACACCCGCGACGGCCTGCGCGGCTATGTGCAGGCCGAGTACGTTTCAGACGATTTGACGAAGGTGGATCGCACCGACCCCGCCGATCTTTCGCACCCGTTCGAGCTGACGCTCGCGTGTGACAAGGCGAAGCGCGGCTTTACGAATCTCGAAGATGCGCAAGTCGCCATTCGCGTGGACCGGATGTTCCTGATGCTTCCCGACGAGCTGAAGCGCAAGGACGACAGCGACGAAAAGAAGGCGACTGGGACGGACAAGCCGAAAGCTCCGCGCACGGACGACTGGTGGCTTGACGCTCCTTACAACATGGAGTGGAACTATCGCCTCATCCCGCCGGCCGGATTCATTCCCAAGGAACTGCCGAAGGACGCGACGGTCCAGATTGGGCCTGCGGTGCTCACTGAGAGTTTCTCCGCCGGCAAGGATGGCGTGGTGCTGGCGCATCTGGTCTTCGACACGGTAAAGCGACGCTACACGGTGGCGGAGGCGACGGCATTGCGCAATGCGGTTGCCGATCTGATCAACGGGCCGGCGATCATGGTGAACTTTGAGCCGCAGGGAGCGGCGCTGCTTCGCGACGGCAAGGTGAAGGAGGCGCTGGCCAGCTATCGCGCGCTGATTGCGCAGAATCCGAAGTCGGCGGTGCACCACTTGCAGGTGGCCAATGTGCTGCTTGACGCGGGGCTGGGCGAAGCCGCTCGCGATGAAGCGCGACTGGCGGTGAAGCTCGATCCGACGTCGGCGGTTGCGGAGCGCACGCTGGCCGAGATTCTGAAGCATGACCTGGTGGGGCGGAGTTTGCGTGCAGGCAGCGACATGGCCGGCGCCGCGGATGCGTATCGAGCGGCCATCAAGCTCGATCCCGACGATCACTCGGCGCAGGGCGATCTGGCGATTCTTCTTGAATACGATTCCGTGGGCCGGCGATACAGCGGACAGTCGCACATGAAAGAGGCCATTGCGGAATACGAGGCGCTGGGCGAGGACAAGCTGATGGATCTCGGCATCGGCAACAACCTGGCGTTCGCGCTCTTCTACGGCGGCGACTACGCGGCAGCGTACAAGGCTGGGCAAACTCTCAATCCGGAGCCGCAACAGTTGCTATCCGCGAGCATGGCCATGATCGAGGACAGCAAGGCGGGACTCGCCGAGGCTAACAAGCGGTCAACCGACGACGCGTCATTCAAAGATACAGCCGGTACTGCAGGCGAGATGCTCATGAACAGGAGGGAGTATCCTCAGGCGGCGGACTTTTTGCAGGCGGGCGCGGCGGGTGACGATGCCGCGCGCACGCTGGGCCTGGCCAACATGCTGCGCGGAGCGATTCACCATGAGGACGTGAAGTTTGCCAATACGCCTGAAGACGTGGTGAAGCGCTTTGCGATGGTCCCGTTCGATCCGAACATGACGAAGGAGAAATTCGCGGCGATGCTGAGCCGCAACGGCCTCAAAGTGTTGAACGCAATGGGCGCCGATGAGCTGAAGGACGAACTGAGTTCCGGCAAGCAGATGAACAGCCAACTGGCCCGGGAAGAGAGTTCGCTCGACGTCACCGAAGACATTGTGCTCAAGATGCTCGATCCCAAAGGCGAAGGAGACGATGCCACGGGCTATCGGGAGAAGGTGCAGATGCTGGGCGGCTCCACGATGACGGTGTTCGTGGTGAAGGAAGACGGCCAATACAAACTACTCGACACGATGGACAAGCCGAACTCGATCGCGCTGGAGATGGTGGACCGCGTGAATGCGGGCGATCTGAAGGGCGCCAAGACGCTGCTCGATTGGATGCGCGAAGATCAGCATCTTGAGGGCGGAGACGATCCGCTGGGCGGGCCGGTGTTCCCGCGCTTCTGGACCAAGGGAGAAACGGGCGACGCGCGCAAGATGAAGCTGGCCGCCGCGGCCATCATGGTTGGCACAAAGCCGACGGTTGCAGATGGAGTTGCGATTCTGGAAGCGGGACTCAAAGATGCGGCCGGCGATCGCGAACGAACGAATATTGAGCTTGCTCTGGCGGTGGGCTACTCGGTGCAGGACAATTTTCCGCGGCTGCTCGACGTCGCATCGGCTCTCGGGAAGGACGAGCCGGAATCGAAACAGGCATTCGAATACAACCTGGAAGCGCTGATGGGGCTGAGCCGCTTTGGCGATGCGTTGGCGTTGGCCGACGCGAGACTCAAGCTGCTGGACAACGACAGCGATGCCTACGCAGCCAAGATGGAGATCGAGGCCAATCGCGGCGACTTTGCCGCGGCGCACGCATGGGGAGAGAAGCAGCTCGCGCTTGGCCAGGAGAATGCCGAGCTGCTGAATGGGCTGGCGTGGAACGCGCTCTTTACGGGCAAAGTGACCGACGACGATGTGGCGACGGCAGTGAAGGCGACGCAACTGCAGAAAGACGCGCCCGATATTCTGCACACGCTGGCGTGCCTGTATGCGGAGGTCGGCAAGACAAAGGAGGCTCACGACCTGTTGTTGCGCGCCATGGACATCTGGAACCTGGATGAGCCGAATGACGAGGTGTGGTATGTGCTGGGCCGCATCGCCGAGCAGTATGGTGAGCGCGACATTGCGATTGCGGACTACCGCAAGCTGAAAAAGCCGACGGAGATTCTCGCAGTTCCCACATCGACGTGGCGTTTGGCGCAGATGCGGCTGACGGCGATGGGCGCGCAGCAAACCACAGCGGCGCAATAGATGCGCCGCAGCCGTTGAATCGATCTACTGCTGTTGTTGCTGTTGCATCTGCTGCATATCGATGAAGGGCACGGGCAGTTCGGGCGGTTGTTGAGCGCGCTCGACGAGCACGCTCCAATCCTCGGGGATGGGCAACTTGCGATCGAGGGCCGGCGCCTGCTCGCTGGCTTCTACTTTTACAGCGACGTAAAGCTCGCTCGCGGTTTTGCCGCGGAAGATGCCGTGCGTCGGCGGAACATCAGCATAATCGCGGCCGACAGCGGTGCGAATGTGGCGATGATGCGCAATCAAATTGTTGGTGGGGTCAACTCCGACCCAGCCTAGGTGAGGAAGCAGCGCTTCAACCCAGGCATGCGTGGCATCGGGCGTGGAGCGGTCGTGATCTTCGCTGCCGCGATATAGATAACCCGAAACGTAGCGCGCGGGAATGCGCACATGACGCAACAGCGCGATCATGGTATGGGCAAAATCCTGGCAGACGCCTGCGCCGCTGAGGATGGCTTCGTCGATGGGAGAGTCAACGCGCGTGGAGCGGGGCACGTAATCGAAGTGGTGAAAGAGGCGCTGGTTGAGTTCGAGCACGAGATGCAGCGGGTCGTCGCGGCGCACCACTTCCATTTGTTTCGCCAGGTTGATCAGGGCCGGCGTTTCCGCGGCGAAGGTGCTGGGCAGCAGCATCTCAGAGTAATCGCCGCCGTCGACGAGTTCATCGAGCTCCTGCCACGCGTCGGGCGAAAGAAAATGCGGCACGTCGGGCAGCGGCTGCTGTTCGACGACGGACTCAGCGACGATGACGAGTTGATTGTGCTCGCCGGGAATGTCGAAGTGCTGGACGTTGTTGCCCAGGTGATCGCGATAGCTGAACACGCGGCAGCGCGGGCTGACAGAGAGCGCAAACGTGAGGCAGTGCTGGCTGGAGTCGGAGCGCGGATGCATGCGCGTCTCCATGATGCTCTCGGTGATGGGCTGCGAGTAGCGGAAGCGCGTCAGGTGCCGGATGGAATAGAAGTTCATGATTCGAGCATTCCCTCAGGGGCTGAAGCCCCGATCATTTTGCGGCCTGGATGCCGGGGATAAATCCTCGGCCTGCCCGCCCGTACCCTTCCGCCGCACTAGACTGCCAGCGCCGATTGAATGGAATAGTGCACATAGTTACGGTAAACCAGCTCGTGAATGCGCAGGCATTGCTCGCGGATGTTATGCAGGAACGCGGCAGCGTCGCCGGCGAGAATCTCATTGATCGTGGTATAGCCCAGCATGGCGTGGAGCTTGCCGACGCCAGCGAAAAGTTCATCCGGGGAACGCCGGCCGCCGGTGCGCTGAATGGATTCGATGGCGGTACGAATGTTGTCGACACAATATCGAATGGCATGAGGAAAGTCGCGATTGAGAACGAGGAACTCGAGAATGCGCTCGGCGGAGAGATCGGCGGTGTAGACCTGGCAGTAGGCTTCGAAGGCCGTGCAGCAGCGCAGCAGGCCGACCAGCTCAAGATATTGATAGCCGGAAGATTCACGTTCGTGCGCCTGAAAGAGTTCCGCCTGGTAGACCTCGAGCAAGGTAGCGGTGGCGTAGGCGCGCTCAAGCGAGCGGCCGAGGCGGATGAACTGCCAGCCCTGGCCGTGGATCATCGTTGAGTCTCCAACACCCTGGAAGAGATGGATGCCATCGACGACCGAGGCCAGCATGTCGCCGGCGCTGGCGGCGTATTGCGTCTGCGCGCTGGGCGAGTGAATGTTGTGAAAGAGGCGATTGAGTCTCTGCCATTGCTCGGTTGAAATTTCCTCGCGGACCTGGCGAGCATTTTCGCGCGCACCGTTGATGCAGTACGTGACAGAAGACGGATCGAGATGATCGAAGACCAGCTTGCGCGCCATGGCTTCAAGCGAGCCGTTCCACTCGATTCCTTTCTGCCTGCCGAGAGCCGCGGTCATTCTGCGCCAGCGCTCCTCGGCGTTGGCGCCGCCGGGGTCGAGCATCAGGCTCATGGTCACGTCGAGCAGACGCGCGGTATTCTCCGCCCGCTCAAGGTAGCGGCTCATCCAGTAGAGGCTGTCGGCGACGCGCGATAGCATCGTGCTTCTTTCCCCTCCCGCCCGATGTTCCCGAATCAGACTTATTCCAGAACCCATGTGTCCTTGCTTCCGCCGCCCTGCGAAGAGTTGACAACGAGCGAACCTTTTTCGAGCGCCACGCGCGTCAGTCCGCCGGGCACAATGTTGACTTTGTCGCCAAAAAGAATGTAGGGGCGCAGATCGACGTGGCGCGGCTCGAGCCGGTCGTCGACCAGGCAGGGCGCTCGCGAAAAATCGAGCGTGGGTTGTGCGATGTAGTTGCGCGGGTTGGCCTCGATCTGGCGGGCGAACTCCTCGCGCTGCCGGGCTGAGGACTTGGGGCCGATGAGCATGCCGTAGCCGCCGCTCTCGCCCACGGCCTTGACGACGAGCTTATCGAGGTTGGCCAGCACGTGACTGCGGTCCTTCTCTTCGCTGAGGAGATATGTCTCGACGTTGGGCAGGATCGGATCCTCGTTGAGGTAATAGCGAATCATCTTGGGCACGTAGGCGTAGACGGCCTTGTCGTCGGCGAGGCCGGTGCCGAAAGCGTTGGATACGGTCACGTTGCCGGCGCGATACGCGTTGAAAAGTCCGGGACAGCCCAGCGCGGAATCGGAGCGGAAGACCAGCGGATCGCTGAAGTCGTCGTCAACGCGGCGGTAGATGACGTCAACGCGCTTGAGGCCGTCGGTGGTGCGCATGTAGACGATGTTGTCGTGCGTGACCAGGTCGCGGCCTTCAACAAGATCGATGCCCATCTGGCGGGCGAGGTAGGTGTGCTCAAAGTAGGCGGAGTTAAAAACGCCCGGTGTGAGCAACACGATGTTGGGCTCCGGGCGGCCCTCGGGGGCGAGCGAGCGAAGTGTGGAGAGAAGGAGTTGCGGATAATGTTCGATGGGGCGGACGCCGTAGCTCGAAAACAATTGCGGGAATGTGCGCTTCATGACGCGGCGGTTGGTGAGCATGTAGCTCACACCGGAAGGCACGCGGAGATTATCTTCCAGGACGACGAATTCGCCGGTCGGCAGGCGAAGCAGATCGGAGCCGACAACCGCGATGTAGACATTGCGCGGAACCTGGAGGCCGCGCATCTGCCGCCGGTAATGTTTGCAACTGTAGACCAGATCGCGCGGCACAATCTTGTCGCTAAGAATCTTGGCATCGGAGTAGACATCGCGCAGAAACAGGTTGAGGGCGGTGATGCGCTGGGTGAGCCCGCGCTCAATGCATTCCCATTCCCGCGCCGTGATCAGGCGCGGCAGCAAATCGTATGGGAAGATGCGCTCGGTGCCTTCTTCGCGGCCGTAGACCGTGAAGGTGATGCCCTGGGTAAGAAAGGCCAGATCGACCGATTGCTTGCGGCGGCGCAACTCATCGGTGGGCAGCGCAGCAAGGGTCTCGGCGAGCGCGCGGTACTGTGCCCGCACTTCTCCGGCGGGCGCGCGCATCTCATCGTAGGCATGGTCGAGCGGATAATCTCCGAAAAGCGGTTCCAACTCGACTGGATGGCCTGCGGTCATATTCTTCGGGCAAACTTTCCTGGCAGCGGATTCAGAACCATGGCAACTGAGCGAAAAGACTTAGGCGAATGTACTCTATTAAGCCTCGCCGGTCTCAGAGGCTAGCTTCACGTGTCCTGTTCTCTTGTTTCTAACACGCCGGTGATAAAGGAGCCATTAGAAATCGTGCCGCGCGAGAGCGCGCCATGAAAGAAAAGCGGCGCAGCCACTGGATTGGCGCGCCGCGTTTCTGTTTATCGCGATCGGTCTAAAGAAAGCCCAAGCCGCGAGCGTTTCTGGTTCAGGTCGAGCAAGACTCGGTTCAGGCCGAGACGAGTTCCTTGGCTCCAGCAACGGACACGGTGTTCACGGTCTTAAGGATGCGCGCGACGATCTGGTAAGGATCGGCCTCGGAGTTCGGACGGCGATCTTCGAGGTAACCCTTGTAGCCGTTCTTGATGAAGTTCACAGGCAGCCGGATGGAGGCGCCGCGATCCGAGAGCCCATAGCTGAACTTGTCGATCGCCTGCGTCTCGTGAAGGCCGGTCAGGCGCAGATGATTATCGGGGCCGTAGACCTCGATGTGCGCGGCGATATTGTTCTCGAAGGCTTTCATGAGGGCCTCAAGATACTCCTTGCCGCCCACTTCGCGCAGATGCTTGGTCGAGAAGTTGGTGTGCATGCCGGAGCCGTTCCAGTCGCCCTTGATCGGCTTGCAGTAGAGTTGGACATCCACTTCGTATTTTTCGCAGAGGCGCATCATAAGGTAGCGTGCGACCCACACATCGTCGGCTGCCTTGTGAGAGCCTTTGCCGAAGATCTGAAACTCCCACTGGCCCTTGGCCACTTCTGCATTGATGCCTTCGTGGTTGATGCCTGCGGCAAGGCAGAGCTCAAGATGCTCGTCGACGATCTGGCGGGCGATGCTGCCCATGTATTTATAGCCGACGCCACAGTAGTAGGGGCCTTGCGGGCCAGGAAAGCCTTCTTCGGGGAACCCGAGCGGGCGACCATCTTTATATAAGAAATATTCCTGCTCGAATCCGAACCAAAGATCCGGGTCATCGGGCGCAGTCGCGCGCATATTGGTGGGGTGAGGGGTGCCGTCTGGAAGCATGACTTCGCTAAGAACAATAAACCCATCCTTGCGGCTGGCGTCGGGATAGAGCGCAACCGGTTTCAGAATGCAGTCGGACTTGCTGCCCGCGGCCTGCATCGTGGAGCTGCCGTCAAATCCCCAAAGGGGCATATCGGCAAGAGTCGGCGTCTTGTCAAACGACTTGATCGTCGTCTTGCCGCGCAGTTCAGGTATGGGCTTCTTGCCGTCGAGCCAGATGTACTCCAATTTGTACTTTGACATAGGTCTCCTCATGCGTTGGGAATTGTAGGACGGCCCGGCGGCGAATGCGCCTGCGGCCAGTTAAGGGATCAGCCCCAGATTAAACCTGTAAGTTGCGGATGGCATAAGGATGGCATAAGGAAATGCAGAAAATCTGTGGAAGCGAGATGAGAGCGAAAAAACTGCACTGAAATCAACGAATGCAAGAGCTGCGAAAGGTCGCGCTTGCCGCAATTTCATGAACCGCGCGGGACAGAAAAGCGATCGAGACTGCGCGACACTCGCACCTGTTTCACCTCCATTGGTCACACCCCTGCAGCGGTTCGCGGAGTCTCCGCGCCGAACCACAACCAAACTCGTTCGGCTGCGTTACTCTGGATGATCAGGGGTTCCGGGCCACAATGAACACTCCGCGACTCTTCGTTTTCGGAATGCTGGCTGCGTCGCTTTTCGTACTACCGGCACTGCGCCCGCAGCAGCCGTCGCAGCAGGCTTCCGGAGAGGACTACGTTCGCGCGCATTACACAAAATACGAGTACCGCATTCCGATGCGCGACGGCGTGCGGCTGTTCACCGCGATCTACGTGCCCAAGGCATCGGCCTTTCCCGATGATCCTGGGCCGTATCCGTTCCTCATGAGCCGGACGCCTTACAACGTAGCGCCCTATGGCGAGGATCGCTATCCGGCAACGCTCGGACCGTCGGACGAGTTTGAAAAGTCTGGCTACATCTTTGTCTACCAGGACGTGCGCGGTCGCTGGATGAGCGAGGGCACGTTTGTGGAGATGCGGCCGCACATCGACCAGAAGAAATCGCCTCAGGACGTGGACGATTCCTCGGACACTTACGACACAATCGAATTCCTGCTGAAGAATGTGCCCAACAACAACGGCAAAGTGGGTATCTGGGGCATCTCGTATCCGGGTTTCTTTACTTCGGCATCGATCATTGATTCGCATCCCGCCATCGTTGCGGCCAGCCCGCAGGCGCCCATGACCGATCTGTTTCTTGGCGACGATTCCTATCACGGCGGGGCCTTCATGCTGGCGGCGGGCTTTGAGTTTTACGCGCCGTTTTTCCATCCGCAGCAGAATCCCGTGCTGCCGAAGCCGGAAGTGCCCTTTGATTTCGGCACGCCGGACAGTTACGAGTTTTTCCTCAAGGCCGGAAACGTGGCCGGCCTGGATAAGTACCTGGGCCGCGCCACCTGGATGTGGGACGACCAGTTCAAGCACGACACCTACGACGACTACTGGCAGTCGCGCGACTTGTCGCGGCACATGAAGAACGTGAAGTGCGCGGTTCTTGTGGTGGGCGGATGGTACGACGCGGAAGATCTGGAAGGTCCATACCGGACTTTCAACGCGATTCGGAAATTTAACCCGGACACGCCCGTGACGCTGGTCGAGGGGCCATGGGTGCACGGAGGCTGGGCACGCAACGACGGCGATCACCTGGGCGACGTGCAGTTCAACGCGAAGACTTCTCTCTACTTCCGTGCCAACATTCAATTCCCCTTTTTCGAGCATTATCTGAAGGGCGGCGGCAGAACGTTGCCTGCGGCGATCGTTTTTGAAACCGGAACCAACGTATGGCGACGTTACGACGAATGGCCGCCAAAGAATACGGTGGCCAAGACGCTTTACTTTCATGCCGGCGGCAAGCTCAGCTTCGATCCGCCGGTAGAAGCCGCCAGTGCGGACGAGTACCTGAGCGACCCCAATCATCCGGTGCCGTTTGTGGGCTACACCACCGACACAGTGCCGCAGCGCTACATGGTCGATGACCAGCGCTTTGCCAGCTACAGGCCCGACGTGTTGGTTTACGAGACGGA
>Ga0335085_10006975_pt1 | contig 17669 bp, 14 predicted proteins | sample Lox_Sample_45_FD_206712 | JGI IMG/M metagenome (GOLD analysis project Ga0335085, IMG submission 206712) | Soil microbial communities from Loxahatchee National Wildlife Refuge, Florida, United States - Lox_Sample_4.5 | ecosystem: Environmental > Terrestrial > Soil > Wetlands | place: USA...
GTGGACCCCGGGGGAGGAAATGCCGACGCTGAGCCAGCGTCCGCAGGGGAAATTGCGCCGCGCGATGCGGGGGGCGGTGCTCGATCCTTTCACCGGCCGCTTTCTCCGCTTTCGGAACGAGGGAGTGCTGCCGACCGACGATCCCCTGGAGGGAATGCGCCGGTGGGTCGTGTTCTACAGCGCGTCGGAGGACGGCGGCAAAACCTGGTATCTCGACGAGGAGATCATCTGCGGTGGACCCGAATTCGATGCCGCCCACCCATTGCCCGGCGTGCGCACGGGTCACAATTGCGTGATGATCGGCGATCCGGCCTGCAAACAGGTGTTCCTTGCGGATGGCACGCTGCTGGTGCCGGTGATCATCACCCCCGCCGGTCCCGATGGAAATTATGTCAATCCCGGCGGCGGCTACACCTACACCGAGGCCGCCGTCCTGCGGGGACGGTGGGCCGCGGATCGCCGGCACCTCGAATGGGAACTCTCGCAGCGGGTGCCGTGTGATCCCAGTCGGTCCACCCGGGGGGCTGATGAACCCACGGTTGGACAGTTGGCCGACGGCCGCCTCCTGATGTTGATTCGCGGCTCGAACGACCGAAAGCCTGCGCTCCCCGGGTGGCGCTGGGCCTCCTATTCGAGCGATCAAGGACGGACTTGGACGCCACCGGTGCCATGGACCTACGACAGCGGAGCGCCGTTCTTCTCGCCCGCCGCATCTTCCCAATTGATGGCCCATTCGTCCGGCAGGCTGTTCTGGCTCGGTCACATCACGTCCGTCAATCCGACCGGAAACCACCCCCGCTATCCGGTGATCATTGGCGAGGTCGACCAGCGCAGCGGCCTGCTGATCCAGAACTCCGTGGCGAAGATCGACGATCGCGGGCCGGGAGATAGCGAACTGCTGCAGATCTACTGCCCCAGCGCGAGGGAAGATCGCGAGACCGGCGAAATCCTCGTCAACATGACCCGGTTTGGCGCTCATTCGACCGCCACGAGCTTCGATTTTACCTCCAACGCCTACCTTTACCGGATTCCGCTGGCCTGACGCCGTGCCCTGCTTCGTACCATGATCGCTGATTCCCTGACCCGCTGCGAACGACATTATCACGGCCATCCGCGCTTCGCGGCGGCCTTCCAGTTTCTTCGGGAGCTGCCACCCAATCCCCCTGACGGTCGTCACGAAATCGACGGCGAGCGCGTCTTTGCGCTGGTCCAAAGCTATGCCACGGCGCCGGCTTCGGAGCGAAAGCTCGAGCACCATCGCAAGCACCTGGACATACAATTTCTGATGGCTGGCGAAGAGCTCATCGAGCATGCCCCGTTGGAGGGGCTGGCGGTCGAAAAGCCCTACGACGAGGACAAGGATTATGGTTTGGTGAAGGATCCGGAGGCCCGCTCGTCGTTGGTTCTCCGACCTGGTCAATTCGGGATCTTTTTTCCCGAGGACGCGCACAAACCAGGCTGCACGTCGGGTCGAGCGAGCAACGTGCGCAAGGTGGTCGTCAAGGTGCGACTGTGATCCTGTGATGGCGCGCCATTGCGGCGTGGCCGTCACGCTTATTGCGCAGGCGGAAGACCCCTCTGGCGCAGGCCATGGCGAGTCGCCGAGGCCTCTCGCCCTTTGATTCGTGCTTCGGTCGGCGTCCAGCCGCGGCAAGGGTTCAGCCTTTGACCAACACTCGGACCAGCCAGACCGCGCCGACAAAGGCGGCGGTGATGACGGCGAGGACGGCAAATCCGTAACGCATCCATGGGTCGGGCCGGTTGAACACCCAGTTGCTGTGGGGAAACCATTCACGGTCGCGAACCAACGCGTAATTCTCCCCCGCGGCGGCGATCAGCTTCATTTCTTCCTCGTGGCCGCCGGGCCGCGCCGGCACCAGCAGACGGGCGAAAAACCGGTTCAACCGATTCTGCTCTTCCGGCCGGGTGACCAACCCGATCAACCAAAAGGACCCGAATAAGATCGAGATCGGGTAGACCATCTTGAGTGCGTTAATCTGCGCCAGCGTCAGTCGACTTACATCGTATCCGAGCCAATAGAGGATGAAGATTTCCGGGCGGAGTTGCTGGGCGCCGCAGGGGTGGCCGGCCGCATCCACCGACATTTTGGTGAAGAAGAGCGGCTCTTGGGGACCCTTGGTCACCAGATTGAATCTCTGTCCGACCGCGGAGGCGTTGCCGCTGGCCACATCAAATTCCGTTGCGGTGAGATTCTCGTACCGCACCTCGATGGCGCGGGTCTTTCCCAGAAAACGCGGATCCCCGGCAATCTTCGTATGCACCAGCGCCATCGGCAGCGCGAAAATCGTGAGGAACCCCACCGTCAGACTGGTGTAGGCGGCCGCTTTGTTGGCCCGCCGCCAGAACAGTCCGAACCAGAACAGCGGCCCAAAGAGCATGGCCACGGTCGTCGCCAGCCAGAACATGGTCAGGAGGTCCCGCACGTACCAGGCCACCACGCAGCTGCCGGCGATGACGCCCGCCGTCATGATCCGCCCCGCCTGCATGTAATGCCGGTCGTCGCGGTCCGGCGCCAGCAGGGGCCGGTACAGGTTCCGGGTCAGCGCTCCCGCGGCGACAATCGAGGTCGCACTGACGCTCGCCATGAGGGCGGCAAAAAGTCCGGCCACGACAAACCCCACCAGTCCGAACCCCAGCGGCTTCAGCAGCCGCACGGCCAGGGTTCCGTACATCTGGTTCGTGCTGACGGCGGTCTGGCTCAGGACCGCGGCGGCGGTGAGGCCCGTGAGCGCCCAGCCGATCGTGCAAATCCGTTTGAGAAAGAGTCCGGCCAGCGGCCCGATCTGTGCCGTCCGCTCGTCGCGGCCCGCGTTCAGTGACATGGTCGACGGGCCGGCGAGGTAGGCGGCGAATTGCATCACCATCAGGGCGGCGACTGAATACCAGGTGAAGCTGCTGGCTTGGGCCGATCCCAGCATGTCAAACATATGCACCGGCACCATCGCGCGCAATCCGTGCAGCCCCCCCGCGGCGTGCAACGCCAGGGGGATCAGCAGGAAAGAGATGACGATCATGAACACCGACTGCACGCAGTCCGTCAGCACCGCAGCGACATAGCCTCCCGCCACGGTGTAGGTCAGGATGGTCAGGGACAGCAGCGTCAGCATCGTTAGGAAGATGGTGTTCGCGTTCCAGTGCTCGAATCCCGGTTGGGCCCGGAGGATGCCCACGATGCTGTCGCCGAGCGCGGTGAAACCCATCGCCGTCACCACACACATCAGCAAAGCGGTGTGCACCGCGTAGAGCCCGGGCAGCAGCTTTGACCCGTACCGATCCTCCAGAAGGTCCGCATTCGTCACGTAGCGGAGACGGCGGAACCATTTGTAGAAGAACCAGAAGAACGGGCTCATCAAGACAAAGTACAGCGAGATCCAGATGCCGGAGAACCCGTTGCGCCACGCCTGGCCCGAGGTCAGTACGATGTCATTGGCGCTCACCGCGGACCCGAAATTTCCGAAGGCCATCAGGAATTTCCCGAACTGCCGCCCGGCGATGAAATAGTCCTCGCTCTTCTTGACCCGGCGCCGGGTGTACACGCCGACGGCGATCACCAAGGCGAAGTACAGGCCGATGACCAGGTAGTCGGCAAAGCTCATGCAGCTCCTGGATGCTCAGCTGAATTGCCGCTGCGTGACCATGCGGCCGGGATTGGGCGCAGGGTCCCCCGAAAGGGCACAACGGCGGTTGGTACGAATGGACGGCCGGAGAGCGTGCACGTCTGCGATGCGCCGGAACCGGGGACGTCGCCGGCGGGGAGGGGTAGGAGGCGGGGGAAAATGGCGACCGGGGGAAAGTGCGGCGGGGCGTCAGGAATGGGCCGCGGCCTGGGCGAAGTCGTGCAACTGCCTCCGGAGGAAATCGCCCATGCCGATGACATCGGCGCCGAGGTTGAAGAAGCGGTAACCCTCGCCCTCGAGCGTGGCCCGCGGGGCGATGAGTCCCGCCGACATGGCGAACTTGCCGTGCGTGCGCGCGGCCTGCGCGATCCGCCGCCGGGCGTCCACGACCTCGGGAGCATCGAGCTGCCCGGGCTTGCCGATCAGGTGGGAATAGTCCCCGGGGCCGAACAGCAGCATCTCGTAGCCCGGGACGGCGGCGATCTCCTCGACGTTGGCCAGGGCCTCGGGGGACTCAATCTGCAGGATGATGAATCGCTCGCGCTGGCTGTACTCGAGGTAGTCGGCGAGCGGCGCCATGCAGAAACGGCCGTCGGTGTTGCCCCCGTCGAGAGCCCGCCGGCCCACCGGGTGAAAGCGCGTCCAGCTCACAATCCGACGGGCCTCGTCGGCCGTGGTGACGTGGGGCACCATGATGCCGGTGGCATCCGCCTCGAAGGGTTTGAGGAAATCACTGTAGCTGCCCTTGCCCACGCGCACGATGGTGTCGACGTCATGCAGCCGGGCCGCGCGGATCTGGTGCTCCAGATTGAGCCAGTCGTTGGGCACGTGTTCATTGCAGAGCCAGACGGCATCGATGCCCGCGATGCCGGCGATCTCGACAATCCGGGGGTCGCAGAGGTTCAATTTGAGGCAGGTCGCGGATCCGCCCGCGCGCAGAATCCGGAGCACCCGGCTCGAGCGGAAAAGGGGGCGGACGGTACTCATGGACGTGAGATCGAGAATAGGCATTCTCGTGTATACATAGATATTTTTAGCGGGGATGCCGTTGTCAAATCTGATTTCCCGCGGACGTCAGCGCGGCGGCGGCCATTCCGAGACATGGCGGGCAAACCCCCGACCCGCGCGTTCGAGGGTGGCCGCGATGTCCGCTTTCGTGTGGGCGAGGCTGACAAACCAAAGACCGCGTTCGATCGCCCGCACCCCTTCCTCGAGCAGACAGCGGCGGAGGTGGGCCCAACGGGCGGCATCGTGCCGCTGGACATAGTCGCGGTAGTCCACCATCGGCCCGGCGGCGGCGGCGGGCTTCAAGAGGGCGGTATGAAAAACCAGACCGGGCCCCTGGGGTTGCAGCGGAATGTGCTGTTGGCTGGCCAACGCCTGAAGTCCGGCCATGAGTTCCTGACCCAGGGCGATGAGCTGGGCCGGGTGGGTGGCGCCGTGTGCCTGGACCTCATCCAGACACCAGCGGCTGGCGGCAAGACAAAGAGGATTGCCGTTGAGAGTCCCGGCATGAACCACTTCGCCCCGGGCGACCTTCTCCATGCAGGCGGCGCGGCCGGCCAGCACCGCGAACGGCACGCCGCCACCAACGGCTTTGCCCAGGATCGTCAGGTCAGGCGCAAAGTGGAGGTGGCCTTGGGCGCCTCCGGCCCCGAAACGAAGTCCCGTGATGGTTTCGTCGGCGATCATGATGGCACCGGTTTGGTCGCACAGCTCGCGGATCAGCGCGGGCAGGCCGGCGGCCGGCTCGATGCAGCCGGTGTTGCAGAGGACCGGCTCGCAGATGATCGCCGCGAGCTGGCCGGCATGGGTGCGCACGAGCTGGCGCAGGTGGTCGGGATCATTCCACCGGGCCACGACAAAATGCTCCAGCACCTCCGGGAGCACGCCCTGGCTGGGATGCAGGCGGGCGGGGGCGTCCGGCGGGCCCCAGCGATCGGGCGGCGGCGCGAAGCCGACCAGCCCTTCGTCGCTCCAGCCGTGGTAATGGCCCTCGAATTTCAGGATCAGCGGCCGGCCCGTGTGCGCCCGCGCCAGGCGGAAAGCCGCGCTCACGGCCTCGGTCGCCGAGTTGCTGAAGCGGACCCGTTCCGCGGCCGGCATGAGCCGCTGCAAACGCTCCGCCACCTCGATCTCGAGTTCGCTTTGCGCGGCCCAGTGGGTGCCCCGATGCGCCTGTTGCGCGAGGGCCTCGGCCAGGCCGGGGGGCGCGTGACCGAAGAGCAAGGCGCCCTGGCCGATTTGATAGTCGAGGTACTCGTTCCCGTCGACGTCCCAGAGGCGGCTCCCCCGGCCGTGGGTGAAGTAGAGGGGCACCGGCTGCTCCAGTTTGCGAATGCCGCTGTTGACGCCGCCCGCGATGCTCCGGTTGGCGCGGGCAAAAAGGCGCTCGGAGGCGGCGAAGCGGTACGGCATGGGACATATTAGAGTTGCATTTTAGTGTATACACAAGAATTCTTTACTCCCACACATGAAATGTTTCCGGAGAGGCGGGCCGGCCGGCGTCCCGGCGCGGGCGGGGTCGGGGGCGCGCCTTCGGGCGGGCGGACCCCGGTGCCGGGGCCAAGGACGGACGGCCTCGGAGGCATGAAAATCGCGGTGGCAGTGGCGGGCCTCAGCGAGGCGCATCGGCGGCGGCTCCAGGCCGCCTTGGAGGGCCACACGGTCTGCTATCTGGAAGGCTTGCCGGAGGGCGATCGACGGCGCGGGATCGCGGAGGCCGAGGTCGTGTTCGGCAACGTGCCGCCGGCCTGGCTCGAGCAGGCGCCCCGGTTGCGCTGGGTGCAGCTCGATTCGGCCGGTGTGCAGGCCTATGTGGGCTTCAAGGCGGCGCGATCGCCCGCGGCCATCACCTTCACGCACTTGCGCGATTTCTACGGCGTCGCCGTGACGGAGGCGGCGGTGGCCGGCATCCTGGCATTCTACCGGCAACTGCCGCGGCTGTTGGCGGCCCAGCGGGACCGGCGCTGGGTCAAACCCGAGGTCGAGCCCGCCATCGGCCAGCTGCGAGGCGCACGAGTCGTGACCCTGGGCGCCGGGTCCATTGGCCGGCGGCTCGGGACCGTGCTGCAGGCGTTCGGGTGTGAGGTGCGGTTCTTCGCCCGCGGCGCGCCGGCGGCCCAGTTGCACACGCTGGCGGAACTCGACGTTCAGTTGGCGTCGACCGACATCCTGATCAACACGCTTCCCCAGACGCCGCAGACGGTCGGCCTCTTGGACCGCGATCGCCTGCGGCGCCTGCCGCCGACCGCGCTTCTGGTAAACGTGGGGCGCGGCTCGGTCCTGGATGAACGGGCCCTCGTTGAAGCGCTCGATTCCGGCCGCCTGGCGGGCGCCGTGCTCGACGTGACGGCGGTCGAGCCGCTGCCCCGCGAAAGCCCTTTCTGGCTGCATCCCCGCGTGATTCTGACGCAGCACACCGCGGGCCGGTTCCCCCGGGAAACGGACGAGAAAATCACGCGGTTTCTCGGCAACTTCGACCGGTATCAACGCGGGGAGCGGCTCGCGGACGAGGTTGACATGGCAAGGGGCTACTAGGCGGACCATGAAGGAACAGTTTCCAGCGGTGGTGAACTTTGCCGCGGCTCCGCACAGCGTGGAGGTGCGCCCCATGCCCGCTCCCGAGATCGGACCGGATGACGTGCTCCTGGAGGTGGCCTATGTGGGGGTATGCGGAAGCGATCTGCATCGCTGGCTCGGTACGGCCAGCGTGCCGGCGAACTATCCGGTCATCCTGGGGCATGAGTATGCGGGGCGAATCGCGGCGGTCGGCGGGGAGGTTACGGGCTTTGCGACCGGTGACCGCGTCGTCGGGGAGACGGCGGCGGTCATCGACCCGGACAGTCCGCTCACCCGCCGGGGTCTCTACCAACTGGACCCACGCCGGCGGGGATTCGGTTACGGCGTCCACGGGGCGATGACCCGGTATCTGTGCGTGCCCCAACGATGCCTGCACCGCGTGCCGGCGCAGATGCCGCTGCAGATCGCGGCCCTGACGGAGCCTTGTTGCGTGGCGTACAATGCCGTGGCGAACCATGCGGGGGTGACGTTGGGCGATCGAGTGATCGTGATTGGCCCCGGCCCGATCGGCGTCCTCTGCGCGGCCATGGCCCAACTTCAGGGGGGTGACGCCATGTTGCTCGGCCTGCCGGCGGATCGGGCGCGGTTGGAAGTCGCTCGCGCCGCCTTCGGGCTGCGCGTCAGCGACGGCGTGCCGGATGATCTTCAGGCGGATGTCGTCATCGACGCGGCGGGTGCTTCCGCCTCGCTGCGTACGGCGCTGGAGGTGGTGCGGCCCGGGGGGCGGATCACCAAGGTGGGCTGGGGACCGCAACCGGTCGATTACTCGCTCGATCCGCTGGTGCAGAAGAACGTCACCCTGCAGGGCAGCTACAGTCACAATTGGATCGTTTGGGAGCGGGTGATCGAGTTGCTGGCGCGTGGGCGCCTGGTGGTCGACGCGCTCATCGGCGGAATCTGGGAACTGAACGACTGGCAAAAGGCCTTTGCGGACATGGCCGAAGGCCGCGTCCTGAAGTCCCTGCTGGCGGTGGCGCCGACCTCGGAGTGATCGCAATGCCTTTGGCCGTCTATCCGAAGTGTTTCCTGCGCGCACTGGTCGTCGAGCGGACCATGTCGCTGGAGCAATGGATTGCACTGGTGCTGGAGGCGCTCGACGTCGACGGGCTCGAATTCCATCCCGGCTTCACGCCGGCGACGCGCGAGGCGCGGCAGCAGCTGCGACGGTATCTGGCGGATCAGGGGCTGAGCGTGCCGATGATGTGCCACGCGCCAGACTTCATCCACCGGGAGCCAGACCGGCGCGCTCAGGAGGTGGAGGGCCAGCGGCGGGCGATCGAAGCGACCGCCGAGTTGGGCGGCACGTTCTGTCGCGTGCTCAGCGGCCAGTGGAAGCCGGAGGTGGCGCGGGAGGACGGCCTGGCGATGGCCGCGGACGCCATTGGCGAGTGCCTGGAGCACGCCCGGCGATTCGGCGTCTGCCTGACCCTGGAGAATCACTACAAAGCCAGCTTCTGGGAATACCCCGAGTTCGCGCAACGGAGCGAGGATTTCCTGACCCTGCTGGAGCAGATTCCTGCGGATCCCTGTTTCGGCGTGAACTTCGACCCGTCGAATGCCCTGATTGCGGGTGACGACCCGGTGACGTTGCTGGAGGCGGTCAAGGGCCGGGTGGTCACCGTGCATGCCAGTGACCGCCATTTCGCCGGCGGGTCGGCGGAGGATTTGCGCAAGCTCGACCGGCATCCGCGCCACGGCTATGCCCCGTTCCTCCGGCATGGCGTGATCGGGGAGGGTTGCATCGACTATGACCGGATCTTCGGAATCCTGCGGGCGGTGGGGTTCGGCGGCTGGATCAGCATCGAGGATGGGGAGGATCCGGCCGTCGGATTATCCAACCTCAAGGCGTCCGTGGCATTCGTGCGGGGGAAAATGGCCGCCCATGGCTTGCCCTGAGGTCACGCGATTTCGGGCGCCACCGATCAAGCCACAAGGGAGCAAAACCAGACCATGAGTGAAACCCATCCCGCCGTTGTGAACTTCGCCCCGGAACCCGGCAGCGTGAAGCTGCAGGCGGTTCCGGAGCCGGCCATTGAGCGCAGCGATGTGCTGGTGGAGGTCGCCTATGTGGGCGTGTGCGGCAGCGACCTGCACCAGTGGCGGGGGAGCCAGAGCTGGCCGGTGAACTACCCCGTCGTACTGGGCCACGAATTCAGCGGACGGGTGGCGGCGGTGGGCGCCGATGTGCAGGGGTTCAATATCGGCGACCGCGTGGTGAGCGAGACGGCCGCCGTCATCGATCCCGACAGTCCGATGACCCGGAGGGGCCTCTACAATCTCGATCCGGCCCGGAAGGGCTTCGGCTACGGAGTCAACGGGGCCATGACCCGCTTCGTGCGGGTGCCGCGGCGCTGCCTGCACCGCGTGCCCCGCGATCTTCCCCTGAAAAGCGCGGCCCTGACCGAGCCCTGTTGCGTGGCGTACAACGCGGTCGTCAACAACACCCGCGTCCATCCGGGGGATCGCGTCGTCGTCCTCGGTCCCGGCCCCATCGGGATCCTGTGCGCGGCGATCGCCCAGTTGCAGGGTGCCGAGGTCACGCTGGTCGGCCTGAAAACGGACGCGTCGCGCCTGGAGACCGCCCGGCGGGCCTACGGGTTTCAGACTTTGGACGGCGATGGGCGTTCGCTCAAGGCCGAGGGCGACGGGCTGGGAGTGGACGTGGTCATCGACGCGGCCGGCGTGTCGGCCACCTTGAAGCTGGCGCTGGATCTGGTGCGGCCGGCGGGATGGATCACCAAAGTGGGGTGGGGGCCGCAACCATTGGGGTTTTCGCTGGATCCGCTGGTGCAGAAGAACGTCACGCTCCAGGGAAGTTTCAGCCACCATTGGGAGGTGTGGGAGCGCGTGCTGCGATTGCTCGCCTCGCAGCGGCTGGCCGTCGCTCCGTTGATCGGTGGAGTCTGGGACCTGCCCCACTGGGACGAGGCGTTTGCGGCGATGCACGAGGGGCGGGTGATCAAGGCCGTGCTTCAGCCCCAGACCGGAATCGACTGAGGGGACCACCCATGCCGCTGGCCGCGTTTCCCAAGTGCTTTCTCCCCGCGTTGGTCACCGATCGGACCATGTCGGTGGACGACTGGGTCGATTTGGCGGCGCGGGAGCTGGATGTCGACGGTCTCGAGTTCTACTGGGGCTTCACGCCGCGCACGACCGAGGCGCGGCGGCACCTGCGCGCGCGCCTCGACTCCCTGGGATTGGCGGCGCCGATGATGTGCTATTCGCCCGATTTCATCCAGCGGGACCGGGCGCGGCGCGCGGAAGAGGTGGCGGCGCAGCAGGCAGTGATCATGGCGACCGCCGAGCTGGGCGGACGTTTTTGCCGCGTGCTCAGCGGCCAGTGGAAGCCGGAAGTCCCCCGGGAAGAGGGCCTCGCGATGGCGGCCGATTGCATTGCCGAGTGCCTGGAGTGCGCGTGGGAATGGGACGTCTGCCTCGTTCTGGAGAACCACTACAAGGATGGGTTCTGGGAATACCCCGAGTTCGCCCAGCGCCGGGACGACTTCCTGGACCTGCTGGGGCGGATCCCCCGGGCGCGGCATTTCGGCGTCAATTATGATCCCTCGAACGCGGTGATCGCCGGGGACGATCCGGTCGCCCTGCTGGAGGCCGTGAAGGATCGCGTCGTCAGCATGCACGCGAGCGACCGTTCCTTTGCGGGGGGCTCCCTGGCGGACCTGCGCCGACTCGACCGGCATCCGCGGCAGGGGTACGCCCCATTTTTGCGCCACGGGGTGATCGGGCAGGGCTGCATCGATTACGACGCCATTTTTGCGATCCTGCGCTCGGTGGGCTTTCAAGGCTGGATCAGCATCGAGGACGGCGACGAGGCCGCCGCCGGAATCGACCACCTGCGCCGCTCCGCGGAATTCCTGCGGGCGAAGATGAAAGTCTATGGGCTGTCCTGAGGGGGGTAAATGAACGGACCGTCTGAATCTTTTCATGTCGTCCCGCGCGAAGACCATAACGCGCTGGTCGAATCAATCTACCTTCGCCGCGGCTATGCGACGGGCGAGGCCCGGGCGGCGGCGGAGACCGCGGCGGATGCGTCCTGGCATGGCATTCGCACTCACAATGCGATCAAGGCGCTGCACATCGAGGCCAAGCACGCCGCGCACGGCGGGGGATCCCGACCCGGCGTCCAGATCCGTCGCCTGCCGACCAGGTTTGCCAGTGCGGAGGTGTGGGATGCCCAGCGGAAGCTCGGCCAGCCCGTCGCGCGCGAGGCCATCGAGACGTGCATGCAATTGGCCGACCGTTTCGGGGTGGGACAGGTGAGCGTGGACAACGCCTGCCACTACCTTTGGGGCGGCGGGTATGTCCTGCACGCCGCCCGCCGGGGGTTTCTGGCCTACACCCATTGCACGGCGGCTTTGGCGGAGGTGGTCCCTTACCAAGGGCGCACGCCCACACTCGGAACCAATCCGCACAGCTGGGCGTTTCCCACCCAGGACATCGTCGGTTTTCCGATTCTGGTCGATTGGGCCACCTCGGTCATTGCCATGAGCCGGATCGACCACTGCCGACGGGAACGGCAAAAGCTCCCTCCCGGAGCGGCCATCGACGCCGGCGGCCGGCCCACGGTCGAGCCGGCGGAGGCGGTCGCGCTGCTGCCGTTCGGCGGGCACAAGGGCTACGGGCTCGGCTTGGTGAATGAAATCATGGCGGCGTTCGTGGGCGGGTCGCTGCCGACCCTCCGGAACCGGGGTCCCGTGGCCGGAGAGAAGCATACCACCGTTTTCGTCTTTCAGGTCATCCACCCGGAGGCGTTGAGCGGCGGGGCGTTCGCCCGCAACCGCACCCAGTGGGAGAACGTGCGGGCCGTGCTCGGCGATATCCGCGGCCACGGCAACGAGGCCTGCCGGTTGCCCGGCGAGGTGGAGGCCGAGGCGGCGGCACGGTCGGAGCGTAACGGCGGCCTGCTCTTTTCCGCCGCCGAGATCACCGAACTCAACCGCCTCGCGGCGGAAGCCGGCGTGCCGGCCCTCGATCCCGGCCGCCTGCGCCCCGCCGGATGAACGTTCAGAACACCGCACGATGAAACCAAAGACCGAGGAAGATCGCGATCTGGCCAGGCTGATTGGAGCCTGGAAGCCGGGGCGGAGCCTGGCCCGCGATTTCTATACCTCGCCGCGCATTTTCGAGCGCGATCTGGAAAAGGTCTATTGGCGCCAGTGGCTCTTTGTGGGCCACGCCAGCCGGGTGCCGAGGGCCGGCGATTACTTCCTTTACCGCCTGGCGGGCGAATCGATCATCGTGGTGCGCGCCAAGAGTGGCACGATCAACGCGCTGCTGAATGTCTGCACCCATCGGGGCTCCCGCATCTGCCTGGAGACCGAGGGCCACGCCCCCAAGCTGGTGTGCCCCTATCACGCTTGGTGCTTCGACCTGGACGGTTCATTCCTGACCGCCCGCCACCTGCCGGAGGGCGCCGATCAGGCGACGCTCGGCCTGCGGCGGGCCCACGTGCTGGTGGTGGAGGACCTGATCTTCATTTGCTTGGCGGACCGGCCGCCCGACTTTGCCCCCGTGGCCGCGGATATCGGAAGGTTTTTCGGTCCGCACGGGCTGACGCGGGCCCGGGTCTGCGCCCGCATTCCCATGACCATCCGCGCCAATTGGAAAGTGGCGGCGGAGAACTTCTTCGAATGCTACCACTGCCTGCCCAGCCACCCGGAACTCACCCAGGTCATGTCCTATGTGCGCGCCTTCGACTCGCCGAAGCTGGCCGCCGAGCGGCGCGAATACACGGCGCGCTGGGAGGCGAACGCGAGGCGGCTCGGCCACGTCACGGGCGAATCCAAGAGCCACGGGGGCGTCCGGCACACGGTCTGCCGCATTCCGATCCGCGAAGGTTTTCTCACCCAGAGCCGCGACGGCCAGCCGGTGGCCCCTCTCATGGGGAGCTTCAAGGAATACGACGGCGGGGTGACCGGGATGCAGTTCTTCCCGATCCACTGGTTCGTGGGCGACAACGACCATGCCATGCTCGCCCGGTTCACGCCCTTGGAGGTGCAGGAGACGGAGGTCGAAATCACGTGGCTGGTGCACCAGGACGCGGTCGAGGGACGCGACTATCGCGTGGACGAGGTCACGTGGCTCTGGCTGCACACCATGCAGGAAGACAAGACGATCACGGAGAACAACCAGGCGGGCGTGAACAGTCGCTTCTATCAGCCGGGACCGCACACGCGGGAAGAGGCGCTGGTGGACGAGTTCCTGGCCTGGTACCTGGTCCAGATCAGTTGAATGGCCCGGCCGCCTAAGGAGATCACCATGCTTAACGTGGCAGTCATCGGATGCGGGGTTGTCGGGCGGTACCATTTGCTCGCCTTGGCGAAAATGACGACCGCCCGGGCGGTGGCGGTCTGCGATCTGCGGGCGGAGGCAGCCCAGAGGCTGGCCCGCGAATTTCAGATCGACCGATGGACCGCCGATGCCAGCGCCGTGTTGGCGGACCCCGGGATCGACGCCGCCATCCTGGCACTGCCCGCGGCGCAGCGCACGGCGCTGGCCCTGGAGGCCCTGGCTCACGGCAAGCACGTGTTGACCGAAAAGCCGACCGCCATGAACGCCGCGGAGGTGCGCCGGCTGCTGGCCGCGCGCGGCGCGTGCGTGGTCGCCTGTTGCTCGGCCCGCTACCGGTTGTTCGCTTCGGCGCGCGCGGCGCACGAGTTCCTGCGCACCGGCGCCTTGGGACCGGTGCGCGTCATTTCCTGCCGCGCCGTGCAACCCGCCGGCCCGCCGCCCGCGGCGCCGCCGCCGGTCTGGCGGCTGCGCCGCGATCTCAACGGCGGGGGGATCTTCGTCAATTGGGGCAGCTATGACCTCGATTATCTGCTGGGTCTCCTTGATTTTCGTCTCACCCCCCGGCACGCCCTGGCCCGGACTTGGCCGGTGGGCCGGCCGTTTGCATCCTGGGCCGCGCCGAACTCCGACGCGGAGACACACCTGACCGCGCTGGTGACCTTCGCGGAGGGCTGCGTGCTCGACTATGAGCGGGCTGAGTTCTCCACGATGCCCCGCGATCAGCGCTGGCAGATCGTCGGCGAGGCTGGCACCCTCACATTGGTCATGACCAAGGCGAAATCCGCCAATGTCGTGCTGACGGAGCCGGATCCGGGCCAGGGCACCCGCTCGCGGGTCCTGTGGGAGGGGGACGAAAGCCAGCTGACGCTCGATTACGACGGCGTGGTCTTCGATTTTGTGGATTCGATCCTCGAGCACCGGCGGCCGCGGACGGGATTGGAGGAGGCCCTGCTCATTGCGCGGATCACGGATGCCGTGTATGCGGCGGCCGACCGTGGCCTTCCAATGGAGGTGACATGACAACCGAAGCTGCCCCCGCCGCCCGCGCGCCCCATTTCCCTCATGAGCCAGCGTGATTTGCGCCCCCCGGATATCGTCCGGGTTCAAACTGACGATCGATTTGCCGACGCTTCCGGATCGGGAGGTCACTGGACCGCGGCCGGCGTGAAAGTGGAGACCGTGCTGGCGGATGGTGGCCTGCAGGTTCGCGTGGAGGCTCCGGGCGTGGGGCTGCGCTGGCTGCAGTTGCGCTGGCAGGATGGGTTTGCGCCCGGGACCCGCTTTCTGGGTGACGCTTGGGAGCGCAGCTACGGCGAACTCGAGTGGCGGGGATTCGTGCCGGACCGGGCCCTGCCATGGTATTTTCTGGCCCACGAAGCGGGAACGACCTGCGGGTTCGGAGTGCGAACCCAGGCGGGCTCGATGGCGTGCTGGATGGCCGATCCGCGTGGGGTGACGCTCTGGCTCGATTGCCGCTGTGGTGGCGAAGGGGTGGAGCTGGGCGGGCGCACCCTGGAGGCTGCAACCATTGTCGCGCATTCCTCCCGGGCGGATGAGTCGCCCTTCGAGGCCGCGCGCACCCTGTGTCGCAAGATGTCCGGGCGTCCGCGCCTGCCGGCGCAACCGGTTTACGGCGGGAACAACTGGTATCACGCCTACGGCATCACGAGCCAGAAGGACGTGCTGGCCGAAGCCGACCGCGTGGCGCGCTGGGCCCCGGCCGGCGGCAACCGGCCGTTCATGGTCATCGACGCGGGCTGGCAGCCGGCACGGACGCGGGGCTACCTGGGGGGACCGTGGCACGCGGGCAACGAGCATTTCCCCGATGTGCCCGGCTTGATCGCGGCCATTCGCGCCCGGGGCCTGAGGCCCGCGATCTGGTTTCGACCCCTGCTGACGGCGGAGGCGTGCCCGTCGGATTGGCTGCTGGCCGCCGTTCGGCCCCATGGATGGGTCGATCACGGCCATTTTCTGGATCCCACGGTGCCGGCCGTCCGCGACCAGATCGCGCAGGATCTCCATCGATTCGTCGGCGAGTGGGGTTGTGACCTGGTCAAGCACGACTTCTCCGCCTACGACATGCTGGGATTCTGGGGCAGCGGTCTGGGCGGGCAGTATGTGGCGGACGGATGGGCATTCGCCGACCGGACGCGCACGACGGCCGAGATCATCGTCGATTTTTATCGGCACCTGCGGGCCTGCGCCGGAGATACGCTGCTGCTCGGATGCAACACGGTCGGACACCTTGGAGCGGGCCTCTTCGAGATCCAGCGCGTGGGCGACGACTCGAGCAGCAAGGTCTGGAACCGAACCCGGCGCATCAACGGGAACGCGCTGGCCTTTCGGCTGCCTCAGCACGGGGTCTTCTTCAGCACCGACGCGGATTGCGTGCCGCTTTCGCCCCGGATTCCCTGGCACTACTCAAGCCAGTGGCTCGAGCTGCTGTCGTTGAGCGGCACGCCCCTGTTCGTCTCCGTCGCCCCGGATGAGCCGGTGAGCGCGGAACAGGAGGACGCCATCAGGCGGGCCTTCGCCCGCGCCGCCGTGCCCCAGCCGCCGATTGAGCCGTTGGATTGGCTTGAGCACACGACCCCGGAGCGCTGGCGCATCAACGGTGCGGAGCGGCAGTTTGACTGGACGGCCAACGAAGGCTCGCCGTCTCCGCCCTCCTGGCCCTATTCCGATGTTCCCCCCACGGTCCCGAAAAAACCAAAACGCCTTTCGCACCCGTGAAACTGGTCGGCATTGACATCGGCGGCACAAAAATCGCCGTTTGTGTGCGGGAGCGGGGGGGCGTCGTCCGCGAACTCGCCCGTTTCCGCACGGGACCACCGGATGTCGCGCTGGAGCGCATCTTCCGCGTGCTCGATCGCCTCGCGGGCCGGGGGAAGACGGCCTTCGGGATCGCGTGCGGCGGACCGATGGACGCGCCGGCGGGACGCATTCTGTCCCCGCCGAATCTGCCCGGTTGGGATGACGTGCCCATCGTGGAGCTTTTGCAGCGCCGTCTGGGCGGCCGGGCCTTCCTGATGAATGACGCCAACGCCAACGCGCTCGCGGAATGGCGTTTCGGCGCCGGCCGGGGCACCCGGTCGATGATCTTCCTGACGGCGGGCACGGGCATGGGAGCTGGATTGATTCTGGACGGGCGGGTGTATGAGGGCGCCTCGGGCGACGCGGGCGAGGTGGGTCACATGCGTTTGGCGGCGGACGGGCCGGTGGGATACGGCAAGGCGGGCTCCTTCGAGGGGTTTTGCAGCGGGGGGGCGATTCCCCGGTTGGTGCGGTTTCTTCCCCGCGCCGAGAGGCCGGCCAATATTGAGCTCTGGCTGCGTCAGCATCCCACCACGCGCGCAGTCGGCGCGGCGGCGCGCCGGGGCGACCGGACCGCGCGCCGGGTATTGGCCGAGGCCGGCCGCCGCCTGGGGGAGGCGCTGGCACTGCTTGTGGATGTGCTGAATCCGGAGTGCATCGTGCTGGGCACCGTCTATCGCGCCAACCGTGCGTTTCTCACGCCAACGATGCAGGTGGTGCTGGAGCGCGAGGCGCTTCCCTCCGCCCGCCACGCCTGCCGGATCCTCCCGGCGGCGCTCGGGCGCCAGCTCGGCAACTATGGCGCCTTGTGCGCGGCGGCCCATCGGCTTGGGACCCTGGAGCGGCTGAGCCTGAGGACGTGACTCGCCGGGATTTCGCGCTACCACCGGGCCGATTCAGGCCAGTGCTGACGCCAGGCGCGGGGACTTTTGCCCGTGTGCCGCTTGAACCGCAGCGCGAAGTAAAAAGGGTTCTCGAACCCCGTCAGCCGCGCCACCGTGGCGATGGGCTCTTGGGTGAAGGCCAGCAGCTGGCGGGCCTGATGCATGCGCTGCAGCTCGAGGTAATGCTGGGGGGTCTCGCCGGCTTCCTGCCGGAACAGATGGGCGAACCGCGAGGGTGATAGGCCGACGTGCGCTGCCAGGCGCGGCACCGAGAGCGGTTCGGCGAGACGGGCGCAGATATGGTCGAGCGCCCGGCGGATGCGCGCATCGAGCGCCCCCTGGGCGGAGCGGGGATTGATGCAGTCGCACCAGAGCAGCACCTCCTCCAGGGCGTTGGCGGCGCGGGCCTCGCGCCGGCGGTGGGCGGAGGCCCAGAGGCGCC
>Ga0335085_10006976_pt1 | contig 17667 bp, 18 predicted proteins | sample Lox_Sample_45_FD_206712 | JGI IMG/M metagenome (GOLD analysis project Ga0335085, IMG submission 206712) | Soil microbial communities from Loxahatchee National Wildlife Refuge, Florida, United States - Lox_Sample_4.5 | ecosystem: Environmental > Terrestrial > Soil > Wetlands | place: USA...
CAGTGAAGGAACTGGTAGAGATTATCGGGGTGTAGCGCTACCTCACATCCACTATCTTCACCGAGTTCATGACCACAGCGGTTTTGGGACGGTCGTTGGCGCCTCGCGGGGTGTTCACGATTTGGTCCACAACATCCATGCCCTCTACCACCTGGCCGAAAATAGTGTGGCGGTTATTCAACCAATCCGTGGGCGCCACGGTGATAAAAAACTGCGAACCGTTAGTGCCTGGCCCGGCGTTGGCCATGGCGAGCCGGCCAGGCTGGTCAAACGTAAGATCATTGGTAAATTCATCCTGGAATTTGTAGCCGGGCCCGCCCGTTCCGGATCCGAGCGGGCACCCTCCCTGGATCATGAACTTGGGTATGACCCGATGAAAGGTCAGTCCATCGTAAAAGGGCCGCTTGGCCTTTTCGCCAGTTTTGGGGTCTTCAAATTCCTTCGTTCCCGCGGCGAGCCCGGAGAAGTTCTGCACGGTAACCGGCGCTTTGTCCGCAAATAGCTCGCACGTAATGTCGCCGAGGGTTGTATTTAACACCGCGTACTGTCCCGGTTTTAAGTCGCTCATATAATCTCCTAATGGTTGGATGATTCCGGCAGGCCAACGGGTTCGCCTTTGCGCACCTGTTGCCTCTCGATAGTGGATATGACAAACGTAAAGCCGCAAGAAGTCGTCACTTTGCGGGTCCGGCTGGGAGGGTCTTCACTGCTGGAGCGGGAGCCGGCGCGGGCATAATCAGAGTAGCCTTGATCGTGTCGAGCAAGGGGAAAGACTTGTCGAGGTATGGCTTCCCTTCCCGCTGAATCCGGTTCTGGTCAGGCCCGTGTCCATCGGGCGGCGCGTCCCCGTATTCACTGTAAAGCTTGTCAACCACTTCCATACCGCTAATGACTTTGCCAAAGGGCGAGAATCCCATCCCATCGAGATTCGCATTATCTCCGAGGTTGACGAAGATTTGGGTGGTGCGGGTGTTGGGGCCTGCCGTCGCGAAGGTAAGCGATCCGCGAGTGTTGCTTTGTGTGACGGGATCGTCAGGGATATTGGCCTTCTCCCAAGCCCGCGAAATATCAGGCTTGGCGTTGATGCCGAATTGCACGACAAAGCCTTGTACCACACGGAAGAAGGCCGCGCCTTCGAAGAAGTGGTACTTGACGAGGTTGTAAAAGCGGTCCGCTCCGCGCGGCGACCACGCCCGCGTCACCTCAATAACGAAGTCTCCCTTAGTGGTAACGAACTTGGCATCGAACACGTTGGGAGCTTGGAGTTTGAGCGAGGCCGGATTGGTCAACGAAACGGTGCTTCTGGGGGCCGTGGCGGGGTGCGCCGAGATACTTGTGGTCTTTTTCGTGGCCGTGCCCGATTGGGAAGTCGCTTGCGCCAAGGCAACCGCGGGCACAAGGGCCAGCGTCGACACCATCAGGGTTGCAATAATTGGCTTCCTCATACGTCCTCCGGAGTTTCCACGCGACGCCGCTAAGGAGGCATCGGTGTTCAAAGGGCCGCCTGCGACTGGCGCGCCACCTGCTCGACCTCACGCATGACGCGCAGGACATTGCCGCCCAAGATCTTCTCCAAGTCGTTCTCGCTATAGCCGCGCCGAGCTAATTCGCGGACCAAATCGGGGATTTTAGAAACATCCTCCATGCCGCGCGGCCCTGAGTCGATGCCGTCAAAGTCGGAACCCAAACCAACATGGTCGACTCCCCCCACTTTGACGGCATGGTCAATGTGGTCGGCAATCACCGTGTAAGAGGGCACCGGCAAGTCTTTAATCATCCGCCGTTGGATGCGGACCTCTTCCAGGTAGGAAAGGTGTTTGCCCTGCTTCTCGGCCAGTGCGCGCGCCGCAGCAATCTCACCCTCGACCTGTTTTGCAATTTTCGCATAGCCGTCGGCAAACGCCTGGCTCAAGAATCCCGAATAGTAGTTGATGTCCATCACTCCGCCATTTTTGGCGAGGGTGCGAATCATGTCGTCAGTCATGTTGCGAGGTGCGTTACACAGTGCGCGGCAAGAAGAGTGAGAGGCAATCACCGGCGCCTTACTCGCAGCCACGGCATCGCGAAAAGTCTGGTCAGAAACGTGCGAGATATCCACCATCATGCCGAGTTGGTTCATGCGCTCAACGGCTTGGCGCCCCAAGGGGGATAGCCCTTTCCATGCAGGCTTATCTGCGGAAGAATCACCCAACTCGTTATTCTTCGTGTGGGTCAGCGTCATATAGCGAACGCACAGCCGATAGTAGATGTCCAGGACGTGCAAATCCCCTTCAATTTCATGCCCACCCTCTACTCCCATGAGGATGGCGATCTTACCTTCCCGGTGCAGGCGCTCGATATCGTCTGCAGTGGCGGCCAACCCCAACGCGTCCGAGTGTTTTGCCACTTGTTGATCGGTGGCATCAATCAGATCGAGGGCGCGGTGGATCAGATCCCGCTTGGGCCAAGCCACATCTACCCAAATGGAAAAAAACTCCGCGCCCATATGTCCCGCACGCAACTTGGGGATACTAATCATAAACGGGCTGGAAGGGGTGGAAAGATCGTAGTCCGCTTCAAGCATGGCTTGAGGGGTATCCGCGTGCGTGTCAATGATAATGGCGCGCTCCAACGCCCGCGCGGCAACCGTCTGGGCATCCGGAGGCGCCGCGGCAGTGGCCGCGAGCAAGGAGAGTTGCGCCGCGCAGAACGCCTGCATTCCCCAGATTGCGGCGTGCGTTTTCAAGCGTCCATTAGGCATAAGTCAGGATTGGCCATTATCAGGATGCGTGAAAGGTTTTGTCAAATCTTATCTTGAAAGTCAAGCTAACAGGTTGCGGCAGCAACTTAAGTCGGAAGGGATTTTGCCGACAAATATATTGTGTCATTGCTTGCCTTGATTAGCTTCAGTATAATTACTAATTACCCGGGAGCCCTCAGCGGAGCGGAGCGTAATGGCGGAAATCGATCTGATCCTGATAGTGGCCAAACTGGTGGACGAAATGCGAAAGACGGGGATGCCTCCCACCGAAGAGGATCTGAACCGTTTGGCAGCCCAGGTCGCCAATGGCTTTAAGGCGAAGAAGGAAGAGGTCGCCATCTTGCGGATATCCGCTGACGCGCGGATGCTTAGTTTTCTGTTCCCCATTAAGCTCTCTGTGGTAGGAAGTATCCCTTTAACCACTACTCATTCGCTAGCCGCCAAGACCATCCGCGATAAACGCGGCGAAATTGTGAACAACTTTCCAACCTACAAACACCCGACGGTATTTGAGGCCGTGGACCTTTCGGACCAGGAGAAAGCCGTACCCATCCAAAAGATCATGAGTTCGCCGATGATCGTGGAGGGAAAGGTTGTCGGCGTGATTCAAATCAGCCGCAAGGCGCGGCCGGGCGAATCAGTTGGTCCAGATTTTACGCCTGCGGACTTGGCACAACTTGCTACCGTGGGTTCGATCCTGGGGAAATACCTCGCGGAAATACCCGCCCCTTCCACGACTCGGTCAAAGACCCCCGCAAAAGCCTAAGGGGCGGGCCGGAACGCCTTCCCAAATGCGGTGCCCCCTGACAAGGGACATCGTCAATCGTAGTACTCCAATCCCAAATGGGTAATCAGTTCCTCGCCGCGCAAGTGCCGTAACGTATTCTTGAGCTTCATAAGCTGAATAAAGAGGTCGTGCTCGGGATAAAGATGAGGCGCGCACATGGGGCTCTTGAAGTAAAACGAGAGCCATTCCTGAATACCCAACCTAGCCAATTCCGGGCAGCGCTGAGCAAGATCGAGGAACAGCACCAAGTCCAGCACCAGCGGCGCTGCCAGGATCGAATCGCGACAGAGAAAATCGACCTTGATCTGCATCGGGTAGCCGAGCCAGCCGAAAATATCGAGGTTATCCCAGCCCTCTTTGTTGTCGCCGCGGGGGGGGTAATAGTTGATGCGCACTTTGTGGTAGAAGTCCTTATAGAGGGTTGGATAAACCTCTGGCTGCAGAATGTATTCAAGCACGGAAAGTTTGCTTTCCTCTTTCGTGCGGAAGGAAGCTGGATCGTCCAGAACTTCGCCATCGCGGTTGCCGAGGATGTTGGTGGAGAACCACCCGTGCAAACCCAGAAGCCGCGCCTTCAAACCAGGTGCCAGGATCGTCTTCATCAACGTCTGGCCCGTTTTGTAGTCCTTCCCACACACAGGGACGCGGTTCTCCAAGGCCAGTTCCATCAGCGCGGGAATATCCAGCGTCAGATTGGGTGCACCGTTGGCGAAAGGGATTCCCAGTTTGAGTGCGGCGTAGGCGTAAATCATGCTGGGGGCAATGTCGGGACTACTTTCCCGCAGGCCCTTCTCAAAAGCCGCGAGGGACCGATGCACGGGTTTGATTTTCAGGAAAACCTCCGTTGAGGCACACCAAATCACGATGAGCCGCGCAAGGCGGTGCTGCTTCTTGAATTTCTGAATGTCGTCCATGAGCTGCTCGGCGAGATGCATCTTCGTCTTGCCCTTCTTTACGTTCTCGCCATGGAGGTTTTTCACGTATTTTTGCTCAAACACCGCAGGCATGGGACGAATGCGCTTCAAGAAATCCTTCACAGAGTCGATCAGCGTACGATCCAACACACCGGCCTTGCGCGCCGCATCGTAAGCGTTATCTGCGAAGATGTCCCAGCCGCCAAAGACCAGGTCATCGAGCCCAGCGAGGGGCACAAAGTCCTTGATGAGCGGAACGCGCTTATCGGTGCGCTTTCCCAATCGTATTGTTCCCATTTGGGTTAGGGATCCAATAGGCGGAGCCAGTTTCCGCCGAATGGCTTCCACTCCAGCGATGAATGTCGTCGCCACCGCTCCCATCCCGGGAATTAGGACGCCAAGCTTTCCTTTTGGTTCGTCAATGCTTACCATTTTGCCGTTCACCTTTGAGTTCCTCCTCAGATTTCAACCTCTCGTCCGGGCTCCCCTCGCAGGGTGAGTTAATGTTTCAAGACGCCGATAGCTCCCAACTAAGAAGTCACACGCATGCGGGGGAAAATGGCCGCCTGCCATCTACTCACGCTGCTTCGACCAGACGAAACCAAAAATGATGCGCTATGCATGCAAAAATTGCAACGATATTTCCATTGCCGGTAAGATTTTGCCTTCCCTGCCGCAATCACGATAGGATAATAACTTAAATCAGTTCTACGGCGGGACGGTCAACTCGGCAAACCGCAACCCAGAGAGCAGCCCATCCTATGAACGACATTCGTGTCCGTTTTGCACCCTCGCCTACCGGGTACCTCCATGTGGGGGGTGCGCGCACGGCGCTTTATAACTGGTTATTCGCCCGGCACGTGGGTGGAGCCATGATCCTCCGTATCGAAGACACGGATGTGGACCGGTCAAAGCCCGAACTGACGACGGCCATCCTCGAAAGCATGGCCTGGCTCGGGCTCAGTTGGGACGAGGGTCCCATTTATCAGTCCCAGCGGCTCGATCGCTACCGGCAAATAGCCTGGGGCCTCGAAGGCTCGGGGAATGCTTACCGTTGTTTTTGTAGCACAGAGGAAATCCAGGCCAAACGCGCCAAGGCTGAAACCGAGCGTCGACCATGGAAATATGATGGAACGTGCCGCGCGCTCTCCCTCGCGGAGCGGGAGCGGCTTCGCGCCGAAGGCCGCACTGCGGCACTTCGCTTTCGCGTGCCGGAGTCGGGCCGTACCGGATTCGAGGACCAGGTCTTCGGCCACATCGAGGTTGACCACCGCGATCTTGAAGACTTCGTGCTGCTGCGGTCAGATGGAAATCCGACCTATCACCTGGGAGTGGTGGCCGATGACATGGATCTGCGTATTTCCCACGTGATCCGCGGCGCCGACCACATTTCCAACACGCCCAAGCAAGTTTTGATGTATCAGGCCTTGGGAGCGCCGGTGCCGGTGTTTGCACACTTGCCGCTGATTCTCGGGCCGGATAAACAGCGCCTCTCGAAAAGGCATGGAGCAACTTCCGTGGGCTCGTATCGCGACCAGGGAGTTCTGCCGGAAGCGCTGGTTAATTTCCTGGCGCTGCTTGGCTGGACGCCACCAGGCCAGAGGGAGATCGTCCCCCGCGAGGAGATGATTCGCGAATTTGATTTCTCAGCAGTCTCCAAATCCAATGCTGTTTTCGATCTCGAAAAGCTGGCCTGGATGAACAGCGAATATGTGCGCCGTTTGCCGCCGGAGCGTCTGCTGCCGCTCGTGGAAGAAACTTTGGCGGGAGGACGGGACGCGATGACGGATGAGGAACAAAAACCCGGAGAGCCAGAATCGACACCCCCTGGGAAGCTAATCAAAATGGGTGAGGACGCATTCAAGCAATCGGTCCTCTTGCTTCAATCTCGGGCGCGGACAATCAAGGATTTCTCCGGCCCCTTTCGCGCCTTTTTCACGGAAGACTTCCCCTACGAGGCGGAAGCGGTAAGGAAGTTCTGGAAGGACGATCGGTTACCTCTACTTATGGACGCTCTTGCCGACCGGTTGGGCGCTGTCGAACCCTTTGACCTTACCGAAACCGAAAAAAACTTGCGCCACCTGGCGGAGGAACATGGCGTAAAGGCGGGACTGCTCATCAACGCGACCCGCGTGGCTTTGACCGGTCAGGCGGTTGCGCCGAGCTTATTTGATGTGATGCAGGTGATGGGACGCGAGCGTGTGATTTTGCGACTGCGCCGTGCGGCGGCCTACCTGCGGCATACCACTGGTTCACCTACGTCCCCGGAGGAGCACGAATGATTCCTGAGCTATGGGATGTGGCGGGCGACCACTTCCGGATTTCAGACCCGATCTCTCAAACTGAAACGGTGTAGAGTTTAATTGTCGCCCACGCCTCTACACAAGCTAGGGTTATTTGGCGGCGTCAATCTTCTTGCGCAGGGTCTCGTACGTTTCCACAACCACAATGGCGGCAGCAAGTACTGCCCCCACAGTGGTTATAACTTCCGTCGCGCCCCTCAAGAACTTCAGCAATTTCACCACGCGCTCGCACCTCCGATCGGCAAATTGACGCCCTCCGGGATGCCTTCATTATACCTATCCAAGCTGACAAATGTCGCCCGCATGTCGTGTTCTGTGACTTCGAGTATCCCAAAGCACCGGGGCAAGGAGAAGCGTCTTTTTCCGGCACTGCCGGGGTTGAAAAAGAACCTTCCTCCCACAACTAGCGCGCAAGGTTCATGGCTATGGCCAAAGATCACTACCCGACATTCTTCCGGAAAGGTTGAAAGAAACCGGCGACAGTGCTCAGCGTGCTTGCCCTCTAGTGGGTTAAGTTGTGCCCAATCGCGGAGCACCGATTGTGGTCTGGGCAGCTCGTGCAACATATGAATCGCGACGCTGCCCACTTCTCTGGTAAGAGTGGGCGCGAGCGCCAGCGCCACTGTGTCAACATTGCCTCGCACCGCATGCACTTGCGCAATGGCACGGAATTGTTCAAGCACTTGACCTGATCCAACATCTCCAGCGTGGAAGATTTCATCAACCCCACGCAGAAGGAGCGAGAGATGGGGATCAAAGTATCCGTGGGTATCGGAGACAACGGCAATCTTCATGGGATCGAAGAGTCAGGAATTAGCAGCCAGAATTAAAACTCGAATAGGGAACCTCGAAATTCGAAAGTTGGGGAGTGATCTGCGGCATTCGAATTTCGAATCGCATTACTTCTGACTGCTGGATTCTGGACCCTGACTCGTTGCTCTTGATTCATCGGCAGTGATCTTTTCCACCAGGTCTTTGACAAGAGGACAGGTGGGATGATTAATTCGGCAGCCTGCGATGCTGTTGTTGCAGCCGCACGGGCAGGGCTCCATGTTCAGGCGAAAGAGGATGTGATTTTGTTGGGCCTTCGAAAATGCACGCAAATCGACCCCGGGAACCTCGGTCACGTCCGTCGGCACGAAGTCGGGAGTAGTCTGGCTGCATCCTGCCGGCATCGCGCGCAGAGGAGCCGGCTGGTATTTCGCCCGGCCCGGAGCCATGGCCCAGATTAACCCCGCAAGCAGGATCAAACCCAGAGCCACTTGCCCTAATGAATTCGGGCGTTTCCCTCCTGGAGCAGCGGAGGGAGAAGTACTAGTCGAATTTAAGTCGTCGGAAGACATCAGACTCCATCGGCTTCAATGGGACATCCTGAGGCACAACTTTGACGGTAATGTTCAGCGGCACTCTGGAAGGGGCCAAACAAGCGTGATCATTGCAAGCCTGATAAGCGAACTTGGCCTTCACGGTGTATGTGCCTGCCGGCACAGCCTTCCCGGTTTGAAGTCGCAAACCGACGACGATGGCGCCTTCGTAGACGGAAAGCGGTACATCCGAGAAAGAGAATTTCTTGAGCGTCCCCTTCGGGTATACCACATCTTTAACCGTAAATTGATCGCCGGGGTCCACCTTAACCTCGGTAGGGATCAGGTAATCGAGGGACGGTTTGTGGTCATTAATGTGATAGCCCGCGGCGATCTGCGCCAGTACGGCCAGTTTTAGCGGTGCATCAGAGTGGGCGGCGTCGGTGGCCATCACTGCGTGGGCGTCTACCACGGGATTGTCTTTCTGCGCCCATCCCCAATTGCCAGCGACAATAATGAAGGCACAAACCCAGAGGAGCCGCCGCATAGGCGATAGTCCTTGTAAATCCCGCAAATCGGGAGTTACCTTGAAACCCTCAGGAGCAGCCGTGAGAGAGACGGGATCGGATACAATCTTCATCTATTTAGCCGCCGTGCCGGGGGACTTGGCCTTCAGAAACGCTTCCAGTTGGTCTTGCGCAGTCTTGCGGCTGTAGCCGCAACGGCGGTCAACTTGCCGGCACTTCAATAAACTAAATTTACAGCCACACGTACATTCCTGACTCTCCAACAATTTCTTATAGCCTTCCTTTTGGTCAGCGGAGAGTTTAGTGATATCGACGCCAGGCACTTCTGAATCAATCGTTGCAGGGTCTCCCAATTCAACCTTGTCTTCATCGAAAACTCGTCCCGCTTGATGGAAGTTCTTGGCTTCACCGGTTGGGCTGGCCGCAAGCAATTCTTTAATTTCCGCCTCGAAAACGCTGATGTCGTAGGCGCCCACGTGCTTGGCGTAGATTCGCCCATCTCGCCCAATCAGGAAGGTCGTGGGCAAGCCCGGCATGCCGCCATAGAGCTCTCCCAGCCGGTCGTTTCCGACGGCAACCGGATAATTCATCCGCAATTCCTTATAGAAATCCACCACGGGTTCCGGACTATCATCCATGGAGATTCCAATCATCGTAAAACCTTGTCCCGCGTAGCGTCTTTGCAGGTCAATAAAGCCGGGGATTTCAATTCGGCAGGGTCCGCACCATGTCGCCCAAAAATCGAGCACCACTACTTTTCCCTGAAAGTCGCTAAGTTTGAGAGACTGGCCCGTGATGTCGGTAAGCGAAAATTGTGGCGCCAGGGGGTGGTTAGCATCGGCTTTGGCTGGCGTCCTGGTTTGCGCCCTTACAGCCGGCGCGATCCAATAACGATTGACAAAATACAAGCCTACGACGAGGCCGACAGCCAACAACGCACCCGCCAGTAACTTCGGTTTGCGGGCCGGGGGAGCTTCCGGCGGGGATACTTCCGGAGTTTCTTGCGCCTTGGGTGTATTCTCGCTTGGTGTTTGTTCTTCCACGACCCACACCTCAATGTGATTTCAGATTAATCCTTCGCGCGCTTCGGGACCGGCGCCGGGGCCATCTCCCGCGACTTCTCCCGAGGTACGATCTCTTTCACCTTTGGAGCGCGGCCATACCCCGATTGCCGGTGCGCTCTGCTTGCCTCATGAGCAACACCTTCGACCGCTCCTCCTGATCCTTTGACTTCCGCGCGGTGGGTGGCTCGCCAGATGATGACTGCGCCAATTCCCGCCAATGCCAGCAGGGCAATGAACTGGGAAGTTGAAAGGAGGTGATTAAACACAAATCCCCGGTCTTCATCACCCCGCAGAAATTCCAGAAAGAACCGCGCCGTCGCGTACAGGCCCATGTACCCTAGAAAAACGTCGCCATCTCGCTGCTTCTTAGGAAACCACCATACCAGCAATCCAAAGATTAGGAAAGTTGCAAGGGATTCGTAGATCTGCGTGGGATGCAAGCGCTGCCCGAGCGGTACGCCGGTGACTTCGTGAGCAAACGTACTGGAAAAAACCACTCCCCACGATGCAGCGGTAGGCTTTCCGTAATCGCAGCCTGCGCTGAAGCATCCCAGTCTGCCAACGCTTTGACCCAAGGCGACGCCAGGCGCCAGCACATCCGTCAGCTTCCAAAAGGACAACTTCTGGACCCGCACGTACCAAACCGTGAAGAAAAGGGCTGCCAGAAACCCGCCATAGAATACTCCACCCGCCATAAGGGTCGAGAGGCTGAAGATCTCGCTGGGATTAGCGCGATAGTAGCTCCAATCCGTTAGGATCATCAGAACCTTCGCCCCGACCAGTGCTACCAGGATCAACCAGGTGCAAAAATCCAGGATGAGTGCAGATTCCATGCCCACCCGGCGGCCCAAACGCATTGCCGTGAAGATCCCACCCAGGATGGCCGTCACGAGAAGGACACCGTAAGTTGGCAGGTGGAACGAACCGATGCTAATTAAAATCGGATGCATCCGTTGCTATACCTGTAAGGCCGAGGCGTTCGGCCGGAAGGCGAGCACCGCTCGCCGCTACAAAGAAAACCGGTTCAAAAAGGTAAAATATCCGGAGATAATTGTCAGTTTGTTGAAGGCCATTAGCGTACCCAGGGCAATCAGCAATACTCCCGAGGCCACTTCAACGGCCTGCAAGTGCTTTCGGAATCCGCTATAGAACTTCAGGAAACTACTCAGCCCGAGGCTCGTGAGCAAAAATGGAATCGCCAATCCCGCGGAGTAGACTCCCAGCAGAAACATGCCTTGGAACACCGTTTCGCGTTGGGCGGCAAGCGTCAGGATTGCGGCCAAAATCGGGCCGATGCACGGAGTCCATCCGAAGGCAAAGGCAAATCCCACTAGAAAGGCTCCCCCCAGCCCGCGACGCGGAGACCCCGCGTCCAGCCGCGCCTCACGGTACAGCAATGGGATTTTCACCAGTCCCGTGAGGTGCAGTCCAAAAATGATGACCACAAAGCCGGCGATCAGGTTGAATGTTCCTTGATGGGCTCGCAGGAACTGCCCTACCCAAGTTGCCGAGGCACCGAGCAGTACAAAGACTAGGGTAAATCCTGCGACGAAAGCCAAGGAATTGCGCAGAACTCGGCGCAGAAGGCTTCCGCTGGCTTCTTTTTTAAGCTCCTCTATCGAGGCCCCCGAGAGCATGGAAAGGTAGCCCGGGACCAAAGGAAGCACGCAGGGCGACAGGAATGAAACGATCCCGGCCAAAAAAGCAATCGGAATGCTTAGCTCGTGGCTCATCAAACGATAGGGTTCCTCAGGTTATTAGACGCATCAAACCTATTTGGGTGACGGAGAATGCACAAGAGTTCCACTGGCTGCTACTACTTACCATTATCTGGGGCATCGCCAATTGTTGATCCGGCTGCTCAGCAAGGGAATCCACACTCCACCCTTGTCCCCGCTTCCAACTCAAGTGTACCATAGCGCCGTGGCTGGACGGTTCAATCGTCAATCGACAGATGAATGTCGAAAACCAAAGAGGGGGCTCTAACTAACTTGCTTCGCGCCGTCATCTTCGACTTCGATGGCATTATTGTAAACAGTGAGCCTGCGATCTTGAAACTGACTCAGGAAATGGCAGCTCTGGAGGGTTGGACCGTCACAGAGGCGGACTATTACCACGACTACCTGGCACTTGACGACCGCGGGATTGTCGAACATCTCTACGCGAGTCATGGGCAGCCTGTGGATGCCGTCCGGCGCGACGAACTGCTGGCCTGGAAGATCTGTCGGTATGAAGAGATCATTCGCGACGGCCTGCCGGCCATGCCGGGAGCTGTGGAGTTTGTTACTGAATTGGCTCGGCGCTATCCTTTGGCTATTGCTAGTGGAAGTTTGCGGGCAGAAATCCACCATTTGCTCAGTCAGTTAGGTTTGCGGGAGAAGTTTTCCGTGCTGGCAACAGCGGATGACTGCCTTCGTTCCAAGCCGGACCCCGAGGTCTACCTTCTGGCGCTCTTGCGCCTGCGTGCTTTGCCCGTTTTCCGCGACCGCCCATTGCAATCAGAAGATTGCCTGGCCATCGAGGACGCACCCTTGGGAGTGGTCGCCGCGCAAGCCGCCGGCTTCAAATGCCTGGCGCTTACACACAGCCGGCCTGCCGAAGAACTCCAGCACGCCGATTTGGTCGCACCGGATTTCGCACAGGTGGACATGCGCAAGGTTCATGCCTTGTTCCGCTGAATAACGATCAACATCGCGGACAAGCAATTTGGAATCGGCCCGCTGCAAGATTCCTTCGGGCGCCCGTTCTATGCTGTGGGGCACTTTAGCTATCGCGGATTGGAAAGGTGAAACATGATCAGACAAATCCTGAGGGCTCGGCTGGCAGTGGTCCTGGTTCTGGCAGGGTGTTACGGACAGGCGCGTGCCCAAACCCAAATTACCTCTACGGCGCAGGACCAGAAGGAATTGGCGGTCACAGTCTATAATTCCAATGTCGCTCTGGTCCGCGACGTCCGCCGCGTCCGCCTTCCCGACGGTGCTATTGACCTACGGTACATGGACATTGCCGCACAGGTGAATCCGGCCACCGTCCACATTGTTTCGCTGACAGCTCCTAAGGACCTCAATGTACTTGAACAAGACTATGAGTACGACCTGCTCAGCCCACAGAAGCTCCTGCAAAAGTACATCGGCAAGGAAATAACTCTGATCCGAGTCGTCACCGAAAACAACTCTACGCGCGAAGTCCCCGTAAAAGCCGTCCTTCTAGCAGACAATGAAGGTCCCGTTTGGAAGGTGGGGAACGAAATCGTCACCGGCATGGGAAGCGACCGGTATATCTTTCCCGACCTGCCCGAAAACCTTTACAGCAAGCCGACACTCGTGTGGCTGCTGGATAATCGCAAGGCCGGGGAACAGACGGTCGAAGCATCCTACCTGACCAACCAGATGAATTGGAACGCTGATTACGTGCTCACCGTGCACTCGGACCAAAAATCCGCCGATTTGAACGGCTGGGTGACGGTAGTAAATCAGAGCGGTGCGTCATTCCGCAACGCTCAACTTCAGTTGGTCGCTGGAGAGTTGAATCGTGTCCAGCCTCCGATCGGGGGGAGGCAGATGTCCATGATGGCCAAGGCCGTGGCGGCTGCACCCCCGCAATTCCAACAGGAATCGATCTCCGAGTACCACCTCTATACTCTTCAGCGGCCCACCAACGTTCGGGAGAACGAGACCAAACAAATCAGCCTGCTGGCAGCGGCGGGCGCCGCGATCGAGAAAGTCTTCGAAGTGGACGGCCAGACGTATTATTACCAGAACCCTCAGAACCCCGGCCAACCGAATAAGGAACCCGTGAAAGTTCTGATCAAGTTTAAGAACGCCGAAGCCAACTCTCTCGGTATTCCACTGCCGGCAGGAACGGTGCGCGTCTATCAGGGAGACTCCAGAGGCCGAGTGCAGTTTATCGGCGAAGACCGCATCGATCACACCCCCAAAGACGAAACGGTGAGCCTTCACATTGGCAATGCATTCGATGTGGTCGCCGAGCGCAAGCAGACAGATTTCCAGCGCCTCGGCTCGCGCAATGTGGAGGTGGAGTACGAAGTTTCCCTGCGCAATCACAAGCCCGACGCGATTACAGTGGAGGTCAATGAACCCATCGGCGGCGATTGGACGATCCTCAATTCGACCTTTAAGTTTGAGAAGACGGCCGCTTTTGCAGCCCGCTTTGCAGTACCGGTGGCAGCCAACAGCGAAGCGCTGCTGAAGTACCGCGTACGGATTCGTTGGTAATTAATTAAGGTCGCAGGCGCGGGATTTATCCGCCGCAAGATTTTGGTGGGAGGGCAGCGTGCAGAGTTCCATCCGGCCCGGCCGCTCTTGACGGCGGGGAGGGGTCTTGATGATCTGCGGAGCGGGTTGCGGATTTGCTTTCACGGGCTCCGAGGCGCTTGGCATCAGGCCTGAGAGCCAAGATAGAATGCGAAAGTAAGCCGCCGCCATGCGTTCCTGCTCGACAGTTTGCACTTGTATGGTGTCGTCGCGGACTGCGCCTGCCCCGGAACTGCGTTTCGTGAAGGTACTCAAGAGGAGAACCATCCCCGCAAGGATTAGGATCAGAAACGGTGCGGGTAGACCTCGGCTCTTCTTCATATCTCTCATTTCGTAAACGAATACTTCTCCACTTCGAGTCTGGGATTCAGCGCCTTACACCCTGAAACCTCTTGGACGCGTCAATATGAATTCAGGTTACAAGCGGATACAAATCTGCAAGTACATTGGATGCCAGAAGGAGGAGAAGAGTTACATGCGACCGTGCAGGATGGATAAGGTTTTCCCGCCGGGGGCTGGTTCAAGGAGCCATTTATGACCACCCTGGGACATGCTCTGACTTAGAGAATTAGCATGCAGTCTCCATAACTATAAAACCGGTAGCGCGATTCGATGGCATGCCGGTAGGCGCGGAGCACGAAGTCCTTATCTGCAAAGGCAGAGACCAACATCAGCAGTGTTGATTGGGGAAGATGAAAATTGGTTAGCAGCCCGCGGATAACGCGAAAATGAAAGCCTGGAAAGATGAAGAGTCGAGTCTCGCCCCGGCCGGGCGCGATGCGGCCGTCGTGGTCATGCGCCACACTTTCAAGCGTGCGAACACTGGTTGTTCCCACCGCGATTACACGCCGGCGTTCGTCAAGGGCGCGGTTGATGGCCGCTGCCGCCGCCTCCGGAATCTCGTAGCGCTCCGCTTCCATGGGATGATCTTCAATCCGCTGAGTCCGCACCGGCTGGAAAGTCCCAAGTCCTATGTGCAAAGTGATTTCACACGTCTCCACGCCGCATGCTGCCAGCGCACTGAATACCCTTTGGGTAAAATGCAGGCCGGCAGTCGGTGCGGCCACGGCTCCCCGTACTTTTGCGAACACGGTTTGATAGGTGGTGCGGTCGGCCGCCTCGTCGTGGCGGTGTATGTAGGGCGGAAGCGGGATGTGGCCAAGCCGGTCGAGAGCCTCCTCCACCGTTCCCTGGCGCGCCCGCAACCGTGCCCGTCGCACGCCGTACTCACCTCGGCCCAGAATCTCGGCCTCCAACTCGTCGTCGCCAAAAACCAGGATTTCACCAGTCCGGACTTTGCGGCCGGGATGGACCAACCCATGCCAGATGTCGTCGCTCTCATGCCGAGTTAGCAGCAGTTCAGTTTCACCAGTTAGGAAACCGCGTTGCGCCCGATTGTTTTTTCCGATGGGCTGAGCAGTGGTGCCCCGGCGCCGGCCCAGCAGACGCGCCGGGAAAACCTTGGTGTTGTTAAAAACCATAAGATCGCCTGGCCGAAGGATTTGAGATATCTCGATGAAATACTTGTCTTCCCAAATTTTCGCCGTGCGGTCGAGCACCATCATGCGTGAAGCATCCCGATTGGCCAAAGGCTTTTGGGCAATCCGAGCGGCAGGAAGCGTGTAGTCAAATTCTTCGCGAAGCATAGGAATTAAATTATGAATTATGAATGCCAAATTGTGAATTATAGTTACGACATGCCTCAGTCAACCGTAACTATCGCCACGCGAGGGATCGAGCGTCTCGCTTCCGGCCATCCCTGGATTTATCGCTCCGACGTTTTGAGATCGGAGGGAGTCGAACCCGGCGTGGTGCGTCTCATCGATCGGAAGAGCCACTACTGGGGGCAAGCGCTTTATAGCGGCAAATCGCAGATTGCTCTCCGCTTCTTGACTCGCGAGGAGCGGCCCTTTGATGCCGCGTTTCTCGCGGAGAGAATTCGCGCCGCCGCCGCCTTCCGCCAGCAGGTTGCGGCCGGGGCGGAGGCCTACCGTTTAGTCGCTGCCGAAGGCGATTTGCTTCCATCGCTTATCATCGACCGGTATGCAGATTGTTTCGTCATTCAAACCCTCAGCCAGGGTATGGATCGGATGAAGGCGAAAGTGGTGGAGATTCTGCAGACAGAATTCGCCCCGCGCGCCATCCTGGAGCGGAACGATGCCGTGGTGCGCAACCTTGAAGAACTGCCGGAGCAAAGTGGCGTGTTGGCGGGTGAGTCAGTTCGCGAAGTCGTGGTGCAAGAAAATGGAGTGAAGATGTGCTACGACTTATTGCACGGACAGAAAACCGGCGGGTTCCTCGACCAGCGGGAAAATCGCGCTGCGGCTGCTGGTTATGCTCGGGGGCGGGCGCTCGATTGCTTCGCCTACACAGGAGGATTCGCCCTGGCGCTGGCGCCCCATTGTGAATCGGTGGTCGGTGTGGATTCCTCCCCGGACGCTTTGCGGCAGGCCGAGCGCAGCCAGATGCTGAATGCCTTTACGAACCTGCAATGGAAGGAAGGCAACTGCTTCGATTTCCTCAAGGCGGCCGATCAGGAAAGGCAGCGATTCGATATCGTGGTGATCGATCCTCCTGCCTTCGCGCGCCAGAAATCCAATCGCGAATCGGCACTGCGCGGCTACAAGGAACTGAATTTGCGTTCCATAAAGATCCTCAATCCCGGCGGTTACCTTATCACCTGTTCATGTTCCTTCCACGTCAGCGAATCCGACTTGCTGCAAGTGGTTGCGGAGGCCGCTCTGGACGCCCACCGCAACGTCGTGGTGGTCGAGCGCCGGACGCAATCGCGCGACCATCCGATTCTTCTGACCGTCCCTGAAACGCATTACTTGAAGTGTTTAATCTTGCGGGTATTATAGAAGACGGCCCAAAGATGCACCACCAAGACACCAAGGCACAGAGACCCACCAACGCCCCAAGCTTGGAGAAATCGCCCCCTCAGATCGGTCGCGGTCACTTCGTCAATACTCCCGTGGAAGGTGGCTTACGTTTCTTCTGGGTCCTCATGGGTACCCTGGCCGCCCTGATGCTCATTCCCGTAACGCCGATAGGGGGGCAATCGTCTACACCCTCCCTCAAACTGCTCATTTCCCTGAACCAGGCATACGTGGCGCAACCGGAGGCGGCACGCATCCTCCTGCATATCCACAACCCTGGCCAGCAACCGGTTTGGCTATACCGGCGTGCACGGGGAAAGCACCCCCCGGAGGAACGGGTTTCCGACGAGAGCAGGCCTGGCGAATCCGCCGGTGGCTCCATCGTGGAAATCAAACTCCAGCCGGCCAATGCCCAAAATCTGCATTCGGTCACCTCCCCTGCTGAGGCCACTGTGCTCGAATATGCGCAGATGCCAAAGCCACGGCTAGTCAAGCTTGCTGCCGGTGGCGATTATGAAGAGACATCGATCGTGCAGTTACGACCGGTGCTCGCCGAGGGACAAAAGCCGGTATTTGGACCTTATAGTTTAGCCGTTGTCTACAGTGCGAGTTTTTCCAATGGAGGAGAGTTCCAACGCAATCTCGGCCTCACGCTTTGGCAAGGCGAGGTGACGAGCAACACTGTTCCCATCGAAATGCCGCCGCCCCTGCCCGATTCTGTAGGCGCCTTGAGCGGCTCGACGCTGGGACCTGATCTTCAACCGCGAGCGGGCATCCGCGTTTCCCTTAGCGACGAGCAGGGACAATTGATTGACCAGCAAGTCACCGAGCTCGGCGGGAAATTCTCCTTTGACCACTTGCCCATGGCCCTTTAT
>Ga0335085_10006977_pt1 | contig 17666 bp, 17 predicted proteins | sample Lox_Sample_45_FD_206712 | JGI IMG/M metagenome (GOLD analysis project Ga0335085, IMG submission 206712) | Soil microbial communities from Loxahatchee National Wildlife Refuge, Florida, United States - Lox_Sample_4.5 | ecosystem: Environmental > Terrestrial > Soil > Wetlands | place: USA...
CGGCGCATACGACGGCGGCGGTCGTGAGTTGCGAGATGGCGATGTGGTCAGGGTGCCCGTACGCTCCCTCCGGACCAAACGTCAGGACCACATCGGGCTGAATTCGCCGTATATGTGAAACCACGGCGCGAATCGCAGTCGCGGCGTCGACCTGATCAACGCCGCCATCAGGATAGCTCAGGATGGAGACCTCGCGAATTCCGAGCGCCGCGGCCGCGGCTCGCAATTCCGCTTCCCGGACGCGGCCGGCTTCAGCCGGGTCGCCTCCCTTTCCGAGTAAGCCGAACCTCCCGCGTTCTCCGCGCGTGGCTGTGACCAGATACGTCTCAACCCCCTCGGCAGCGTATTTGGCCAGCGTGCCGCCGAAACCGAGTGATTCGTCATCCGGATGAGCGAGGACGGCCAGCAATTTGAATCTCCGATTCATCGTGTCCCCGCCTCGGCGTGCTTCTTCAGTCCCCGCGCTTCAAGATCGAGATAACGCGTGTTCAGGCTACGGGTCAGGCGGGCGGTCAGGGGCCCCAACGGGCCTGAGAAGTCGAGCGTGAGCGTCACCAGGCTCCTGTCGGCAGTGCCTTCGATCCAGTGGCCCGCGGTTACGGATATGCCGGGGCCCCGCATAATCCAGGTAAAACTGCGGCCCTCCTCGAGTTCCGTGACCTGCCAGCGCGCGGGAAGAAGCTTGGGCTGGCGGACGATGGCTCTGGTTCCGACAGCAAGTGGGCCGGGATCGAGTGGCCGGATGCTGGTGATCATCGGCGTCCAACGGCTCCAGTGCTCGATGTCGCGCACGGCCGCCCAGACCCGGTCAGGAGGCGCCTGGATATCGATAGTGGTGCAGATGTCTGTCATAGGCCAACTAAGCTCCAGTCGCTAATGCGCGTCCGGGCAAGATGGTGGTAACTGTGGCGTACCGCATGATTCTCCAGGAAGAACTGGCAGGTGTGTGGAGCGCCGCTGTCGAGCGACACAGACGCGGCGCGGTCGAGCTCTTCGTCGGTCAGCGCTCGGATTGCCGCGGCCGCCGCCGCGCTATTGGCTTTCAAGAGCGCGAGTGCGGCCCCTTTGGCGACGTGTTCGTGCGCCTTCGCATGGTCCCGGTTGATGGTATCGACCGCGTCCCACGTCACTCCCGTGATCGGCCGGCCGGCGGCGAGCAAACTCGCAAGCTGGATCTCAATTGGGTACATACTGGCCACGTGGTGTACGACCACGCCGATTTTCCGGCCGTCGTTAGGTAGACGCACCTGCCACTCAACATCGGAAAGCGTAGCCGCCAAAGCGGCAAGAGCTGTTGCTCCGTTCTCGAGGCGGGCGGCCAGGGCTTCAGACCTTTGATTCGGCATCGCCCCCAGCGGCAGCGATTGAGATTCGGTGATCGGTGCATGATTATGGTTCGTCATTTTCAACTCTCCTCTTCAAAGCGAAACGGTGACCCTTAAAAAAGTGGCGGGTATCAGAGTGCCATCGTTGGTGCTCTTGTTGTGTGCATTCGCAAGGTCCAGCAGTTGAGCCTGAAGTTCGTCGGCCATTCCGTTCTGTTCCGCGGCTTCAAATGCGTTCATGGTTGGGCCATAAAACCGCCTGAAGCGGCTGATAAACTCCGCTGGGCCATTGCTTGCTGACACGAAGTAGTACGTATCTTTCGTCATGGACACGTTCTCGCTAGGCACGCCGGCCAGACCGAAGCGCTCGATGACGGAACTCTCTACGCCCCATAGCATGGGGCTGACGAAGCCTTCCGGAGGTGGAGGCGCAAACGAAGAGCTGATCTTCAGGAGCTGCGAAACAAACGTCGGATCGTTCGGAATCCAGTTGCCCATCACAATCGCTCCGCCCGGTTTTGTCACCCGCACCATCTCCTTGGCGGCGTCGATGGGTCTGGCGGCGAACATGGCGCCGAATACCGAGAGAGTCAGGTCGAACGCATTGTCGTCCACGCCCTGCAGATTGCAGGCGTCGCCTTCCTGAAATCTCAGACGCCTGAGGCCCTGCTCCGCTGCCCGTTTGTTCCCGGCCGCGACGAGGTTGCTGGCTATGTCGATTCCGGTAACTTCCGCCCCCAGACGGGCCAGTGGCACCGCCGTAGTGCCGTCTCCACAGCCGAGATCCAAGGCCCGCAGCGGAGGCCTGACTCCGAGCGATCCCACCACTGTCTCGCCGGATTCCCGCATAAACGCAGCGATTGCGGTGAAATCGCCTTTTTCCCAAAGTGCTTGATTCGGATTCATAAGCTCCTCCCGGAAGCCATCACGGGAGCCAGCGCTGCTTCGATCCGCCGCATTTGCTCGCTGGTGATCATGGCGCCGAGCGCCCTTTGAAACCGCGGCTCCTCGACACCGGAGAGAAGGTACTGCCAGCGATACGCCCGGAGCACCCGGTCGTGCACCAGCAACGCCTCCTGGTCGGATAGAGCCGCGCCTTTTAGGTCGAGGAAGTACTCGACGTCCGCCGTCGCTTGGGCGCAAACGATCCCGTCCACGGCTCCGACCAGCGCGATCATGTCGTCCACCGCCTGATCTCGCTCCTCGGCGGACAAGCCCGCGTTTTCGCGCATCCATTCCAGCTCGTCGATTCTCGCGTGCTGGGACTCCTCCTTCCAGTGGTACAGGAACACATCCTTGAACAACGGTGATAATTGTGAATCCGGCTGGATGCTTTTCAGATAATGCGTCTGCGTGAACAACTCGATCATCAGAGTCACCCCCAGAACCGACCATGTCGACTTCGAAAGCACCGCCGCGGTCACCGCGTTCGGCTCCGGCAGGAAGTTGTATCCCGCCGGCATTTTCGACGCGATCATGCGCTCGATGCGCCGGAACAGCTCCTGGTGTTTGAGTTCTTCATCACTGAAGCGAACCAGCGCCTCCAGCGCGGCCTGGTCGCCGGTCCAGTGAAACTTGCTTAGCTCGAGAACCTTGCAGTTGATGAAACGTTCCACCAGGCCGAACATGTTCGCATAGGTCCTTCCTTGAATCTGACTGAGGAAAATCGCGTCGTCCTTGCTCAGAAATTCGAGTTGATCGACGCCGGAGATGGAGTCCGGCAGGAATTTATGCGCCGTATCGAACTCGCGGCCTCGTAGAACGTCCTGGTCGATCTCCCAGCGCACGCGCTTGGATGCGCCAACGCATGAGGCATATTGTTCGGTTTGGACGGGAATGGGGGTGGTCACAGCGTTTCTCTCCTTCGTGTATCGATTTGACGCGTTTTTCCTATCGCGTCTCGTGTCGTTTACAATTGTGGGGTTGCACGGGTGTTAGGACCATGTCCGGACGTCCCGATGAATTGCTCGAACGTTCGCCAGGGCTGATCGCTTTGCAGACCGGCCGGAAAACTTCCCCGGCCGTCCAGAGAGCTGAATGGATGCGTTCTCCGAGATTTTGAGTGGAGTCAAGCTCAGCGGCGCGTTATTCTTCAGCGCCGAGTTTTCGGCTCCCTGGTGTTTTGCGTCACCCGCGTCCAACACCCTTGCGCCTCTATTGGCCCCGGGCGCGCCCCACCTGGTGATCTACCACTTCGTCATCGATGGCGCGGCGTTCGTGACGTTACCCGATGGAGAGTCTATCGAGCTTGGCCCAGGAGATATCGTCGTCCTTCCCCATGGGGATCCACACGTGATGACCAGCTCGCGGGGTTTGACGGGAGAAGCGCTTACCTCGGCGATTCTCTCCAAAATCAAAACGCGCGACCTGCGTCCCATGCAGGCCGGCGGAGGCGGCGATTCGGCGCGATATGTTTGCGGGTACATGGCTTGCGACCCGTTCCTGAGCCGCCCGATTTTGGGCGGTCTGCCGTCCGTCTTCAAGGTCCACATCCGAACGGATCGCTCGGGGCAGTGGCTCGAGAATTCCATCCTGCACCTGGTGGACGAAGCAGCTTCGGGGCGCGTCGGCAGCGACGCCATGCTAGCCAAACTGTCGGAAGCGTTATTCGTCGACACCCTCCGGCGCTATGTCGCCGGCCTGCCTGAGCAGCAGACCGGTTGGCTCGCGGGTGCTCGCGATTCCATCGTCGGGAGAAGCCTCGGATTGCTGCACAGCCGCATTGCCCATCCCTGGACCATCGCGGATCTGGCCGAGGAAGTTGGCATTTCACGGACCGCTCTGGTGGAACGTTTTACCCGGTATCTTTCCGAGCCGCCCATGACGTACTTAACTCGCTGGAGGCTTCAATTAGCCGCGCGGTCCCTCGAGAACACCCCGCGTGGTGTATCGGAAATCGCCGGCGAAGTGGGTTATGAGTCGGAAGCGGCCTTCAATCGCGCATTCAAACGTGAGTTTGGGGAGCCCCCCGGCCGTTACCGCCTCAAGCATAAACGGACCTTTGGCAGAAGCGCCAACCCGGGCGCCCGCCAGGCCGGCCTGAGAGCGTAATCGGGCAATGCCGAATCGGCGGAAGCACGAAAATGCACATTCGAAGCGTCTCGCGAGCCGCTCCACAGCGTGATGCCTCCCGGCGGAGGCCGGTCACAATCCCGCCGCCTGCCCGATTGGCCGTCCGCATTGTTGAGATTCCAACAGAAAGCAATACTATGTAGTGCGTACGCAACCAAGGTGAAGCCTGAATATCTGGGGAGAAATCGTGTCTAACACCCATGCTCTGCGCGGTGAGCTAGGATTGACGATTTCAGTTCCTCAACCCGCTCCGCAGCTTCATCCAGTTCACTGCGGATGACCGGGCGATCTTCGCCGCGCGTTACGGCAAGCGTGTTGGCGGAATTCATCCGCGTCCACTGTGCGACCGCGTTCATGTATAGGTGGAGCAGGCGCTGCTTTTCGGTGCACAGGATTGGAGCCGTAGCCTCCACCTTCAAGCATTATGCCTCTAAAAGTTCTGAACACTGGGACTTTTGCCGTACCACCACTGGTTTGCCGTGCCTGCCCGCACGGTAGCCGCCCGAGTTGTATGCGATCACCCTGTGCAATCGCACCTCCCCCATTGGTCTCGATCCAGCTCCCGAGCGCCGGACGGCCAGGCCCGATTTACCGGCCAGTCCGCCGCCGGCGCATCCTCGGCCATCGGCAATCTACGACTTGCCGTGTTAATTGACTCGGCAATCCGCAATCCAGAATAATTCCTTGCCGGTGGCTGAATGCCGTCGGCGCCGCTTCTCCACCCAAACTAGGAATTGAGATCGAGAAAGATCGAAAAGAACCACCCAAGAAAAAAGCGGCGCAGCACGGCATTACTCCCAGGCCCGATGCGGCTTCGGCTCCATTGGCTAAAGAAGAGGCGACTTGCGCGATTGTCGCGGTCGGCGCCTCCGCCGGCGGCCTGGAAGCCTTCCAGGAGCTCCTTCAGAACCGGCCCAACGATACCGGCGCGGCACTTGTCTTTATCCAGCATCTCGATCCCAAGCACAGCAGCATGCTCAGTGAGATCCTGTCCAAGTCGACTTCCATGCCGCCCGTTCAAGTGATGGACGACATGGAGATCGAGCCCAACCACGTCTACGTAATTGCGCCGAACGTGGTTTGCGGCTGGCCGGATCGCGCTTCCGCCTCACCGAGCGCCCCGTGGGCGCCCTCACATGCCGATCGACGAGTTCTTCCGCTCGATGGCCGATCAGGAAGGTTTGATGCCATGCCGCGCAATGCGATCTCGGCCGGATGGGTCGACCTGGTGCTCCCGCCGATCCGCATAGCCGCTGAGATCACACTGCTGTGCCCGGCGCTGCCGCCGATAGGCCGGATATCGCGGAAGGGCAGCGCTTCCTGGACATTTTCAACCTGCTGCGCGCCGCCACCGGCGTCGATTTCACGCTCTACAAGCACGGCACCTTGCGCCGGCGCATTCTGCGCCACATGGCCCTCAGGCGCGTGGAATAGGAAGAATAGTATGCCCGCCGCCTCAAGGAGGACCGGGTCGAACTGAAGGCGCTCTTCCACGATATTCTCATCAGCGTGACCGGCTTTTCCGGGAAAATGCCACCTCCGACGCTCTCCGGAAGCAAGTCTTCCCCGTCATCTTTCAAAACCGCGTCGCGGCGGACGATTCCGGTATCCGCGCCTTGCTCGCCCGCATTCTCGGCGAATTCGGCTATAACGTGCTGCAGGCCGGCAACGGTCAGGATGCTCTCGATCTCATCGCCGGTGGACAGCCGATTCATGTCTTGATAGCCGACTATTTGCTGCCCGGTATGTCGGACGCAATCTGGCGGAACGGTTCTCCGAGCTTCGGCCCAAGGTCAGGACGCTCGTGATGCTCGGTCAGGGTGTGGATTCCGTGGCCGACGCGCGGCAGTCGGACAATCCAGAGGCCTGCATACAAAAGCCTTTCAAGCCGGAAGCTCTCGCGCGAAAAATTCGAGAGATACCGGATAAATGAACGGAACGGGTGTGGCTGCGGCTGCGGTCGAGCCGGAATCGCTGCACGGCTTGAAGAGTCGCGCGGACCGCGTTTTCGAAGAGAGCCGGGAGGCCATGCGGACCGCAGTCGTCCTGCGGCTACAGTCCGATTTCCTCAAGCGCCGCCTTGGCCGCAGCCTGGCCGTCGGAATCGTGTCGCCGACGGTGCTGCCCCAACCTGCCGAGACCACCCCGCTAAGTCCTCGCGAGATCGCGGTGCTGCATCTGATCGTGGAGGGCAGGACCACCCGCCAGATTGCCCCCGCTCTTTTGGAGTCGCTTTCAAGACCGCTGCCGCGCATCGGGCGCATATCGTGGCTAAACTCGATGCCCCCAACAGCCGGCGGTCGTCCGCGAGGCATTTCGGCTTGGAATTGTGGATCGTTAGATTCACCTTGGTTCCGGACTTCACCCGATGCAGCCGCCAACCGCTCGAATATTCCCGGTTCGTTGCGGCTGAAATAGCCGGAAAAATCAGGGTCAAAGCCGAGCGCGTGGCCGGCTCGTTCTCGTAATGCTGCTTAGGGCTATACCATCCGCGGCTGTTCTCCACCTGGTCCACCGTGAGTCCGAAGAGGAACATGTTCTCCTCGACGACTTCTCCAGCCATCTCGATGGCGGCGCCGTCGCGCGTGGCCCCCGTTAGGGCGCCAATCCCGTTCCGAGGCCGCTACCGGCATGATAGGATGGCCATTCACATGAGACGTGTTCTCGCCTTTGGTTTGCTGTTTCTGCTGGCCGGTTCAGCCGCACCCCAAAAACCCAAGCTCGTAGTGGCCGTGATCTTCGACCAGTTCCGCTACGATTATCTGACGCGCTACCGCTCCGATTACCATGCCGGATTCGATCGTCTGTTGACGCAGGGGGCCGTATTCACCAATGCACGGTATGAACACTATCCCACCGTGACCGCCGTTGGGCACAGCACCTATCTCACCGGCGCGACACCGGCCATCAGCGGCATCGTCGGCAACTCCTGGTATGATCGCGCCGCCGGAAAAACGGTGACCAGCGTCATCGACAGCGCCACAAAACTGGTGGGAGGCGACGGCGAGGGATCATCGCCGCGCAGACTGTTAGTGGACACGGTGGGAGACGAGTTGCGCAAAGCCAGCGGCGGGAAGTCGCACGTCATCGGAATTTCGCACAAGGACAGGGCCGCCATATTGCCGGCCGGCCACTCCGCCGATGCAGCCTATTGGTTCCTCGATCCCACCGACGGGTTCGTCACCAGCACCTATTACGTGAGCGAGCTGCCGTCGTGGGTGCGCGATTTCAACGCCTCCCATCCGTGCGAGGCTTACGCCGGCCAGAAATGGCTCGGCCATGCGATCCCGCCAACCGGCGCAAAGCTGTGCGAAGCCGTAACCGACAGTCCGTTCGGCAACGACCTGCTCGAGCGCTTCGCCGAGCGCGCGCTGGAAGCCGAACAACTTGGCAAGCATGACGCTACCGACGTGCTTACCGTTAGCTTCTCTTCCAACGACGTGGTGGGACACCAGTACGGTCCGGATTCGCCTGAAGCACACGAACTGTGCGTCACCTCCGACCGCGTACTTGCCAAGCTGATCGCGGCAATCGAGCGTCAGGTGGGGCCGGACGGCTACCTTCTCGTGGTGAGCGCCGATCATGGCGTGGCGCCGACCCCGGAGGCCAATGCCGCGCTCAAGATGCCGGGCGGACGACTGACGGGGAATCCGGTGGCGAAGGCTGTCGAGGCCGCGCTCGGTAAGCGGTATGGCGAGGCCAAGTGGGTGACCAACTCGGGCGAGACTGGTCTATACCTGAACCTGGCAGAGATGGAATCGAGGAAGCTCGACCGTGCCGAAGTGGACCGCGCGGCCGCGGATGCCGCCATGACGGTGCCGCAGGTATTTCGCGTCTACACTCGAGAGCAGTTGCTGAGCGGTCAGTTTCAGAACGATTCCATAGGACGGCGCGTACTGAACGGCTTCTTCGCGCAGCGCAGCCCGGATATCGAAGTGCTGCTCGATCCTTACTGGATTACCAGTTCCTCGGGAGCTTCGCACAGCACGCCCTTTGGCTACGATACGCATGTGCCGGTGGTATTTCTAGGGGCTACGATCCGACCCGGCCATTATGACCAGCCCGTCATGGTTAACGATGTCGCGCCGACACTGGCCACCCTGTTGGCGATCGAAACGCCGGCCGGGTCGGTGGGACGGGCGCTGGCGGAGATTTTCGCGCAATAGGCGCCGGACTGCTTCGGGAGCCGGCACGGCCGGACGTCCGCGGATTTTCAAGGTCCACCAAAGGGCGCTGCAACGTTATGTGCGAAACCGAACTTGCGGCGCTGATCCCGGCTGAAACGCGATATAACGTAGGGGAAACGCTATGAAATCGGCATGTCTCCTGACCTCGTTGCTGGCGTGTGCCCTGGCCGTGCCCGCCGCCGACCCGTCTTACTCGAGTCTCCTGGACGTCTTCACCTATCGCAATCTCGGGCCGTTCCGCACTGGCGCCTGGGTGTCGTCCCTGGCCATCCCCGAAACACCTGAAAAGGCACACCTGCACGTGATGTTCGCGGGCGCGCGCACCGGCGGGGTCTGGCGCACCACCAACTCCGGCACGACGTGGGCGCCCGTCAGCGACAGCGTGGGCATCGCGTCGGTGGGCGCGGTGGCAGTTGCGCCGTCCAACGCCAACGTCGTCTGGGTGGGCACCGGCGACAACTCGCTCACGCGCAGCGCCTACTACGGCGATGGTGTTTATAAATCCGCCGACGGCGGCGCCACCTGGGCGAACATGGGGCTGAAGGACTCGCAGCACATCGCGCGCATCGTCATCCACCCGTCAAACCCGGACATGGTGTGGGTAGCTGCGCTCGGCCATGAGTATTCGCCCAACCAGGAGCGCGGCGTGTTCCAGACGGCCGACGGCGGCAAGACCTGGTCGCGTCAATTGTTCGTGAGTCCGACCACCGGCGCAGTTGACCTGGTGATCGATCCGCACAATCCCAACACGCTTTACGCCGCTATGTACGATGCCATGCGCTACCCGTGGAAGATCCAGGACGGCGGTCCCGGCAGCGGCATCTACAAGACCAGTGACGGCGGCAAGAACTGGACAAAGCTGGAAAACGGGCTGCCCACCGGCACGCTCGGCCGCATCGGCATCGATATCTGCCGCACGCATCCCGAAGTGCTCTACGCGGTCGTCGACAACTTCAATCTCTACACCGGCCCCCGGCGCGGCCGCGGCGATCCCGCCAGTAACCAGGAGAAGATCGGCGGCGAGGTTTATCGCACGGGCGACTCCGGCCGCACCTGGCAGAAGGTCAGCGCGCAGGCCGACGACGTCAGCCGCAAGGCCGGCTACTCCTTCAACCAGATCCGCGTCGATCCCAATAATGCCAACCGGGTCTTCATCACCGGCTCCAGCATGATCGAGTCGACAGATGGCGGCAAGATCTGGGCCGGAATCGGCGCCGGTGGAGGCGGCCGCGGCCGGTTGCCTTTCCAAACCACATTCGGCGACTTCCGCAGCCTTTGGATCGACCCGGAGGATTCCGACCACATGGTGGCGACGTCCGATGGCGGCGTCTCGGTATCGTACGACGGCGGGCGCACCAGCGACCATTTCTCCAACCTGAAGCTCGGCGAAGTTTACGCCATCGGCGTCGATATGGAGCAGCCCTACAACATCTATGAAGGATTGCAGGATCACGAAAACTGGAAGGGACCGGTCGACGGTTGGTCCGGCTCGGTGAATATCGACGACTGGGTGACCACCGGCGTAGGCGACGGCATGTACAATCAGCCCGACCCCACCGGACGCTGGCTGTACAACAACCAGGAACTGGGCACGCTGGGCCGCGTCGATATGCAACTGCGCACGCGCACCATTATCGACCCGACCAAGGCGAACTCTCCGCATCCCTTCACCAACGTCGGCCGGCTTGGTCCTCCGGGAACCAACGGTCCGGACAAGATTCTGTACCGCTTCAACTGGACGTCGCCGGTGCGCATCTCACCGCACGATCCCAAAACCATCTATTACGGCTCGCAGTTTGTGCTGCGCTCGAAGGATCGCGGCGACAACTGGGAAGTGATCAGCCCCGACCTCACGACCAACAATCCGGAAAAGATCAACACGCGCGACACGTCGATACAGCACTGCACCATCGTCACGCTCGACGAATCGGCCGCCAAGGCCGGCGTGATCTGGGCGGGAACGGACGACGGCAAGGTACAGGTGACGCGCGACGATGGGGCCCACTGGACCGATGTAACGGCGCAGGTGGCCAAGGCCGGCGGTCCTGAGGACGCGTGGGTGACGCGCGTCTACGGCTCTCGCTTCGACGCCGGCACGGCCTACATCACCAAGTCGCGCCGGCGGCAGGATGATTTCAAGCCGTACGTTTTCCGGACCACCGATTACGGCGCAACGTGGACCAAGCTGACGAACGGTCTCCCGGAGGTCGCCGAAGCCGCGGCGATCGTCGAGGACACGATCACGCCGAGCCTTCTGTTCCTGGGAACGAGCGAGGGCGTCTACGCTTCGTTCGATCGCGGCGCCAACTGGGTGTCGTTCAAATCGAACATGCCGCCGGCGCCGGTCACCGACCTGCTGGTGCATCCGCGCGAAGGCGACCTGGTGGTCGGCACCTATGGCCGCGGGGTGTGGGTGACGAACATCGTACCGCTGCGCGGGATGGGCGGCGATTTCCTGAAGAGCGACGCTGCCCTGCTTCCGGTGCGGTCGTTCGCGCAGATGCATGAGGGCGCGTGGGGCAATTACCGGTTGCTGGGCGATCGGCATCCGTCCACGCCCAACGAGCCGAACGGCATGGTGATCGCGTATTATCTGAAATTGACGCCGGCTGCCTCCGAAGCGGCAGCGGCGCCGCCAGGTGGTCGCGGATTCGGACGCGCAGGCCGCGGCGGAGGCGCTGCGTGTGTAGCCGATGCCGGCGATGGATCGCGGCCGTCATTGACCATCGCGGATGCGGAGGGCCGCTCGGTCTGCATTCTGGTGCCTCCCTCGCACGCTGGAATGAACCAGGTGGTGTGGGGGCTCAATGGAGCGAACGGTCCGGCGCAGCCGGGCGAGTACACGTTCACGCTGAAGGCAGGAGGCCAAACTTATACACAGAAGGCGCGGCTGGTATCGAGAGCGCCGGCCGATCGCGGTCGCGGCGGGCAGTAGGAGGGCGGGATTCAATCCCGCTCGGACCTTGAGGCCCGCATCAGCCAGTAGCGGAGCTAAAGCTCCGCGCGGGATGAATCCCGCCCTCCGGCAACGACCAGCGACCAGTCGCCTTTGTGGCGCGCTTCCAGGACTTTCGGAAGCGCGGCGGATACCTGCTCGACTTCGTGACGCTCGAAGCCGCTGGCAAGCAGAATGCCGCCGGGACGGAGGACGCGCACAAAGTCGGGGGCGAGCGCGATGATCGCCTCGGGGGAGATGTTCGCCACCAGGAGATCCGCGGACGCGGTGGCTACCGCATCCACGGAGCCGATGAATCCGTTCCCGGCGATCTGCACCGCGATCGGATCAACGTCGCACGCGATCACCGTCCCGGCTCCGAGCAATCGCGCGGCGCGGGTCAGGATGCCGGATCCGGTGCCGACATCGACCACCGTCATGCCGGGCCGCACATAGTCCTCGAGCGCTTCCACGCAGAGCTGGGTGGTGCCGTGCAGTCCGGTGCCGAATGCCAGGCCTGGATTGACCACAATGCGAAAGCGGCCGGGCGGCGTCGGATCGTCGCGCCATTCCGGCACCAGATAGAAGCGCCGGCCCACTTCCATCGGCTGCAACAGGTCGCGCGCGGCTTGCACCCAATCGCGGTCTTCTTCCTCGCGCAGACGTGAGCCGGGATACAGCCGCGCAAGCCCGTCGCGATCGGAGACGTCCTCGAAAAAGGCGCGCACACGCTGCGGATTCAATTCGACAATACCGGCCGAACCCTGCTCCCACAGCTCGGCAATCAGCATGTCGCGGTCATCGGGATCGCATTCGATTTCAAGAGAGAACATTGTTATCGTGGAATTCTACCCGCCATGAAGCTACAAGGTATTTTCCCACCGATCGCCACTCCGTTTGATTATAAGGGCGACATTTATCCGGCAAAGGTCCAGCACAATGTGGAGAAGTGGAACCGGACGGCGCTTTCCGGTTACGTAGTCATGGGGTCGACCGGCGAGAGCGTGATGCTCACCACCGAAGAGAAGGTCCAGATGTGGGAGCTGGTGGCGAAGCATGCCGCGCCGGAGAAGTTGCTGATCGCGGGCACCGGTATGGAGAGCGTGCGCGAGACGGTGTGCCTGACGAATCGCGCCGCGGAGATGGGCTACAAAGCCGCGATGGTCCGCACGCCGCACTACTACAAGAACCTGGTGAATCGCGCCGATGCGCAGACGCTCTACTATCGCTCGGTGGCGGACCAGACGAAGATCCCGCTCATCATTTACAACTGGCCGCAAGCCACTGGTGTCGACATTCCGGTGGATGCGGTGGTCGCGATCTCGGAGCATCCGAACGTCATTGCGATCAAGGAGAGCTCGGGCTATCTGGAGAAGGTGATGCAGATGATCCGCGATGTGCGGGACGGCTTCCAGGTGCTGGTGGGGTCTGCGCCAACACTGTGGCCATCGCTGTTGATGGGCGCGTGCGGAGCGATTCTGGCGTATGCCAATGCCGCGCCGTACTCGACAATCGCGATCTGGGAGGCGTATCGCACGCGCGAGGAAGCGGCCGGTTTGGACTGGCAGAATCGCATCGGCAAGGCCTCGGCGCTGGTCACGACGAAGTACGGCGTTCCAGGGCTGAAGTATGCGATGGATTTGAATGGGTATTACGGCGGTCCGCCGCGGCTGCCCTTGAGTGTGCCGACGGAAACAGCCAGGCGGGAGATCGAAGAAGCCTTCAAGGATCTGAAGGGGTAGTGTAGGGCAGGCTGGCAGCCTGCGGCGGGTTGGCAACCCGCCTTCTGATCGCGCAGCAAGGGCCGGTAAAAGGCGGCCAGGCAGATTGAAAACCTGCCCCACATAAAACTCCTACCGCACAACACGTCTGAGGATGCTGCGCGATTCGTCGACGCCCAGCAACATCGTCAGGGCGAAGTAGGCGACTCCGTACGTTCCGAGGACCAGGGCTCCGAAGAGAATGCGGTGGCCGTCGCCCAGAAGGAGCAGAACGGCCCATCCGGCGGCGGCGGCAAGCGCAGCCGAACTCCACAATTTGGCAACCAGGGACGCCGGCAAGCCGGTTCGTCCGATGCGGCGATTCAGTGTCATGCGCAGGAGCGTAAATTCCACCCAGCCGGCGATTCCGGCTGACGCAGTCAGTCCCGCCGCGCCCCAGCGCTGCTCGATTCCGATCCAGTGCGGGAGAGGCAAGGCGCAGACGTAGCCGAGCGCGGTAGTGAGGGCAACGCGGACAATCGCGAAACGCAGGGGAGTGCGCGTGTCGCGCAGTGCGTAGTAGGTAGAGGAATAGAGACGGCCGAGCGTGGAGGCGAGCAATCCGATAGATGAGCCGGCGATGATTCCCCAAACGTAGTCGGAGTCAGCGCGTCCGAATTTGCCGTTCTGAAACAGCACCGCCGAGATGACCCCACCCAGCGCGAGAAACGCCATCGCCGACGGCACCACGAAGAACGCGATCTGTCGCAATCCATTATTCAGGCGGCGCTGCAAATAGGCGGCAACCTGGGTCTGATCGCCGAGAGCGCTCGACATCGCAGGGAGTTCCGCGGCGGAAACAGCCATGCCAAAGAGGCTCACCGGTAGCGTGTAGAGGTTCTGCGCGGTAGTGAGCCCCGCCACCGCGACTTCGGGCAGATAGCTGGCCAGGAACACGTCCACATAAGCGCTGATCTGCACCACTCCACGACTGATGAACACAGGCACGAAATTGCGGATAACTTCGCGCACTTCCGGATCGCGCGTCTCCCAGCGGACACGAATCTGGCGGGCGAGACGCAGTACTACCGGCAACTGGATTAGAAACTGAGCCGCGCTGCCGGCCACCGATCCCCACGCCAACATGACGATCAGTGACTCCTGGTCCATGCCTCGAAAGGCCAGCAGTGTCGCGATCATCGCCAGGTTCCACAGCACCGGAGCAGTGTATGAGAGGAAGAATTTGCGATGACTGTTCAGGATTCCGAGGCACCAGGCCGAGCAGACCAGCAGCCCGGCTCCGGGAAACAATAAACGTACCAGACGAATCGTGAGCGCACGCGTTTCGCCTCTGAAGCCGCCGACAATGACATCGGTGACGAACGGCGCAGCGAGCACGCCGCAGAGCACGATCATCGCGGTGACCAGGGTGAGGATCGCGGCGACGGCGCCGGCAACGCGCCCCGCTTCCTCTTCGTCTTCCTTCGCCAGCAGCTTGGCGTACACCGGAATGAACGAGGCCGACAGCACGCCCTCGCCAAACAGCGTCTGCAGCATGTTGGGAATGCGGAATGCGGCGCCCCACGCCGCCGCCACCGGTGAAAGCGCGAAGTAACGGGCGAAAATGCGCACGCGGACGAAACCGACCAGCCGTGTGAGCAGGATTCCGCTGGAGACCAGCGCAGCTTGCCGGGAGAAGGCCACTAAGCCAGTTTCCCCACGACCGCGCTGGCGACTTCGTCGGTGCTGCTCTTGCCGCCGAGATCTGGCGTTCGGATTTCACCCTCCGCGAGCACCTCAGCTACCGCCCGTTCGACCTCGCGCGCAGCCTCCACCATTTCCAGATGGTCGAGCATCATGGACGCGCTGAGAATGGTCGCGAGCGGGTTGACGATGCCCTTGCCGGCGATATCGGGCGCCGAGCCGTGCACCGGCTCGAACATCGACGGGAAGCGTCGCAGTGGATCCAGGTTCGCGCTGGCCGCGAGCCCCATGCTGCCGATGATGATGGCCGAGATGTCGCTGAGGATATCGCAGAAGAGGTTGGAGCCGACCACCACATCGAAGCTCTCCGGCCGGCGGATGAAGTTCATGGCGGCCGCATCGACCAGCAGCGATTCGGTCTCGATGGTGGGGTACTGGGCGGCCACCTCGGCGAACACGCGGTCCCACAGGACCATGCTGTAGCCCTGCGCATTGGACTTGGTGATGGAGGCGACGCGGCGCTTTTTGTCGCGTTTCAAGGCCAGATCGAAAGCGAACCGCACGATGCGCTCGATGCCGCGGCGGGTAAATACCGAGGTCTGGACCGCGACCTCGTCCGGCTGGTGGTGATAGAGGAATCCTCCGACCTGGGCGTATTCGCCTTCGGTGTTTTCGCGAACGACGACGAAGTCGATGTCGCCGCCGCGCGGTTTGGCCAGCGGCGACTTCACACCGGGATAGAGGTACGCAGGGCGGACGTTGGCGAACTGGTCGAAAGCGCGGCGTATGGGCAGCAGCAGTCCGTTGAGCGTGGTGTGGTCGGGAATGTCGGGGTGGCCGACGGCTCCCAGGAGGATGGCGTCGCAGGGCTGGAGCAGGTCGATCGCGCCGGCAGGCATCATGCGGCCCCATTTGAAGAAATGCTCGGCGCCCCAGTTGAAGTCCTGGAACACGAACATCACGGAATGTTTGGCGGCGATTTTATCGAGGACACGTTTCGCCTGCGGCACGACTTCGGTGCCGACACCGTCCCCGGCGATTACCGCGATGGTGAAAGTTTTCATGTGACAAAAGACAATTGTAGCTACGCGGTGATGCGAAGGTAAGCGCGGCGGACGTTATCGGGGACGGAGTAGCGGTCGAACTCATCCGGCGGACACCAGGCGACGGCTCGCGATTCCTCGGAGACACGCACGGCGGACGCGGTGGCGCGGAAGGCGAAGATCAGGTCGTGGTGGAGATGATAGGGTTCGCCCTTGCTGGCGGGGATGCCATGAACGTCGATACCGGCCAGGCGCGGAGCGGGATCGGGAGCGAGGATTGCGCCGGTCTCTTCGACGACTTCGCGGCGGGCGGAGTCCCAGATTTCCGCGTCGCCTGGCTCGACGTGGCCGCCGGGGAGGAGCCAGCGGTCGAGGCGGCGGTGGTGGACCAGCAGCAGCGAGGCGCCATCGGGCGCGAGGACAAATCCGGTGGCGGTGATGTGGCCGGGCCTGAAATGGGAGCGGGAAAACGGCTCGGGCGCGCAGTCGAGGAGCATGAGGACAAGTTCGCGGCTCTTCATCGCGGCGCCGTCGATGGGGTCATAGAAGGCACGGACCAGGAACGCGAGTGAGGCAGGCGACACTTAGTTCCCCGACCCGAATAGTGTCTGTATGCCCCCGGGCGTGTCCCCGTAGCGGCCGGTGCCGCCGCAGGACGGGCAAAGGCCGGAGCCGCAGCAGTTCTCGCAGTCCGGCCGGTCGGAATTGAGGTGGACGTTCGCTCCAGTGCCGTGACAGATCCGGCACCTGCCGTCGCTCAGGAGGTAGCAATCCGCGCAGCGCTGTCCTTGAATCATAGAAGGACATTCTCGCACGCGCGGAGTCTGGCGCACGGGATCCAAATGGCGCGGCTGTCGCAGCGGGATTCATAGGGACCGAGCGCCATGGCCGATTGGAAATCGGCCGCAGGGTCGAAACCACGGTTCGCGCCCGAACTGCATATGTAATCTCACCGTGTCGGGCGGCTGATTGCGGAGGCCGACCAGGCCGACTGCCAGTCGGCCGCAAGCTGCCAGCCTGCCCCACAAAAAATCAGAAGGACATGCGGGCGCCGATTTCGACGCTGCGGGCCTGATTCTGCTGCGAGGCCGTGACACGGCCGAAGGTGGAATCGCTCGGGTTCGTGTCGGGCGCGCCGAAGCGCGGGTGATTGAGCGCGTTGAAGACGTCGAAACGAAGCTGCAGTCCGACGCGCTCGACGATCCGGAAGTTCTTGCGGAGGCCGGCATCCACGTTATTCACGCGGCTGGCACGGACATCACCCCAACGGGTCGGATAGGTCTGCACGTAGTTGGCGAAATCCTGATAGACGCCGTTCTTGATGCTGTCCGACGCCGTCGGCACGTAGTTGTAGCCGGGCAGGTTTTGGACGCCGGTCCAGGACGGGTACTGCGCCAGCGTCGCCAGCGTGGTATTGGCGCTGGGGAACGGATAGAAACAGGTCGTGTCGAACCAGCGGTTTAGCGACTGGCTGCCGCCTTTGAGAGCGAAATCCCGGCCGCAGAAGAAGCTGGCCGTGCTGAAGACGACCGGCACGCCGGACTGGATGTTGTAGTTGCCGGAGAGTTCCCAGCCGCCGACGATGGCGTCGGCCCATTTCGGCATATTGGCGCCGAAGTGCTGCTTGCGGCCGACCGGGATGTTCCAGATGGGCGAAATGGTCAGATGGAAGGGACGATCTTCGCCGCCGAGCTTGTGCT
>Ga0335085_10006978_pt1 | contig 17665 bp, 19 predicted proteins | sample Lox_Sample_45_FD_206712 | JGI IMG/M metagenome (GOLD analysis project Ga0335085, IMG submission 206712) | Soil microbial communities from Loxahatchee National Wildlife Refuge, Florida, United States - Lox_Sample_4.5 | ecosystem: Environmental > Terrestrial > Soil > Wetlands | place: USA...
GGATTGTCCAATGGGGAAACACCGCGCGGCGCGGGGGGTTGCTCGCCTTGGAGTCGGCTATCGTCGCTCAGCCCGACGGCTACACGCGCAAGGGCTTGCAGCTCCTGGTGGACGGAGCCGAGCCCGCAGTGCTGCGCGCTGCGCTCGAGCTGGACCTGCAGACTTACGAGGACTTCCACAGGCAGGCGGCCCGCGTGTGGGAATCGGCCGGTGGGTACGCGCCCACGATCGGGATCCTGGGTGCGGTATTGGGCCTCATCCATGTGATGGAGAACCTGTCGGACCCGAGCAAGCTCGGCGCTGGGATCGCGGTCGCCTTCGTGGCCACGATCTATGGGGTCGCCTCGGCGAATCTGCTGTTTCTGCCCATCGCGAACAAGCTCAAGAGCCTCGTTGCCCGCCAGGTCAGGCTGCGGGAGATGGTGATCGACGGCCTGGAGGCGATCGCCAGCGGAGAGAACCCGCGCAACATCGGGATGAGGCTGGAAGGCTACATCGCATGAAGCGCGGCGCAAAGCACACGCGGGACAAGGAGCGAGTCGGCGATTGAATGCCCGGCGCGAGCATCCCATCCGATCGGATACGCGAGAGACACCCCGCGGATGACGCCTCCGTCGACCGTCACGTCAATCTTGAGTCCTGCGGTTGCTTATTGCCCCCGCCATGGCGCGTAACAAGCACGGTGAAGAACACGAAAACCACGAGCGATGGCTCGTGTCGTACGCCGATTTCATCACGTTGCTGTTCGCCTTCTTTGTGGTGATGTATGCGGTATCCCAGGTGAACGAAGGCAAGTATCGTGTGCTTTCGGACGCGCTGCTGCAGGCATTCAAGCCCGAGCACCGCAACTCCGCCCTGACCCCCCGCCAGCTCCACCAGCCAGTCCCCGACAGTGGTCTGCAGTCCGGGATGATCCCGCGCCTGCCGATGAAGCGTGGCGAGGAGTCCCTGCGGCGCGCGCGGGAGCAGAAGATGCGGGATATCGCACGGGATGTCCTCAAGGCGCTGGAGCCCCTGGTGAAGGAGGGTCAGGTGCGGGTGACCGAGAGCGCCCGCGGCATCGCGGTCGAGATCAGCGCCAGCGTGCTGTTCAAGTCCGCGCAGGCGACGCTCGAGCCGGCATCGATCCGAGCGTTGACTGCCGTGGCGCAAGTGCTCGCCGGCACGGACAACGCGATCGAAGTGGAAGGCCACACCGACCGCGAGCCGATCAGCACCACTCAGTTCCCCTCCAACTGGGAGCTGTCCGGCGCCAGGGCGAGCAGCGTCGTGCGGCTATTCATCGACAGCGGGGTTACGCCGCGCAGACTCGTGGCCGCGGGGTACGCCGACACGCGTCCCGTCGACACCAACGATACCGCCGACGGACGCACGCGCAATCGACGCGTTACGGTCATGATCCGCGCGGACGAGGGCGAGCCGGGGTCCACGGTCTCGGTGCTGGGCACCGGCATGCCGGCTGCGGGGGCGGTGTCCAACTTGGCGGCGCCGCCCGCTGGCGTTGGAGCGCACTCGGCCGCAAGTCCCTCCGTCTCGACTTCCCTTCCGTCCCGCCCCTGACCCCGGGACGCGCGGCTCCCGGGCGCGGCCAGAGCTCAGGATGGCCGAGTGCGCCTTGCAGCCTGCACAGGCGGCGGTCGAGCGCGGGCGCGCGCGGTCGGATGCCGCAACGGATCGCGGCGCAAGGTCTTGCGCCACATTCGACATGGAGGCGGCTCGACGGCGGCGCGGGGAAAGCGGCATTCCCCGTCGATGATCCCGAGGGTGATGCCTGAGCGCGTTACCGTGGTGAAGGAGCGTTGCCGGTCAAGCCTGTCCGAGCTCGCGGTGCTCAGGGACGAGGTCAGTCTGGCCGTCGGGCCCGTACAGGCTTTGGGTTTGGGCCGCGGTATGCAACGCGGCGAGCGCGGCCTGGTTGTGAGTCAGGCGGGCGGTGATGAGCGCGGCATTGGCGTGGTTCAGGTCGCGCGCACGGCGCGCGGACTCCACCAGCTCCTTCCACAACCGCGACAGTGTGGCCGCCTCCGCGGCCGTGTGGGTTAGGAGCCAACGCTCGCTGTCGCTGGAACCGGGATCCACTCCCAGCGATTCTAGGTAGCGGGTCCGGGTATCGCGAAGCTCGACCAGGCGGTCGACGCGCTCGGACTTCTGGCGAGTCACCTGCGCGAGCGCTTCGACGTCCGCGCGAAGCAGGCAGGCACGCTCAGTTTGGAGAATGTCGCAGAACTCGCGGAACGCGTCCCGCTCCGCCCGCAGGCCTTCGATGAACGCGGACCGAGCCTGCGCCAAGACCGGTCAGCTCTTCTGCTGGGCGAGGAGCAGCTCGCGGACGCTGGAGAGCAGCTTGTCGGCGACCATCTCGGAATCCACGCGGAAGCGCCCCTCGCTGATCGCTTGCTTGATCGCCTCGACGCGCGCGCTGTCCAGCACACTCACGTCGTTGAGGATCTTCTCGAGCTGCTGGAGCTGGGCCGAGATCGAGGTGATCTCGACCTTGTCGCCCTGTGCAGGCAGCGGCGCAGCGGCACCCGATGCCACCGGCTGCTTGCTGGACGCTACGTCCGGCACACCGGTGGTGGAGACCGGTTTGATCGAACCACCGCCATTGATCTTCAAGTCGTCACCTCTACCATTTTGCCCCGCGCTTTTCCCTGTGCGAACAGGCCGCAACGGAGCCAACTCGTGACCCGTTTATCGGCAGCCGGACGCCCAGACTTTAGCTGCAGACACAGGCCCAATCTGTCAAATTCTACATGCTATCGGCGTGACAGCGATTGTTCAAGCGGGGCTTGTTGCGAGCGTGTCAAAAGTCGATCCCCGCAGCGGCATCGAAAGCGATGCCGAGTGTACATCGCCCGACCGTCGCGCGCGCAGAACAGGCAATCGTCACGGCCGGTGAACCGTCCCCGCCGGTCAGCGCACCTCGACGACGCCGGGCTCGAGCACGGTGCCCTTGAGTAGCTTGCCCGATGCGGTCCGAACCTGCACCGGCTCGCCCACTCCGGCGTTGGACAACGCCCGTGCCTCGGTGCTCACGCGAAAACCCTCGCCCGCGAATACTACGCGCACGAGCTGACCCTGAAGTACGACTGCCACCTCGCGCAAGAGACCCGCCCGCAGCGGCGTGCCGCCGGAGAGGGCGGCGTTCAGCACTCGTCCCACGGCCCGTTGAGGATCGGTGAGCACTCCCGGTGGCAACTGTGTGAGGTCAAGCGGCTGAAGTGCGACATCCGTCGACTCGATCGTCTGGCCTCTCGACAACGCCCGTGTGGTGACCACCACGTCGGCCCAGACCCGCACCTGTACCGGCACGAAGATCGACCACTTCTGGGGGCGCAGGCAGCGGACACCGACAGTGGAGTTTCCCCACAGCTTGGCGCCGGTCGGGAGGAACGCTTCCAGCTCCATACACCCCTGCAGGCGCAGGTGCGGGTCGACGTCGAGCCGACCGACCTCGACGCGCCCTGGGGCCTCCCGCGTCTGTGCCTGAACGAAGCTACGGACTGCGCCGCGGATCGCGTCGGGATCTTGCGACTCGGCCGGCGCCGATGCGCTCAATGTCAAGCCAAGCGCGGTGCCGAACAGAAGTGCTGAGCGGACCATCTGCTATAGTGCGTGCAGTTGCATGATTGTAGCCAAACACCCCGGCTTCGGCGGCTAAAGGTTCGGGCCAGCCCGACGTTATCCGCACGTGTCCACCGACAAGCAGAACGCGGGTTCGTTCCGCGGTGAGCCCGACGCGGTCAACGACCACAACCCGGGCGCTATAGCGCGAGAGACCCTGAAGCTGCTGGCGGCGCGTCGCCTTCCGCCCACCCCCGAGAACTACCAACGCCTGTACCACGAGATCGCAGGGACGCCTCCGCGGCCGCAAGATCCGGCAGGCGCGCACCTTCTCGCGGCGCTGCAGGAGTCGGCGGATGCCCGCCCTGAGGTGCAACAGCTGGCAGCGATGGCGCGTGCGGTAGCGGACCAGGACTGGAAACAGTTCTCCGCATTGCTCACCGGCCTGGCTGGCGCCCGTTCCACGCCACCGCGTCCTGACTGGGCTGCCGCGCTCCGCGAGCTTGTGCGCCAGCTAGACGGGCGCCAACCCGCGGCTGGGCTGGCGCGCAAGAAGGAGGGCCTGGAGCGGTTACTCATCCACCACGGATCCGATCCCCAGCTGCCGGAGAAGCTGCAGGCGCTGCTGCGTTCCTGGGGCGAGGCGGCGGGGGCGGGCGGTGGATCGCTCGCTGAGAGCCTCGAGGCGGCTGTCCCCCAGCCTCCCGTGCCCGCGGTTGCGCCGCAGGGCGCGAGATCCGAACAGGCCGAGCAGGTCCAGCAACTCAGGGACCTGCTGGCCCAGACCATCGATATGGGACTTGCAGCTCGCCTGGAGCGGTTCCCGGAGCTCGCCGGTGAGGCACGGGCGCTGGCTCAGCAGGCGCGCGAAGTCCGCAACGCTGACGGCTGGGTACGCTTCGCCGCTCAGCTCAAGCAACTCTGGTATCGGCTCGAGATGCGCGCCGAGAGCGACGAGGAACTGCTGAACGGGCTGCTGCGACTGCTCGGCCTGCTGGTGAACAACGTCGGCGAGTTGGTGGAAGACGACAGATGGGTGAGTGGCCAGCTCACCGCGGTGCGGGAGGTCATCAACGAGCCGCTCAGCATCGAGCGCGTGCAACGAGCCGAGCGCGGCATCAAGGACGTCATCTACAAGCAGAGCATGCTCAAGCACAGCCTGCGCGAGGCCAAGTCCACGCTGAAGCACCTGATCGGCGCGTTCGTCGAGCAGCTTGCGGAGATGAGCGCGAGCACTGCGGGCTACCACGGCCGCGTGGAACGCTACGCCCAACGGCTGCAGACCGCCGATGACCTTCCCACGCTGAAGGGGATCGTCGACGAGCTGATGGGCGACACACGGATGGTGCAACTGGACATGCAACGGTACCGCGACGACATCGGGCAGGCGCGCGAACAGGCCGAGCTTGCCGAGCAGCGGGTGCGCGAGCTCGAAGCGGAGCTGGAGCAGGTGAGCGGGCAGGTGCGCGAGGACCAGCTCACGGGAACGCTCAACCGCCGCGGATTGGAGGATGCCATGCAGCGCGAGGTGGCCCGCGCCGAGCGGCGCAAGGCGCCGCTGTGCGTGGCGGTTCTGGATCTGGACAACTTCAAGAGGCTGAACGACACCTACGGGCACCAGGCGGGCGACGAGGCGCTCGTACATCTCACCAAGGTGGTGAAGAACGCGCTTCGGCCCACGGACATCCTGGCGCGCTTCGGCGGTGAGGAGTTCATCATCCTGTTCGGCGATACGCGCATCAGCCAGGCGGTCGAAGTCATGCGCCGGCTGCAGCGGGAGCTGACGCGGCGTTTCTTCCTGCACAACAACGAGCGGCTGCTGATCACCTTCAGCGCCGGCGTGGCCGCGCTGCACCCGGCGGAGACGCAGGAGAGCGTGTTCGGCCGCGCCGACAAGGCCATGTACCAAGCCAAGCTGCAGGGCAAGAACCGCGTAGTGGCCGCGGACGAGTAACCTTCCGCTCCCGCCCGGGAGCGGGCCGCCCGCCGCCTGAAGTCGACGGAGGTTCTTGCCGCCCGCGCGGCAGATCCTTTCCGTACCGTTGTGCGGCAGGCACGCCCAGCCAACCTCAACAACGGTCCGCAAACCGCTGACCGGGCGAGGGTTACCGAGCCTCGGAGAGCGCGTGGCACGCGGGCTGCAATAGCCCTCGGCGAGGACACTGCCATGCTCAACGGACTGGATCAATTTCTTGCGGCCGGTGCCCAGGCGCTTGACCTGCGCGCTCGGCGCAGCGAAGTGCTGGCATCCAACATCGCGAATGCGGACACACCCGGATACAAGGCGCGCGACTTCGACTTCGCCGCGCAACTGCGGGCGGCGATGGGCGGGGCCGACACGGGGCATGGCGCCATCGCGATGCAGCGCACCTCCCCGCGCCATCTCGGGGGTTCGCCGTCGGCGTCGCCTGCGGTGGATCTCAAGTACCGGGTCCCGGCCCAGTCCAGCATCGACGGCAACACCGTGGAGACGGAGACCGAGCTCGCCCAGTTCTCCGACAATGCCCTGCACTATCAGGCCGACATCGCGTTCCTGAGCAGCCAGATCCGGATGCTACAGGCCGCCGTCGCGGCCTAGCGGGCGAGGACCAGGCAGCGCGACTCGACCGATCAGCGAGCCCTAAGTCACCCGTCAACAGGTCACCGCCATGTCACTTTGGAACGTCTTCGCCATCGCCAGCTCGGCGCTCACCGCGCAGTCGCAGCGACTGAACGTCGTGGCCAGCAATCTTGCCAATGCCGAGAGCGCGGTGTCTTCCGACGGCGCGGCCTACACGGCCAAGCAGGTGGTGTTCTCCGCGACCCCCGTATCGGCGGACGTCCAGGCGATGGGCGTGCGCGTGAGCGCGGTGGTCAACGATCCATCGCCGGCCCGGCTGGTGTACGACCCCAAGAATCCCCTGGCCGACGCCAAGGGGTACGTCGCGATGCCCAACGTCAACGTCGTCGAGGAGATGACCAACATGATCTCCGCATCGCGCGCGTACCAGACCAACCTCGACATGATGAACACGGCGAAGACCCTGCTGCTGAGGACGCTGACCCTGGGTCAGTGAGCCGAGCGGCTCGGGCATCTGCGGAGCATCGATCACCAATCTCGAACCACCAGCCACGATCATGACCACCGTCTCTCCCGCGACCACCCAGAGCCAGGTTCTGGCGAGCCTGAGCCAAGCGAGCGCACAGGCCAGCGCGCAGGCCGGGGACGCCGGCGCCCTGCAGGACCGGTTCCTCAAGCTGCTGGTCACCCAGATGCAGAACCAGGACCCGCTCAACCCGATGGACAACGCGCAGGTGACGAGCCAGCTCGCGGAGATCAGCACGGTGAGCGGGATCGACACGCTGAACACCACGGTGGCCGGGATGCAATCGGCATTCCTCGCGGCGCAATCTCTGCAGGCGAGCGCGCTGATCGGACACAGCGTGCTGGCGCCCGGCAACGACCTGATCCTGCAGAACGGGGCCGCTGCGGGCGGTCTGCAGCTCGATCAGCCCGCGGACGCGGTGACCGTGACCGTGATCGGCGCGAACGGCCAGACGGTGAAGACGATCAAGCTGGGCCCGCAGCAGGCCGGCACGCGCACCTTCGCCTGGGACGGCAGCACCGACGCGGGCGGGACCGCGCCCGACGGTGCGTACGTGTTCAAGGTGGATGCCGTCCAGGGCGGCAAACCGATCAGCGTCCAGGCGCTCGGATACGGCCTGGTACAGAGCGTGACGCTGGGCTCAGGCCAGGTCCAACTGAACACCATCGGGCTGGGCACCGTCAACTTGAGCGACGTCAAGCAGATCATCTAGGTCTTCGGCAGGCAAGCAGCGGGAGAGCAGTCATGTCATTCGAAACGGGATTGAGCGGTTTGAACAGCGCGTCGAAGGATCTCGACGTCATCGGCAACAACGTGGCCAACGCGAACGTGGTCGGGTTCAAGAGTGCGCAGGCCCAGTTCGCCGACGTGTTCGCCAGTTCGCTCGCGGGCGGCAGCGCGAGCGAGGTCGGGATCGGCACGAAGGTCACCAACGTGGCCCAGCAGTTCACGCAGGGCAACATCACGGTGACTAACAACCCGCTGGACGTGGCCATCAACGGCAGAGGCTTCTTCCGCATGCAGACGCAGGCCGGCGCGATCTCCTACACGCGCAACGGCCAGTTCCAGTTCGACAACCAGGGCTACATCGTGAACGCGCAGGGGCAGCGGCTGACGGGCTACGGAGTCGACGCGAATGGAAACATCGTCCAGTCCTCGCCCGCGCCGATCCAGACCTCGTTTGCGGATATCCCGCCCAGGACCACGACCCAGTTTCGCGTCGGGATGAACCTCGACTCCACCCAGGGCCCGCCTTCCAACCCGCCCAGCGGGGCGAATCCGTTCAACCCCACGGACCCGACGATGTACAACTTCTCCACCTCGGGCACCGTGTTCGACTCGCTGGGCAACTCGCACGTGCTGAGCATGTACTTCGTCAACACCGGCGCCGGCGCCTGGGACGTATACAGCGCGGTGGACGGGTCGATGGCAAACGCAAACCTCGGCGCGGGCGCCGGCAATCCCGTGCCTCTCACGTTCAACAACCTGGGACAACTCACCGCGGGCATGCCGCTCAATGCGTCGCTGGCGGTTGTTACAGGTGCGGTGACGCCGCTGCCGTTCACGCTGGACTTCTCCGGCTCGACACAGTTCGGCTCGCCCTTCAGCGTGAACACCCTGACCCAGGACGGATATGCATCGGGCAGCCTGGCCGGCTTCAGCGTGGCCGACGACGGCATCATCAAGGGCCAATACACCAACGGCCAAAGCCGCAATCTCGGTCAGGTCGTGTTGACCAACTTCATCAACCCACAGGGTCTGAATCCCGTCGGCGACAACCAACTCAACGAGACGAGTGACTCCGGCCTTCCCGTCATCGGGACCGCGGGCACGGGAACTTTCGGCGTGCTGCAGTCTGCGGCGGTGGAAGATTCCAATGTCGACCTCACCGAGCAGCTCGTGAACATGATCACGGCGCAACGCGATTACCAGGCGAACGCGCAAACGATCAAGACCGAGGATGCGATCATGCAGACCCTGGTCAACCTGCGCTGACCCGGGCTTGATGCATGAACCGCGCAGAGGCTGGGCTCGGGCCGCCACGAGGGTTTGCGAGGCCGCAGTAGATGGACCGACTGATCTACGTCGCCATGACCGGCGCGAAGCACACGCTCGAGCAGCAGGCGGTGGTGGCCAACAACCTGGCGAACCTCTCCACAACCGGATTCAAGGCGGAGCTGGGCGCCTTTCGCGCGGTACGCAGCATCGGCCCCGGGCTGCCTACGCGGACGTACGTGGTGGACAGCACGATGGGCGCCGACTTCTCTCCGGGGCCCACTGTACCGACAGGCCGCCCGCTCGACATCGCCTTGACGGGACGCGGGTGGATCGCGGTCCAAGGGCCCGACGGCCGGGAAGCCTACACTCGCGACGGCGCGCTGCAGCTCACGCCCAACGGGGTGCTGCAGACACGCGCCGGATTGAATGTACTCGGCGACGGGGGCCCGATCGCGATCCCGCAGAACAACATGATCACGATCGGCGCTGACGGCACGGTCTCGACGGTGCCTACCGACGCTGTCCCCAATTCGGTTTCGATCGTCGGCCGCATCAAGCTGGTCAACCCACCGGAAGCCGCCCTCGAGCGAGGAGCCGACGGGCTGTTCCGCCGCACCGACGGCGGCCGCACACAGCGGGACGAGACGATGCAGGTGACATCGGGCGTGCTGGAAGGCAGCAACGTGAGCCCGGTGCAGATGCTGGTCGAGATGATCGGACATTCGCGCCAGTTCGAGGCGCAGGTGAAGCTGCTGCAGACCGCGCAGGACGACGACCGCGGCTGGTCGAACGTGATGAATCTCAGCACATGAGCGCAGCGATGCCGGCCGGGGCGGTGCACGCCGCGTGTCCCAACCGCGATGGCGAAGTGTGCCGAGTCAACCAGGACCGCGGTGCGGTTTCCCATCAGGAGGAGAAATGATTCGATCGCTGTGGGTCGCAAAGACCGGGCTGGAAGCGCAGCAGCTCAACGTGGACGTCATCTCGAACAATCTGGCCAATGTCAGCACCAATGGGTACAAGCGCCAGCGACCGGTCTTCGAGGATCTCCTGCACCAGCAGTTGCGGCAGCCCGGAGCCCAGACGTCGCAGCTCACGCAGGTCGCTTCCGGGCTGCAGCTCGGCACGGGCGTGCGGCCGGTAGCGACGGTTCGGCTGTTCATCAACGGCAGCCTGCAGCAGACCAACAACCCCCTGGACATCGCGATCAACGGGCAGGGCTTCTTTCAGATCCTGCTGCCCGACGGCACCAACGCCTACACGCGCGACGGCTCCTTCCAGCTCGACAACAACGGCCAGATGGTGACCTCCAGCGGCTATGCGTTGCAGCCGGCGATCACCTTGCCGTCGAACACGGTGAACGTCACGGTCGGAAATGACGGCACCGTGTCCGTCACACAGGCGGGCAGCTCCACGCCGGTCCAGGTGGGCACCATCCAGCTCGCCAACTTCATCAACCCCGCGGGCCTGCAGAGCCGCGGCGAGAACCTGTACCTGGAAACCGCCGCATCGGGCCCGCCACAGGTCGACAATCCGGGCCTCAACGGGCTGGGCACGCTCAACCAGAGCGCCGTCGAGACTTCGAATGTGAGCGTGACCGAGGAGCTGGTCAATCTCATCACCGCGCAGCGCGCCTTCGAGATCAATTCCCGCTCGATCCAGGCCTCCGACGAGATGTTGCAGCGCCTGACGCAGCTCTAAGAGACCTGATGGGAAAGGGGAGGGTGCGGACCGTGAACAACGCGATAGGCAGCCTGTGCAGCGCCCTCGTGCTGGCTCCGATGGTGGGCTGCTCGATGATCACTCCGCCGACGACGGTGCATCAGCCGATGACGGCGCGGCCGGCGCTGCCGTCGGATGCGGTGATGAATCAGGGCAGCATCTACCAGCCTGACTCGGCCCGCCTGGTACTGTACGAGGACCGCCGCGCGCGCTTTGTGGGCGACGGCCTCACCATCGTCATCGAGGAGAAGAACTCGGCCAGCAAGAAGTCCAGCGCCGACACGAACCGGACCGGCCAAACCGACCTGGAGGTTCCGGTGATGACCCACGTCCCGTTCCAGTTCCTGCAGGGCATGGACGTGCAGGCCAAGTCCAACAGCAAGTTTTCCGGGGGTGGCGACGCGGCGAGCAACAACCTGTTCCAGGGCAACCTGGCGGTAACGGTGATCGAGGTCCTTCCCAACGGCAACCTCCTGGTCTCCGGCGAGAAGCAGGTCACCATCAACCAGGGTACAGAGTTCATCCGCTTCTCGGGCGTGGTGAACCCGGTGAACATCTCCGCAGCCAACACCGTGTCCTCCACGCGCGTGGCGGACGCACGCATCGAGTATCGCGGCAACAGCTACATCAACGAAGCGCAGACCATGGGCTGGCTGCAGCGTGCGTTCAATCTCGTATGGCCGTTCTGAGCAAAGGAACCGACGTGCATCGGAGCGCATGGACAACTCTGGTCAGCGTGGTCCTCGCGCTGGCGATGGCGGTGTCGCTGGCGCGCGCGGAGCGCATCCGGGACCTGACCCAGGTCCAGGGCGTGCGTGGCAACCAGCTGGTAGGGTATGGTCTGGTGGTGGGACTGGACGGCACCGGCGACCAGACCACGCAGACGCCTTTCACCATCCAGAGCCTGATCAACATGCTGGGGCAGCTCGGGGTGCAGCTGCCGCAGGGCACCTCGCTCCAGCTCAAGAATATCGCCGCTGTGATGGTCACGGCGACGCTGCCGCCTTTCGCGCGGCAAGGCAGCCAGATCGACGTGACGGTGTCATCCCTGGGCAATGCCAAGAGCCTGCGCAGCGGCACGCTGCTGCTGACGCAGCTCAAGGGTGCAGACGGGCAGGTCTACGCGGTGGCGCAGGGCAACCTGGTGGTGCCCGGCGCCGGGGCCTCGGAAGCCGGGTCGAGCGTGCAGATCAACGCGCTCAATGCGGGACGCATCCCCAACGGCGCGACCGTCGAGCGCGAAGTGCCCATGCCGATTGGACAAGGCGAGTATGTGTACCTGGAGTCCAGCACGCCGGACTTCACGACCACGTTTCGGATCGTAGAGGCCGTGAACGGAATGATGGGACCGGATACGGCCACCGCGGTCGATGGCCGCTTGATCCGGATCAAGGCGCCAGTGGACACCACGCAACGGGTCGGATTTCTCGCGGCCGTCGAGAACATCGTGGTCACGCCCTCCGAGCCTACGCCCAAGGTCGTCATCAACGCCCGCACCGGTTCGGTGGTCATGAACCAGCTCGTGCGCGTGTCCGAATGCGCGGTCGCGCACGGCAGCCTGACCGTGGTCATCAGCGCCCAGCCGATCATCTCGCAGCCGGAGCCCTTCTCCGATCGCGGGCGGACCGTGAGAGCGGAGCAGGCGGATGTGGGGATTCAGCAGCAGAAGGGGCGCCTGGTGCTCGTGCCGGCCTCGGCCAGCCTCGCCGACCTCGTGAAGGCGCTCAACGCGGTGGGCGCCACGCCGATCGACATGCTCGCCATCCTGCAGGCGATGAAGACCGCCGGTGCGCTCAAGGCGGACCTGGAGATCATCTAGCTGCGAGTGACTCGCCCGAACCCCTGCCTGCAGGGGCACACGAGACACACGATCCTGCTCTCCATCGCTCATGGCGCCCATCGTCGCCGCCGGCCTGTCTGTCGATCCTAACGCGCTGGGGAGGCTGCATGCGCGCGCAGTCGAGGACCCCGAGGGCACGCTCAAGGAAGTAGCGCATCAATTCGCCGCCTTGCTGTTCGATCAGATGATGAAAAGCATGCGCACCGCGGCACCGGGAAACAGCTTGTTCGACGGCGAGAACACAAGGCTGTACAACGAGCTGCTGGACCAGGAATTCGCAGCCAAGCTTGCGGCTCAGGGCGGGCTCGGATTGGTCGACATGCTGGTGCGCCAGCTCGCCCCGGCGCTGCACGTCCACGGTCAAGAAAACCCGAAATCTGCCGATAAACAAAGCACTGAGGGAAGCGAGCGGCGATGACCACCGGCAGCATCTTCGGTATCGGTTTGAGCGGGCTGAACGCAGCGCAGGCGGGGCTGGTCACCACCGGCCACAACATCGCCAACGCCGACACGCCCGGCTTCCATCGCCAGAGCACCATCCAAGGCACACAGAACCCGCAGCTCACGGGCGCGGGTTTCTTCGGCAAGGGCGTCACCGTCGACACCGTTCTGCGCGCCTACAGCCGCTTCCTGGATAACGCTGTGCTGCAGGCGCAAACGCAGCAGAGCTACCTCAGCGCGTATAACGATCAGATCAGCCAGATCGATAACCTGCTGGCCGATTCCACCTCCGGCTTGTCTCCTTCGCTGCAGAGCTTCTTCTCGGCGGTGCAAGACGTGGCCACCGACCCGGCCTCTGTCCCCGCACGCCAGGCGCTGCTCAGCCAGGGCCAGTCTTTGGTGAGCCGCTTCCAGACGCTGAATGCGCAGCTCATCCAAAGCCGCACCGGCATGAATCAGCAGATCAGCGATACGGTCACGCAGATCAACAGCGCCGCGCAGGAGATTGCCAACCTCAACCAGCAGATCCTCCAAGCCCAGCAGGACCCGAGCCAGCCCCCCAACGATCTGCTCGATAAGCGTGACAAGCTGGTGGCCGATCTCAACCAGCTCGTGCGCGTGACCACGATCACGCAGTCCGACGGCAGCCTGAGTGTGTTCATCGGCAACGGACAGACTCTGGTGATCGGCAAGCAGGCTTTCGCGTTGTCCGCGGGGCCATCGGCTGCGAACCCGAACGACTACTCGATCTCGTATACGGCGAACGGCGCCACGGTTCCGCTCAACCCGAGCAGCCTGCAGGGCGGATCGCTGGGCGGATTGCTCGACTATCGCAGCCAGACCTTGGACCAGGTCCAGAATAATCTCGGGCGAATCGCCATCGTGCTGGCGCAGACGTTCAACGATCAGCACCATCTGGGCATGGACTTGAATGGCGCACTCGGCCAGGATTTCTTCAAAGTCCCGATGCCGCAGGTGATCAGCAACGGCAACAATACCGGCAGCGCGGTGATCAGCGCCACCAACAGCAACGTGAGCGCGCTGACGGGCAGCGATTACCGGCTCAGCTTTTCCGGCGGCAACTGGACGCTGACTCGGCTCAGCGACAACACGCAGACCGCGATCAGCGGCTTCCCGCAAACGGTGGACGGGGTGACCATCAACCTCGCGTCGGGGACCGCGAACAACGGCGACAGCTTCTTGATCCAGCCGACCGTGAACGGCGCACGCGATCTGGGCATCGCGATCACCGACCCGGCGAAGGTTGCCGCCGCTTCGCCGATTCGTACCGCCGCGGCGGCCACCAACGCCGGCAGCGCGACGATCAGCGCGGGCGTGGTGACGGATACGACGAACGCGGCGTTCACGACGACGGCGGGAGCGCTCACGCCTCCGATCCTCATCCAGTTCACCGGCCCCACGACCTACTCGGTCTACGACAACACCAACCCCGCCTCGCCCGCGTTGCTCGAGGCCGGGATCCCCTACAACCCGTCGGCAACCAACGACGTGTTCCCCACGCCCGGAGCGCTCGACTTCGGGTACCGCGTGCAGTTGAGCGGACAAGCGAGCGCCGGCGACAGCTTCACCGTGGGCTACAACACCAACGGCGTAGCGGACAACCGCAACGCCCTGCTGCTCGCGGCCCTGCAGACGGCGAACACGGTGGGCAACGGCACGACCAGCTACCAGGGTGCCTACAGTCAGATCGTGAGCAGCGTCGGCGACCAGGCGAACGAGATCCAGGTGCAGAACGATGCGCAGGATGCGCTGGTCCAGCAGACCACCAACGCGCAGCAGTCCTTCTCCGGAGTGAACCTGGACGAGGAGGCCGCGAACCTCATCCGCTACCAGCAAGCCTACCAGGCCTCCGGCAAGGTGCTTGCCGTCGCTTCTCAGTTGTTCGACACCGTCTTGGGGATCTTCTCGTGACTCGCGTCAGCACCAGCATGATCTTCGACCAGGGCGTCACCAATATGCGGAACGCCCAAACGGCGCTGCTCAAGACGCAGGAGCAGATTTCCAGCGGGCGCCGGCTGCTCACCCCGGCGGACGACCCGATCGCCGCGGCTCGGTCGCTGGACGTCCAGCAGTCGCAGGCCATCAACCAGCAGTATTCGCGCAATGGCGACAGCGCCAAGGCGACGCTGGGCTTGGAGGACAACGCGCTCGCCTCCGCGACCACACTGCTGCAGAATGCCAAGACGCTGGCGGTCAACGCCGGGGATGGCGCATTGAGCGAGCAGGACCTCGATACGATCGGCCAGCAGCTGCGCTCGCAGTACCAGCAACTGCTCGGACTGGCCAACAGCACGGACGGCAACGGCCAATACCTGTTCGCCGGCTATCAATCCTCCACCCGGCCGTTCGCCGAGACGGCTCCCGGCGCGGTCGCCTACAGCGGCGACCAGGGGCAGCGGCTGATCCAAATCTCGGCGTCACGCCAGGTGCCCACCAGCGACGCGGGCAGCGACGTGTTCCAGCTCATCAAGAACGGCAACGGGACCTTCGTCACCGCGGCGAGCGCAAGCAACACCGGAAGCGGCATCGTCAGCCCGGGCAGCGTGGTGGATCAGACGGCCTGGAACGCCGCGGGCAATCCCAAGGACTTCACGATCAAGTTCTACGTGGACAACAGCGTGAGCCCCCCGGTGACGACCTATGACATCGTCGACAACTCCACCGGCAACTCGCTGGAGACGGGCGCGCCGTCGGGCGCGGGGCCGTACCTGCGCACCTACACCGACGGCGCCACGATCAGCCTGAAGACCCAGTCCCCGCCGGATACCAACGCGACGCCGTTCGACTATGGCATCCAGCTGTCCGTCCAGGGGCAGCCGGCGACCGGCGACTCCTTCACCGTCCAGGCGAGCACCAACCAGGATATCTTCACCACGCTCAACAACCTGATCACCGCAGTCCAGACCGCTGTGCGCACGCCCTTGGGCAACACGCAGCTCGCCAACGCACTGAACACCGCCCAGTCGAACTTGGACGGCGCGCTCAACAACGTGCTCGCCGTGCGGGCCGCAGTCGGGACGCGGCTGCAGGAGGTCGACACTGCCCAGAGCACCAGCTCGGACTTGAACCTGCAGTACCAGAAGACGGTGTCTACGCTCACCGACCTCGACTATGCCAAGGCGATCAGCGACCTCACGCTCCAGCAGACGACGCTGCAGGCGGCTCAGCAGTCCTTCGTGCGGATCGAGGGGCTGAGCCTGTTCAATTTCCTGTAGCGTCCCGCAGCTTCCGCCGCCGGCCACGGGCGCACCCGATGCTCGGTCACGCTCTGGGCGTGCGGTTTCTCGACTCCTGATCTGACTGGACCGCAGCGATCCACCGCGGGTGGGCGCTCCGAGACGCCGTGCCCATCAGCCACGAAGCGTTGACACTGTCCTACTGCGGCGGCTTCTTGGCCTCGTCCGGGTCCACACAGGATGTGAGCTGGTTGCGCTGGTCCTGCGCCAGCCGCATGAGGCTTTCGAGGTCCTCGGCCCACGCCTGCGCCACCTTCCCCGGGTCGGATTGGTCCTCCGCCGTAAGCCCGTTGATCGCCAACGGCGGCAGCGGCTTGATGTCGGCGGTCTTGACGCAATACACCGGGCGCTCCACGAGCTTCTCCTGGATCTCGACCTTGGGGGGCGGACACACACAGGGCTGGAACGTCTGCTGGTTCGTCGCGCAGCCGGTTGTAGCCAGCGCGCTGAGCATCGCGGCACCCGCCGCTATTGACCGACCCATGTCGCCTTCCTTCCCTGGTCGATGAGGAACTTGATCGAGTTGTCGCAAGTCGTCGGCTTGGGCAGCTGGCGGATGTCGGCGATGCGCTTGTCGTATTCCTGCTTCTGCGCCTGCGTCTTCTTTTGCTGCTCGGCGACCTGCCTCTGCAGGTCCGCCGCCTTGGTCTCGAAGACGCGGATCTGGGCGTTCTGGTCGTCGATCGCCTTTTTCAGGGTCGCCTCGTTGTCCGCGCAGCGCTGTTTGATGTCGTCGCGTTGCCGGGCTAGATCCGCGCTCTGGGCCTGGAGGTTCTGGATCATCAGCGCCTGCTTGTCGATCCTGGAGGTGAGGTAATACCAGTAGAACACCACTCCTCCAATGACGAGGACCCCGAGCAGGGGCTTCCATAGTCCTCCCATCAGACCAAACATAGCGACCTCTCTTTCCAGAGCGTAGCGTGCGGCTGTGCGGATCCTTGCCCGGCGCGGCAGTGCGCACAGACGATCGGGGCGTACCCCGGCCGGGGAGCATGTCCGAGCCGACCTCGAACCCAGCGCGCAATGGTAGCGCTAGACGCAGACAGTTCGCCAGCCTCCGGTGTGCAACGCTCCGGCTCCACCCGCCGATGGCGCGGCCAGGGCGCGCGGCTCCCAGTGTGGCGCCATGCACGCGCCAGAGGGGAGCTCGCCGCCCTGGGCTATATCGGTCGGCGGCTCGTATTAGACGAAAGTCGTATTGGCTCCGGGGCAACGGCTCGGTTATTTTTCGGAGAGCGGGCAGGTTGGGTGGCCGCTATGACGCGGGCGTAGTCGCGGCGCTGGCGGGCGATCGGCTGCTTGCCGAGGCCACGGGCAGACCCGCTCGCCCTTGACACACCATCGTCTCGAGGAGACCGCGCATGTTTGCGTTCTTGAGCCCCCGTCTCTGGATGCTGGTGGGATTCGCGGTGGCGCTGGCCGCGGCGTTTGTTGCCGGCGTGAAGACGGAGAGCGATCGCCGCGATGCCCAGTTGCTGCAGCAGGAACGGGCCTATCAGGCCGAGCTCGCAGCATTGCGCGACACGCAGCAGAAGGTGCAGGAACAGATCTCGAGCAGCCTGGAGGCCGAACGCACCAGGAACCAAGACCTCTCCCTGCAGCTGCAGCAGGCGATGAGCCGTGTCGACGCCCAGAGCGGTGCGATCAAGGTGAGCTGCAAGCCGAGCGGGACCAACCGGCCTGCTGCGATCCTGGTGAACGCGGGCCCGCCGCCCAGGGAGGCGATGCCTGCCCTGCGGCCACCCGGGCCGGCCGCC
>Ga0335085_10006980_pt1 | contig 17662 bp, 18 predicted proteins | sample Lox_Sample_45_FD_206712 | JGI IMG/M metagenome (GOLD analysis project Ga0335085, IMG submission 206712) | Soil microbial communities from Loxahatchee National Wildlife Refuge, Florida, United States - Lox_Sample_4.5 | ecosystem: Environmental > Terrestrial > Soil > Wetlands | place: USA...
ACCTATCAGTATCAGATCGTGTTTAAGCGGCTTCAGGAAGGCGCACTCGGCGAGTTGGAGTCCATTGACTTCATCGAGCAAATAGCGCGCCAAGTCTGGACATAAAACGTCTGGATAGCGAGTCTCCTGACCAGTAAGCATCATTTCAGAGTTCTTGAGGAGATAGTTGGACACGCCATCAACCTAGACTGGGCGGATAGTATCGTCTGGTTAGCACAGGGCGAGCCTCTGCCCATCCCGGGCGTCGAGGTTGCCCAACAAGACGGCGTAATTATTCTACGTTACCCCATACAGCGTTGCGTCAGCATGCTTCCCCATAATGGGGCAGGTGTGTCATTTTCGACGTCTGGGGTATTCATTTAACCGGAGTAGACTCGGGCACGTGGAGCAGCCGCGTGCCGGCACGCACTATCCGCGGTCTACGGGCGAGTTCCAGGCCTGGTTCCGCGCCGACGAGGATTGCCTGGACTACCTGGAGTGGCTGCGCTGGCCAGGCGGGTTCACGTGCCCGTTCTGCGGTCATGCCGGCGGATGGCGGCTGGGCGACGGACGGTTCGAATGTGCCGCCTGTCACCGGCGCACGTCGGTGACGGCGGGCACGATCTTCGACCGGACGCGCACGCCGCTGACAGTATGGTTCACCGCCTGCTGGCTGTTCGCCACGCAGAAGGACGGCATTTCAGCGCAGGGCCTGCAGCGCGCGCTGGAGATCGGCTCCTACCCGACCGCGTGGGCGATGCTGCACCGGCTGCGGTCGGTGCTGGTCCGGCCGGGCCGGGACCGGCTCACTGGGACGGTGGAGGTGGACGAGACGTTCATCGGCGGGGACGAGCCGGGGCTGCGGGGCGGCCGGGCCCCGGGCAAGGAAGTCCTCACCGGCATCGCGGTGGAGGTCAGCGAGCCGAAGGGGATCGGCCGGTGCCGGATGGCAGTGCTGGCCGACGGCTCGGCTGAATCGCTGCACCCGTTCGTCACCGGCGCGGTTGAGCCGGGCGCGACGGTCATCACCGACGCCTGGATGGGCTACTACGGCCTAGCCGCCAAGGGCTATGTCCACGAGCGGCGCAGCCAGCGGGCCGCCCGCGCCCGCGGGGATGACCCCGGTGAGCTGCTTCCCGCCGTGCACCGGGTGGCCTCGCTGGCCAGGCGGTGGCTGCTGGGCACTCATCAGGGATCGGTCGATGAGGCGCACCTGCCCGCCTACCTGGATGAGTTCGTCTTCCGGTTTAACCGGCGCCGCTCGGCCAGCCGCGGCATGGTCTTCTACCGGCTGCTGGAGCTGGCCGCCGGGCACGACCCAGTCCGTTTCCAGGACCTGCTCGCCAGCAAGAAGCCGCACGCCCAGCGGCCTCAGCCGCCGCAGGTGAGGGGCCACCCGCCGAGTCTGGACCGCCCGCGGGCGAACTGGCCATGGAGGACCGGCGAGCTCCAGCTGCAGTTGCCAGTCCTACTCCGGTTAAATGAATACCCCATACGCCGATTATTTAGCGCTCTCTGAGTGCGGGCAGCGCAGCTGGATCGACCACAGATGTGCCTGTTCTGTGGCAGCATGAACGGGCGCCGCCGCGGGCCTGCCAGGACCAACCTGTGGAGCCCTCGTCCGCTCCTCCCTGCAAGACCCTGATATGCCGATCGCTTGTTCTCGGTGACGCACGCACCAGCGCCGCGTTAGGCAGGCGCCTGGTCGGGGCTGGCAGCAGGCCGAGCTGGGCCATGGTGCCGGTGGTGTCGACCACGCCCCAGTGCTCGGCGATCTGGCCATGCTCGTTGACCCGGACGAGGTAAATGGCGTCCCTCGCGTAGGTCTTGCCGGTTGATGCCGTCAGGAGGGCGCGGGTGCCGGATGGCTGGCGAATTCGCCGATGGCGGCGGCGAGTTCGGCGGGATTGGTGAGCGGAGCGAGGTGATCCAGCCCGGGCAGTGTCTGGATGCGCGCATCGGGCAGCATCTGGGCCAGGATCGCGGTGTTCTCGCGGAACCAGGGGCGGGATTCTGGGCCGCAGATCAGCAGGGCCGGTGCCGCGACCCGGGCCGCCTGGGCCGGCCCGAAGGTCCAGGCGGCCAGTGCCGGCATCTCGTCGGCGAAGAAGTAGGCCGACTCGCGTTCGGCCTGTGTCAGGCCGTCGTCCCCGAGCCGGGCCCGCAGGACCTCCCGGTAGCCGTGTTCCAGTGCACGTGAGCGTCATCACCTGACGCTATCTGCAGGTCGCGAGCGCGTGTGCGTAGAAGCCCAGGTAGTCGCTCCAGGCGCGTTCCAGTATCCGAAGTCGTGGCCGCCCGGCCACACGTGCAACTGGATGTGCAAGGCGTTAGCAAGCCGCTGGTCGGCACCAATGAAAAGATCCTGCGCGCCGACGTCCAGCCACAGCTGCGCGCGGCCGTCCAGCTTCGGATTCGCCGTGGCGGTGGCGATCACGTCCGAGGTGCTCGCAGGGACGCCGCCAGGCGACCCGATGGCGGCGGAGTGGCCGCCGACGGCGCAGAACCGGCCCGGGTCGAGGCGGGCTATCGTGTAGGCGCCATAGCCGCCCATCGAGATGCCGCCGATCGCCACCCGGCGCGGATCGGCCTTGAGAACCGTCAGCGCCTTCGGGATCACCTCGTGGAGCACGTAGGAGGCCCATGCGCCGTCGGCGCTGTTGACCCAGTAGGAGGCATCGCCGTAGGGGAAGGCGATGTCCGGGGCGCGCGGGCCGAGCGCGTGCAGCGCCGCGAACATATGATCTGTGAGCTGGGAGTTATTGTCATCGACCACGCCGTGCAGGAACACCAGCAGCGGGCGGTGAGGACCGCCACCCGCGGGCGTCACGAGCGTCAGCGGCATCGCGCCGTGCACGAACCGGCTGTCAATCGTCAAGTGCAAGATCCGTGCCCCCTGCGTATTCACCGGCGCTGGCGAGGAGCAGCCCGCAAGCGGCACAACGGCGAGGGCAGCGGCGATCAGCACCGCAGGCAAACGCCTGCAATGCGCTGTGAGTTCTCTTCTGATGCCCGTGCAGATGATCATCATGGCGGCCCCCCGGGGGCTCATCTGCAGGCAGGCCTGCAGGCCCGGCCCCAGGCGGCGACGGAAGGCTTCGGAGGGCCAAGGCTACGGCGTCAGCTGCCTCCGGCGTTGCCGCCGTTGTCCAGTCCCAGCCGGTGGCGGACGACCTGGCGGGCTAGGTCCAGGACGGCCGGGTCATCGTTCAGGACGAACTTGGTGTCGGCGCCCAGCAGGATCGCGTGCAGCTCGAAGGCGAGCCGGCCGGGGTCCTCGCGGGCGGGAAGCTCGTGCTGCTCGATCGCGGTGGCGGCGAAGGCCGCAAGCAGCGCCGTGAAGCCGGAGTTGATGGCGGCGACCCGGTCCCTGACCGGCCCGGGGCGGGTGCCCATCTCCAGCGCGGTGGCGGCGAAGAAGCAGCCGCCGGGGAAGACGCGGCGCTCCAGGTAGCTGAAATACGCCTCGCACACCGCCGCCAGCTGGGCTAGGCCGGGGCGCGCCGCGAGCCCGGGCTGGACGACTTCTTCGGTGAGGATCCGCTCCGCCTCGTCCACGGTGGCCAGCTGGAGTTCCTGCTTGGAGCCGAAGTGCGCGTACAGGCCGCTCTTGCTCATGCCGGTCGCGGCGGCCAGGTTCCCGATCGACAGGCCCTCCAGCCCCTCGACCGTGGCCAGCGACGCGGCCGCGCGCAGGATCGCGCCGCGGGTGCGTTCCCCGTCCGCCCGCGGGTGCCGCGTCGCGCGGCTGCGCTGGTTCATCGTGCCGGTTGCCATGTTGACAAGATAGCACGATCGGTCGTACTGTTCAACTTAGCACGAACGATCGTGCTAACTACCGTGGCCGTGAGCCAGGCCACCGGTAACCACTTCAACGCAAGGAGTTCACCATGCACGTCACCACCATCGTCAACGGCGTCGACCTCGACCGCCTGTCCGGGACGATCGACGCCGTCACCGCCGACCCCGCGCTGGCGCGGTTCGAGTTCCGCGCCCGCAACCACTGGATCGACGGCGGCTACAGCCGCACCACGATCAAGGACTTCTACGGCGCCGGCCAGGAAGACACCACCCGGACCGAGCCGTATACCGTGGACAGCGACGAGCCGCCGGTCCTGCTCGGCCAGAACCGGGCACCCAATACCGTCGAATACGTCCTGCACGCCCTAGCGGCGTGCGTGTCCGGCACGATCGCCTACCACGCCGCCGCCCGCGGCATCGCCCTGGACGGCCTGGAGACCACGATCGAGGGTGACCTGGACCTGCGCGGCTTCCTGGGCCTGGACGGCAGCGTCCGCCCCGGCTACGAGCAGATCAGGGTCACCATCAAGGCCGCCGGCGACTTCGACGACAACCAGTTCGCCGAGCTCGCCAGCCTTGTCCGCTACTCGCCCGTCCGGGACATCGTCAGCAACCCCGTCCCCGTCGCCATCGACGTAACCCGCGCCTGAGCGGCCCGCATCATGTCCGCGCCAGCCATCCCGGCGGCGCGGACATGAACTTAGCACGAACGATCGTGCTATCACTGCCGCGTCCCCAGAGGAGAGTCAGATGACCACAACATCAACGGGCCTGGCCACCACGGCGTACCAGGAGCTGGCCGCCGCCCCGCGCGTTGCCCTGATCACCCCGGGAGACCGCGGGCATGACGACGCGCCCCGGTCCTGGAGCCAGCCATGCTGACAGCCACGCAGATCGCGGGCTTTGCCGGCGCCGGGCTGGCCGGGGCAGCCTACATACCGCAGATCTCCCACCTGATGAGGGCCCGCTGCTCGGCTGGCATCAGCCGGCTGGCATTCGAGGTATGGCTGCTGGCGTCGGTTCTGACCACGGTACGGGCCATCGCCATTCACGCCGGCGTGTTCATCGTGCTTGGCGGGATCCAGATCGTGGCCACGGCACTGATCATGGTCTGTGCGACTCGGTACCAGGGCACGCCCTGCCCCGTCCATCTGCCTGGCCGGCCCACCGCCACGACGGCCACGGGGGCCGGCGCCTCGGGAAACGGGCCCGGTTCCTGGCGTCCGGCCGGCCGGCCGGTTGCCGCATCAGCCACGCCCGCCGGACACGGCGGGGCACTGCGCGCCCACGTCCCTGCCTTGCGTCGGCATTCCGGTGCGGTCACCGCCCGGCCACCTATAGCCGCTGCGGTGCCGTACGCCGGCGGTGCCGGGCCGGCAGCAGCCGGCCGTGCACCGAACGTTAAGCGACGCACCTGAAGGAGACGACATGAGTGCATCAGCGGGCGCTGCCGCCGCAGCCGATGAAGGGCTGGCCGCCGCCGTGCGCGGTGACACTGCCGGGGCACAGGCGGCCATCGTCATCGCCTGCCGTTCCCCTGGCGCCCGGGAGATCTTGCGCCGGGAGCTGTCCAAGCGGTACAGCGCGGACTACCAGATCCTCACCTGCGGCCGGCCCGCGGAGCTGGCGGCCTGGATGCGGGACCTGCGGACGGCTGGCCTGCCGGTCGCGCTGGTCATCGGCGGGGTCGGCGGGCAGGACCCCGATGGCATCGAGGTGCTGGCCGCGGTCCGCGCCGTCGAGCCGACGGCGCTTCGGGTGGCCGCGGTCCGCTGGGGCGACTGGCCATCGGTGCGGTCCGTGTTCGACGCGGTCACCGCGGGCACCGTCGACCACTGGGTGAACCATCCGGTGCAGGCCCCGGACGAGGAGTTCCACCGCGCGGTCACCGAGTTCCTGCGGGAGTGGAGCGGCCAGCGCGGCGGCGGCTTCGAGCCGGTGCAGGTGATCGGCCAGCGATGGTCCGCGCGGTCCCAGGAGTTGCGTGACCTTTTGTCCCGTCACCGGATCCCGGCCGGGTTTTACGACGCCGCCTCCGGGCCCGCCCGGCAGATGCTGCTCGAGCTCGGCCTGGCCTCGGCGGACCTGCCGGTGGTCGCGCTCCGGTTCGCCGGCCGGCGGCCCGCGCTGGTCAACCCGTCCAACGCCGAGATCGCCGACGCGTTCGGCGTCATGACGCCGAACGCGCCCGGGGAGGTCTTCGATGTGGCGGTGGTCGGCGCCGGCCCAGCCGGGCTGGCCGCCGCGGTCGGCGCGTCCTCAGAAGGCCTGCGGACCATGGTTCTCGAGCATGAGGCCGTCGGCGGCCAGGCCGGGACCAGCTCGATGATCCGCAACTACCCCGGCTTCTCCCAGGGCATCAGCGGCGCCATGCTGGCGCAGGAGACCTGGCGGCAGGCCTGGACCTTCGGCACCACGTTCCTGTACATGCGCCAGGCCCAGAGCCTGTTGGGCAGCGACGGCCACCACCGGCTGGCCCTGTCCGACGGCAGCGTCCTGACCGCGCGCACCGTGATCATCGCGACTGGCGCCGCCTACCAGCGGCTCGGCATCCCGGCCCTGGAGGACCTGCAGGGCCGGGGGGTCTTCTACGGCGCCGCGGCCAGCGAGGCCCCGGCCATGCGCGGGAAGACCGTGTTCGTCACCGGCGGCGGCAACTCCGCCGGGCAGGCCGCGCTGCACCTGGCCAAGTGGGCCGAGAAGGTAACGGTCCTGGTCCGCGCGCAGTCGCTGGCGGACACCATGTCCGACTACCTCATCCGGCAGATCGGCGCTGCCCCGAACATCGACGTCTGCTACCGCGTGCAGGTCGCCGGCGGCACCGGCGCCGGCACCGGCCATCTCCAGTCCCTGGTCCTGGCCGACACCGCCTCCGGGACGCGGCGCAACGCCCCGGCTGACGCCCTGTTCGTCCTCATCGGCTCCCAGCCGCGGACGCAATGGCTCGGCGAGGCCGTCGCGCGCGACCGGCGGGGGTTCATCCTGACCGGCCCGGACCTGCCCGCCGGCACCCGCTGGCCCCCCGGCCGCCCGCCGCTGCCGCTGGAGACCAGCCTGCCCGGGGTGTTCGCAGCCGGTGACGTGCGCCGAGGATCGGTCAACCGGGTCGCCTCCGCAGTCGGCGAAGGCGCGGCCACCATCCCCCTGGTGCACCGCTACCTGGCCCGGCCGCCAGCCCGCCGCAGGCCGGTGACCCCCTCACCGGCCGGCACACCCGCGACCGGGACCCCAGGCCGCGGCCCGGTGACCGTGCCTCCCCGCCGAGCACAACGTGATCGCTACCTGGCAGGTCAGGAGGTGCCGGAAGTGGAAGTGGAGCGGACAGCACCGGCAGCAACCAAGGGCTACCAGCAGCGACCGGCGACAGGAGGATCATGAGTCCGCCACGCTGCGAGTTCGAGAGTTCCTGCGTACCTACGCAAACGCCATTGCGATTATCAGTCCAGATGCAATAACACTGCGCATTCCCCATGGCCCATGCTGGAGGAGTTGCAGATCAGCCCGTTCTGCGCGCCTCAACGGATGGACGCGGAGATTCCCGATGCCACTCAGGCGGCTCCGCGCGCGTTCTTCTGGACTATGCCCGTCACTCAGCGTCACGATGCCGACAGCTATCACTCCGGCATGGTCAGACAACGACTTCGCGTCTGTCAGAAGCGGTCTTTGCGTTTCGGTTCCTGCAGGTGTTCAGGATATTGGGTGCAAGTGCTGGCTGATGCGGTTGCCGCTTGTGGCGAAGACGCCGCCGCATGCGTCGCGGACTGAGCATGAGTGGCAGATGTCGAGGTAGTCATTTTTCCAGTCGCTGATTGAGCGGACTGCGTACGGCCACAGGCGCCGGTCGAGGACGCAGAGCTGGTGGTTGTAGATCCGGGTCGCGATCCCGGCGGTTGCGAGTATGTCGACCGCCGCGGCGAGCTCGTGCTGGTAGTCGGCGGGATCGGCCCATACCAGCGGGGAATTCGGGCGGGCTAGGCCGGTCATCTCCAGTCCCATCAGCGCGACCTGAGCGACGAACGGCAGGTTCCGCGCGATGAATGCGGCCAGGCCGGCGAGTACCGAGACGGTGTGCCGCTGGACTACTACCCGGATCTCTACTGCCTGGCCGAGCGAAGCCAAGTTGAGGATGCCGTGCACCGTCTCGTTGAACGCGCCGACGGCCTGGACGATGAAATCGTGCAAGCTGGGCTCGGGCGCGTACACCGGGATGCCGGTCATGATGTCGGAAAGGCCGACCGCCGCATAGCGGCGGGTGAAGTCCGGGTCAGCGAAACGGCGACCGTTGGACAGCAGGTGCACCGAGAGTCCGGGCGCGACCTGCTTGCAGTGCTTGAGCAGGCCGATGAGCGCATCCGCGTGCAGGGTCGGCTCACCGCCGGTCAGGCTGAGAGCCTGGGCGCCCGGCGGGAGCAGGCTGATCACCTTTCTCGCTCGGTCGAACAGCCAGGCGTCGTCGCGGTCCTTCGGCGGCTGGGAGCACATGAGGCAGTAGTTGTCGCATTGCTCGGTGAGCAGCAGGCCGTTGTGCCTGGCAGAGTTCTTCCACAGCACGGCGACCCGACGGCCGTCGGCGGGGACGTGGATGATGTCCCCCGCGTCCAGGTGCGCCAGCTCGGGTCCGAGCCTGAGCACCGGGCCGGGCATGCCGGACGCCGCCCCGAGGCCGCGCAACTCGGCCCGAAGCGTCCCGGTTCTCCTCCCGGGATCGTTTCCGGCGATGAGGTAGAGACGGTACCCGGGTGGTGCGGTCTGGCCGTCCCGCAGCAGGTATGCGATGGACCCGGCAGGGCCGTCGTCGCCGGTGCTGCTGCGGTCGTTGTCTGCGTCCTCGGGCAGGCAGACCCGCCATACATCGTCGGCCACCGGTCCGGACAGCCCGCTTGCGTCGGCACGGCCCATCAGCTTCAGCATGACCGTCCCCGCTGCACCGGCTCTCTCTCGCCGTCCTGCCGCGCAGGGGCCACGATGCTGGCCCGTCTCATTGCGCCCACCGCCACATCAGGTCGCGGAAATACGGGTCGTCCCGCATCTTCCGCAGCAGCAGGGTGAACACGTCCATATTGCAACACCAGCACCTTTAGGTGTTTCGACCTTGCCGGGGCATTACAGTTCTCGTGTCCCGTGTGTTATTTAGCGTCCGTTTGGCTGGTGCGGGCGAGCATGAGAATGGCCCGCGTGTCGCGGCGGGTCTGGCGCGCGGTTCCACGGGCCGCGGGGCGGAATTTCCCTCCTCCCGGTCGCAGTGACTGGGCGACGGCTCAGGAGCGGCTCCAGGGCGCGTACACGATGACGTCGTATTTCCCGGTGACGGTCTGCTTGGTCGCGGATGTGTGCGGGAATTTCGGGCGTGCTTTCTGCTCGCGCGGGGAGTGCCGGTCCCGGCCGGGGATGTTGAGGGTGTGAAGGTGAGCACGGGCGGCCGCGTCGGCTGCGGCGGCGAGCCCCGCGAGGGAAGAAGTGGCTGTGACCTGGGTGGTTTCCATGGAGCGGACGGCGTGGTGCCAGGCGGCGGTGAAGGATTCCTCGTCGGCGGTGACCGGCCTGGCGTCCTTGCGGCGCAGGGCGCGGGCGGCGGCCTCCTCGCTGCGCAGGGCGGCGGCCTCGCTCGCGCGGACCAGCTGGGTGCCGGCGAGCCAGGCCCAGGCTTCCTGCTCGGCGAGCCGCGGGCAGCCGGAGCGGAGGACGGGGCCGGAGGTACGGTTCCCGGCGCCGGTGATGGTGGCCTTGTTCTCCCCGAACGTGGTCTCCGACGCGGTCCACCGGTTCGGGTAGGCGTCCCGGAGGACGGCGGCGGGCGCCGCGTGCTCGTCCAGGAGCGTGGTGATCAGGGTGCAGGTCTCCGACGCTTCCTCCCCGTCGGGGCCGGTGACCAGGACGGAGTGCTCGCAGACCCGGACCGGGAGCCGGTCCTCCTTCTTTCCCGAGGGGGCGTTCAGCCAGCTGACCCGGGATCCGTCGGGCAGCCATCCCTTGTCCCCGGCGTCCTGGAACGGAAGGGCGATGCCGCCCCTGGCGCGGGCGATGACGTGCCCTCCGGCCAGCAGGATCGCGAGGATCACGTCGTGGCCGGGGAAGTTCCGGTCGAACAGGGTGACCCGGCCCGCGAACAGGCCGGGCTGCTCGGACGCGAGGGTCTTCAGCAGGGTCTGCTCGCCGTCGGAGGACTTCCCCAGGACGGCGCCGCGGATCGCGCGGCCGGCCCGGGCGGTCAGGGCGACGACCCGCAGCTGCGGGAACGGGGAGGACCCGTCCCCGGTCCCGGTCGTGCCGAACCAGGCCCGGTTCTCCTTCGTGCCGGCGACGTTCACCAGCATCCCGTCGGCCGCGTCGGCGGGCATCCCGGCCACCATGACCGCCGACGGCTCGCCGTCGCCGATCAGGGCCCCGGCCGCGTGCCAGAAGACCTCCTGCATGATCTCCGGGGGGATCAGCATCCGCCACTCGCCGACCGTCTTCCCGGTCGGGACGTGCCAGCCCAGGGTGAACGGGACATCGGCCAGGAGCCCGGCCAGGACCCGCGCCGCCTCGGCATAGGAGGAGCCGGGCAGCAGGGTCATCGCGATGACCAGCCGGATCACCATCGGGTAGGACAGCAGCCGCCGGCGCTCCCGCAGCGGGAGCCGCCCGTTCCGCAGTCCTTTCGCGACGATCTTCTCGATCACCCCGTCGCCGAGGTGCGCCTCCAGGACGCCGAGGCGGACCGCCTCGGGCAGCCACGCGTCCGCCAGCACCGTGCCGTCCCGCCTCACGAACGCCGGCGCGGAAAGGACCGGCCGGGAGAACACCGTCTCATCGCCGGCCTTCGGCGCCGCCCCGGCCACGGTCACCGACCGGGAACCGCGAACCAGCAGGTCAGCGGCCCGGACCGCCAGCGTCCCCGCAGGCGTTCCGGCGGCAGGGAACTCCCCGGAACGAATTGCGGCATCGACGGAAGAAAGGCAGGATTGCACCCCGGGACTCCTCGGTGAGCGTGGACGTGGAAATCAACGCCTACCAGGGGTCCCACTTCACTTCCAAACCGGTCTAAAACACCAGGTCGCGTAGCCAAGCCGAGTTGAAACCGCCTAACTCCATGGTGTTGCGCCCATATTGCGCTGGCAGAACGCCGACAAGGCCTTGTGCCCGGTGAAGTCTCCCATGGTCGCGTGGTGGAACACCGGGTCGGCTCCGCAGTACGGCTCGAACGCGCAGGTGGCGCACATCGGAGCGCTAAGGGTAATCGATTCGGTAAGCGGGTTCAGCAGGGCGTCGGAGAGCATGATGTCCGCGTAAGAGGACCCGTGCACGGTGCCGAGCCTGAAGGTGCGGTCGCCCATTTCGGCGAGCATCCGGCCCTCGTCACTGGCGTAAATGTCGCCGTCGTAGTTGTAAACGAGCGCGCCGATCCCGATCCCGGCCGGCGAGGTCAGGTCCACATAGCTTGGGTCGGCGTTGGTAAGCATCTTCTTCGCGATGATCGATGCGTAAATCTCCATCATCGGGACGCCCTGACGGTTGAGTTCGACGATCCGGTCCAGGCCATCCGTGTAGAACTCGAGCCACCGGCCGACATCGTAATTCGCGCCGCCGCGACTTCGCAGCGCGAAGCCGTACGGCGAGATCGGGCGCAGGAATACCCCACGCAAACCGAGCCCGGCGTAGGTGTCGATGATCTCGCCCGCCCGGCCGAGGCTCGCCTGCGTGGTCGTCATCAGCGCGCTGACCCGATCGGCGCCGAGCCGCTCCTGCACCTGCCTGAGGCCGGCCACTGCCTGCTGCCAGCTGTCGCGGCCGGGACGGCGCCGGTTGCCGTTGTGCAGGTCCTGCGGGCCGTCAAGCGAGGTCGAGATGTGAATCTGTTCCTCGGCACAGAAGCTGAGGATCTCCTCATCGAGCAGCACCAGATTCGTCGCGATCACGAACGCCAGGTCCTTGCCGTGCTCGGAGTTCATCCGATTGGCCTCGGCCGTGATCCAGCGGATGAGCGGGAAGTTCAATAGCGGCTCGCCGCCCTGGAACTCGATCTTCAACTGCGGTGACGGCGACCTGAAGGCCAGCTCGAGCGCCCGGCGCGCGGTCTCCTCGGTCATGTCGAATTCGTTCTTCGCCGCTGACTGCCGGGACACCTGGCAGTAGCGGCAGGTGTGCTCGCAGCGCAGCGTGACCACGAAAATGTGCAGCCCGGTCGAGTCCGGCAGGCGCCGCATCCGGGTGCGCAGCTTGATGGCCAGCAGCTCGGCCGGCAGCGTCTCGCCGGGCACCTGGATCAGATGCGCGGCCCGCAGCCGCGCCAGCAGGTCCTGATCCGCGCAGGTCCCGTCCACCACGGCGCTCAGCTCACCTGGCGTCACGAACACGTGCTCTCCCACCAGGTTGGTCAGGACGATCGAGTCCGCATCGAGCCGGTGGAACCGCAGTGGCAGCAACTGCCAGCCGTGCGCGGGCAGCGCCGTCGCCGTCCGCTCCAGTTTGATCACACCGGGCCCTCAGCTTCGCCGTCGACCAAGCCGGTCCGGGAGAACGCCAGCGCGAAGACGAGGTTCCGTAGCGGCTCGGTTTCCTTCGCGATCCGCGCTCGCAGGATCTGGTCGTTCACCTCCGTACGGAACCGGTGCCTCAGCTCTTCATCGGTGGCGTCCCGCATGCGGGGAAACAACGTGCACGCGTAGTCCGCGCCACAGACGCGGATGTCGACCGTCATCTCGGCGGCCACCGCATAGGCAGCCCGCTGCAACGCGTCCAGGTCTACCGTAGCCTGGTCAAACGCCAGCGTGATCTCCGCAGCATCGAGCCCGCCAACACCAGCAGCTTCACCACCTGCGCCTGGCACGCCGTCCGCGGGACTCATCGCGTCCTTCCTCGGCGGGTGACCCGCCTGATCCAGCGCATCAGAGCGCTAACCGGCGCGACGATGATGAACGCGCAGCCCCCGCCATTGCTTGTGGAGGGGCTGCCGCTTCCCAGATCCGCTGAGCTGCTCGCCAGGCTGCCCGAGGACGGCACGGCAGCAGACGACCCACCCGAGTACCCGCTGCCGACTGGGGCCGGGCTCGGCGGAGGCGTCTGGGTCGCGACAGGCACACTCGTCGGTGCTGGGGCCGGGACCGACGAGACATGCGAGTGGTGGGAGACATGGGACACGTGCCCGCCCGTGCCCGATACGTGCGATTGATGGGACGAGTGGCTGACGTGACCCTCGACGCCCGCCGGCATCTGGCCCTTCACCGCAAGCAGCGGGAACGCCACGACCTTTACCTCATCACGCTTTCCCGCTAATAGTGGCGTGGCCTGCGCGGGCGCCGCGCTGAGCGCTACCGCGGTAACCGCAGCAGCCAGCGGGAGAATTGGTGACTTCGGCACAACAGGACCATACCAGCGACAGTCCAAAGAGATGCCGCAACAGGAAAATGGGCCGTAGTGCGGTGAAGCCGCAGGACTACCTGGGCCAATAATCGGCAATCGCCCTAGGACCACAGGCCGGACTGTCCTTACAGAATCTTCGAGGAGTTCGCATCCCGGGAGCTGCGTCCACAGAGCCAGTCACGCAAACTAAAGGGATACTGGCCCGCCAAGTGCAGAAACGCATCGGAGACTGTGCCGACGCAACACATGAACGCACAAGGTCGCACATTATCTCGCCACACGATAGATCAATCTGCTACATGCGACGATGGATAGATGCCAGCAAGATCGCCTAGACGGAGGGAAGGAGAGCTGGACCAATCTGCGAATTACCTGCGAAGCGGAGATGAGCGGCAGGTACGCGTCTGCGTAGATCAACCATTCTGGGTGCTCAACTGGCGGTCGCCAAGTGGGTGGCGAACCGAGCCTGACACTGGCTCGGCGCCCCGCGGCCATCGATGACACAGCATTACCAGGCTGATGACTAGGCTCGCGGTCCGCGCGTCCGGCCCATCGTACAGTCGACAATATTTTCGATTATTCGAATATTAACGAAGGGAAGTAAATTTTGGTGAGCCAATAGGTGAGCCAATTGAGACAGACGCTGCGCGACACTCTCCGATAGTCAGCGACAATAGCTGCAGCTAGATGACTCGTATGGCGACGTCAGGCGACGTCCCGCGACGCTCCGGCGGTACCTTCTAAGCAGCGGGTCGCGGGTTCGAATCCTGCCGGGCGCGCTTTTTGAAAACCTGTTCAAGGGCAGTATAGCCCGGTCGGCAGCAGACGTTCATGATTGGCCGCTAGCCTCGCGTGCCACGTGCGTGCCAGATATCGTCGCCGTTTTGCTAAGTGCTGCCCGGGCGGCCTCGCCGATCGCATCGGCGAGCTTCCGCTGCCTTTCGTCGGATGAGTGCTGGTAGATCAGCGCGGCACGGGTACTGCTGTGGCCCATGCGATCCATCAGCTCGCGCAGGCTCGCGCCCGCGTCGGCAGTGAGGGTGTTCCCGGCATGACGCAGGTCGTGGAAGTGGATACCGGGCAGGCCGACCTTGGCAGCGGCGGGCAACCAGGCGCGGCGGTAAAAGTTGCTGTGCCGTAGCGGCGTGCCCATCGGGCTGGTGAATACGAGCGCCTAGTCGTCGTCGGAGTTGAGGCGCTCGAGATGGCCGGCCAGCTCAGGCTTGATGATGTCAGAAAATGGCACGGCGCGCCGTCCTGCCCTGGACTTGGGTGGCCCGAAGGCTGATCCGCCGCCAAGCTGCTCGATGAGCTGCCGGACTACCCGGATCGTGCAGGCGTCAAGGTCAATGTCGCAGGGGCGGAGCGCGGCCAGTTCGGGCCCAGCGCAGACTTGCGAAGGTGCCCAGCAGCACGAGCGCGCGGTATCGCGGGTCGATCGCGGCGGCCAGGTCGTAGACCTCCGCGATTGTCAGGACGGGCCGCTCTGCGGATTGTTCCTGTTCAGCGCCTTTGATCCGACCGGGGTTGCGGCGGATGATCCCGTCATCGACGGCAGTGTAGAGAATGGCTCTGAGCAGGCGATATGCCTTAGCCGTGGTGACGGCGCTGACGCCAGAGATCGGGTAGGGGGCGGGGTCGCCCCGCCCCCTCCCACACCACCGGACATGCGGGCCCGCATCCGGCGGTTCGTCAGGCCGTGCGATTGAGACGCTGCCAGGTCTGGCTCAATGTCTTCAGGCCGAGGCGGTCCCGGTAGGAGTTGGGCAGCGACACCTGGAGGATCTTGGATCCCGAAACCCGCCAGTATCCCTTGCTGCTACCCGCCCATTTCCGGGCGCTGTTCTCAGAGATACCGCGTATCCGCAGGTTGTGCCGCTTGGCGGCGGTGGTCTTCCATTCCTTCCAGCGCACCTGCCGCAGGCGGCGGCGCAGCCATCCGTCCAGGCTGCGGAACACCGGTTCGGCGTCCGCGAGCCAGAAGCAGGCCATCCAGCCCCTGTGAACCGGTTGAGCCTGCCGATGCGGTACTCCATCGACACGCGCCAGCTCCGCCCGGTCAGCATCCGCAGCTGGTCCTTCAGCCGCGTGATCGCCTTCGGGGCGACCTGGATCTTGACCTGCGGGCCGGACAGAAGGAACCCGAACCCCGGCAGCGTCGCCTGCGCGGCGTGCCGGATCGAGGACTTCTCCCGGTTCACCTTCAGCTTCAGCCGCCGCTCGATCACGCCGCAGACGCTCTCGAACACCCTCTGGGCAGCCCGTTCGCTGCGCACGAAGACCCGCAGGTCATCGGCTTATGCGGACTCCCGGATTATGCCGGCGATGCGCCTGGATGCTGGCTGTGCACGGGATGTTGTGCTGGCGTGGCCGCCATAATTCTGGGCCTGTCACGCTAGATGACTTCGGTGGTGCCGTGAGCGACATTCGCTCTTGCGGGCTTCTGTGGCAGGAGCCTGGAAGGGGGAAATGTCATGAAAGAAGATGTTCGCGAACCCGTGTGCGGGGTCACGAGAACCGTGGGCCAGGATCGTTTCGCGGGACCGCTGGGGCAGCTGGAAGCCGGGATCCGTGCCGCTGTCGGCCAGGAGGGGTTCACCCCGGGATCGATCCGGTGCGTGACCGACACGATGCGGCGGCTGAGCTGCTGGATGGAGCAGCGGGGCATGACGGCGGACGGGGCGGGCGAGCTCACGCGCATCACAATCCGGTGGAGCCGTTCCGCCGCGAGCGCAGCGGGTTGTACCGGCCGGTGGTGCCGTCCCGGATCCCGCGGGACATCCCGGATGAGGAGTTCAATGAGATCTTCGCGGCGCTGGGTTCGCACCGCGACCGGGCGCTGGTCGCGTTCTATGTGTCCACGGGGGCGCGGGCGTCGGAGTTGCTGTCGGCGGCCCGGGGCGGGGTGGACCCGGGACGGCAGCTGATCACCGTGGTCCGTAAGGGAACCAGGGCGGTGCAGCAGTTGCCGGCGTCAGCTGATGCGTTCGTGTGGCTGCGGCTGTATCAGCTGGAGATGGACGGCGTGCTGCCCCGCGGCAGGGGCAGCCGTTGTGGTGGACGCTGCGGCGGCCGTTCCGGCCGCTGGCCTATCACGCGGTGCACCGCATGTTCGAGCGGGCGGGCGCGGCGGCGGGCACCGGCGCGACGCTGCATTCGCTGCGGCACACGGCGGCCTACCGGATGGCTGAGGATCCGGCCCTGCCGCTGACCGACGTTCGTCCAGTTCGTGCTCGGTCATGCGCTGCTGACGACCACGCAGCTGTATCTGACGCCCCGCAAGGAAGAGGTGATCCGCCGGGTGCTCGCTCATCACGGCGAGCAGGTCCGCCAGGCCCAGCAGCGGGTCCGGCCCGCGCCGGCGCCCGGTTACCGGCCCGAGACGCTGGATGTGCTGTTCGGGAAGGAGACGTCGTGACCGCGGCCGTCGGGTCGCCGCGCGCGGCCGCGTCGGTGTGGCTGGCGGAGCCTGGCAGGCCGGCATGAGGCAGGGCGGGGCCTGCTGCTGGACTGGCTGGAGGACCAGGACGGTGACAGCTGGCAGCAGCGGTGGCTGGCCAGCGGCGCCGAGGAGGCCGGGACCACCTGGTGGCAGCTGCCCGCCCGGCGGGCGGGCAGCCGGGACCTCCCGGGCATGCGAAGGGCCGGCGCGCTGACGGCGGCGCTGGTCGCGGTGATCGTCGGCGACGTGGTGCGCCCGTCCCTGGCGTGGCTGATCGCTGCCAGATGCGACGCCGAGCTGGCGCGGGCCATGGCCGCATCCCGCGACCCGCAGGGCTTCGCGCGGCTCGGGGACCTGCGCGAGGCCGGGCCCGGCGGCCCGGTGGCAAAGACTGTCCGCCCTCACGTGCTGCGCCGGGCCGCGGTGATCTTGGCCGCCAAGGGCGGGATGCTCGCCGACATCGCCGTCGGCGACGTCCTGGAGTTGCCCGGCACCGAGGCCGGCGTGCCCGGTGCCGCCAGGGCCGGGGCCGCAGCCTGTTACCGGCTGCTGCGCCAGCTGGGAACCTTCGGCCCCGCAGCGCCGGGCCGGCTGCGGGAACTGCGCACCGCAGGCCAGCGGACCCCGAAGGAGATGACCGGCCGGCACAACCTCACCTGCCGGCCCATCCGTGACCTGCTAGCCGGCTACCTGCGCGAACGCCAGCCCGGGATGGACTACGGGAGCCTGGAACAGCTGGCCCGGCGGCTGGGCTTGTTCTGGGCGGACCTGGAAGCCGCCATCCCGGCATCGACAGCCTGCACCTGAGCGGTCAGGTCGCTGACGGGTGGAAGCAGCGGATGCGGACCAAGCCCAAGACGATCACCACGGCCGACGGCAGCAAGGCCGTGACCGGCACCGAGCGGATCTGCCACCGCGAATTCCTGACCCCGGTCCGGGCCTTCTACCTCGACCTGGCCCAGTGGGCCGTCGAGGATCCCGGCCGGCGGGCACGCTGGGCCGCCCCCTGTCCCGTCGGGCCCGCCGAGACCATCCGGGGCAAGGCCCAGCGGCACCGCAAGTCACGGATGGACGCCCGCACCCGCGAACGGCTCCCCG